>Ga0105047_10002286_pt1 | contig 34255 bp, 34 predicted proteins | sample MAT04_FD_78384 | JGI IMG/M metagenome (GOLD analysis project Ga0105047, IMG submission 78384) | Freshwater microbial communities from Lake Fryxell liftoff mats and glacier meltwater in Antarctica - MAT-04 (megahit assembly) | ecosystem: Environmental > Aquatic > Freshwater > Ice > Liftoff... | reverse complement strand
GCCTCAACGCATGACGCTGGCCATGGAAACATGGCGCTCACGGGTCACTCGGTGCCACCCTTCACCGAACCCCTGTGCGGCGAGCACGCCGCCGCCGATCACGGTGTGCGTTTGGTCCTCCTGCACATGCTGATAGAGCGCAAGCGCTTTCGCACTGAAGGCCCACCGAGTGCGGCAACGGCGACAGTGATTGCGTTGAATGCCGTCGGCAACACCATCGATCACGCCGATGCGCCCGCAGTCGGGGCAGGGCGTGGGCCGCCCGAGTTGCAAGTCGGCGGGATATCGGCCGACCTGTTCGAGTATGGCAAGGTCGTTGGCGAGCGCCTGACGGCGGGGAGTCTCAACGGGGCGGGTGCGTCGCCACATCGGAACCTCGATTGTCTCAGTCCGGGCCTTGCCTCCTCCATACGTTCTTCGGCACCAAACGTCTAGGTCTTGAGACCTACCTGGGGCGAACAGGAGGACGACCCCGGATTTTCCTCCGACGCCCGTCGTGGACAAGTGTCGGACATGCCCCGAATCGAAGGCCGTGCGGACTCGGACGTGTCGACATGACCGACGTCGGCGTGACGGCCGAATTCCAACACGATCACGAGTGGTCGATCCCGTCTCGGCTTGGCACCACCGCCGTGCAACGCGCCGGGCGAATCGAGGGCACCCTCACCTCGCTGCCCTCGACCGAAAATCATGGAGCCCTGCGAGCCACCGCCGTCGTCTTTCTCGTGGATGCGGTGGCCGGGCTCACGCTCGACACCGAGCCCGAGGTGTGGACCTTCACCTCCGACCTCTCGGTTCGCATGCCCCGCGGCGCCGCCCCGCCCACCATCCGCTGTTTCGCCGACATCCTTCGTTCGGGCAAGCGGTCCGCCTCATGCGCCGTGCTGTTGTCGACCGACGCCGATCCCGCGTGGGGGCTCGGCCTGGCCACGTTCGCTCGCGTCGCCCGCCGGGCGGGGGACCCGGAAAAGCCGCAGATCGACCTCGATCATCTTGCCGAGCTTTGGGCCCAGGTACCGCCGCTCGAAGTTCCCGTCCGGGAAGCCGCTGGAATCACGGTGATCGATGCCTCGTCCGGCGTCGTGGAACTCACGCTCCGACCCGATCTCGCCAACCCTGCCGGCGCGTTGCAGGGTGCCATGGTCGCGTTGGTTGCGGAGGCTGCGGCCGAGGAGCTTTCGTCGTCTGCACTCGGATCGCCGCAGGTGGTGACCGACCTCGACATTCGGTACCTCACCCAAGCCCGAAACGGGCCGGTCCGTTCGCGCACGCGTTTCATCGGAGCCCCCGAAGCGGGAAGCGTGGTGATCGACCTCGTCGACATGGGCCTCAACGAAAAGCTCCTCGCCGCCGTCACGGCCCGCACCGCTCCCGCCCCGTAGGAGCGTGAATGTGATCAGGGCCTCGTAGAGTCGCACGATCGTGACGGCCGGCGAAGAATGACCTTGTGAGCAACCTACCTGGGTCTCCCCGGCGACGACGTTCGAAGATCCCGATCCAACCAGCGCTGTGGGCGGGGTGGGCCCCCAACGGCATCGGACGGCAGAAGCCGAACCACTATGCCGAGATGGTGGAGGTCGTTCGTGAGAACCGAGGCAATCTTCGTTACGCATGGGAGGTGCTCACGAAAGGCGTGTGCGACGGCTGCGCCCTCGGTGTGGCGGGGCTGCACGACTGGACCATCGACGGCGTCCACCTCTGCACCACCCGCCTCCGGTTCCTGGCCATCAACACTGCCCCGCCGATACCAGACACGTTGTGGCGCACAACCACGGCAGCGGGGCTGGGCCATCGGTCCGGAAAGGAACTCCGTGAACTCGGTCGTCTGGCCCACCCCATGCGTCGCCGTGAAGGAGACGCGCAATTCCACCGCATTTCTTGGGACGAAGCCCTCGATGCGCTGAGCGACGGCATCCAACGCGGAGGTCCCGATCGAGCGGCGCTCTTCCTCACGAGTCGAGGCATCACCAACGAGGTGTACTACAGCGCAGGTAAGGCGGCCCGGGCCATGGGGATGGCGTCGGTCGACTCTGCCGCACGGGTGTGTCACGCGCCAAGCACGGTTGGCCTCAAGCAGACCATCGGCGTGGCTGCGTGCACCTGCTCGCTGCAAGACGTGATCGAAAGTGACCTCATCGTGTTGTGGGGCGCCAACCCCGCCAACAACCAACCCGTGTTCATGAAGTACCTCTACCTTGCCAAGCAGCGGGGCGCCCGCGTCGTGGTCGTGAACCCGTATCTTGAACCCGGTCTCGACGAGTACTGGGTGCCGAGCAACGCCGAGAGCGCGATCTTCGGCACCCGATTCTGCGATCTGCACATCCCGGTGCGTCCGGGCGGCGACGTCGCCTTCGCCAATGCCGCGCTCAAGCTGCTCATCGAACGAGGCACGATCGACACCGAGTTCATCGCCGCCCATACCGACGGTTGGGACGAACTCGTAACCTCGCTTGCCAACCAATCCCTCGATGACCTCCTTGTCGCCGCCGGCCTCACGAGATACCAGGTGTCGTGTTTCGTCGACGAGTATCAGAGCGCCGGTGCGGCGATCCTCCTCTGGTCGATGGGCATCACACAGCACCGAGACTCCGTCGACGGGGTGCGCGCCATTGTGAACCTCGGCTTGGCGCGAGGAAACGTTGGTCGGAACGGCGCCGGGCTCATGCCGCTACGGGGGCACTCCGGGGTACAGGGCGGCGCCGAGATGGGGGCCTATGCCACCGCATTTCCCGGCGGGCTCGACGTCAATGAAACCAACGCCGAGAAACTCGCCGAGCAATGGGGGTTCCCGGTGCCGAGTTCCCCGGGCTACACCGCCCCCGAGATGGTCGACGCCGCGGAAAGCGGCGCACTCGACGTGCTTTGGATGAGCGGCGGGAACTTCCTCGATGTGCTCCCCGACCCCAAACGAGTGACCGCCGCCCTTGCACGAGTGCCACTCCGCGTGCACATGGACGTCGTGCTCACCAGCCAGATGTTCGTGCCCGGCCCGGATGTGATCGTGCTTCCCGTTCGCACGAGGTATGAGCAGGAAGGCGGCGGCACCGAGACCACCACCGAACGGCGCATCGTGTTCAGCCCCGAGATTCCCCGCGAGGTCGGTGAAGCGCGCAGTGAATGGCGCGTGTACGCCGACGTTGCCAGCCGAGTGCGCCCGCACCTGGCGTCAGCTTTCGCCTGGCCGACCAACCAGGCGCTCCGAGCGGAGATCGCCCGTGTCGTGCCGTTCTACGCGGGGATCGAAACGTTGGAGCGAACCGGCGACGCCGTGCAGTGGGGTGGCCGTCGCCTCGCGACAGGCGGCGTGTTTCCCACGGAAAACGGTCGCGCTCGGTTCACGCCTCTCGATGTGGATGCCCGCTCCCACGCGATCCACGACGGAAGGTTCACGGTGGCCACAAGGCGAGGCAAACAGTTCAATTCGATGGTGTGGAAAGAGGTCGACCCGCTCACGGGAGCAGGTCGAGACGCCATCTACATCGACGCGGCCGATGCCGCTGCGCTCGGCTTGTCCGATGGCGATCCCGTGCGCCTCACCTCCAACGTGGGATCGATGGACGGTCACCTCAAACTCGCCCGATTGCCTACCCGCACATTGCAGGTGCACTGGCCGGAAGGCAACGTGCTCATCAGCGGCGCCACGGCCGATCGCGAGCCCCAAAGCCGGGTACCGGACTACAACGCCCTCGTCACACTCATCGCCCGCTGACCCTGCGCACGCCCTCCCGCCGGCCCCGACTACGGAGTTGTGCGGGGAAACGGTGGATGTAGCTTCACGGGCGGATCGAAGGGCAGCACGATCGGAGTGCGGTCGTCGAGCCCCTTGTGCGGAACTTCCGTCTCCAGGAACAGCGTGGTCAGGGCATTCACGAAGGCGGGAGCGGCCCCCAGGATCACCGCCTCGGCCAGGCGGTCGATGGTGTGGACTGCGTGGGCACCGAACTCGGCCTCGTGGGCATCGAGCAGCATCACGTCGATGCATTCGTCGGGCACCGCGGGCGACGTGACGAGCGACGAGTCTGTTGGTATCGGGCGGCCGAAGGTGTCGATCCTCACGCCGGGATCGATACAGCGCGCGATCGCTCGCCGCACCGATTGACGCACCCCCGCGACCAACTGCGCACGCATGTCCGCCGTCTCGAGAACCACCCCGGGATGCAGTGCAACACAGACTCGCCGCACGGTCACCGTCGGGTCGCGAGAGGTCAACTCCAGGTCGACACGAACACATCCGTGGGGCGCAGAGACCGGGTTGGCGTCGACCGATCCCGCGACGAGGTCCACGAAGAGCGCGGTGCCCTCGGCCAGGGGCCGCGCCGCATCACTCACCAGGGGCGCGTCGGCTGCAGCCGTCGACACGGCGTCGAGCGCCGCCACCAAGCGAAGATCCTCGTAGGTGGCACCTCCGGCGGTGAGGAACGGGAAGGCCGAAGGTGCCAAGAGGTTGCGCCGCCGGACGGCCACTGGATCCATGCCAATGCTCCGAGCGAATCGGTCGAGGCCCACTTCGAGCCCAAGCAACGACTCGATCATCCCGGACCCAGGGACGGGAACCACAGGTGGGAGGTTCGTGACGACGCTGGCCGCGGCGAAAGACGCGTCACCAATCGCGTATCCCCCGGTGAAGACCTGCGAACCAAGTAACGGTTGCACCGCGCCGAGGCCCGGATACGCACCTGCGTCCTGAAGCACATGAGTGGTGACCGACCGGATCGTGCCGTCGACGTCGCCGCCGAGAGTGGTACTCACCCGCGCACCCCCACCGTGGTTCAGGTGCTCGAGCTCCGCGACATCCGGCTCCCATCGCACCTCCGCATCAAAACGCCTTGCCAGCGCGGGGAGGACCAGAACCTCCACCAGATGCGCCCCCTCCGGCTTCACCCATGGCTCGACGGCCGACGACCCGATCTCGATCGACCGGGGATCCAAGCGGTACGCCGATGCCAAATGATCCCGGAGCAGACCTTCGTCGGCCGTTGGTGCCATAACGATCAACGAACCATCGGACGTCCACTTCGCAGACAGCGCACGCGGCCGATCCGGCACCGGGATCAGCGAGCGGGTCAACTCGACAGTGGTCGTGATCGACGTTTCACCCTGGGCGTGCGCGTCGGACAGGAGCGGCTCCGCCGTGTCGACCGACTCGGTAACGACCGTGAGCACCGTGTTCGTGTCGAGATCAGGGAAGAGCAACACCTCGTCGACCGCGGCATGGAGCGGCGACGAGACGACGGGTTGCACACCGAGCTCGGCGCGGGCGCTGGCAGTGATCGCGGCCGCCGCTGCGTGTTCTGCGGAGTTGGCGACCACCACACCGAGCACTTCGTTCACGAATCGCACGCGGTCCACGACCACCAACGGCCGAGCAACGTCGTCGGGCAGCGGCGCGCCCGGTACCCACGCCGGCAGGTCGAGGTTTTGCGCCCCGAAGACCGCCACCACGCCGGGAAGCCCTCGAATCGGTTCCGCGTCGAGGTCCAGCAGCCGTGCGCTCGCCAACGGCGATCGAATGAATGCGGCGTAGAGCACGGCGAGGGTTGTCACCAGAAGGGTGGGTCAGATCCGAAGCGCCAACAGGATGCACATCGCCAACACGCACCCGATGAGCAGCGCTTGACGGTTGTTGCGCCGCCGCGCTTGGGGTGATCGCCACGTGGCATCCGCCACCCATTGTTCATACCGCAGCACGTCGGCGGCGCTCACGAGCGTACCGTCAGGCATTCGGCGGCGTCCGAGCCGGAAGTAGAGGCGGAGGTTCGCATCGTCGAGATCGTCGAGTTGCTCGGCCGTGACCCGGGGACCGTCGTAGAGGTGGGCGGCAGCAGAGGCCCAAAGTGTCTCTGATTCACCCCACGCCTGCGACGCCGCAGTGCCCAGCAACGACCGGATCTGCGCCGATGGCTGATCGATGCCGTCATGTGAGCACGCGTTTTGCAGCGGCTCGAGCAAGCCCATGGCCATGAGGTCGTAGGTGTCGGCATCGCCAGCATCGAGCAGGTGGTCGATCGTAGTGAACACGCTCGGCAACTCGCTCACATCGCGACGCTCGACGAGCCGATAGAGGTGCTCGGCGAAGGCGCCGGCACGCACATACACATCGGGCTTGCCCTCGTCCTCCGACCAGGCCATGAAGTCGTAGAGGTCGGTGGCACCAAGAAACGAAGGACACGACTCGATGAGCCGATCGATGGCGTCGTCCGCGGTGATCATCGGGGATCCAGGGTCATGCGTCCACCAGGGTATTCCCTCGCCGCCCCGGCTGCTCGGCTGAGTGCAGGAGAGGACCGAGCGGTACGACCGGAAACCTGGAGCTCTAGTACGACGAGGCGTCCCAACATTCGCGGGCGATACGCGCCAGTACCAGAGCCTGTTCCCACCGGTCGCTCTCCTCCCGCGACTCGCCATCCGGGCCGACCACCGTGCGGGCGTAGTTGATCGAGGACGGGAGCAACTCTGGGGCGAACACCAACAGGTCCCCCGGATTCGCGGATGCCTGGAAGCCACGCATCGCCGCCGTCCACAGAAGGCGGAACTCGGCGACCGCTTCGTGATCGCCCTCCGGCCCCACGTCGATCTGGATCGAACCTGTGGACCCGATCCGGCCATGCATGAAGCAGACACGATCAAGCACGGGAGCGGCGAACTCGCGTTTCGCCGCCGGGTCGCCGTAGGTCCATTCGAGCCCGGTGTACCAGTGCGAGAAGTCGCCGTTGAACCGCAATTCGGGGTAGCGCTCGACGAACTGCACCGTGCGCCAGAGGTCCTGCGTGAGCGTGGCCCGGTGCGTCTCCACGTACAGCGGGAACCCGGTGCTCGCCGAGGCCTCGAGCACGCTCTCAATGAGCCGGTGGGCATCGTCATCGCTCTCCAACCCGGTGCCGAGATGCAGGGTGGCGCACTGGTTGCCGAAGTCGCGCCACATCGCCGCCAGCCCGGCCAGATCCGCGGGCTTCGTTCCTTCGTGCTGGCGAACGAGGCCGAAGGCGGTGGACGCCAAGCCGGCCTTGGCACACTTCGGGGGGTCCCCACCTTGGAGTCCTTCGAACCCCGCCAACGCGATTGCGGCCAGTACCTCGTCGGTCGAACCGGTAGGGCCGGACGACCAATCCGGCAGTTCCCAGAGATTGCCGAAGTTGAGGTCGACCCGCAGCCGAGGGGGGTTGCCGGAGCCGTCGTTGATGTTCGCGATCACTCGGCGACCCTATCGTTCGCCCGGCATCGCCTCTCAGGGATGTTGGCTACTCACCGACACGATCTCGCCCGTCATGTACGAGGAGTAGGGGCTCGCGAGGAACACCATCACGTTGGCCACCTCCCAGGGCTCGGCGGCGCGCCCGAACGCTTCGCGCTGTGTGAGCTCGGCGAGGAGTTCATCGGTGGTGACCTTGGCGAGGAACGGGTGCATGGCCAGGCTGGGCGCAACACCGTTGATGCGCACGCCATATTCGGCGGCTTCGACGGCAGCGCACCTCGTGAGCGCCATCACCCCTGCCTTGGCCGCGGCGTAGTGGCACTGCCCTTCCTGCGCCCGCCACCCCACGACAGATGCGTTGTTCACGATCACCCCGCCCTTGCCCTGATCGCGCAGGAGTCGCACCGCCGCACGAGTGGCTCGCATGGTGCCGTTGAGGGTGACGTTCAACACCACGTCCCACTGCTCATCGGTCATGTCCACCAGGTTCGCCGTGCCCCCCATGCCGGCGTTGTTCATCACGACGTCGACCTGGCCGAGGTGCGCACTCGCCGCCGAGAACAATGCCTGCACTTCGACCTCCGCCGTCACATTGCAGATGGCCGTCCCCGGGCGGGTTCCGAGGTCGGCTTCGAGACGGTCGGCCGCTTCACCCAGCCGGCGCTCGTGCACGTCAGAGATCAGCACGGTCGCGCCCTCCTCCATGCAGCGTCTGGCCACGGCGAACCCAATGCCGGTACCGGCCGCGGCAGTGACCACCACACCTTTGCCGACGAGCAGGCCGTGACCCGGGACGTAGTCGGGAACGGGACCAGGAGTGCGGGTACGAGGAGCCATAACCCGACGTTAGTGCGGTCGGCACTTCCCTGACACCTCGTCAGATTCGAGACCAGGACCCGCGCCCCGCTCGTCGGCCCCGACTTCATGGTTCCTTCATCCAGCACATGGTCAGCTACCCCCATGGACCTCCCCGCGAAGGGCCATGCAACCCACTATCGTCCCGCCGCTGCCTCGGCGGCCAGCACACGGAGGAGACACCATGACAACCCGACGGCGCATTCGCGCCTATTCCCTGCTCACCGCCAGCGCACTGGCGCTCGGTGCATGCAGCTCATCGAACACACCTGCGGCCAGTCCCACCACCACCCCCACGGCCGGCGTCACCACCACGGCGGCCGGCGGCACGAGCGGCAAGGGGAGTGCGGGGAAAGGAAACGTGGGCACCGACGTTGCCGGCGCACCGGCCCCGGTCTCCCAGCTGAGCGGACCGATCACCGTCGGCCTCGACTTCCTCCCCGAGCGCGACGGCTTCGCCTTCGAGAACTACGGCAAGAACGACGCTCGCCCCAACCTCACGCCGTCGGAGATGGAGCGTTACTTCGGCGACAAGGTGTGCTCCAGCAAGGCCGACGGCCAGTGCCAACTCACGCCGCCTGCGAAGCAGTGGATGGAGGCCACCAACGAAGGGATGAACGGCGGCCATTGCGAAGGCATGGCGGCGCTGGCCATCCTCATCAAGAAGGGCACTGCCAAGAGCAGCGATTTCGGTAGCGAGCTCACGAACGCGCTCACCATCGACGGCAATGAACGACTCGCTCGAGAGATCGCCTTCTGGTTCGCCACCCAGGCCCTCGACCCCACGGTCACGGCCGAGCTCAAGACGCTCAAGCCGAGCGAGATCGTGGCCAAGCTCAAGGAGAGCTTCCAGCCCGACTCCCCCGAGTCCTACACCCTTGGCATCTACAAGACGGTCGATGGCAAGAAGAAGGAAGGGCACGCCATCACGCCGTTCGGCCTGGTGGAACTTCCCGACGGCAAGGTGGAGATCGCTATCTACGACAACAACTTCCCGGGCCAGACCCGTGCCGTGGTGGTCGACACCGCGGCCGAGAAGTGGACTTACTCCACGGCCACGAACCCGGCCGAACCGGTTGGCCTGTACGAGGGCGACGCCTCCACCTTCAGCCTCACCGTCACCCCGTCCACCGCTCGCCTTGCGAACCAGCAGTGCCCGTTCTGCGGTGATGCCGCCGCCGCTTCGGGTAGTCGGGGCGGCACGAAGGGCGCCACGCTGACCGAAGGGGAACCGGCCGCCCCTGGCGATTATGGCTACGTGTTCCTCAACGATGCTGGCGATGAAGGTGGCGTCGACATCAAGATCACCAACCTCGACGACACCCCCCTCGAAGGGGCCACGGAGATCACCACCAAGAGCGACAGTCTGGCTCAGGACGACGCTCCCCCCGTGTACCAGGTGCCCGCCGGCAAGGCCTTCAAAGTGCTCATCGACGGCACCAACGTCACCGAGGAAGCCAACACCGACATCACCTATGTGGGCGCCGACACCGACCTCTACATCGACGACATCATGGTGGATCCCGGTCAGGTCGACGCCGCCATCATCGATCCGGCCGCGGGATCGATCTCCTACGCCACCAAGAAGACCGAGGCACCGCTGATCGGTGCTGGGTTCTCCGGCGACGGCGCCGACTACGCCTTCGCAATCGGCGGTGTGGACCTTCCCGACGGGGGCACCGTCACCATGACCCTCGACAGGGCCAACGGCACCTTCACGATCAAGAACGAAGACGAGAAGGCCGGCACCTACGCGGTGGGCATGGAGCGCTACGACGAAGCCGGCGAGCAGACCTTCACCGACGAAGGCTTCGAACTCCCGCCAGGCGCCTCGGTGACGATCGCCTACGCCGGATGGTCGGCCAAGGCCGACAAGCTCAAGCTCACCATCGACCTCGGCGACGGCACTCCGCCCGCGGAGACCGAGATCGAGTCCGACAAGTAGTCGAACTCCAGAGCCTCCGGGGCGTCGCATCGATTCCCCGGGGAGATCACCAGAGGGGCGGGGCCGTCATGGCCCCGTCCCTCGGCGCGTTGCCACCCGGTGGGAGCGGGTCGGCGGACGATGGCCTTCCGGTACCGTGGAGCCGCATGGCCGACACCTCGATCGAATCGACCGGCTCGACTGCGTTGGCAGGCCTTTTGTCGGGTGACGCCATCGGGTCGCGCACCAGTTCCGAGTGCGGACGTCTTCGCACCGAAGTGGTGCTCGTGCCTGTGGGGTCGTGCGAACAGCACGGGCCCCACCTGCCCCTCGACACCGATACCCGAATCGCCGTGGCGATCGCCGAACGAGTCGGCGCCGGCATGGCTGGCACCACCGCGGGCCCGGTGGTCACCGTCGCCCCGGCGATCACGTACGGCGCATCGGGCGAGCACCAGTCGTTCGCCGGCACGGTGTCCATCGGGAGCGATGCACTGAAGGTCGTGTTGATCGAGTTGGGCCGCTCGCTCGCCGACCAATGCCGGTTGCTCGTGTTCGTGAACGGCCATGGCGGCAACCTCGATGCGCTCTTTGCAGCGACCGAACTCCTCCACTACGAAGGCCGTCCGGTACTGGCATGGTCGCCGTCGTTCGACGGAGCGAGCACCGACTCCCACGCCGGCCGGATCGAGACATCGCTGATGCTCGCCATCTCGCCTCACCTTGTTCACACCAACCGAGCCGTCGCCGGAAACTCGGCTCCGCTCGAATCGTTGCTGCCCACCCTCCGAACAAGAGGTGTGGCCGCGGTGAGCCCCAATGGTGTCTTGGGCGACCCTGCCGGAGCCACCGCCGACGAAGGAGTCGTCCTCCTTGACGTTGCCATCTCCGCGCTCACAACCGCCATCCGCCAAGCCTTGATCGCCAACACGCACGTCATCGCCGACGAGGGCCTCACATGACCTCGCCGCCGACCTCGCCGCGTGTGGCGGTCATCACCGGGGCGGCACGGGGCATCGGCGCCGCGGTGGCCGTTCGGTTGGCCGCCGATGGCGCCATCGTGGTGCTCGTCGACCGGTGCGCCGACGATCCGGCGCTTCCCTACCCGCTGGCCACCGAAGCGGAACTCCATGCCACCGCCGACCGGTGCGCCGACGCCGGAGCCGCCGGCGTGGCTGCACTCGTAGCCGACGTCCGCGACCAACCCGCCCTCGACGCGGTTGTGGCCGGCACGGTCGAGCAGTTCGGCCAGCTCGACATTGCGATCGCCGCGGCCGGGGCCATCGCCGGCGGCCCGTCCGGCTGGGAGACCACCGACGGCGTGTGGGACTCCATGATCGACATCAACCTCACTGGCGTGTGGCATCTGACCCGCGCCGCCATCCCGGCCATGCTCGCCGGGCCAGGCGCCGCCACCGATCGCCGTTTCGTGGCGATCGCGTCGGCCGCTTCTATCCACGGTCTGCCGCAGCTCGCGGCCTACACCGCCGCCAAACACGGCGTGCTCGGGCTCGTCCGTGCGCTCGCCGCCGAGACTGCCACGACCGGGCCCACCGTGAACGCGGTGTGCCCAGGATCCACCAGCACACCGATGCTCACCGCGTCAGCCGAGGTATACGGCCTCCACTCCCCCGACGAGTTCGCCCGACACCAGGCCATGGGCCGATTGATCGAACCGGTAGAGGTCGCCGAGGCCGTGGCGTTCCTCTGCTCCCGTGCCGCGTCGGCGATCACCGGCGCAACCCTCCCCGTCGACGCCGGGTTCACGGCGTAGCGGTCATCAACTCCTTGACAGGAGAGACAGGAGAGAGAGCCTTGTGGAGACATGAATAGCCGTTGCGGTCGAACCGCCCTGGCCGCTACTGCCGCCACAATCGTCCTCGTTGTCGCAACCGCCGGCCCCGCCCAGGCGCTGGTCGCCAACAGCGGCTGGTGGATACGTGGTTCAATCTCCCTCACGACCATCTGTGGGCTTGCTGAGGTCGGCAATCTCTATGGTGCGTACTCGGGAAAAGGAACAACGGCGCGGGTGAACGGGGTATCCACTTGCTTCGGTTCGCTCGCACCTACCGAAACGGCCGTGGTAACGGTGTTTTTCCAGAAGTTCGTCGGGGGAACGTGGACCAACTGCGCATTCGGTGGCACCGGGCCCGTAACAAGTTCTTACCTTGAAAAGACCGTGATCAACTTGGGGGCATGCGGCACGTCCCACGGTACGTGGCGGACGCTCACGACGCACGGTGGGAACATCGGCGCCGTCTACTTCTCTGAGGACCATTTCCCCCTGTCGGTCCAAGCGGCGTTCTGAGGCAAACATGACGAAACCCAGGAGAAACCTGACGCGCAAGCCGACCGACTTCACCCTTCGGCACCGGCCGGTCATTGCGCTTGTGGGCCTAACCTTTGGCGTGGCCCTGATCTCGGGCTGTGCCGTCACCCCCTCAACGGTCCAGGTGGGAGCATCTGCGAAGGACTCCGGGGCGGTCACCACCACCACCACCACCACCACGACGGCCACGGCGCCGACCACCAGCGTTTCAGGCAAGCGGCTGACGCCACGAGAACTTCCGACATTCCCCCCGACGCCTGCGTTGGAAGCCGCCGCCGCGCTGCCGGTCGAAAAGCGGGCCCCGTTCGGCGAACGCGACGGCAAGCCGCTGGGATGGACGGCGCCGTTGATCACCACCGCCGACCTCAACGCCACCCCCGTGTTCACCGATAGTGGAACGTTGTTGGGGATCTATGTCTCCAACGCCGGCATCGTTGCTCGCGAACGCTACGAGGCGCCAGGATTTGATGCCGAGGCCTACGCCCGGGAAGTTTTGGGCGATCGGTACGACGTGCTGGTCGAGGTCGCCGGGTCTACGCAGTAGACCTCGAACCCCGACCGTGGTGGGTGGTTCGCTCAGCGGAGCGGTCAGACCACCGGGACCTTGAACACACCTTCGAACTCACCGGTGGTGACGATGCCGCACACGAACTCCGTGTCGATCTTGGTGATCGTGGCCACCGACTCGGGCACATCGAAGCCGCTCGCTATCACCCGACCCTTGCCGGTGTAGAGGGAGTGCGCGTTGAACTGGAACTCACCCGTCTTCTCGGCCACATCGATGTAGTCGCCGGCCTCGAGCTTCTTGCCCTGCGTGGCCGACAGGTAGAAGCTGCCGAGCACCTGATCGCCGGTCACGGTGGGAACACCCGGCTTGCTGGCGTCGGCCTCCTTGAGGTCGTAGTTGGCGAAGGCGACGGTGACCGACGAGTCGAGAGTTACGTCGCCGAACGTCGCCTTCACCTCGAGTTTCTGACCCTCCGCCTTGCCGCCCGCCCCACTGTCGGGAAAGTAGGTGATCGCCGTCGCCGGGGGGCACTGCCCAGCCGCCACCAGCGGCGAGGTCGTGCCCGACGTGATGCTCGGGCCAGTCTCCTCCCCGGGAATCGTGCCCGGGGGCGGAGCCGTCGGGGCGGTGCTGGTGGCCGACGGCCCTGCCTTCTCGTCGGCTTTGCTACACCCGGTGGGGCCGAGCGCAAGGATCACCACAGCAGCGGCGGAGGGAAGGGCGCTCGAGAATCGAACGGCGCCGGCAACGGATCGGCGGTAGGCCACGGGGGCGGGCTCCTTGGAGGGTTCTGGAGATGCAGAACGGGGGGTGCGAAGGCACCATCATGGGCGACCGATGACCCTTGCGTTCGCCATCACTGAGGCGGCTGCCCGCTTCCCCGACGCCCCCGCAGTGGAGGCGGCCGGCGGTTGGACGCTCAGCTTCGCCGACCTGGATCGCCTGAGCGACGAGTGCGCGGTTGCGCTTTCGGCCGATCACGGCGTTGGGGAGGCCGACCTCGTCGCGCTCGTGCTGCCGTCAACACCCGAGTACGTCATCCTGTATCTCGCCATCGCCAAGCTGGGCGCGATCACCACCGGCGTGAACCCGCGCTACACCCACACCGAACGGGCCGCGGTGCTCGAGGTGGCGGCACCCGCGCTCGTCATCACCACCGCCAACCTGGGAACCATCGCGCCGCCGGGATGCCCCTCCCTCACGGTGGCGTTATCCGAGCGGCCCGAACTGTTGCTGATCACCCTGCGGGCAGCGCATATCGACCAACGCCCCGAACCCTTGGCTGATCCCCTCGACCCTGCCCGGCTGGTGGCGGTGGTGTTCACGAGCGGCACCACCGGCACCCCCAAAGGGGCGGTGTTCGGCAACCGCGAACTGGCCGCCGTGACCGCGGCCGATCTCGGCGAACGGTCCACCCAATGGGGCGGCGGTGTACCGATGATCGCGGCAACGCAGTTCGCCCATGTGGGGTTCATGACCAAGCTCCCGTGGTATCTGCAGATGGGGTGCCGCACGATCCTGCTGGCCGAGTGGCGAGCGTCAACGGTTCTCCGAATCGTCCACGAGCACCGGTTACCCACCATCGGCGGGGTGGCGCCGCAAGTGGCGCTGATGCTCCGTGATCCGGCCTTCGACACCTACGACTTCAGTTGCGTCAAGACGATCGTGATGGGGGGCGCGTTCTCACCCCCCGAGTTGGTGCGCGAGGCCCGACGGCGATTCGGCGCGGCATATTCGATCCGCTATTCCTCCACGGAGTCCGGAGGGGTCGGCACCGCAACCGGGTTCGACGCCGACGACGACGAGGTGCTGTTCACCGTCGGGCGGGAGCGGGGCGACGTGGAGATCGAGCTACGAGACGACGACGGCCGACCCGTTCCCGATGGCGAGGTGGGCGAGCTCTGCTTGCGGTCGTCGGCCATGATGCGCGGGTATTGGAGCGACCCCGAAGCCACCGCGACCACGATCGTGGACGGCTGGCTGCAGTCGGGCGACCTCGCCTACCGAGATGATCGAGGTCTTCTCCATCTCGCCGGCCGCAAGAAGGAGATGTATATCCGCGGCGGCTACAACGTCTATCCGGTGGAGGTGGAGGCCGTGCTCCGCGACCATCCCGCCATCGCCGACGTGGCCGTGGTCCCGCGCGCGGACACGGTGATGGGGGAGATCGGCGTGGCGGTAGTGGTGCTTCGCCGGCCCGATCCATCCCGCGCCACTCCCCCGTTCACGCTCGACAACCTGCGAGCCTTTGCCGCCGATCGTTTGTCCCACCACAAGCTGCCCGAGGCCCTACGCCTCGTGGAAGCGTTGCCTTTCACGGCGATGCAGAAGCTCGATCGGCGGACGCTCGCCGAAATCGAGAACGCCGAACACGCGGTGGCCGGGGGCGAGGGAACGACCGAAGGTGCCCGATCCCCGCGCCCATAGACGGCTGCTCGTGGTGGCGCGCCGGATCCTCGCCAGTGGGCTGCGACACTTGCCCGGCATGTCGCCCGCCTGGTTCCTTTCCACTTCCGCCAACCCAAACCAAAACCGCCATCACCGCGGTGGCGCAGCCGTGTTGTTCGCCGCCGTGTTTCTCGTCGGCCTGCTGTTGACCGGTGCGTGCACAAGGGCAACGCCCACCGGCAATGGTTCCGCCCCGGGCGAGCAGGCCGACGGAGCGAACCCTGCGGGCGGAAACGCCACTGCACCCAAACCGACCGTACCCGACCTCCTCCCCGATCCCGGGGTCGACGTTGGCACATGCGAGATGGTCACCTACACACCGCCCACCTCCGCCCAGGCCCAGCAGGGAGAACTCTGCCGGCCCAAGAGCGGTCAGCGCGACACGGCGATCGTGCTCGTTCATGGAGGCTCCGGCGTCGGGGGAAGCCTCACAACGCTCCAACCCTGGGCTACTCGGCTCGGCGCCGAGGGTTACGTCACGCTCAACATCGACTACCACCTCTTCCAACCGGGCTACAGCAACCAGAGCCCCGTGTTCCCATGGCCAGAACTCAACACCATGGCCGCAGTCCAGTTCCTTCGTGGTGCGGGCAACGCGCTGGGGCTCGACAAGGACCGGATCGTCACCCAGGGCCATTCCGCCGGCGCCCGCATCGGCGCGGTCGCCTATGTGGGAACGAACGACGACTGGTTCCGGTCCTACGACGCCAACGGGGTGAGCGGCGACAAGGAACTATGGCCCTCCGTAGACACGCAGGTGAACGGGTTTGTGGGCTTCTACCACCCCTACGACGGCACGATGCAGTACGCCGAGCAGTACTACGGAGGGGCCGAATCCGCCACCGCCACCGCGGCCAGCGATCGGTGGGCCCACGCCGACAGCATTGCCCGGGCGAGTGGCGCCACGGGTCCGGCCCTCTTCGTCACGGGCGACAAGGACTGGGCGGAGATCTTCACGCAGGAGGCGGCATTCGTGACCTCGCTCACCACCGGTGGCCGAGCGGCCCGGCAGGTCACGATCCCCGGTGGTGCCCACGGCTTCGACGAGGGTGACGAGACCCGCCTCTCCAAATTGGGCGAGCAGGCCCTCACCGAGGTGCTGCGTTTCCTCAACGAACAGTTCCCGCAGACACCGGCACGGGACTCGCAAGGTGCGCCCATCGACCTCGCTGCGGCCCCCACCAACACCGGCGTGGCGCCCCCCACGTACGCGGTGCGGCCGAACCGGTCCTACCCCACCACCACATGGCGGGCGGGCGGGGGTGCCACGCCCACCACCGCTGCGCCCACCACGGTCGCTCCTCCCACCACGAGCGGCGGCGTGAGCACCACCACCGGGGTCACCGTCAAACCGCCAGTCACCACCGCCCCGGTCGTGACCACGGCGCCGCCCGTCACCACCAAGCCCCCCGTCACCACCGCCCCTCCGATCACCACCGCCCCACCGGTCACCACCGTTCCGTAGACCGGTACCGTTCCGTAGGTCAGCTCAGTTCCGTACGCCACCGCCGAAGTAGCGTCCGGCCATGGATCTTGGCATCAGCGGACGACGGGCAGCAGTCGCGGGGGCATCGAGTGGGTTGGGCCTCGCTACTGCTCAAGCCTTGGCGGCGGAAGGCGTGCGTGTGGCAATCTGCGGACGGGATCGTGCTCGGATCGATGCCGCCGCCAAAACGATCGGGCCACTCGCCGTCCCGATCGTGGCCGACGTGAGTACACCCGACGGTGCCACCGGCTTCGTGGAGGCGTCGATCGAAGCACTCGGCGGGGTCGACATCCTCGTGGCGAACGGCGGAGGGCCTCCTCCTGGCACGTTCGCCACCACGGCGCTCGAGGCGTACCCCGCCGCGCTGGATCTCAACCTTCTCAGCGTGGTGGCGATGTGTAAGGCGGCCGTCCCCGCAATGCAGGTCCAACGTTGGGGACGGGTGGTGGCCATCACCTCGGTGGCGGTCCGGCAGCCCATCGCCCATCTGATCCTCTCCAACACGGCGAGAGCCGGCGCCACCGGGTTCCTCAAGTCGGTGGCACTGGAAGTGGCGACCGACGGGGTCACCGTGAACTCGGTACAACCAGGCTTCCACGAGACCGACCGCCTGCGGAACCTCAACACCGACCTCGACGCCGTCGCGGCGTCGGTCCCCGCCGGGGTGATCGGCCAACCACACGACTTCGGTGCCGCGGTGGCGTTTCTGTGTTCCGAGCACGCGGCGTACATCACCGGTGTGCACCTCCCCATCGATGGCGGCAGCTACCGCGGCTTGTTGTGAGGCCCGACATTTTCGGGCGGGCTTGATCTTGCCATCAATCAATGGCACAGTAGTCGCGGTTGACGTTGCGGGCCGGCGGCCCGGTGCCAGGATGACGTCACCTTTGCCATGCTCCTATCGCCTTGCCGCTCCTTGGGGGAACGCCATGCCTGCTCTACCGGAAGCCCTGCCCACACGGTCCACTCCGCCCCGTCGACGTTGGTGCGGTGTGATGGTCGCTCTGGCGTTCATTGGTTTGGTCGCCACGAGCTGCGGCAATCAGAACAGTGAGACGGGCCAGCCCACGGCCACCGTGAGCCAGAAGAACGACAACGTCAACGAGAGCACGGAGACCGCAACCGCCGGCGGCCGCCTCGTCTACGGACTCATCGCCGAGACCAACGGCTGGAACCCCAGTGCCAGCCAGTGGGCCACGAGCGGCACTCAGGTGGCCCGAACGATCTACGACACCCTCGCCGCCTACGACGAGAACTCGCAGATCCAGCCCTTTCTGGCCGAGAAGTTCACGCCCAACGCCACCTACGACGAGTGGGTCATCACGCTCCGACCCAACGTGAAGTTCCACAACGGCAAGACCCTCACCGCCGACGATGTCCGTCGGAACCAGGAGTTCTTGAAGCGCTCCCCCCTCACCTCGTCCCCCTACGAGACGATCGAATCGTTCAGCACCCGAGGAGAACTTGACGTGGTGGTCAAGATGAAGGACCCGTGGGTCAACTACCCGTATTCGCTCGCCACCCAGATCGGTGTGGTGGTCGACCCCGACTGGATGGAGGACAAGGCTTCGGACCCCCAGAAGCCGATCGGCACCGGCCCGTTCAAGGTCGACACCTGGGTTCCCGACAAGTCGATGCTCGTGAGGAAGAACGCCAGCTACTGGCAAAAGGGTTACCCCCTTCTCGACGAGGTGGAGTATCGGCCAATTCCCGACGACACCAGCCGGTCCAACTCACTCCGTTCCGGCGAGCTCGATGTCATCGAAGCAAGCAACGCCCAGGAGATCAAGAAGTTCAAAGGCGACGCCGACACCGGAAACTTCCAGGTGTTCAATGCCGTGCAAGGGGAGAGCGCCGAGGTTTTCGTGATGATCAACACCCTGCAACCACCGCTCGACACGATCGAGGGTCGCCAAGCCCTCGCCTACGCCACCGACGCCGACTACTACAACGCCACCCTGAACGGCGGCTTGTTCGAGGTGGCAAAAGGGCCCTTCTCCCCCTCCTCGCCGTGGTACACGGCCACCGACTATCCAAGCCCCGATGCCAACAAGGCACGCGACCTCGTGGAGAAGGTGAAAACGAACAACGGCGGACAGTTCAAGATCGCGCTGGTCGGTCCTCCCACCCCCGGGGTCCAAGAAGGCATGCAGCTGCTCGAGCAGCAATGGGAAGCCGTCGGTATCGATGTCGAGATATCCACCACCGATCAGCTCTCCATGATCGTGAAGGTCATCTCCGGCAAGTACCAGGCCGCCATTTGGCAACAGTTCGATTCCCCCAACCCGTTGGGGGATTCCGTCTGGTGGCACCCGCGCTCCGCTTTCCCACTGGACTCCGACAAGACCTCGCTGAACTTCGCCCGCAGCAAAGACGACGAAATCGGAAAGGCTCTGGATCTCGCTCGCCAGACCACGGACCCTGCGGTCGAAAAGGAGCAGTATCGGATCGTGCAGCAACGCATGAACGCCAACCTGCCGTACATCTGGCTCTATCACGCGCAGGTGGCGGTAGTTGCCGACAAGACGCTGGTCAATGTCACCAAGTTCAACCTTCCGAACGGCACCAGAGGCCTCGGCGTGCAGAGCGGCGTGCACCCGGTCTGGCAAATCTGGCGCAAAGCCTGACCCACGGGTCCAGTCGGCCAGTCGGTCAGTCGGTCGTCGGTTCGATCGGTCGTCGGTTCGATCGGTCGTCGGTTCGATCCGGTGCCCCCGAGCCGTTCGCGGCAGACTGGGTCGATGGATCTCGACCGCTATCGCGTACAACCCGGCTCTCTCGTATCCCTCGCCGGCTGGGCCCCGGACGACAAGTTCTTCGCCACGGGCAGCAAGGCCGAGGGGGAAGCCGACCTCGCACCGCTCACCGCACGTTTTGATGGGCTGCAAGACCTCCTCTACGCCTCAGGCCACACCGGGCTGCTCGTCGTACTACAAGGCATGGACACCTCCGGTAAGGACGGCACCATCCGCCACGTCTTCCGGGGCACCGATCCGCTCGGCATCCACGTGGCCGACTTCAAACGGCCCAGCGAAACCGAACTGACGCACGACTACCTCTGGCGGGTGCATGCCATCACGCCTCGCCGAGGCCACGTCACCATCTTCAACCGGAGCCACTACGAAGACGTGCTCGTCGTACGCGTGCACAACCTGGTGCCAGAGGATCGCTGGAAGAAGCGCTACCACCACATTCGCGAGTTCGAACGCATGCTGGTCGACGAGGGCATCCTCGTGGTGAAGTTTTTCCTTCACATCTCGAAGGACGAGCAGAAAAGACGCCTCGAGGCTCGCCTCTCCGATCCGAAGAAGAATTGGAAGTTCGAGGCGGGTGACCTCGCCGAACGCAAACACTGGGATGCCTACCAGACGGCCTACGAGGCCGCACTCGCCGAGACCTCCACCGACGAAGCACCCTGGTACGTAGTGCCGGCCAACCACAAGTGGTACCGCAACCTCGTGGTGTCACATGTCCTGATTCAGACCCTGGAGGGCCTCAACCTCCGCTACCCCGACCCCGAACCGGGCCTCGACCAGATCACCGTCGACTGATAGGCGCTCATCACCGCGGTGGCAACCCAAGGGAGCGGAAGCAGCGCCCACATCGGTTGCCAATAGGGGCGGGCCACCACCAACGTGGCCGCCGTGAGGAGCGGACAGAGGGTCACCACGAAACGGGCTGCCGGGTCACGACCGCGAGCCATCCAAGCGCCGGCGAGCCCAACGAGGAACACCACCAGCGGCGCCGAGGGAAGCCACGACTGGCCGGGGAAGAACGCGCCCAGCCGGTAGTCCGCCCCGAGCGCCGGGTTCCAAAACGGCGGGTCGGCGACCCCTGGCGTGAGGGCATCTACGGCGAGGGACGAGTGGACGACCAGCGCAACTGCCCATACGGCGATTGCCGCGAGCCACGGCATGGCGGCCCGTCTGGGGTCGCGGTCGCGCCCGTCTGCGAGCACGACCACCAGGCCCACCAGGAGACCGACCACCAGGATCTCGCGGGTGAGTGCGGCGCTGAGCAACACTGCGGCGGCCATCGCCGGTCGTCTTCGGAGAAGAGCAGCGCCCCACAGCAGCAGGGGCATGCTCCACAGTTCCGTGTGCAGGTAGAGGTGGGGGGTGAATCGCAGCACCCAGAGCGACGCCAACCCCACGGCAACCGAAGCCGACCACCGCGGCCCGCGCCGACTCAGCATCACGAGTGCGACGAGAGATGCACCGATCGGCAACGCCACCAACCACCGCCACGCGTCGGGATCGGCCAATCGCCACACCAGGTAGGCCGTGGGTGGCCGGACGGCCCACACGTGGCCGAGTTGGCGCGGTACTTCTCCGGAGAACGACTGGTCCGCCCCGAACTGCACGGCGTCGTAGTACCCCGCACCGGCCCGCATGTCCGTGACCACCCGCCGATAGAGCGCCTCATCGATGTCAACCGAGGTGTTGGCTGCGGCCAGACCGGCCCAGACAGCCAACGCCGTGATCGCCACGGCCGCGACCCACGCCACCGCCAGCGGCCCCCCACCCCGTAACTCCGGGTTTTGGTCTCCCATGCGCATCATTTTTGATGCGTATGGGAGACCAAAACCCGACCTGCGGGCGTCAATGAGTGGTGACGGCGGAGGCGTCGGCGGCTTGGAGCCGCACGTTCTCCCAGCGCACGTCGCTGGCAAGGTCGGCGTCGTCTTCGGCCTTGCGGAGCGCCTCTTCGGCGCGGGCGAGTGCGGCGCGCACCTGGTCAGGATCGTAGGCCTGGGGCAGTTGCGCCTGATCGGAAAGGATCTTCACGTGGTTGTCGGAGACCTCCACGAAGCCACCCCGCACGGCCATCTTCTCCTGCTTGCCGTCGGCCAGGGTGACTACGACCACACAGGTATCGAGGGCCCCGAGGAACGGAGCATGGCCGCTGAGGAAGGCGATGTCGCCCCCACCGAGCGTGCGGGCCAGCACCTGGGTGGCCTCACCGGACCACACGGCAGCTTCGGGCGAGACGAGCTCGACCTGCATCGCCATCAGACGCTGGCCTCGAGCTCACGGGCCCGGACACGAGCCGACTCCACGCCGCCGACGTTGAGGAACGCCTGCTCGGGCATGTCGTCGCAGTCGCCGTTGCAGATCTGCTCAAAGCTTTCCACCATCTCGTCGAGCTCCACGTTCACACCTTCGACGCCGGTGAACTGCTCGGCGACGTAGGTGGGCTGCGACATGAACTTCTGCACCTTGCGGGCACGACCCACGGAGAGACGGTCCTCTTCGGAAAGCTCGTCGAGGCCGAGGATGGCGATGATGTCCTGAAGCTCCTTGTAGCGCTGGAGGATCTCCTGCACCTGCAAGGCCACGGCGTAGTGACGTTTGCCTACCACCTCGGGGGTGAGGATGGTGGACGTGGACGCCAACGGATCCACGGCCGGATAGATGCCGAGCGAGGCGATCTGGCGGCTGAGCTCGGTGGTGGCGTCGAGATGGGTGAAGGTGGTGAACGGCGCCGGGTCGGTGTAGTCGTCGGCGGGCACGTACACCGCCTGAAGGGAGGTGATGGAACCCTTCGAGGTGGAGGTGATGCGCTCCTGGAGCTCGCCCATCTCGTCGGCGAGGGTGGGCTGGTAGCCCACGGCCGAGGGCATGCGGCCGAGCAGGGTGGACACCTCGGAACCGGCCTGCACGAACCGGAAGATGTTGTCGACGAACATGAGCACGTCTTGGCCCTGCACGTCACGGAAGTATTCGGCCATGGTGAGCGCGGAGAGCGCAACACGGAGGCGCACGCCTGGGGGCTCATCCATCTGGCCGAAACAGAGGGCGGCCTTCTCGAGCACGCCACTTTCGGTCATCTCGATGATGAGGTCGGTGCCTTCACGGGTGCGCTCGCCCACGCCAGCGAACACCGACACACCGGAGTGCAGGCGGGCCACACGGGTGATCATCTCCATGATGAGGACGGTCTTGCCCACGCCGGCGCCGCCGAACAGGCCGATCTTGCCGCCCTTGAGATACGGAGTGAGGAGGTCGATCACCTTGATGCCGGTGGTGAACATCTCGGCCTTGGGCTTGAGGTCAGCGAACAACGGGCTGGTGCGGTGGATGTCCCATCGCTCGGGGACGCCCTCGATGATGTCGGTGTCGAGCTGTTCACCGAGCACGTTGAACACGTGGCCGAGGATGGCGTCGCCGACGGGCACCGAGATGCCGCGCCCCGTGTTCCGCACGGGCTGGCCACGACGGAGCCCGTCGGTGGGCTTCATGCACACGATGCGCACCCGGCCGTCACCGAGGTGCTGGGCGACCTCGGCCGTCACCGTTTCGGTCGTGCCCTCGATGGTGACCTCGAGCTCCACGGCGAAGTTGATCTCTGGCAGGTGGCCGCGGGGAAACTCCACGTCGACCACGGGCCCGGCAATGGCCACGACCCGGCCTTCCTTGCGTTCGATTGCGTTGTCGGTGACCGTCATCGTTGTCTCCTGGTTTTCCGGCGTTCTGAGGTTCGGCGTGCTTGGTGCGTCGTGCTGGGTGCGGCGCTGGCTTAGTGCAGCGAGCGAGCGTGGTCGGTGGGGGCGAGGTGCTGGGCGAACAGGTGCGCCGGCACGAGGTTGTCGGGCATCAGGTCTTCCTTGCTGCCCTTGTCGGCGCTGAGCGCCTCGGCCCCGCTGACGATCTCCATGATCTCCGTGGTGATCGAGTCCTGGCGGGCCCGGTTCATCACTCGGGTGAGGCGGATCCTGAGATCCTCGGCGTTGTCGGTGGCGGACTTCATGGCTCGCTGCCGGGCGGCGTGCTCGGAAGCCGAGGCATCGAGCAGGGCCGAGAAGATCCGGCTCTCGACGTAGCGCGGAAGGATTGAGTTGAGGATGGCCGTGGGCGACGGCTCGTACTCCAGATCGGCACTCGGGCCTTCGGCGCCACCCACCCCGCCATCGACCTTCAGCGGAAGGAACCGACGGCTCACTGCCTCCTGCACACCAGCCGACTGGAACTTGGTGTAGACGAGATCGACGGTTGCCAGGTCGCCGGTTTCGTAGAGCTTGCGGAAGGCCCGGGCGATCTCTCGGGCTTGCTCGTAGGTGGGCTGATCGGTGACGCCCTCGAAGGTGGCATCGATTCGGTAGTCGCGGAAGCGGAAATACGTGGCCGCCTTCTTCCCCGCTAGCACGAGGGAGTAGTCCATGCCCTTGGCCTGGGCTTCTTTCAGCTCACGCTCGGCGAGCCGGATCACCGACGTGTTGTAGGCGCCACACAAGCCGCGGTCGGAGGTGACCACCACAAAGCAGGCCTTGGCGGCCGACGGGTTGTGGCGCAGCAGTGGGTGATCCTTCGCCGCACCGGCTTTCACGAGGCTCACGATCACGGAAGTGATCTCTTCGGCGTAGGGACGCGCTGCGGAGGCTCGGTCCTGCGCCTTCACCACACGCGTGGCCGCGATGAGCTCCATGGCGCGCGTGATCTTCTTGGTCGACTCGATCGACTTGATTCGCCGACGAAGGATGCGCTCCTGACCACCAGCCACGAGCTACTCCTCGACCGTGGTTTCGTCTTCGGGCAAGTGCACCGAACTCGAGACCTGTTCGGTTGCCCGATCACCGTCGGCCATCATCGCCGGGCCACCGGCACCGCCGGGTCCACCGACGCTGAACTCGGCCTTGAACGCCTTGATGGCATCGGCGACCGCGTCGCCTTCGGGGAACTTGCCCGTGTTGCGGATAGTGGCGAGCACGTCGCTGTGGCGGGCCCGGAGGAAGTCGAGCAGGTCGGCCTCGAAGCGCTTCACATCGGTCACCGGAATGTCGTCGAGGTAGCCCTTGGTGCCGGCGAAGATCACGCACACCTGCTCCTCCACCTCCATCGGCGAGTTGAGGTTCTGCTTGAGCAACTCGGTGAGGCGATAGCCCCGCTCGAGCTGGGCCTTCGAGATGGCATCGAGCTCGGACCCGAACGTGGCGAACGCTTCGAGCTCACGGAACTGGGCGAGGTCGAGCTTGAGGGTGCCGGCCACGCTCTTCATGGCTTTGATCTGGGCGTCACCGCCCACGCGACTCACGGAGATGCCCACGTCGACGGCAGGGCGCACACCGGACTTGAAGAGGTCGTCCTGGAGGTACACCTGACCATCGGTGATCGAGATCACGTTGGTGGGGATGTATGCCGACACGTCGCCGGCCTTGGTCTCGATGACGGGGAGGGCGGTCATGGAGCCGGCGCCGCGATCGTCGCTCAGCTTGGCGGCCCGTTCGAGCAGCCGGCTGTGGAGGTAGAACACGTCGCCGGGATAGGCCTCACGACCGGGCGGGCGACGCAGGAGCAGCGACATCTGCCTGTAGGCCTCGGCCTGCTTGGAAAGGTCGTCGTAGACGATGAGGGCGTGCTCGCCGTTGTCCATCCAGTGCTGGCCCATGGCGCAGCCGCCGTAAGGAGCGAGGAACTTGAAGGGGGCGGGATCGGACGCCGGCGCCGCAACCACCACGGTGTAATCCATGGCGCCGAGGTCGGTGAGCAGGCCCACGGTCTGGGCGACGGTGGAGCCCTTCTGCCCGATCGCCACGTAGATGCACTTCACGCCCTTGCCCTTTTGGTTCAGGATCGTGTCGATGCACACGGTGGTCTTGCCGGTCTTGCGGTCGCCGATCACAAGTTCACGCTGACCACGCCCGATGGGGGTCATGGCATCGATCGACTTGATGCCGGTCTGCATCGGCTCGTGCACGGGCTTGCGGCCGGTGATGCCGGGCGCCTGGATCTCCATGCGACGGCGGCCGACGTTGACGAGGTCGCCCTTTCCGTCGATGGGCTCACCCAACGCGTTGACGACCCGACCGAGAAGACCGTCGCCGCACGGCACGTCGAGGATGCGGCCCGTGGCTCGCACGGTCTGGCCTTCCTCGATCGCGGCAGTGCTCTCGGAGTCGCCGAGCACCACGGTGCCGATGGAGTCCTCGTCGAGGTTCAGGGCCAAACCGAGCGTGCCGCCCTCGAACTCGAGGAGCTCGTTCACTGCGGCGTCGGGCAGGCCCGACACGCGGGCGATGCCGTCGCCCACTTCGGCCACGCGGCCGACCTGGGACGACTTGGCCTGGGGGGTGAAGCCGGCGAGGTTGCGCTGGAGTGCGGCGGTGATGTCGTCGGTGTTGATGGTGAGTTCAGCCATGACGGTTTCCTCAGAAGTTTTCGCGGAGTTGGGCGAGTCGGTTGCGGACGGAACCGTCGATCACGGTGTCGCCGATCTGGGTGACGATGCCGCCGAGGACGGTGGGATCCACCACGGCCACCACGTCGACGTGGCGGCCTTCCTTGGCGGACAGCGCAGCGCCGAGACGTTCCCGCTGGTCGGCGGTGAGCTCCACGGCGGAGCGAACCTCGGCGATTGCGGTGTTGGTGCGGCTGGCGGTGATGTCCAGGAAGCGGTCGACGATTGCGGTGAGCTCCTTGATGCGGCCGGTCGCAACCAGAAGCGAGACCACGCCGAGGGTGACCGGGCTTGCACCCTTGCCCTCGAGCAGGTCGGAAACGATTTGTTGGCGGCGCTCCACCGGGATGGTGCGGTCGGCGAGCGTTTGGCGTAGCTCATCGTGGCCATCGATGGCACGGGAGAGCCGAAAGAGCTCGTCCTGTACTTCGTTGACGCTTCCTTCGGCCGCAACGACCGCAAGGAGGGCGTCGGCGTAGAGGTCGTTGCGATCACTCATGCGGATGCTCCTACAGACGAGATGTAGTTCTCGATGAGATCGGACTGCGTGCCGGCATCAAGGCTGTTGACCACGACGGACTCGGCGGCGCCGAGGGCCAGCCGCGCTACCTCCGCTTGGAGGTCGGCGGTGATCTGTCCCTCCGCTCCTTCAATGTCGGTGGTGGCCCTCGACCGGACATCGGCCGCTTCCTGCTGACCCCGGCTGATCAAGCTGGCCTTCACCTGCTCGGCGGTGGAGCGGGCTTCGGTGAGGATGCGCTGACGCTCGACGTCGGCGTTGCTGATGTTGGCCTGTACCTGAGCGAGCGCAGCCTCGCCCTCGGCACGGGCTTCTTCCGCGGTGGTGATTTCGGTGGCGATGCCCTCGGTGCGATCGGCGAATGCCTTTTTCATTGCCGGACCTGCCTTCCACCAAAGAAGGCTGAAAAGGATCACGGATGCCAGCGTGCCGACGATCAGTTCCTTGACGTCATGGAACATCCAGGACTGGAGCGGCACGTCGGCGCCGCTGCCGGCGGCCAGGATCAGTAGTTCGTTCATCGTGGTGCGGTCCTAGTTTTGCGAGAGGTACGTATCGACTGCGGCCCGATGGGCCTCGACGTCGAGTTGTTTGCCGACGACTGCCCCGGCGGCGCCGACGGCGATGGTGGCCACGTCGCCCCGGATGCGGCCCATGGCCGAGGCTTTCGCCGCCGCAATCTCCTCCGCGGCCGTGGCCCGGAGTGCGGCCACCTCAGCTTCGGCGGCGCCCACGAGTTCCTTGCGCTTGGCCTCGCCCTGGCCTCGCGCATCCTCGATGATCCGGGTTGCTTCAGCTCGAGCGCTGGCCAGCGAAGAGTCGTATTCCACGACGGCGGTGTCGGCTTCCACCCTGGCGCTGTCGGCGGCGTCGATGTCGGCGCGAATCTTGGCTTGGCGGTCCTCCATGCCCTTCATCACCGGCTTCAGGAGCACGAACTTCATGAGCGCCCAAAGCAGGAAGAAGGTGCCGGCACCCCAGGCGAGTTCGGGGCCCACCGGAAGGATGGGGTTGCTCACCTCTTTGGTGACCGTGGTGACGGTGGTGACCCCCGACGTGGGCTCGGCGACCGCCGAGATGGGGACTGGACCCTCACTCGTGACCTTCGGCTCGGCGTCGGTTGGGCTGGTGCGCGCGCTGTTGGCGATCGTGGTCGAGGTGGCCTGCGCGACCTCTTGCTCACTCTGAGTGAGCGTGAAGTACACGTTGCTCGTGGTGCTTCCCACGGCATGCTCCTTGCTAGCGGATGGCTTCGATCAACACCGCGCCCGGCAAAGTGGCCGGGGACGGTGGAAGACGGTCGGGATCGACCGACTGATCAGGCGAACTTGAGAAGGATGAAGACCACGAAGCCGATGAGGGCCAGGGCTTCGGTGAAGGCGATGCCGAGGAACATGGTGGTGCGCACCATGCCAGCGGCCTCGGGCTGTCGGGCCATGGCCTGGACCGACTGACCGACGAGGTAGCCGATGCCGATGCCGGGGCCGATGGCGGCAAGGCCGTAGCCGAAGCCAGCCGAGGCCGCTGCGGCGACACCCTTTTGCTCAGCAGCCGTGAGGTTGCCGGCGGCGCCGGTCGCTTGAGCGAGGATCTGCGTTGCGCTCATGTGAGTGGATTCTCCTGTTGTGTGGGGGTTGTGCCTCCGCAGCGCGAAGGCGACATCGGGTCCGTCGACATTGCGCCGGCGGGAGAACGGTTGATCAATGCTCGGGGTGGAGCGAGCCGCCGATGAACACGGCGGCGAGGATGGCAAACACGTAGGCCTGAAGGAACGACACCATGACCTCGAAGCCCGTCAGGCCAACCAGCACCAGAAAGGGAAGTGGGCTGATGATCGCCAGCACGCCGGCACCGGCCAGCGTGATGGTGAGCACGGCGAAGGTGACCAGCAGAATGTGGCCCGCAAGCATGTTGGCGAAGAGCCGGACGGCGAGCGAGAACGGCCGCACGATGAACGTGGAGATGAACTCGATCGGGGTGACGAGGAGGTACAGCGCTTTCGGCACACCCGGAGGGAAGATGGCATTGAAGAAGTACTTCGGTCCCTGTGCCTTCACGCCGACGCAGATGAACATCGCCCACGTGGTGAGCGCCATGATCGCCGGGTTGGCCATTCGGGCGTTGGCCGGCATGGCGAAACCGGGGATCACCTCGAAGATGTTGCCGAAGAACACGAAGAAGAAGATCGTGGTGAGGAACGGGAGGTACTTCTCCCCCCCTTGACCGATCGCTTGCTGGATGATGCCCTTGTCGATGAAGTCGACCGAGATCTCGGCGAGGTTCTGTGCGCCCTTGGGTACCAGCTTCTTCTTGGCCCCGAGCCGGAAGATCAGGACCGTTGCCACCACGGCGAACACGTTGATGAACGCGATCTTGTTGAACTCGAGTGGGAGGCCGGCAGCGGGCCACACCACAAGGTCGTCGATCGGAGGGAAGACGAGGCCTCCGCCTCCACCTTCGGCTGCGAAGATCACCTACGACTCCTTCACTTCGGCGGGCTTGAGCCCGGGGAACGCAAGATTGGCGGAGACATACTTCATCTCCCAGAACAACAGGGCGAGGTGGCTGACGACCAGCGTGATCGCGAACGGGACGATGCCCGCCTTCATCCACCACGTGTCTTTCACCAGCAAGAACGACGCGAAGATAAGGCCCATACGAATGAGATAGCCGAACAATGCCGACCCCATCATCAGGCCCACCGAGATCTTGGCGGCATAGGTGATCGACGCCGCCGCGAGCAGGAAGTTCACCGCAACGATCACCATGGCATACCCGGTGGCGACGGCCCCCGCAGTGCCCCAGACGAGCCCGAACACCACCATGGCTGCGGGCGCCACCATCGCGGCACGCCTCACGAGGTCACGGGCGATATCGGCTTCGGGGGCCGGGCCTTCAAGGCGGGTCAGGATGGCTTCGCCCATGGCCGGCCCTTCTCGTGTTCGGCCATCTCGGCGCTGTAGCGGTAGTAGATGAGGATCGCCGACCCGATGAAACCCAGGAGGGCGAAGACCACGGCGAACAGAGCCGTGGTGCCGATCGTTCGATCCAGCCAGAGCCCGAGGAGCGACAAGACGACCGGCGAGAACACCAGCTCATAGGAGCCGGCGCTGTGGTGCATGCCTTGTTGAAACTCGCTTCGTTGCGACGTGTTCACGGGTGCTCGTGCTCTCGACGGGCAGCGGGCGCTGCGCCGGTGGCTGCCTTCCTTCGGCATTCGCCACACCGTCCGCTGGCGGACGGGGGCAGGACGCTTGTGAAGACTTTCGCAAAGTAGCAATCCAGCCTTGCGCGGGGCAAATCTTGTTTTTGGTCTCCCCAAACTTCACTCGGCAGGGGTCCAAACCTGGCGGCTCCCCCGCCGCCCACCCTCGCGAACGGGGCCGCCACCAAACCTGCACCGGCGATCGCGCCGGCGGTGTCAACCAATCGAAGCGCTCGTCCGTGTAGTGGAGTATGAGCATGCGATTCCTCGGAGGACCGCCGGAACACGATCCGGCGTTCACGGAGCTCTTTGACTCGGCCTATCCACGGGCGGTGCGGCTCGGACAACGCCTCCTCGGCACCCGTGCTGCCGGGGAGGACCTTGCTGCCGAAGCGTTTGCCCGGGCCTACGCCCGGTGGGGATCGGTCCGACGTCACCCGGCCCCCGACGCTTGGGTGTTGCGCACCGCCACCAACCTGGCCATCGACCAACTGCGGCGCTCCGCCCCGGTGAGCGCCGAAGCACCGGTGGCCGATCCCGCGGATGCCGTGGCGCTCCGACTGGCGCTGGCGTCGGCCCTCGCGTCCTTGAGCCGCCAGCAACGCACGGTGGTCACCCTTCGGTACCTCGCCGACCTGCCCGAACATGACGTCGCGATCGCGTTGGGGATCTCGGTCGGCTCCGTGAAGACCCACCTGTCCCGCGGTCTCGACCGACTGAGGCGCGACGCCGGCCCGGGCGGTCTCGGGGTGGGCGGTCTCGGGGTGGGCGGTCTCGGGGTGGGCGGTCTCGGGGTGGGCGGTCTCGCGGTCGACACCGCCACGCCTGGAACGCCGTTGTCGGCTCCGAACCCCGGCCCCCAGAACCCCGGCCGTCCGAACGCCAGCTCTCCAACCGCCAGCTCTCCAACCGCCAGCTCTCCAACCGCCAGCTCTGCAACCTCCACCTCCGCGGCGTCGAACGTCCGCCTTCCGAAAGCGTGAACCCCATGGAGCCCACTCCTCTTCCTGATGACCTCGAAGCGACCAAGTTCGACGGCGCCGGCCTCGACCACATGGCCGACTACACCACCGCTGACGCCGAAGGCATCGGCGGGGGCGACGCCCTCTCCCGCGTCGTTGCCCGCGGTCGCCAGATTCGTGGCCGGCGGCGTGCTGCGTTGGCATCACTCGGCGCCGTGGTTGCCGTGCTCCTCCTGATGCCGGTCCTCAGCGCCAGGGGCACGCCGACACCTGTCGACCTTTCCAGCGGCAGTACCACGTCACGTGATGGGGGCATCGCGTCTACCACGACGTCGGGTTCGAGCATCGGTTCATCGCTGGGCGAGACGTCAAATTGTGCCGTCGTCGACCCGTTGCTCCCCTCGTGCGAAGAAGCCCCTCCCGGGAGGAGTGACCCGAACGAGCCGGGGGCCACGCTCCCCCCAGGCGCCGTGATCGACCCTGCCACCACTACCTCACGCCCACCGGACGGCGTCACCTCCACGATCCTGGTGCCCCCGAACCCGGGGCCTCCGAACACGGATATCAACGACCCGAGCCCCTCCTCGCTCCCCCACACGATCCCGAACCCGCCGAATTGCAACAACAGCTTCGAGCCGCAATGCGGGGACTTCTACTTCGACCCCAAGCCCGACGTCAACCAACCGATCACCGTCACCGTGGTGAACGAAGGGTCGGGGACCGACGCTCGCCTCCGGGTCACCCTCACCGACCCCGACGCTCCCGTCGACGCCAATTGCGTCACCGTCTTTGTGGGCGACGGAGCCGACTACGGCTGGTACGACGCCGCGCAGCAGCCGAACATGATGTGTGCCATGCCCGGGTGCATGGCACCAACGGGCCGGTGGGATCCTCCGGCGAAACAACCGGGTTCGGTCACCTTCACGCTCGCACATCGGTATGCCGCCTCCGGCACCTATGCCGTCCGCGTCACCAAGCTGGAAGCCGGGTGCGGACCCCGCAACCACTACGCCGGCAGCGCCGACCAGTCGGCCAACATCACCGTCGGCTGACCCCGAACCCCGCTGGCGGGCGAGTAGTCAGCGGGGGCGACGGGGGCGGTTCGGCCGAGGTTTGCCACGGGGATCCACCGCCGGCATCTGGCCCGTGGCCCGCCGTTCGGCCCGTTGCCGTGCCGCCTTCTTCCGGATCTCCCGGCCGTCGACGGGCGCTGCATCGATTCCTGCCGCCGTGAGCAGCGGTGGGGCCGAGGTGGTCTCGATCCCTGACGCGGTCCCGACCCCACCGACGGCGGCATCACCGTTCGCGGCCGACACCTCAGCCCCGACCTCGACCTCGACCTCGACCTCACGGCCTTTGCGCCACGAGGGGTGCAGCACCGAATAAAGCAGCAAGGCCAACCCCACCAGGCCGAGCGGCACCGAAGCGTCTCCCTTGCCCGTGTACACCGGGTACAGCACGAAGCCCGAGAGCAGCGCCGTCCACGCCCACAAGATGAACACCGTGCGACGGTGGCCATGACCGAGGCGCATGAGGCGATGGTGGAGGTGTTCCTTGTCAGCCGTCGCCACACCACTTCGTTTCACTGCTCGACGGATGATGGCGAAACCGGTATCGAAGATCGGCACACCGAGGACGAGGATCGGGATCACGAGCGGTGCGTAGAAGAAGAACACCTGCCCGTTGAAGTCCTGCCGGGGCCGGCCGCCCACCACCATGGTCGACGCCGCCATCAACACCCCGAGAAGCAAGGCGCCGCCGTCACCCATGAAGATCTTGGCCGGGTGGGCGTTCCACGGCAGGAACCCCACGCACATGCCCACCACGAGGAGTGCGATCAGCGGGCCGATATTGCCGGCATCGAGCAGACCCTGATCGCTGAGGCGGACGGTGTACAGGAAGAACACCGTGGCGGCGATGCCCACGATCCCGGCGGCCAACCCATCGAGCCCATCGATGAGGTTGATGGCATGCGCCATGGCCACCACCCACAGCACGCTCAACAAGAAGGTGAGGTCGGGCGACAATTGCACCGAGTTGTAGAACGGTACGCGCAGCTCGATCATGCTCACGCCAAACAGCACAAGAGCACTGGCCGCCAGCACCGTGCCGGCCAGCTTGGCGGGCGCCGACACGTCCTTGAGGTCGTCGACGTGGCCGATCACCACGATGATGAACGCGGCGAGCAACACTCCCTTGGGCTCGTTGCTGCCGCTGAAAACCTCGTTGAACGCATCGAGGCGCGACGCCGTCACGAACCCGGCAAGGAACCCTCCGAACATCGCCACCCCACCAATGACGGCGGTGGTCTTCTCGTGCACCCGGCGTTCGTCGGGCTCCTGCACCGCGCCGAATCGCAGCGCCAGCATGCGGACGAGCGGGGTGAGCGCAAAGGTGGTGCCCAGGCAAACAGCGAGCACGACGGCGAAAGAAGCAGCGCGGGACACCGAGCCCTGATGGTAGTCCCAAGGGCCATTCCAAACAGTTCCCGGCTTGCACCCACAGCCGGCGGCGTGTGTGACCTGATTCACACTGGGTCGCTCGGTCCTTTCCGTTCAGCTTTCGGTGTGTTGTGGTCGTTTTTGAGATGTACTGGGAGCGATCGCTTCCGGATCCCCATCCACACGAGTCGGCCCGCGGTCTCCGTGGGCGCCGACACCACCCGAAGGAACCATCATGGGCCTCTTCAATCGCAAGCCTGCTCCCCTCAGTATCAGTGAGTCGGTCGCCAAGGAGCTCGACGTGTTGCGCGCCGTCATGGCCAAGAGTCCTCCCGGCCACCAGCTCCGCCAGGGCGATCGTTGTGCGTGTCCGGTCTGTGGCACCACGTCATTCGTTGTCAGCGGCAACCGCAACACCTCATCGAGCGCCCATCGGTGCGTCAACTGCGACCACGCCTGGGTGATCACGGCCAGGGCGTTGAAGGCGTACGCCGCGGAGGATTCCACCCGCACGGCCGATCTGCTCGCTGCGGCCACGGCCGCTGGCACCGGCGCTCCCCTCCAGGTCCTGCTCGTGGAAGACGACCCCGCAGATGCGGCGATGGTGCACGCCATCCTTGCCCCCGTCATTCCCGACGCAGTGCAGATCGTGCACGTCGACAACCGGGGAGAGGCCGAACGGACCGCCCTGCTTGGGTTCGACGTGGTGCTGCTCGATCTCAACCTGCCCGATTCCGTCGGCGCTGACACCGAGGCCCACTTCCGCTCCGCCGTGCCCGGCGCCAAGGTGTGCGTATGCACCGGTGACGGCGACCTTGCGTCCTCCGCGCTCGGCGCCGGTCGGCCGGTGCTCCACAAACACCAGCTCGTCGACCTCGCCGGCCGACACCAGCACGGCACCGCCGAACTGCTCGCCGTCCTCCGCGCCGCCGCCGCCGCCTAACCCCGCTTCCCGCGTTCTGGTCTCCCGTACGCTTCAATTCTGACGCGTACGGGAGACCAGAACCGTTGGATTGGCGTCTGGGCGTTCCGGGTCAGCGCTGCTTCGCGTCGCGCTGAGCTTTCCACTGACCTCGGGCTCCCTCAGCCTGCTCCGGGTCCAACTCGTAGCGCTTGATGAACGCTTCGAGTTCTTCCGCGTTGAGCCCCGAAAGATCGTTCGGGTCGCCATGCGTGGCCGCATACGGCTCATAGGCCCCCCGATCGACTAT
>Ga0105047_10002285_pt1 | contig 34263 bp, 28 predicted proteins | sample MAT04_FD_78384 | JGI IMG/M metagenome (GOLD analysis project Ga0105047, IMG submission 78384) | Freshwater microbial communities from Lake Fryxell liftoff mats and glacier meltwater in Antarctica - MAT-04 (megahit assembly) | ecosystem: Environmental > Aquatic > Freshwater > Ice > Liftoff... | reverse complement strand
TACATTTCTTCCGATCCATAAAGATATAATACATTTTTTCAAGAATTCAGAACATTACCATTTGCCGATCCTGCTAGTAATATTATCTTTTTGTAATCACTCAGTAAAACAAGATAGAGGAGTAAGCTAATCTTCTGAGCGTATTATGCTTAGGGCATTACAGCGGAGAAATAAACGTTGGAGATTTGACTACAGGAGAAATGTTGTTAGCACAGTTACTTCCTTAGAGACCCAAGCCCTGTTGGTCAATCTATGCCCGTCAAATCAGTTTGTATTAAATGACTTGAGAATTCCTGTAATACCAATGCCATTTTCATTTTAGTCCGAATTAATAAGGTATAATGCTCCCGCTGCTTCCGCGGGACCGTAGATGTTTAGTTCATGTTTCATGGACTATTACATATACCTTAACGGTGTAATTATTTCTTCTCTTCCTTCTTCGCCGGTTCTTCTTTTATCTTTTTATCTTTTTTCTTATCTTCCCCCTTCTTCTTAGGTGCAAATTCTTTTCTAACCTTATCAAATTTTTTATCCTCCCAGTTCATTAGTATATAAAAATATTCGTTGATTCTTTCAGGGTTATACTTTGCAAAATCGGAAAACTGTTTATACAAATCCTGATGAAAACAAGAGATCAATACATAGCAATCCAAAAAGCCCATCTTATTCATCGCTCTTGCAAAAGGCAATTCAAAATTAGCTGTATCCTTTAGTATTTTTTTCCATGCATAAACTTCTAAATAACGTTCTGTGGTTTTTTCATTCAGACTTAGTATTCCGGATGTATCTGAAAATTCATGAATGTCCGGCTCGGCAGCTTGGTAAATCCACCATGGTGTATTCTCTTTTGCCGTCAGTTCAAAATAATTCTGTGACGGATTTAATGGATACACCTCCCGACGCATCCATTGTGTATTAAAATCTTTACCTATTTTTTTTACAATCCGTTTCAGTAATTGTATATAATGCTGTTGCGGATAAACTGCAATCGCCTGGATACATGCAATTGCCGCTTCATTAAATTTCCCACGTTGATAATTCAATAAACTTAAACTTATTAAAGGTTCGGGGCGCAATGGTTGTAACAACCCTGCTTTCGTATATTCTACAATGGCATTAGAATCTTTTCCGATCAAATACCATGTATCACCAAGCACTAAATGTGCACTATAATAATCGGGGCTAATCTCTAACGCCTTTTCCAGATGTTTGCGGGCAGCGATCAGATCATCACCCTGCACTTCTTCATACCCATTCTCAAAAGCTACCAAAGCAAGCGGATCAATATTCATATCAGGGTTCAGGGTATCGACAAGAAACTCACGTAAATAGGCAGAAGCAGAATCGGCATATTCAACCTGCAAGGTGGCCTTTCGTGCATTCCTGATCAGATCTTCTTTATAACTATCATACGGTATTTGAGATAGTTCCGAAATCGCTTTCAGTTGTTTCTCCAATGTGCGATCTCGTTTATTCAATTTCATTATGGGTGCCCCATCTTCATCCATGATTATATCTTCCTTTAGAAGGCTGCTATCTATCGTTACAGTAGCTTCAGTCATTATAGGTTCTTCTACCTCTTCCTCTTTCTGCCGTTTCCGTTTGATCTTGTCCTCCTTACGCGGTCCGGTATCTAATCCATTCCATTCAACCTCCACCGTATCTTTTTTTGCGATGGGTTGATTTTTGGTTCTAGTTTCATGTTCACTTAATTCATCATTATTCTCATTCTGAAGACTATCCTTTTTCGATGGGTTAGTATAATTTTCATACTCTACATAAGCAGGTCGTAATTGCGCCAGTACTTGTCGCTGAAGTTGCACCAGGGCTTCATGATAATAATATTCGTACGGATGTTCTCTTACTAGCTCCTTTAAGATCCTTTCTCCATCATAAATTTTATACTCATTGAATAATTTTTTCGCCTTGAGAACTTTCCGCTTCTCCGCATCAGGAATTACTTGGTCTACTTTCTTCTGGGCATGAGCGATCTGAAGAAAAGATTGGAAACAAAAAAATAAAAAAATAATACGGAAACAGTTATTCATGCACGTAAAGGTCAGTTTCAAAGGTAGCATTTTTTATACCCGGATAATGAGCTAAAGGCGTTTTAAGGAAAATGAAAGATAGACGATCGACCAACGTCCGTTGACAATAGACCATCGGCTGATATCTTCTTACGCCTGACACTTACAACCATCAACTAACAACCATCAACTAACAACTTCTTCCTACATCCATCCGAACGCTTCAAAACCTTTTCTGAAAGGCCATGGTATAGCAGCCAGAATAAGGACCAATGCAATGGTATAGAACCAGAAGGAGATTTTATGTTTTGAAAGATCATTGAAACTACGTTTCGACTTCGCTCTACCAATATGAATAAGTACAATAGCGATCAGCATCATCAGGATATGCTCCATAGCAAAAAAACGAGCATAACCATCCTTCATCACTTCCTTCATTCCCAGATTCTGAATATTTTTAATCCCCCAGGCGCCAATTACGTAAAGAACAAGACCAAGAACCAACTGAAGATCGGCGACCAGCGTGAGTAAGAGTCCCGCCTTATTATCCTGATTATTGAAGGAACTTTTGCGTTGTATACCGAGGAAGGCCATCACGATAGCGACGAGCAGAACGCCCAGAATCAACCATCGAAGAACGCTGTGAAGTTGTTGTAAGATTTCCATATTGAGTCTATTTAAAGGGCCACAAAGATACTTCGGATATTGAGTTCTCATAATATTTCTATCAACACCGTTGGGATTAAATAAAGAATTTTTTCTAAACAAAAAAAATAAACATGTTGGGCCATTCCCCTAATTTTACCTGAACGAAAATTGAAACAGCCATGTTTAACGATGATTTTTTTGACGACGACTTTCGTGATATTGAAAACCTGATCATTGAGTTTCACAGGATGAAACGTGGTGAGTCTCACGGTCTCCTTTCAGAAGATGATTATGAATACCTGATCGACTATTTCGAAGCGAACTACGATAAAGAAAATGCAGCCTATGCCTGCGAAGTCGCTACTACCCTTTTCCCTTTCTCCTCTGTGCTTCTGTTGCGCAAGGCCGAATGGTTGATGGATCAAAAGAAATACGGACAAGCATTAAAAGTGTTGGATCAACTGGACGAAGTCGATCCGAATAATATTGAATCCATTTTTTTACAATCTGATATTTTTCTTGAACAAAACCGTTTTTCAGAAGCCGTTGATATTCTGGAAAAGAACGCCGATAAATTTGACAGTGTCGACAAAACAGATATCCTTCTTGAATTGTCTGAAATTTATGATGAATTGGAAGAATTCGATAAAGTATACCAGACTCTTAAACGCATACTGACCTACGAACCTGCCAACGAAGATGCCTTACTCCGTATCTGTTTTTGGGCAGAGATTAATAATAAACATGAAGATAGTATTGCGCTGCATCAGGAGATTATCGAGCAAACTCCTTTCAATGCCATGGCGTGGTATAATTTGGGTGTCGCATTTCAAGGTCTGAAACTGTACGAGAAAGCGATTGATGCCTACGATTATTGTTTAGCGATCGATGATAAGTTTGAATACGCGTACCGCAATCAGGGCGATGCCTATATGCAGTTAAAAAAGTATGATAAAGCCATTGAAGTATTGGAAATGCATTTATCTATAGCAAAACCTGAAGATGTGATCCTTGATGCGATCGGGTATTGTTGGGATAAACAAAAACAATATTCAAAAGCAAGGCAATATTATCGAAAGGCTTCACAATTAAATCCTCAAGACGATCAGATTTTTTATAGAATCGGCGAAACGTATACCAAAGAATTACAATGGGAAAAAGCCATCAAAGCCTATTCGGTGGCGTTACATATCAATAAGAACAACGCGTCCTATTGTCTCGCTCTCGGAAATTGCCTGATGGAAATGAATGCAGACAAGGAAGCGATGATTTGCTATCTCAATGCCGTGCAACTTCGACCTGATATTAAATCGACCTGGCAGGCGTTGGTGAAAGCCTTATATACCATTAGTTATTTCGAGGAAGCGCTTTCGCAACTCGCTATTGCCGAAGAGCATTGCGGTCATAAAACTGAATTTATCTATTACAAAGCGGCCATTTTATTATCACAAGGAAAAACGAAAGAGGCTGTCCTTCAATTGGAGCATGCATTGGTAGAAAACAGTAAGAAAATTAACGCGTTGAAATATATCGATCACGAGATTGTCCATCATCCGGTATTTGCGGAGGTTTTGGTGAGGTATAAAAAGAAGAAATAAAAGAATCCATAAAAAGTTTAGTGAGGGGAAATTGTCAAAATGGAACTTGTATTGCGGCAACGATTGTAGTGTAAAGCCCGCATCCCGATGCCCTGATCGGGAGCGGACTTGGAACGGAAAGCGTGTGTGCCGCCCAACATATCCTCACTAAAACTTTGCCCAACTAAAAATTGACTTTCTTACTAGGCACATAAAGAACTATTGCCGGCTTCTTTTTTTGGTCATCGACATAACCCTTTATAAAGCGAAAGTGCGACCTGTCTGTCTACACGCAAGATGGCATCGTTTAGCCACATTACTTTCCTCAACGTTTTATTGTCAATAAGTCTGGTTTTCGACCGACCGAAATAAACCTTTACTGTTAGAAGTTCCCATACTACTTTTGCAACCAAATTTAAATACATATGAAACTTGTTACCCATAGATATAATGGCACTGAACAACTTGCCATCTTGAATGATTCGAATCTTTATAATCTTCAATCAATAGATCCTTCCTTTCCCTCTACAATGAAAGAATTTCTTGCACAATGGGAAGCCTTTATTGATAAAGCGAAGGAAGCAGACAAAGCCTGCAAGGAGGGGAAACATACTGCAGATGCCGATTTTAAAAACGCCGATGTGATGGCACCGGTACCTTACCCAGCCAGTTGCCGCGACGGTTACGCATTCCGTCAGCATGTCGCTTCTGCACGAAGAAACCGTAAAGTAGATATGATCCCTGAGTTTGATCAATACCCAATCTTCTATTTCACCAACCACCAGGCAATACAAGGCCCAGGCGATATTGTGTGTATGCCAGATCATTTTCAAAAACTTGATTTTGAACTGGAAGCCGCAGTCGTTGTTTGCAAAAAAGGAAGAAACATAAAAGCCACAGAGGCCGACAATTATATCGGAGGTTATATGATCATGAATGATTTTAGTGCGAGGACCTTGCAAATGGAAGAAATGTTACTGAATCTTGGCCCCGCCAAAGGAAAAGATTTTAGCACAGCGATCGGCCCAATGCTGGTCACGCCCGACGAGTTGGAACCATACAGAGTTCCTTGTAAAGAAAATCATACAGGGAGCAGTTTCCACCTAATCATGAAGTGTAAGGTGAATGGCGTGTTGGTAAGTGCAGGAAGTGTGGGCGATATGGACTGGACGTTTGCCGAAATCCTTGAGCGATGTGCCTATGGCGTAGATATCATGCCCGGCGATGTCATCGGTAGCGGAACGGTCGGAACTGGTTGTTTCCTCGAACTGAACGGAACCGGTTTATTGCAGGATCCTAACTATAAAGTACAATGGCTGAAAGAAGGCGATGTGGTTGAAATGGAGATCGAAGAGCTTGGTTTACTGAAGAATACGATCAGGAAAGACGAATCTGATTTTTCGATCCTGGCGTTGAAGAAGGTCTAGAGATTACAAAGAGAAGATTTACAAAGAGAAGAAGAGCAGCCCTGAAAGGGCGATATACATTAGCCCGGGGGGAAGCCCCGAGGCGAGGTAAATCCCACAGCGAGGTGAAGCTCCTTGGTTTCCCGAACGAAATTAAAGCCATTAACATTCAGATGTTCCGCATACGAACACCTTGTTTGGTCAGCAAAGAAATTCAATTTACATTTGCCCTCATATGTCAGATGAGATACGCCATGAATGTGGCATTGCTTACTTAAGGCTTCGTAAATCACTTTCTTTTTATCACCAACAATATGGCACTGCGTTCTACGGACTCAACAAGTTGTATCTGTTGATGGAAAAACAGCATAACCGCGGACAAGATGGTGCGGGTATTGCAACGGTAAAACTGGATATGCAAAATGGCACGCCCTACATGAAAAGAATTCGGAGTAATGTGGCGTCAAGCATTTCCGAAATATTTAAACAAGTTCAGCAAGAGATTGAGGAAGTAGAGAAATTACATCCTGATATCCGAAACTACCCTGATACGCTGAAGGGTTATCTCAGCTTTATGGGCGAAGTGATGGTTGGACATCTGCGTTACGGAACACAGGGCCGGAATAATATTGAATACTGTCACCCGTTTATTAAATCAGATATTAATCCTTCAAGGAATCTATGCCTGGCGGGAAATTTTAATCTTGTCAATACAAAGGAGCTCTTCCATTTTATTCAGAAGGATGAATTGGCTCAGATCAAAATGGATAGTGATCTGTCTGCGATGATAGAAACGATCCATTACTATTTGCGCGAAGAAGAAGCAAAGAATCCTGAACATATCAACTGGAAGGAAGTCCTTGGGAAAGCAACGAACTTGTTTGACGGAGGCTTTGTGGCAGAAGGCTTATGTGGAAATGGAGATAGCTTTGTGATGAGAGATAAGCATGGAATAAGGCCTGCATATTATTATATTGATGACGAGATCATTGCAGCAGCATCAGAGCGGCCCGTATTGATGACCGCATTTAAAACAACTACGGATAAGATCCATGAACTGCCACCGGGACATGCATTAGTGGTATATGCCAATGGGAATTATGCGATAGAAAAAATATTAAGCAGTGCCGAAAAGAAAGCGTGTAGTTTTGAACGCATCTATTTTTCACGCGGTAGTGATGAAGATATTTACAAAGAACGAAAACAACTCGGTCGTCTACTTTCAGAAAAGGTATTGAAATCGATCAACTATGATCTGAAGGATACGATATTTTCATTCATACCCAATACTGCAGAAACAGCATTTTACGGATTAATAAAAGGAGCTGAGGCGTATCTGAACGAGATCAAACTAAAACGTATACAGGGCTGGAACAAGGAATTTGATGAGGAGAAACTCAGGGAGATGATAGAACGTCGTGTCCGTGTTGAAAAGATCGCCATCAAAGATGTGAAAATGCGAACCTTTATCACGGAAGATTCTGCCCGAAATGAAATGGTGCAGCATGTCTATGATATCACTTACGGAACAGTGCGTGCAGGTATCGATTCATTGGTGGTGATAGATGATTCTATTGTTCGTGGTACGACATTGAAAGAAAGTATTATCCGGATGCTGGATCGCTTAGGCCCTAAAAAAATTACCATCGTGTCTTCTGCACCCCAGATTCGGTATCCCGATTGTTATGGGATCGATATGAGTAAGATGGGTGAATTTATCGCCTTCCAGGCAACAGTAGAATTGTTGAAAGATAACAAACAGCAGCATTTGCTGAATGATGTGTATGCAGAATGCCTACAGGCAGAAAAGTCGAATAAGCTCTCTACACAGAATTTTGTAAAGCGCGTATACAAGCAATTCTCGATCGAAGAGATCAATACCAAGATCGCCCAGATGCTCAGACCTGATGATGTCAAAGCCGAAGTTGAGATTATTTATCAGACCATCGAAAATCTTCACGAAGCTTGTCCGCATAACACCGGCGACTGGTACTTCAGCGGCGACTATCCAACCCCGGGGGGGAATGTGGTAGTCAATAAAGCCTTTATGAATTATGTAGAAGGAAAGGGTGGAAGAGGGTATTAGTGGTATAATTCGACAATTACGTAATGAGGCAAATTAATCAAGGAGGTAAATTACCTACCAATTACCTCTAAAGGAGCAATTATCATCTGATGCATTCTATTATTTAATTCCGAGAGAATGAATATTGCCATTTGCTATTTATATCTGGCCCAATATTTTTAGTATAATAAAGACATACACTGCCTTCCATGAGTTTTCAGTTGGACCATCTATAATGTATCGTCGGTATAAATCATTTCATTTACAGAATTCTGTATAATGATTTGAAAAGCATGTATTGCAATTTCAGATATGTTTTTTGTACATTTATAGGAAATATAAATCCTATGAAACCTTTTCTGAGTTTAATTTTCACTTTGCTGCTTCTGGGTTTTATGACAAATACGTTTGCTCAGAAAGTACAATGGAGTAAGTTTCTCATCGATAGTAGCCAGACATTTACAACTTCATCTGACAGAAAAATACAAGGATTTACTATTGATTCATTGAACAACAGCTATGTATGTTATATACTCCCAGGATCAGATACAACAATTAGTTTTATTAGTAAAGTCTCTCCTGATGGAGAGCTAATGTGGACAAGAACCGTGGAGCCTGTAAATATGAATGGCAGAATTCAGATGCAATATTCTTCCAATTCATCTTTTTATACCGACGTGGATGGCAATCTTGTGTTAGTAATTGACGCATGGGATACGTTATTGAATCCAGGAATGAGGATATTACTGTATAAATTTGATCTGAATGGGAATTTAGTTTCATCGCACAGCCACGGTATTAATTTGCCTTCCTGGTTTCCTTCAGGTTCAGAGGGAATATCCAACATTGTAATAAGGGACAATGGGGAAATTTTTGTACCATTGATACATTCGGAGGGTATGCAAGACGACTCTGCGAATGTGATAATTTACGGATTCGATAAACAATTCAATTCAATTTTTTATCAAAAAAATACAATGATTGCCGACCTTAATGAGATGACATATTTAAGCTATAGGCCTCAGATATATGTAAATGACAGTGCAGTTTATTTCAGTTATTATATGTATGACCTCAGCACTTACGCATTAAAAAGTTATCTGGTCTGCTCTTCAATAAATACAGGGAATATTCAATGGAAGTATAGCAATGTCCCAGAGCAATATATGAATCTGCTATTTGAACATAATGATCAATTTTGCATGGCAGGAAATAATTTTTTAAGGTTTGATGACACAGGTACCATAATAAATGCATCGGTAACAAACGCACCTTACGGGCCAACTGTTCGTGGGGATTTTCTTTATGGTTCTAAAATAAATTTTGTGTCACCGAGTTTTCCTTTAGCTACCAGTAGTGCAATTGTTCGTTTGAATTTATTTACGAATACCATCGATTCATTTCCGGTTCATGCTAATACGTATAATGCTCCTATTGCAGGAGGGGTAATGATAAAAGATAGCTTTATTTATTGTATGGGTAGTATATTGGACGATACCCTCAAGTTCCTCGGGCCCACTCCCACCCTATTTTTCAATCAGTATGACACTTTGTTTAAACTGCTGAATACAACTATATTTAAGCTGCGATATAATGGATGGAGTTACGACAGAATAATGGGTGCGAAATTTGACAAGGATGGAAATATACTGATCGCCGGAAGTTGCTATACAGTTTCAAGATATGATAGCAGTATTTTGAATATAAGGTCGGAAACGCTCATTTTTATAGCCAAGATTTGTTATGACTGCAATTTCAATCTGAACGGAAATGTGTATGTCGACCTTAATTCAAATTGTCTCCCGGATTCTTCCGAAACAAAACTGGAAGGGCAGATGCTTCGCCTCCTGCCTGAAAGTATTTACACAATGACAGACAGTAACGGGTTATACAGTTTTTCAAAAGATCATGATTCAGCACATATTGAACTTATTCCTTCCTATACTTCAGTAGGCATGTGTAATAATGTGACGAATTACAATCTGAGTGTGGCAGGAATGTCGACCGATAGTTTGCATTTTGGCTATGACGATAATACTGCTCTATTCGATTGTAGTTCGTATCTGACACATGGAGCAGCAAGACCAGGATTTAATTTTACATTGGTTTCTTCAGTGTTGAACAAGAGCTTACGCCAGGGTTTGGATCTTGTTCATTGTATAACCTATGACAGCATCTTTCAATTTCTCAATGCAACACCACCACCTGATTCCATCTCAAACAATTTATTATTCTGGAAAACTGATACCCTGGAAATAAACGAGAAGAAACTGGTTGTCATTAATCTGATACTTCCTGCATCCGTCCCTCTTTCAACACCTTTTACAAACATCTCATCATGTTCTGTAAATAATGATGTGAATCCGGGTAATAATAATGATACCGCTATGGCAGTTGTTGTGGGGTCATTTGACCCGAACGATAAATCTGCGCAGCCATTGGGTCTAGGCGATGAACATTATATTTCAAAAGAGCAAACTATAAAATATACCATTCGCTTTCAGAATACAGGAACAGATACAGCTTTAAATATCCGGGTTTTTGATGACATTGATTCTGATCTCGATTTGAGCACATTGCAGATACTATCCAGTACACATAAAATGTTTTATAATATCCACAACCGGACTTTAAAATTTTACTTCAATGATATCTTTTTGCCCGACAGCAATAAGAATTACGCTTTGAGTAATGGTATGATATCCTATTCCATCAAACCGTACAATATTCCTGATGGCAGCATAATTAAGAACAAAGCCGATATATATTTCGATTACAATATTCCGGTTACGACCAATACAACAAAGCATACAATTGGTCATTTGCCTGATTCACTACCGGCCGATATTAATTTGACAATATTCCCGAATCCCGCCAGCAACCTGACACATATCCGGTTTACTATTCCGGAGGAAGGGAATTATAAGATTGTTGTAAGTGATTTGTCGGGCAGAATTGTTGATGTACTAAAAAATGAAAAAATGCCTGTAGGGAAATTTGAATTCACAACAAACCTGTCAGCATTACCCCAGGGATCTTATTTTATTTCTTTATCCGGCAAGAGATTTAGGAAGGCTGTAAAATTACTTGTAAGTCAATAGCCCTATTCCATCCTCTGTAGGATAAACATGTATTGAAGTTCGTATTTTGATTTTCCATACCTTCGCAGACAAAAAGATTCCATGATAAGGTACGATAAATTTACTCTCAAAAACGGTCTTCGTTGTATCGTTCATCACGATGTCACTACCCCCATGGTCGCCTTTAATATTTTATATGATGTTGGTGCCAGGGATGAAAACCCTGAACAAACCGGATTCGCACATTTATTCGAACACCTGATGTTTGGAGGCTCTGTCAATATTTCTGATTATGATGAACCATTGCAATTGGCTGGTGGCGAGAATAACGCGTATACAACCAATGACATTACCAATTATTATATACAACTTCCTGCACAAAATATCGAGACCGCTTTCTGGCTTGAGAGTGACCGAATGTTAAGTCTTGCTTTTTCAGAGAATAGCTTAGAAGTGCAGCAAAAAGTGGTTTGCGAAGAGTTCAAGGAACACTACATCAATAAACCATATGGTGATGTCTGGAAATACTTACGTGAACTTTGCTATACCCAACATCCTTATCAATGGATGACGATTGGGAAAGAATTATCGCATATTGAAGACGCCAAATTACAGGACGTTAAAAACTTTTTTTTTAAACATTACAGACCGGCAAATGCGGTTTTGTGTGTTGCTGGAAATATTACGACAGAAAAGGCAAAAGAATTAGCCGAAAAATGGTTTGAACCCATTGAGATGGGCGAAAAATATGTACGGTCTATACCGGCAGAACCTTTGCAAGAAGGCGCCAGACAAATGACCATCGAAAAAGATGTACCTGTGAGTGTGATTATGAAAGCCTTTCATATTGTAGAACGGTTGAATCCAAATTATTATGCGGCCGACCTGATCACGGAGCTTTTATCCGGAGGGCAGTCTTCAAGATTATATCAACGTCTTGTGAAGGAACTTCAGTTATTTAGTTCCATTGATTGTTATCATACAGGAAGTGTAGAACAAGGTTTACTGGTGATTGATGGAAAAATTCTTCCTGATGTAAAACCGGAAGATGCCGACAAAGCCATTTGTGAAGAGATCAAAAAATTACTGGATAATCCTGTTGATGTCGCAGAACTGGAGAAGGTCAAGAACAAGATCGAAAGCATGATTGCATTTGAAGATCTTGGCTTATTGAGCCGCGCGAATAATTTAGCCTTTTATGAATTACTCGGTGATGCCGAAAAAATGAATCTGGAATTTGAGAATTATAATAAAGTAACAGTCGGGGAAATACAGGAACAGGCAAGGATCATCTTTGATGAAATGAATTCAAATACCTTATTCTATTTAGCGAAACAGCCAACCTTGACAAACTAATTTTACTATAGTCATCAGTTCGTTTGCGCATCTTCCGGATATTTCAAAAGGATCTTTCAGGTAAAAATTATTCCATCTATCTTCATCATGAACCCTTTTTTACCCATATATAAAATAACACCTATGAAAAAGTTCTTCGCTATTCTGATTTTACTTACCTGTTTTGACAATGGATCTATATTATATGGACAAAATCTTTCATCCACTCAGATGTTAGCCGCAACAAATTGCAAAGATTCCGTATGATTCGATCAATTCATAACGACGAAAGACTTCACCCCTTTTAAGAAACAACGGCATGGTAGCCAGGAAATGGAATCATGGTATGCGTTTAATAGCGATACCAAATTGACGGTGGATTTGAATAGTTATATAACATCTCCTAATGCTTCACTCATCGTATTTGTAACAATAGCTTACTCAGTACGGGTCATAACGTCCAACACGATTTCCTTCTAAACGTTGCTGATGCAATTCAAGACACGAGGTTTTGAGCAATTGAACGATACGAGGAAATTTACATTAATGTTCAGGTTATCCCGGTTTAGAATTGTAGACACCATCAACAGGAGACAACTATACACTGATCTTACAATAAAAGAGAATGCATTGAGGTTCGTAAGGACATGAATCTCGGCCAAGACCAAGTCTCTATTCAGCTCAATACGAGAGTCAAATTTTTCGTCATTCTCATGTGTGGCATTTACTACAATTTCAATCCCTTGTTCCAGGCAGACTTTCCGATAGCAATCAAGGCAATTGTTCATTCTCAATTTTTTATTCTCAATGAACTCTCTTATACCTCAACCGCAATGAATTCGCGATCAGAACTACATCACTCAAGGCCATAATACCTGCCCCCCAGGTCGGTGTTAAATAACCGGCCGCGGCTATAGGTATTGCCATCACATTGTACGCAAAAGCCCAGAAAAGGTTTTGTTTGATCGTGAGATACGTATGTTTCCCTAAGCCTATGGCCATGGGCAACACCGATAATTTATTCTTTAATAAAAGCACATCAGCACTTTGTTGAGCGATCTGCGACGCATCGCTTAAGGAGATCCCGATGGTGGCCTTTGCCAGAGAGGGCGCATCGTTGATCCCATCTCCTATCATGGCCGTAGGAGCTTGCTGCATGAGTTTATCAAGAACGTCGAGTTTCTGAGAAGGCAATTGTTCGCTGTAGACTTCTGTGATGGAAAGCGACTTCGCGATCTGATCACATTTTTCCTTACGGTCGCCACTCAGTAAAATAGTTTTAAACCCCTGAGCATGCAATTGGTTGATCACATCTGCCGCATCGGGTCTAAGTTCATCGCTTATGTCTATCCATCCGACCAACTTATCGCCCTTGACTACGTGGAGATCATGAGCCTCAGCAGCAGGATGTATTCTGGAGGAACCGATCTTCCAGATATTTCCCTCTACATCTTTTGCCTCCATTCCAACACCTTTTATTTCCTTCAGATCGCTTAGGGAAACAGCATGAGTAGCAGTCCATTCCTTACAAATACTTTGTGCGATGGGATGAGACGAATGTTTTTCAATAGCCACGACTATGTCCTTAAATGCAGATTCATTGAGGCTGCTATGAAATTTCCCGATAGATAATTTTCCTGTTGTAAGTGTGGCTGTTTTATCAAATACAAATTGCCTGATACTTTTAAAACTCTCCAATGTATCTCCTCCTTTGATGAGAATTCCATTCTTCGCCGCACGTCCGAGACCTACCATGATGGCGGCCGGTGTGGCTAAACCCATCGCACATGGACAAGCGATGACCATCACTGCAATGGTTCTCATCATACTATCCTGTGTGCCTTTATGAAAAACAAAATAGTTCAGCAAGAAGGTCAGTATAGCGATACTGATCACCAGCGGAACAAAGACCGCACTGATCTTATCGGCCAGTTTTTGCATGGGTGGCTTGGCTGCCTGGGCCTGGTTTACGAGTTGGATGATATTTGATAATGCCGTCTTTGAACCAACGGCCGTGGTTCGTATCCGAATACTTCCTTCTATCAGCACGGCACCACCAACAACCGAATCGCGTGTCCCTTTTATCACAGGAATACTTTCGCCCGTCATCATACTTTCATCTATCTGTGCTTCGCCGTAAATGATTTCTCCATCGATCGGAATCTGGTCGCCCGTGTTCACCAGTACCACATCTCCAACCCGAACAAATTTATTCTCCACTACCTGTATGGTTTCCTTACCTATACTATCTGTCAGCACAAGTCGCGCAGTGGTTTTCTGAAATTTCATCAATTCCTTAATAGCGCCGGCGGTGGAACTCACTGTATACTCTTCAAGGAAATTTCCAAGTAATACCAGCGTAATGATCGAGGCGCTTGTTTCAAAGAATAAATAATTATGAAGCTCCGCAGGATGCATAATCCAGCCGATGATACTATAGAAGTAAGCTGCACTTGAACCTAGAAAGACAAGGACATCCATATTGGGAATGCCATTGCGGAGGGAACGCAATGCACTTCGCCCGAAATAATACACACCGATCAGGTAAACCGGTGTGCAGAGTATGAGTTGGAACCAGGGATTATGTAACAGTCTCCAATCGAAAAACATATGTGAGATAAGCGGGATCCAGAGGATGAGGCTGACAAGAAAAAGATATTTCTCGGTGGCGTGTGAATGAGCGGTTTCTCGCATTTCTTCCTCATCATAAGCCACTGTATACCCAAGTTTTTCTATCCCCTTCAACAGCGTCTCTGCATCTTGTTTCTCATCGATGGTAAAACTGAGATTACCTGTAGCAGGATTTGCGATCGCATCCTTAGCGCCATGTTTTGTGAGATAGGTGGTAATGGTAAGGGCGCAATTGCCACAAGTCATACCACCCACTTTTCGTTCTACAGAGTTCACCATACGTACAAAGATAGGGAGACAGTGGGTTGCGCTGCTTCATATGCATATAATATTTGAAGAAGCCATTTAGAAGTCTTAAAACCACAATTGGATTATCTTTACCCGATGGAATTAACATATTCGTTAGAGGAGATATCGGAGGTCGCAGGAAATATACTGAAGACTTTTCCCGAACATCGTTGTCTGGCTTTTTATGCTGAAATGGGAAGTGGGAAGACAACATTAATCCGCGCCTTATGCAATGAGTTGAGCGTAACAGATAATGTGAGCAGTCCGACTTTTTCTATCATCAATGAATATATAACAGCAACAGGGCAGCAGGTATTTCATATGGATTGGTATCGTTTAAAGAATACGGCAGATGCCATTGAGGCCGGCGTACAGGATATTTTAGAGAATGAGAACAGCTATTGCTTTGTAGAATGGCCTGAAATTGCACCGGATCTGTTTACAAAAAAGGTCCTTCATATTGAAATAAAAACCCTGACTGAGGATACAAGATCTCTGAAAGTGTATTAGTTCTTTCGAAGAAAGTGAGTTCAGAAATCTAATTTTCTGAACTAAATTTAGTGTGGAAAAAATTGTCAATATGTCACCTGCATTGCGGCAATACCGACGATAGCTATCGGGAAAACGGTAGCCCGCATCCCGACGACGCTTTGGGCGGGAGAGGACTACAAATGTAAAGCGTGTCTGCCGCCCTAATGATTCTCATGACAAATTTAGTTTACCCCTCACTTTCCTCTACAGTCTCTTAAACGATTTCCTGTCTATCATACCTTCGCGACCATCAGGAAGTTCAACCATGATATAATCGGCCCCACCTGTTTTAGAGTTTTTGAGGTGGTCATTAACGACCTGCACTTTAATGCCTTCGCTGATGAAAATAGGTTCTTTCTTTGATTGGAATCTAATCAATGTTTGAGGTTCAATAATGATTCCTGAATAGTTGTATGTCTGCTGATACGCGGCGGCAAGTGTCATGAATAAAGAATATCCTGAAACGGCAAACAGGGATTGAATGAGTCTTTTTGGAACATACAAATGCCCTCTGAGTTTTTTCAGAAAGAGAATAAAAAACGCTATCAGAAAAGAACTCAATGCCAGAACAGCCCATTTATTGACAGAGAAAAATCCGTACAAAGATTTCCACCATTTTATAAAAAAAATATCTTCTATACCTGGAATCGGCTCTCTAATTCTTGTTTTTGCAAGCTCAAGATTCTCGGCATAATTACGATCATAATGGACCTTCAGTGCTTTTTCATAACACCATATCGATAAGCCTATTTTATTGATCCTGTAATACGCATTCCCGGCGTTATAAAAAAGATCAGCATAGCAATAACCATCATTGATCATCTGCTGATAGAGTTGCAACGCACTATCATAATTCTTGTTATGGTAAAGCTGATTGGCCTTATCATACATGATATTATTCTCTGCTTTTACGTTTACAGAAAACAACAGCAACAAACTATATGTCAGGTAAATGATTTTTCTCACGATAATAATTCTTCTAAACGCCCTATCAATCTCAACGCATCACTATATGTCTGATGCATTTTCAATGTGCCGCTGTCGGGCGAATATAAGGCCATCTCACATTCATTGGTAATTCTAAAAATCTCTTCTTTGGTAGATCCTGTTACATTTCGTTGCGAAAGTTTTTCATCAGCCACATCCTTTGACAAACTGGAAAGAGGAATATTGAGTTTATCGCTGAGATAAAGCCAAACTGCTTTTGAGGTTTCTTCATAAAAAGAACTTTGCGCAGATTGTTTCAGATATCCCTCGGCAGAGGCTAGTCTCTTCAATGCAACTTTATTGGCCCGTTTATTTCTAAAGAGTACTGCATTACTCTGCAATTTATCTTCCTTACGTTTAAAGACAATCAAGCCAAGATAAGCTAATAAGGGCAATGCAAATCCACTCCAGTAAAACCCATTTGCCTGTAATGACATATCGGACGCTTTATTGATCTCTGCAGGTCTTGAATGGATATCATGAATATCTTTTGGCAAACCTCCTTTACCGACCACTCCTCCACTTTTTCCTGGCTTTACATGCAATGTATACGAAGGTGTACTTAGCGTTTTATAAGAATTGGAGGAAGGCTCGTAAAATGAAAACTCAGTTGCAGGAACGGTAAATGTACCTGCCACCCTTGGCGAAATACTATAGGAAAATGTCTTGTAGCCGGCAATGATATTATTGGTATTTGTAATCGTATCGTATACCACAGGATCATACGCATCCAAATCTTCCGGGAATTTGATGACAGGTGTTCCGATCACTTTCAGGTTTCCGGTTCCGCTGATCCGTAACGTTATAGTGACATTATCATCTGTGGTCAATTCTGTTTTATCAATGTTACTTTCAATTCGATAGGTTCCGACAGCCCCGTCATAGGATGCTGGTTTATTCTCTTCCGGGATATCGCTAACCGTAATTGTTACCGGAGCACTCTTTAGCTGAACAGGTTCATTCACTAAATTATATGAACCTCCGAATGGATCTCCAAAGAAATTGCCATAGGCATCTTGTTGTCTTTCTTTTTTAGAACTAACAACCTGTACCGTACCTGTGGCTTCTGCCGGATCTAATGTCAACGTTCCAGTCTGGGTTGGGAATAAAGCAGTTTTTTTCAATACAAAAACATTGTATTCTTTTCCGTTCAAAACTTCCCTGACAGCTTTCGGAGGTGAAGGGATTTTGAAATCCTGGTTCCAGAATCCAATCAATGAAGGCAACTTGGTAAGACTGACCTCCATACCCATTCTGGTATATAATTTATACACTGCTGTAATTTGTTCACCTAAGGCCACATTTCTTTTGTCAACATCGACCCGGATAAAAATATTGTTTTTGATATCATTCTTAGTCAGCATTTCAGAAGGTCCCTGTTGCCGCTGACGTTGACCCGGCGCAGGCTGCGTTTGTCCGCCAAAAGCGCGTTGCATCTGTTGCAATTGCTGCATCATTTGATGATGTTGCTGCTGCATAGCTGCGAAGGGATCGGAGCCACCGAACGGATCTTGGTTAAAGAAGGGATCATCAAGGGGGCTGTTACTGCGTTGTCTCGCCCGATTTTGTTGAGGTGCCACACTACCATCTATAACTTCTATGGTTACATCATTCGAACGAAATGTTTTACCATCAGAAATAGCGACACCACCCGGGATAACAAGAGATCCTTTTCGTTTTGCTTTGAACACATACGTCAGTTCTACTGAGGTGCTTCGTTCTCCGTTGGAGTAACTTGTATTCTGACTTTGCATCGGAGCTCCGATAACATCAAAATCATTTGTAGGTGGGAGAGAGAATCGCTGAATATTGGTGCCGTTCTGAATGGTATACCTGACCTGAAATTTATCAAGAATGCCCACTTTTTTTGCCGCAGGTGTTGTTGTAAAAACCATTTCCTGGGCCAACGCCTGAAGCGATACAAGACAAACAGTAAAATAAATTAAGGCAGCTTTCATAACGTTATAAACCCTATCGTGGGGAAAGCAAATTTATATTCTGCCATCCTTTTTCGGGCGTTAAAACTATGTGAAATAATATCGTGCTGAAAGGGCCGGAATCCGCTATTCCCATAGATCTCAGGTTGATTTTTTGCAAAAACACATCCTGTTAAAAATCCTTGTTTTTCTAGGAAGAATACTTGAATAGAATTTTATGTCATCTGGCGTATACAAATCCGAAAAAGTCGTCTGCCTTTTAAAACTCGCAATTCTTAGGAGTTCGTGGGAATGGTATCACATCGCGGATATTTCCCATACCTGTAACAAACTGCACAAGACGTTCAAAACCTAATCCGAAACCCGCATGTTTACAGCTTCCGTAACGACGCGTGTCCAGATACCAGTACATTTCTTCTCTCGGAATATGCATTTCATTCATACGCTGTTCAAGCCGGTCAAGACGTTCTTCACGTTGCGAACCTCCGATAATTTCGCCTATGCCTGGCGCAAGAATATCCATTGCTGCAACTGTTTTGCCATCGTCATTCTGACGCATATAAAAGGCTTTGATATCCTTCGGATAATCTGTCACGATTACAGGTTTCTTAAAATGTTTTTCAACGAGGTACCGTTCATGCTCGCTTTGCATATCAATGCCCCAACTTACATCATACTGAAATTTCTTTTTCTTATATGCAGGCGATTGTATTAAAATCTCGATGGCTTCTGTATAGGTGATTCGTTCAAAATCATTCTCCAACAAGAAATTCAATTTTTCTTTCAATCCGAATTCAGCTCGTTCATTGGTCGGTTTTTGTTTCTCTTCCTCAGCAAGACGGGCATCCAGAAAATCGACATCATCTGGGTGTTTCTCCATGGCATAACGGATCACATATTTCAACATAGCCTCGGCAAGATCTGCATTGTCTTTCAATTCATTGAAGGCCACCTCAGGTTCTATCATCCAGAACTCGGCGAGATGCCGGGCGGTGTTTGAATTCTCAGCCCTGAAGGTTGGGCCGAATGTATACACTTTTGAAAAAGCCATGGCCGCCAGTTCAGCTTCGAGTTGGCCACTTACTGTAAGGTTACTGCTTCGCCCGAAAAAATCCTGAGAAAAATCGATCCCACCGCTTTCTGTTTTGGGAAGATGATCAAGATCAAGGGTTGTAACTCGAAACATTTCACCGGCACCTTCTGCATCACTGGCTGATATGATAGGAGAATGGATATTTAGAAAGTTCTGATCCTGGAAAAATTTATGAATGGCAAAAGTCAGGGCATTTCGCAAACGAAAAACACTTCCAAAGGTGTTGGTCCTGAAACGCAGATGCGCAATTTCGCGAAGAAATTCAAGGCTGTGCTTCTTAGGCTGTAAAGGATATTTCTCCGCATCACTATCGCCGAGAATCTCAATACTGGAGGCCAACAGTTCTATTGTCTGGCCTTTTCCTTGAGACTTCACAAGTTTTCCTGAAGCAGAAATACAGGCACTTGTGGTGATCCGTTTCAAAATAGGTTCTTCCATCGCATTAAAATCGACGACTACCTGGAGATTATTATTGGTGCTGCCATCGTTCAGGGCGATGAACTGGCTATTACGAAAGGTTCGTACCCAACCCATGACAGTAACATCAATATCTGTTTGTTCTCCTTTGAGGAGTTCTGCAATTTCTATTCTCATAAGGCCGCAAAGGTAATTTGTTAATCCGAAAAATCCAGTATTGTATCTCCAGGTAATAAATGAATGATTTGAAGAAATATGAATCTTTTTCAAGTCAAGAGGATTCAAAAATGAAAAATAAAAGTATACTTTTGCCGGATGAGAAATATCCTTCTTTTAGCATCCGGGGGCGGAAGTAATGTAAATGCCATATTGAATTTTTTCAAGGATCGTGAGGATATCCATTTCCCATTGATCATTGCAAATAGTCCAAAATCAGGGGTTATTGATATTGCAAAGCAACATGAGATTGATGTGCTGCTTGTTAATCAACAGATTTTTCATTCAGAGATCTTTATCGATACCATTGATTTTTACAAACCGGAACTGATTGTGCTTGCCGGTTTTCTTTGGAAGATTCCTGATTTTTTAACCATGAAATACCATAATAAGATCATCAATATACATCCGGCTTTACTACCTAAACATGGTGGCAAGGGAATGTACGGTCTTCATGTGCATGAAGCTGTTATAGCCAATAAGGAGAAAGAAAGCGGAATTACCATTCATTTTATCAATGAAAAATATGATGAAGGGACTATATTATTACAGAAGAAAGTGAAGGTTGATAAAGACGAAACACCGGAGACACTGGCGGCCAGGGTACTTAAATTGGAGCACGCCTGGTACTCTAAAGTGATTGATTCTCTCTTAAAAAAATAAGGCTTTACCACAATTGTAATGAGGGTATTTTGGGTGGCAGACACGCCTGTCCGGCTGAGCCATTTAGACGGCCTTCCTGTTTGCCTATTTGTCGGCTTATCAACAGACAAGTCAACAGAAAAGTCTGTTCCATTTCAGGTAGCTTTCGGACCACCTGCGCAAGGTCTCTTCCTTCAAGCGGTGAAGCTTTCCACTAACCCTATAGCCATATTAAGTAAATCTCTGCTTCTCTTTACAAATTTAGTTTGCCCACAAAAAGGGGTTTTATAGAACGACCTGTTTCTTTTTACTAACGAGGTAAACACCCGTAAAAATAAACACCGACGACATAATCTTAATCCAACTAAGCGATTCATTATAAAAAAAGATAGCAATGACTGCAGCGAACACAGGCTGCAGGTAAATATAAGCCCCGGCAGTTGCAGGGCTAAGTATTCTCAATGCGTAGATATTCCACAAATAGGTAAAAAACGTGCAACAAATCACAATGAAAGCCACAGCTAGCCATTCTTTGTAGGCGAAAAGATTCCATTGTATATCAGTTACTTCCTTCCATCCAAATGGAAGCACAAAAAAAAGACCGATCAGGAAAACCCATCGGATAACCACAATGGGTCTGTATTTGGCCATCAGCGGTTTAACCATGATCAGATAAATGGCATAGGAAGTTGCATTCAGCAAAACAAACAGATCGCCCATCAGAGCATTAACGGCAACCTTGTCTTTTCCTCCCAGTAACACAAGTATCACCGCTCCGGTCACACCCAGAATTAAACCGATTATTTTATTGATTGAAAGTGTATCACCAAAGGCATAGATTGCGAATAAGCTGACCAGTATTGGTGTAGACAACATCATCAACGACGCATGGATCGGCGAGGTCAGATTCAAGCCCATAAAGAAGAATAATTGATTAGTAGCAACTCCGAACAGGCCGCAAAGAATAAATGTTCTCCAATCTTTTCGATCAATTTTTGTTTTGAATTCTTTACCTCCTAGGTAAGAGAACCAAAACATTAGCGTGACAACTGCCACTCTTATCAGTATAAATCCTTTGGGCTGGATCAATGAAGGCATGACGATCTTGGCCACCGTAAACCCCGCGCCATAGAATAGATTGGCACCCAGTAAGGCCATGTGTGCTTTTAAACGGTCGTTCATATTGTTAAATATCCGGAATGAGAAATCGGAGCGACCATCATGTTACAAAACAAACCATGAAAAGATGATCAAGCTATCTTCAACGTGCGTTTTTGCTGCACAAGATATACAATTCCAAAGGCGATCCTTGAGAAGAATGCATCCCCTAAAAAGCTATTGAGGAAAAAGGTATTTGCCATCTCACTTTTGTAAAACGGAATCGCTAATGAAAAGCATTCAACAAATCCTGAGAATGAATATAAATAATAGCCTCCAAGGAAGGTTCCAAGATTTGAAAGCAGGAAAAAGATCATCGATCCTGATAATGTATAGCCAACTACATTCATAACATTTCGTTTAACCAGAAAAGTTCCCATGAACGTTACCAAAGCAAGTGCACCATAACTGACTATTTGGGAAATTCCGTAAAAACCTTGAACATCTGTAAACAATGAAAGTCCGAGATCAGAAAGAAACATTGCCAGAAGAGGAATCAGGTAAGCAACCCTTTTATGCTGCAGGACAGAACCGCTAAAAAGGCCAAGAGCAGCTACAGGAACCATGTTGTACAAGTGAAATTCGGCATTGACAACCCTGAAGAAGGCCATCATTAGGACGATAATGCTTACAAGAAGGATCTGACTATATTCTTTTTTCATGATACATGTATAATTGTGCAAATTTGAACTTTGTAAGTGACAAATACAAGAACTATTTTTTGGCCATCTTACTTTTCAGCACATCGATTACCTTCACTTCCATAGGATCGTGTTGATTCAATTCTGATAAATAAAAAGAGATCCAATCTGTCAGATGAATAAAATAAATTGCTTGCTCGAAATAACTTTCTCCTTTCAGCACGATGTCTGAGGAATTTGAATTGTATTGTCCGATCACTTTTTTCAGGACATTGAGACGTTCGATATTCTTTGCAAAATCTGACGGATGATAACAATAAAGCACTGCAATATTCTTATTTTCTGCTCTCCATCCTACGATCTCGTTATGCGTCATTTCGGGTATCACATTGCTCCATGCAAGTATTTTGCTGTTCTCATTCAGTTGCTGTCTGAACCTTATGGCCAGACCTTCTCTTCCTGCCATAGAATAAATAGCCACCTGTTTATCGACAAGGTTCTCTGCAATAGCTTTAGCTTGTTTTTGCATAGCCTTTGTCTCTTTATTGATGCGTTTTATACCGGCATGTATTTCATCCTCAAAATTTGTTTTAAGGAGTTTACTATACCTTAAAACATACAACAGCTGTACCAGAGAATAACCCAAACAGGCGCGTGGAGGCATTTCCGATGGAATCTCGATCAATCCGATTTTATTCTTTGTTGCAAATACTGCCAAAGCCCCACCCGATGTAATACAGACTATCGTGGCTTTCGCCTTCTTCGCCTCAGACACTGCCTGTAAAGTCTCTTCTGTATTTCCAGAATATGAACAGGCAATAAATAATGTATCCTTGTTGACACTTTTAGGGATCGCATAATGTTTGTTTACGCTTAATGGAACGGCTAGTTTATCAAATACATATTCCTGCACTATGCTGCCTCCAATGCCGCTTCCTCCTAAACCACTTACAACAACCTGCGAAAATTTAACCGTCCCAAAAGAAAGACGGGCCTTCTTGCCTATCGATAAGGATTCAAGCAATTGTTGAGAAAATTTTTCAATAAGTTCTTTCATAAAATTTAATGGCCGTAAATTTATGCCTTTATGGCCACAAACAAAAACATTGGAGGAAAAGGTGAAAAATTAGCGTTGGATTATCTGATTGCTGATAACTATGAAATCATTGCGGAGAACTGGACATCGGGTCACAAAGAGATTGACATCATTACCCGTAAAGATAATTGCTACATTTTTTTTGAAATAAAAACCAGGACTACGCTGTCTCTTGGATTTCCTGAAGAATCGATCACTCCGTCAAAAATGCGTAGTGTAACCGGAGCAGCGCAGATATTCCTGGAAGGTAAAACCTATAAGGATATCCGTTTTGATGTCATAGCCATCTATATTCCTCCAGAAGGCGAGATGGATTTCAAGCATATTAAAGATGCATTCTACTGATCCTTAGTTCTTCCCTATATAGTTTTGTGGTGTGATTTTTTTTAATTCTTTTTTGATCGCTTCCCCGATATTTAATTGCTCTATGAAATGGTGCATGGTTTCTTTATTAATTTTATCTGCACCTCTTGTCAGTTCCTTTAAAGCCTCATAAGGTTTAGGGAACTTCTCTCTTCGCAGAATGGTTTGTATAGCTTCCGCCACTACAGCCCAGTTATTCTCAAGATCGGCATTCATCCTAGCTTCATTGACAAGCAGCTTGGAAATGCCCTTATTCAGTGACTTAAATGCCAGTATAGTATGGGCAAAGGGCACACCGATATTTCTCAATACAGTTGAATCTGTCAGATCCCGTTGTAATCTTGATATGGGTAATTTTGCAGAAAGATGTTCAAAGAGTGCATTTGCGATGCCGAAGTTTCCTTCCGCATTTTCAAAGTCAATAGGATTTACTTTATGCGGCATGGCCGAACTACCTACTTCATTCTTCGCTACTTTTTGTTTGAAATAATCCATCGAAATGTAGGTCCATATATCTCGACAGAAATCAAGAAGAATTGTGTTGATGCGTTTCATGCCATCAAAGTGTGCGGCCAATGAATCATAATGTTCGATCTGAGTGGTAAACTGCATTCTCCTCAAACCCAATTGTTTATTGACAAACTGATTGGCGAATTTTTTCCAGTCAGTTTTCGGGAAGGCAACGTAATGCGCATTGAAATTTCCTGTGGCGCCACCAAATTTTGCTGCAAATGGAATTGGTTTCAGCAAGGCCATTTGATTCTCAAGACGTTCTGCAAAAACCATGATTTCTTTCCCAAGCGATGTAGGTGAAGCCGGCTGCCCATGAGTTCTTGCCAACATGGGTATTGAGGACCAGCTTTTCGCAAATGATTTCAACTGTAAGATTAATGCATTTACCACCGGTAGATATTCTTGTTGCAGAGCGTCTTTCCAAAGCAGTGGTATGGAGGTATTATTAATATCCTGGGAGGTTAACCCAAAATGGATCCATTCCTGTTGTGTGTTTAGTTTAAGTGCTATTAGTCTTTCCTTGAGAAAATATTCCACTGCTTTCACATCATGATTTGTTTCCTTTTCAATTGCTTTGATACGTTCTGCATCGGATAAGGAAAACTGTTGAACTATCATTCTCAGTAAATGCTGATTCGGAACGCTAAGTGGAAATATCCTCAATTCACTTAATGCAATAAAATATTCGATCTCTACAAATACACGGTATCTGATCAGTGCGAATTCTGAAAAATAGGCCGATAAAGATTCAAGTTGTTTTCGGTATCGTCCGTCAATCGGAGAAATGGCTTGCAGCGATGGCGTATCAGGCATGTAAAAATAATTAGTTTGCAAAGTTAATCAATGCAAGCCGTTGGGTATATATTTGCGCCAGATTATGCAAAAAAAGATTCGTGTCGGAGCTGTCAGTTATTTAAATACCAAACCCCTTATTTATGGTTTCGAGAAAGGTAAAATGAGCGAACAGATCGAATTGACACTTGATTATCCGGCGCGTTTGGCAGCTCTTATGCAGAAAGACCAGCTTGATATTGCCTTACTTCCTATTGTGTCGATCCTTAATCTTCCGGAAGCATCAATGTTCAGCGCGTATTGTATTGCATCAAATAAAAAGGTTGCATCGGTTTGTTTGTATAGTCATGTTCCTATAGAAGAAGTGCAGGAAGTGTATCTCGATTATCAATCACGCACAAGTGTTGCGCTTTTCAGGATTCTTATCCGGGATTATTGGAATATTCGCCCTTCACTTCTTGAAAGTGATGAACATTATATAGAACAAATAAAAGGGAAAACTGCAGGTCTGATTATTGGTGACAGGGCTCTAGAACAACGTGAGAATTTTCCGTTTGTATATGATCTTGCTGAAGCCTGGCAATCTCATACACAATTTCCTTTTGTGTTTGCCACATGGGTAACTAATAAAGAATTATCGCCCGCCTTTATACATGAATTTAATGAGACAAATGCTTTCGGGCTAAGCCATCTTGATGAGATCATTGGCATGCAATCATTTCCATACTATGATCTAAATACTTATTTCACAGAAAATATCAGTTACAAATTTGATGAAGAGAAAAGTAATGGGATGCAGTTATTTCTTAAAATGGCTGAAAAATTGTAACCTAGAATTTTACGCCTAAGGTTACTGCTACGACATTTCTACTGTTCTCTATCGAAGCGGTCTGAACATTGGCATTCGAACGAGCAAGTATATAAGGAAGTTCCTTATTCTTCTGTATGGAGTGCGTAAATGATGCATCAATAAACCAGTATTGTTGTCTGTATCCCACACCGGCAGTGATATTGGTTCTGGGACTATACATCTCATTCTTGGTTTGCGGTGAGCCATAATATGCAAAGCCTCCACGTAAACTCACATTTTTTAATCTTGCTTCTGCTCCAAGACGAAGGTTGAGCGTTTGTTGATAGGTATTTTGAATGACCTGGTTCATCTCATCACTTTGTTTTTCATATAAAATTCCATAATTGTATCGCATGGAAGCATAATTAACATATTCCATATCAGCGGTTAAAAAACCGATTCTCCCAAATAGCATCATGGCACTTAATATCGCTTTATAAGGTGTATTCAAAGAATAATTAAATACCAGGGCAGAATCCTGAGAGTATGACCTGACCGGGCTTGCAGAAGGATTCGTTTGAAGTAACAGACTGTCGGTATGCGACTCAATAGAAATATAAGAAGCATCATTCAATTCGATATGTGTTGGTGTATGAAAGGCCAGGCCAATTCTAAACTGCGCATTTGGTTTATAAATGGCTCCCAGTTTTAAATTAAGCCCTGTTCCTGTAGTTGATAAATTTTCGGTGTAATTCATGTACTTAAAATCATTGTTCGGATCACCTGAGATATCTGTTTCATCAAACTGCATTGTTTTATCATATCGTAACGAGATGATTCCAAGAGTAGCTCCTATCATTAATTTATCCATGTAATTTCCTCCGGCACTGATTACAAATTCTGTCATTCCTCCCGACTCGAATACTCTTTTTGTTTGGTTCAAACCTGCAGAATAGGGAACATATGAAACTGCTTTATTTGAATCCAATCCGATACCCCGGTCTACAAGATATGTTTGATATGCGCCATATGCAGAGTATCCTACATTATTCAACGAGTTGCTGTTGATTCCTCCGAGACTATTAAAATCGTCTGCAAAACTTTCCGTGAGGGAGTTGTTGTAATTTTTTCCAGAATACCCTATTTCATTCTTAAAAGTAGCTACCCTGTTCAATCCCGCTCCAAAATTAAAGGTCTTCCATTTGGTCTTATTAGTGCTTTTAGCAGACAGATTATTCGTGATAACAATTCCGAAATTAGCGATATTGAATTTGGAATCGTTCGCAGAAATTTGTGTGCCCAGGTAAGATCCTTTATTCCCAGAAACGGTAAAGGAAGGCGAGAACATTAATTCACTACTCTTATAAACACCGATTCCCGCCGGATTAACCGAAAGTGTGCTGAAGTCTGCACCTATACTCCCCAGCGCGCCTCCAATTCCCATACCTCTTGCTGTTCCCAGGTAGTTTGTATAACTGTATCTCAAGGCATCAAATTCATCCTGCGCAACTACATCATTGGCTATTGCTGTAACAAACAGCAGACATGCAATTATCTTCTTCATTATTTTTAATTGAATTTCGTTCAGACTAAATAAACGGTTCGGCAGAGAGCTGCAATAAACTTATCTTCTCCTTCCTCCGCCCATGTTTGAGTTTGATGGAGCCTGCATTCTTGGGGATTCCATTCGTGGCGATTCAGTTCGTTGTTGCCTTTGTGGAGCTTCATATCGTGGAGCCGGTGCACTTCGCTGTTCTCTTGCAGGAATTTCATTACGCGATTGATTTCTACGTTCTTCACGTTGCTGAGACTGTTGGTTTGTTCGTTGTTCCCTCTCCGATCTGTCGCGATTCATACGCTCTTGTCGTTGATTTTGCATTCGGGCATCTCGTTGATCACGATTCTGTTCACGGGAACGCTGTTGATCAGAACCTTGCTCTTGTTGCATCCGACTTCTGTTGGATTCGTCGTGACGTTGCTGTTCCATCTGCTTCTGCTGACGCTGTTCATTATCCAATCTGTTCTGGTAAGGCTGACGCGATCTAATCGGAATTGGTTCTGCTTGTGTTGCACCTGACCTGTCAGATGTACTTTCTTCACTCCGGATATTTCTTTCATTCCTCATCTCATTAGATCGTATAGTTGAAGAAGGTGAGTTTGTATTTTGATATTGCGTGGCGTTATTTCGTATTACCCTGCTACCGTCCGGAACAGGAGATTGTGTATTGGCTCTTGTTGGCATAGTCCTTCTCCCATCTGTTGATAAAAGCTCATTGGTATTGCGAATACTATTTCTGTTATAACGTATACTGCTGTTTACAGAAGACCTCGGCCCATAGACATATCCGGAACCTAGACCATAACCATTATTATTGTTATTAAAACCATCCCAATAGCCATTCGAATAACCGTGATTGTATCCATTATTATACCCATTCCCAAAATTATTACCCCAACCGTAGTTGCCATAACCGAAGCATCCGCCATAATTTCCATAATTATAATTATTCCAGGAGTTGAAACAACCTCCATAACTCCAACCTCCATTATTCCCCCAGTTATTCCAGTTATTCCAGTTATTCCCATAACCCCAATTATTCCCATAAAAAGAGTTGTTATTATACCAATTTGGATATCCCCATCCAATTGAAAATGAAGGATAACCATAACTCATATCCCACCAGAAAGGATCCATATAGAACGGGCTATAGTAACCAAATCGCCAAAAGGAATTATTAAAACGGCGAATACGTGATGTATAATAGTAATCGTCATTGTCGTAATCTATGTATTGATCATCATCGTAGGAATTTCTGGAGTTCTCCTGAGAAAAGGAATATTTATCAGAGGATTTATCGGTAACCATATTTTCATTTTCTTGCTCCTCTTTTGTATAAGTGGTTGGCGTAGTTACCGGTTTACTCGAATCATAGACATCGTCATAGACCTGTGCTGTTAATGAACCTATGCCGAAGAAAAGAGTCAGAATCGAAGTCAGGATTGCTGTTTTCATGTTGTACTATTTAAAATTAATGTGTAATATTCCTTTTCGAAAATACGACACTTCGACGAGTTCATTGGCAAAAAGTTACATAAACCACATCTAAATGAATGCCTTTAACAATCTATAAAGTATTCGTTCGCCATTCATGATAAACGCACATGTAAAAGACTTTAAAACAAAAGGTTACACATAGAAATAAATATATTATAATAATGAGTAAAGTTAGTGCTATTTTGCACGGTTTTTACTGACATCCATACAAGCAGTTAAGAACTAATCAATGAATAAATGAGCAAAGAAATTACTTCGCGGTCAAGCGATTATAGCCAATGGTACATAGATTTGGTCCTGAAAGCAGGCCTTGCAGATTATAGTGCCGTCAAAGGGTGCATGGTTATTAAGCCTTATGGTTATGCCCTCTGGGAAAACATGCGCGATGTTTTAGACAAGATGTTCAAAGACACAGGGCATGTCAATGCGTATTTCCCGATCTTTATTCCTAAAAGCCTCTTCGAGGCAGAAGAGAAGAATGCCGAAGGTTTTGCAAAAGAATGTGCCGTAGTTACCCATTACAGATTAAAGAATGATCCAGATCGCCCAGGCAAACTGATGGTAGATCCTGCTGCCAAACTGGAGGAAGAACTGATTGTTCGTCCTACTTCTGAAGCGATCATCTGGAATACCTACAAAACCTGGATACAATCTTACCGCGATCTTCCAATCCTTATAAACCAGTGGGCCAATGTGGTACGTTGGGAAATGCGTACTCGTCTATTTCTACGAACCGCTGAATTTTTGTGGCAGGAAGGGCATACTGCGCATGCTACAAAAGAGGAAGCCGTGGAAGAAACCACAAGGATGCTTGACGTATATTCAGATTTTGCAGAATCGTACATGGCATTACCTGTTATGAAAGGTGTAAAAACCGCCAACGAACGCTTTGCAGGCGCGGAAGATACCTATTGCATTGAGGCGCTTATGCAGGATGGGAAAGCGTTACAAGCAGGAACCTCCCATTTTCTTGGCCAAAACTTTGCTAAAGCATTTGACGTGACATTTGTGAACAAAGAGAATAAGTCTGAATTGGTATGGGCAACTTCCTGGGGAGTGTCTACGCGTTTGATTGGTGCTCTGGTAATGGCGCATAGTGATGACGAGGGCTTAATTTTACCCCCAAAATTAGCCCCTATTCAGGTGGTCATTGTTCCTATTTACAAAGGAGATGAATCAAAACCTCTAATTGATACAAAAGCAAGGGAAATTATGACTGCGTTGAAACAACGTGGAATACGTGCAAAATATGACGATTCCGACAATTCGCGTCCGGGATGGAAATTTGCTGAATATGAAATGAAAGGTGTTCCATTGAGAATTGCCATTGGCACCAGAGATATTGAAAATAATGTAGCAGAACTTGCCCGCAGAGATACAAGAGACAAAACTTCAGTTTCTCTGGATGGTTTGGATGAGAGAATACAACAACTATTGGAAGATATACAACAAAACATTTTTATGAAAGCACATCAATATCGTGAAGAACACATTACTGAAGTAAACTCATGGGATGAATTTGTCAGTGTTCTTGAAGGGAAAGGAGGTTTCATTAGTGCCCATTGGGACGGAACTCCAGAATCTGAAGATCAAATCAAGACAAAGACTAAGGCTACCATTCGTTGTATACCACTTGGAAATAAACAGGAAGATGGCTTATGCATTTTTTCAGGAAAGCCTAGTAAAGAACGTGTACTTTTTGCAAGAGCTTATTAATCCCAACTATGATTCCCGAACCTGAGAAACCATCTATCTTCCAACTCTCTGTCGATGAGAACACGTCGCAACACCTAAGCGAGATTGCTAAATGGGGGAAATTTCTTGGCATTATTGGCTTTATTGGATTGGGTCTTATCCTAGTTGCATGGCTGGTTGTTGTTTCCCTTATGTCCTGGCGATTAGGTGGCTCATCAACCTTTTTCCTGAGTTTTATTTATGTGATCTTTGTAGGTCTTTATGTTTATCCTGTCCTAACATTATATAAATTTGGTAAAGGAATGAAAAGCGCTATCCTGAACAACGACCAGATTTTGATGAATAATGCCCTGCGGAACCTAAAAAACTGTTTCCAATACTTGGGCATTCTCACCATTATCATCCTTTGCATCTATGGCACTGCACTGGTCATCGGTTTGCTGGCAGCTTCGTTTAATTTTTAATTATGGAAAACACTACTACTTTAACCACAACTATCAAAAAAAATATCGCTACAACCATTGTCTGGGCACGGTATGCAGCCATAATTTCATTGATCAATCTTGGACTCAGCTTTTTACAACTTCTGGTAGGGTTCATTAAAGGAAATCCCTTTATGTTCTTAACGGTTTTCTTCTTTCTCGTTTCCACGGTAATCACCTTTGTACTATCCGTAAATTTGCTCAAATATTCAAATCATGCGGAAAGCGGAATCAACCGGGGAGATTCTACTCAACTTTATCAGGCATTATTTCACCTGAGGATATACTTTATTGTCATAGGAATCTTATTCCTGATTGCTATCGGTCTTCTGTTACTTTTTTTTCTGGTTGCTATTATCTCAGTGATCATTTCTTAATTATTTATATCTATCTATGGAATCTCAGGAATCAATATTACAATCTGCTGCCAACATCGACTTCTCTGGCCAGTATGAATTGGGAAGCGCCGGCAAATGGGGTCGATTCATTGGCATCGCATACCTCTCCATGGCAGGGCTTTTGCTGATCACAACGATCATGTTATTTGCAAGCATGGACGCTATCGCCGATATGTTTATGAATATTAATGGAATCAGTCCCGAGGCTCTCGCCTTTATGATGGGTGCCGGCAAATGGCTTTTTATTCTGCTAATGGGATTTTCTTTTTTTGTGCTGGTACTGAACGGATTCCTTCTTGCCAAATTCGGATCATCTTCAAAAACGTATACCACTACGTTGGACGAAGAAAGCCTTTCAAACACATTTCTTCATCTTGGAAGATACCTGATGCTTACAACAGTCTTATCTATAGTATCAACCATCTCTTCCATCATTGCCTTCCTGTATTATTTCCTGACGTAGATCAAATCATAGCCGCTCTGCACCGAGATACATCTTCTCAATCATACCAACTACCATTTTGCCTTCTTGCGCGTTAGTCATAATAGTATCCTTTCCTTGCAATGTCTTTACTACGTTGTCAATCAATTTATCATGATTGCTCATACTTCCCTGATACTTTCCATAATCATTCGATTTAGCCTGTATATTGATCTCAGGTAAGATCAGGTTTTCAATATCCTGATACTCGATGGTATTGAGGTATTGTCCGCCAATTTTTACGGTACCCTTTTCTGCAAGTATTGTAAATGCGCCCTCCATATTTTTATTATGACTACAGGTTGAGAAATTAAAATTCACGATAGCTCCGTCGATTGTCCGCATAAAAAAACTTCCTGTATCCTCTACCTCTATATAGGGATGATCATAATTATGAACGATCCCTCTGCAATCTGTGATATCACCAAACAGGTAATACAGGATATCTACAAAATGACTGAATTGTGTAAATAAACACCCGCCGTCTTCCTTTCGCTTTCCACGCCATGGGCTTTCCTGATAATAATATTCATTCCGGTTCCAGAAACAATTTACATTGATCATAAAAATCTTTCCAAGTGAATTTTGTTCGATCAATCTTTTCACTTGTTGCACCGGTTCATTATACCGGTTTTGTTTCACGACAAAAATCGTTTTCTTATTCTTTTCTGCTGAAGCGATCATCTCTTCACATTCATTTGTAGTCATAGCCATTGGCTTTTCGCAAACTACATGTTTGCCATGTTTCAAGGCCAACAGGGTATGCGGATGATGCAGGTAATTTGGCGAACACACATTCACCACGTCGATCTCTTGAGTACGAAGCATCTCTTCGATATCATCATAAAAAGAAATCTCCTGAGAAAGATCTAACGGCCTTTCAAATAAGGGCACTTCACAAACCGCCAACAACGAGGCTTCCGGATGTTGCAAAATATGATACGCATGACGCTTGCCGATATTACCATATCCTATAATAGCAAATTTTAATGTACTCATTTTTTCCTGATTAGATCTCCTGACGTATTCAATTCCAATGTCCCTTCATCAAGCATAAATCGTATAAGATCCATCACGCTTTCCTGAAGAAGGCTTGAATATTGCCAGCAAAACAAATCTATATTGATTGATCCAGATAACTCAATTCCGGTCAGAATATTATTCCTGACCAGTTCAAAATTTTCTTTCTTTCGCAACGCCTGTTTCCTTGCCAGACAAATGTCACAGATTCCGCAATCTGCTATTTCCTCCATAAAAAAACCGGTGAGCTTCCTAGCTCTGCACATGTCCACTTGCGAAGCCAGATCAATCATAAAGGCAACACGCTCTTCGTATCTTTCTCTGAGCATGGTGATAAGTGCCATATCCAAATGTAATCTGTCCTTAGGCAAACGGTCATGCAAATAAAATAATCTGGGTTTATCCGTTGCTTCCTCATAGTCAATTATGCCACGTGCTTGTAATTTCCGGAGGATCATTTGCACATAATCCTTCCCTACACGGGCATTCTGTGCAATCGCAAATTCCCTTACCGGAACCGCATTATACCAGATACCACTATACATGCGTAACACATGCTTCAGTATCTCATCCAGCTCAGGTTGTTGCTTCTCTAAATTTTCAATATCTTCCTTCGAGCATGATACAGAGATCCGTGATGGATTAAAAATGCTATCGCTCAACGTCCAGTAACCTTGTTGCTCTAATAGTTTGATCGAACTGAGTACCTCTGTGACATTGAATTCAAATTTCTTACAAAAATCCACGACCTCGAATTCACACATGGTCTCTAACCCATGACCAATACCCACTTCAAAATAATAAGCCAATGCTTCGTACACATTCCTGATGGTATCGATCGCGGGATATTTCAAAAGGATCCCTTCATCCAAAGTACGCAGGTCTTTTTGCTGATAAAG
>Ga0105047_10002284_pt1 | contig 34267 bp, 33 predicted proteins | sample MAT04_FD_78384 | JGI IMG/M metagenome (GOLD analysis project Ga0105047, IMG submission 78384) | Freshwater microbial communities from Lake Fryxell liftoff mats and glacier meltwater in Antarctica - MAT-04 (megahit assembly) | ecosystem: Environmental > Aquatic > Freshwater > Ice > Liftoff... | reverse complement strand
CAGCAAACGATGACGAAAAACTGTCTGTCTATCGGCACTGCGCATTGGACGACCTCTTATCGGGAGTGGGACCGCTGCACCATTTTGCAGGACGACATCCGTCCGCGCCAGCGCCTGAGATTGCCTATTTCCCCGATTCCCTCCTCCGCTCCGCAAAAAACTCCCGTAACATGGCCGCACTCGTTGCCGCCTCTACGCCCGCCAACACCTGCGGCGCATGATTCAATTTCGGATGTCGCACGAGGTCACTCACCGACCCGCACATCCCGGCTTTGTCATCCCAACTGCCAAACACCAATCGTCCCACGCGCGCCAGTACAATTGCACCCGCGCACATCGCGCACGGCTCAAGCGTGACGTACAACGTGCAATCAGTCAGTTGAGCTTGCCCCACCACGTTCGCCGCCGCACGCAGAACCTGCACTTCCGCATGCGCCGTTGCATCACCGTCACGACGCATGCGATTTTGCGCCGCCGCGATCGTCACGCCATCTCGCATAACGATCGCGCCCACGGGTACCTCACCGGCATCGCCGGCTTCACGCGCCTGCACCAGCGCGAGCGCCATCGCCACACGGTCCGCCGCGCTGGTGTGTGTCATGATCTCAACTCAAACATGGTACGCCCTGAGTCGCGTGAGGCGCATCATCAACTACGCCGTGGCCGAAACAGAATCGGCGACAACTGCCGGCTCAACGGTGAAATCAAGTTCACCGTCTTCGCCGAGGGTGGTAACAATCGCATCGCCTTCCTTGAAGCGGCCTTCGAGCACCGCCAGCGCCAATGGGTTCTGCAACAACCGCTGCACTGCGCGCTTGAGTGGGCGTGCACCATACACCGGATCGTAGCCTTCATCGGCCAGAAACTTGCGGGCTTCGGGTGTCAGCGAAATGGTCAGTTTGCGATCGGCCAACAACTTCCGCAGATGATCTAACTGCAAGTCGACGATATGATCGAGCTCCGCGCGACCGAGCGCGTGAAACACCACAATGTCGTCAATGCGATTGAGAAACTCCGGCTTGAACACCGTGCGCAACGTGGCAAGCACTTCGTCCTCCATCATCTTCCACGATTCTGCTGTTGGCTCAGCACCCACTTCCAGAATACGATGACTGCCAACGTTACTCGTCATGATGACAACGCTGTTGCGGAAATCCACAGTGCGACCCTGCGAGTCGGTGAGACGTCCGTCATCCAGCAGTTGCAACAACACGTTGAACACGTCGGGATGCGCCTTCTCGATTTCGTCAAACAGAATGACGGAATACGGACGACGGCGCACGGCTTCAGTGAGCTGCCCACCTTCTTCATAACCGACGTAACCCGGCGGCGCGCCAATCAATCGCGCAACTGCGTGTTTCTCCATGTACTCGGACATGTCGATGCGCACCATCGCGTGTTCATCATCAAACAAAAACTCGGCCAACGCTTTCGCGGTTTCTGTTTTACCAACACCGGTCGGACCCAGGAAAATGAACGAACCTATGGGCCTATTGGGATCCTGCAATCCGGCGCGTGAACGACGAACGGCGTCGGCCACCGCGCGCACGGCTTCACTCTGCCCCACCACACGCGTGGCAAGTACGTCTTCGAGTTTTGTCAAACGTTCGCGCTCGGATTCGAGCATGCGCGTAACCGGAATTCCGGTCCACCGCGCGACAACATCCGCAATATCTTCCTCGCCCACTTCTTCCTTGAGGAACTGCGCACGACCGTCGTGGCTCGCGAGCTTACTCTCGGCCACCTTCATTTCCTTCTCCAGCTTCGGAATGCGGTCGTAACTGATTTCCGCCGCCTTCGCCAACTCGCCGCGGCGGGTCACCTGCTCGACTTCAATTCGCGCCGCCTCGATTTCCTGCTTGATGCGACCGACGGCGCCCAGTGTGTCCTTTTCCTGCTGCCACTGCGCGCGCATGCCTTGTGCCTTTTCTTTTTCGTCGGCGAGTTCACGCTCGATAACGGCGCGACGTTCGATGCTGGCCATGTCCGTTTCTTTGCGCAGCGCCTGACGCTCGATTTCCAGCTGCACCACGCGACGTTCGACTTCGTCGATTTCCTGCGGAAGCGAATCGATTTCGATGCGCAGCCGTGACGCGGCCTCATCGACGAGATCAATCGCCTTGTCCGGCAGGAAGCGATCGCCGATGTACCGATTAGATAGGCGCGCCGCGGCAACGAGAGCGGCGTCGGTAATGCGTACGCCGTGATGCGCCTCGTAGCGCTCCTTCAATCCGCGCAGAATGGCAATCGTGCTTTCAACGCTGGGCTCACCAACATACACTGGTTGAAACCGACGCTCCAACGCTGGGTCTTTCTCGACGTTCTTTCGATATTCATCGAGCGTGGTCGCACCAACCACACGCAGCTCGCCGCGTGCGAGCATCGGTTTCAGCATGTTGCCAGCATCCATACTGCCTTCCGCTTTGCCGGCGCCAACCAGCGTATGCATTTCGTCGATAAACACGACGTACAGGCCTTCGGACGCAACAATTTCCGTCAGCACAGATTTCAATCGTTCTTCGAATTCGCCACGAAACTTTGCGCCGGCAATGAGTGCGCCAAGATCGAGCGAGACCAGGCGTTTGTTCTTGAGACTCTCCGGCACGTCACCGTTGATCATGCGCTGCGCGAGTCCTTCGGCAATGGCGGTCTTGCCCACGCCGGGTTCGCCGATCAACACAGGATTGTTTTTGGTGCGGCGTGACAACACCTGGATGACGCGTCGAATTTCTTCGTCGCGTCCAATGACGGGATCAAGTTTTCCTTTGCGCGCGGCGTCTGTGAGGTCGCGCGTAAAACGTTTGAGCGCCTGATACTGATCTTCTGGCGATTGATCGGTGACTTTGTGTGCACCGCGAACGAGCTTCAGCGCATCGAACAGTGCACTGCGCGTGGCGCCCGCGTCGTTCAGCAACCGAAAGGAATCGGTTCCCTTGGCATTCGCGAGCGCGAGCAGCAGGTGCTCGGTTGACACAAACTCGTCGCCGAGTGGTTTGGCCTCTTTCTCGGCGGCGTCGACGACCTGATTGAGTTCGCGGCTGAGCGAAGGTTGCGCGTCGGTTTGTTTGGCGTACCGCCCGGCCTCGAGTTCGGCTGAGGTGCGCATCGCTGTGACATTGACGCCCACCCGCTGCAGGATGGGCACCACAATGCCCTCGTCCTGGCCAAGCAATGCGAGCAGCAAATGGATGTCATACACCAGCGGATTGCCGGCACGACGTGCGATGGTGACGGCTTCGTTGAGCGCTTCCGCACTCTTTACCGTAAGGCGATCTGAATTGATCATGTCAGGTGAGCGCCTCAGCGCCCGAAACAGTAAGACGTTAGGGCAGAACAATCACAATTGTATCGCAATTGACAACACTTTGTTTCGGAAAAAGAGAAAGGCGCATCGGGTCCGCTCACCCGATGCGCCAACTCAAACTGTTTTTGTGCGGTCCGTGGTGCTCACTTCGCTACGATAGCTCTTATTGATGCGGACACACCGTTTTGATCTACCAGGATGAAATAGACGCCAGAGGCGGCTTCTCGTCCGTTACTCGCAACTTTTCCGTTCCAGAATGCCTTGTATGCTCCACAAGGCAATGAGACTCGATTCAACGGTGTCCCGCCAGAAACGCCACCTGAAGATCCCAGCAAAACTGGATAGGCGACAAGTTGTGTGAAGGAGTTCAAGATCTTCACGGTCACCTGATACGCCTTACCTGGTTCTGCACACGTGGGATACCCTCCCACGAAAAAATCAGTTGTTGTTTCCGGGTTAAATGGATTCGGGTAGTTCTGCTTCATCGTTGGTTTGGATGAAGCCGTACTTCCCTGAGCCGACGCAACTCGTGGCATGAGTACGCAGAGAGCGAGCACCAGACCGAGTGCTGCCCACGGACGCTTCATGTTGCTTCTCCGACTGACGAATTAAGGGGCTAGTCGCAGTCTCCAATGAAAGGGTGAGGGTTGACCTGCTATGCGAAATTAGGACGCTCGACACCGGTAGTCAAGCAACATCATAGTCTTCGAGCCGGCCATCCTGACCGAAGCCGCCCCTCGGCCGCGGCAAAAACGGAGCCCAAACCGCCGTTTCGTGTTAGCTGGATCACGGAAGTTAGCCGAAACGGTGATCTTCATCTCAAAAGTACCCCGCATTCGGTTGCGGGTGCCCAGCGTGTGCACGGGTTAGGTACAGCATAGAGTGTGCCACCGCTTGGAGATCCGAAGTACACGCACCGAATTGCCAGATCAGCCGATGAGCTGCCCCGATTCCCACGCCGCAAACGCCGGCATACGACGCACATCCGGCAGGTGCTGAGCCAGGAACTCGCGGAATAGTCGTTGGTGGGCGCGCTGCTCCCCCTCAGACGCGAGCACCACGACTGCTCCGACCAGCCATCCGCGGATCGCATGGCGGGCGGCGCTGGGCAGCCGGCGTCCACCGGGCGCGGACAAAGCGCACCGTTCACAAAGTGCCCCGCCGGCCACGTGGCTGAACGCCGTGTCCTCCTCGGCGGACAACGGTGCGTGGCAGTTGGCACAGACATCGATCGTCGGCGCAAAGCCGGTCTCCGAAACCAGCTGCCAGAGCGCGCCCAAGCCGGCCGAGAGTGCCTGCGCGGGTTCGGCGGCGGCGATCTGGTCGAGGCCCAGCACGACGCCTTCAAAGATTCCCGGCGCGGATTCGTCGTGGACGACGCGTAGCACGCACTCCGCCAACGCCATGGCGGCAGAGAACCGCGGCAGGCTGGCCGAAAGCCCGGAGCGGGCGTGGTCGATGTCGAAGGCCGTGAGCGTGTGGAGGTCGCGTCCGGGCTTGAGTTGCAGCTGAGCCGTTCCTTGCGCGAAGAGATCGAGAGCGCTGCCAAAACGTTTCTTCGAATTCCGGGCGCCGCGCGCCAGCACCGACACCACTCCCGCATCGCGCGTTAACAGCCGCAGGATGCGAGAGGTCTCCAGGTAGTTCATGGAGTGCAGAACGATCGCGGGGGTCGCGGAGGCGGTCACGTTGAGAAATCTAGGCGCCGAATTGAGCGAAGGCAGCGCGTGACGCGACTACAACTGCAACCACAACTGCAATTGAACGGATAGAAACGGAGGTGACGGATTACGCGGATACATCCCGCCGTTGTTGGTGGCAACCGACCGCGAAACGTTGAGGCTACATTTTTTGTGAGCTGCGCGGACGTGGACGTAGGTCGGCGAGAGTTCGAATTGCGACTAGTGAAATCAAGGAAGTGAGGTCTTGCCCGTACACAATCGTTCGCCACTATTTGGGATGCGAAGTATCCGGTTAATCCGTAACATCCGCTTTTCTCCGTTTTATTGCGGTTGCAGTTAACTCGCGGCCCGGATGCGCAGTACCAGGTTAATCCGATACCCCCCCTCTTCTCCGCGTTATTGCAGTTGCAGTTCAGCATGCACGCCGCGACGACGCTGCCGATGTATCCGGCTAACCCGCTACCTCCGCGACCGCCGCAACGGCAACAGCGCCGGCGCCCCGACCGCGGGATCACGCGTGACCACGAGCGGCCAGTTGTACACGCGCTCGAGAATCGCTCCACGCATCACATCATCCGAAGACCCGTGCGCCGCAACTTTGCCCTCGTGCAGCAGTACAATGTGCGACGCGAATCTGGCGACGAGATTCAATTGATGACTGATCAACAAGATCGAGCGCCCGTCCTTCGCCAACGCATCGAGTAGCTCGAACACCGCCATCTCGTGCGCGACGTCGAGGAAGGCCGTCGGTTCATCGAGCACCAGGATGGGCGCTTCCTGCGCGAGGGCGCGCGCAATACGCACGCGCTGCCACTCACCGCCGGAGAGTTGATCCGTGGCGCGCGACAGCGTGTCCTCAGCGCCCGCGAGGTGAATGGCGCGATCAACCGCCGTGGTGTCGACGCTGGAGACAGCGCTGAGCGCGCCGCGATGCGGATGACGACCCAACATCACGAACTCGCGCACTGGAAGCGGAAGCGTTGGTTCTTCGCGCTGCGGTACGACGGATACGGCGCGCGCAAATTGCCGCGCATCGAACGTGGACAGCGCACGGTCATTTACCGCAATGCTTCCACCGTTCAGCGGCACGCGCCGCAGTAGCGTACGCACCAGCGTGCTCTTCCCACTGCCGTTTGGACCAACGACCGCAGTGAGTGATCCGGGTTCGACATTCAGCGAAACACCGTTCAACGCCGGGCTCGACGCGGCTGGATACTGCACGACGATCTCACGAAAACTGATCATGAGCCGAACACTGGACCGTTGCGATGAATGCCACGGTGCTTGCGCATTACGTCAACTTCCGCAATCGCGCGAGGAAAAACGGAACGCCGATAAGCGCCGTGATCGCTCCCAACGGTAACTGGGTAGGAGAGCGCACGGTGCGCGCCAGCAGATCGGCAAAGACCAGCAACGCCGCGCCGTACACGGCCGACAGCAACATCATTGGACGGTGGCTGCGAGCGCCGAGTGCGCGTGCGATGTTGGGAACAACCAATCCAACAAAACCAACAAGTCCAGCTGCAGCAACGGTTGCCGCTGCGAGAAAGGAGGCGAGCAGAAAAATCTGACGCGAAGTACGATCGACGTTGGCGCCCAGTGCGGCGGCGGGTTCTTCACCAAGAGCCAGCACGTCGAGTTCGCGCGCCAACCAGAGCAGTGCACCGCCAAATACCGCGAGTGCTGCGCCCATTCGTCCAACACCAGCCCAAGAAGCGTCGTGCACAGAGCCCATCATCCACCAAAGCGCGCCGCGCAAACTATCGGCGGGAAGACCGGACAGCGCGACAATGATGACGGCATTGGCGAACGCACCCACAACCACTCCCGCCATCAGTAACATGCGAGTGTCTGTACGCCCGCCCACGACGCGGGCAATCAGCGACACACTTAGCGTTGCAAACGCAGCGCCGGCAAAAGCGGCCATCGTTACGCCGAACGCGCTCCCGATTCCAAAAGCGCTGGCCAGCACCGCACCCACAGCCGCGCCACCAGACACGCCCAACAAGTACGGCTCGGCCAACGGATTGCGCAGCGTGCCTTGCAAGGCGCCGCCGCTCATTGACAATCCCGCGCCGACGAGCGCCGCCAGCAACACACGCGGTGCGCGCGAATCACGCACGATGGAAACCACGGTTGCGTCGCCGCTGCCGCCGAGTGCGCTCACAACATCCTGTAGGGGCAACGAAACCGAACCGATGGCGAGTGCGAGCACGCACAACACCGCAAGCGCCGCCAATCCCGCAACCATTGCAGGCACCAGCGTGCTACGCGCACTCGCTGCGTTGCGCGCTGCACCCTTGTTTGTCACGGCAAACTCGGCGCGTTTCGCGCTGCACCGTTGCCTGTCACGGCAAGCTCGAAGCGCAATCCGGATGCAACAGCCGCGCCAGCGATACGGCCGCCATGCCCAACGTGACGGTTGGCCGCGAAACCAACAACGTGTCAACCAGCAGTATGTGTTGTTCTCGCACGGCGCGAACGGACTGCCACGTGGCGTTCGCCTCCATGCGGTTCACACTGGAAGGTGACGTAAGCAAAAAGGCGGGATCACGATGCGCGATTTCTTCGACCGACACTTCGGGCGAAGGCTTCTCCATGTCCGCAAAGATGTTCGCCGCTCCCGCAATGTCGAGCAGTTCGGAAAGGAAGCTGCCTTTTCCAACCACGTAGACTGGCGACTCAAACAGCGGCCAAACAACAGTAGGCTTGCCTGCATCAGCACAAACCGTGCGAACTTTCTGGAGTGTGGCGGTTACGGTGTCGACCACCTGCTGCGCGCGTCGTTGCGCATTGAGTGTGACGCCCAGCTGTTTCGTGAGGCGCTCGAAGTCGGCGATGCGATCGACGCGAATGGCCATCACCGCAATTCCCGCCTTCCTAAACGCGGCGGCTGCAGCACGATTTTCCGTACTGGCATACAACACAACGAGGGTTGGTCTCGCCGCCAGGACCACTTCGATGTTTGGCCGTATGCCATCGCCTAAATTGGCAACCAACCTCGCGGAATCGGGAAACAGGTCCCACGTGGTGCGGCCAATCAAACGATTGCCGCGGCCAATTGCGAAAATAATTTCAGTCGCAGCCGGAACCAGCGAGACGACACGGGCTGCGACTAGGGTATCCATCGGAAACCGGACACCGAAATCATCGGTGTCGGATGCGGCGACGACCGTTGCAAGCGGCTTCGACGAATCGGAAGGGCGCGACGTTTCTTTCGCGCTGCACGCGGCGCCAATTGCGGTAACCGCAATAACGACGGTCAGCAGTACGTGTCGGCTGCGACGGTTTTTCGCTCGCGGAGGTTTGCGAGAACTAACCGCGCGCAATTTCGGCCGCCAGTGCATCCTTGAGCTCGGCCCGACGTTCGTTGTAGGCCTGTCGCATTGCATCCGTCGGATTTTCGTACCGCGCAAATGTGGCGTCGAGATCGGCGATTTCGCGCGCAAGGCGATCGGCCAACGGCGCCTCCCTTGGGCGGACAGGTGGCAGGCCAACGTACGCGGCGGGCCGATTGCGCTGCATTGCGCGCAGCAAAATCAGCAACATGATGACGCCAATGGTGCCGAGGAGCGCGGCGATATAGAGATTGCGACCGACCGACGGCCCCGCCGGCAGATTGATTTCGATGGGCGTGCCATCCTTCACATCCTGCGCCAGAAATCGGCGAAACGTTCGGTTCTCAATGGACTGCGGATCGGTCGCCGCCAATCCGGCGCCGGTTACGGTGCCGTTCGGATCTTCGATCAGCACTTCCATGACCACCGCTCCATACTCGAGCGGAAACGTCATGGGAAAAGCTTCGTTGGGAATGCGATACGAGAACGAAACTTGCTTCATACCGGGCGCAATGGCGCTGTAAATCGAAACGCGTCCGCCGTTGCTGGCGAACGCTGCCGGTGCAATTTCGCCTTCGTTGGCTTTCAGGTCGCGCGCAATGGCGGGAACGGCGACAGACCATGTGGCGACACCACCGCTGTCGGCACCCGACGTCAGCGTCTTGATGCTGTCGTTGGACAACTCGAACACTTCGATCACCGTGCGATGATTGCTGGTGTCCGGTGCGCTGATGATCAAATGACGTCCACTCACAATGAGCGGAAAAACTTTGGTCGTGGTATCAAAAACGGTGATCTCGGCGTCGGTGCCCCGCACCACCGCGGCGCGCAGTGGCGCCGTGAAATACGCAATGCCGCCCCACGTGACCGAGGTGAAATAGACGGCGTCGGCAGCACCGCTGGTTTTGTATTTGAAACCGTAACTGCCATTCGCCGTCGTCCGCATGGAATCAAGCGGCGCTTGGGAGTCTTTGCCAACGCGATGCAACGTGACCATCACGTTGGGTACGACTGCCAGCCCGGTCGTGTCAACTTTAGCGGAGGGAGTTCCCGGCGCAGTTTTGGGCGCACCAGCGTCTGGGAATGCTGCGGGCACTGGTCGCACCACCCTTCCCTGCACTTCGCGCGCCTGCTGCGCGGAAACAGCGCCTGCAAATACCAACGCGCCTAATAGTGCAGCGATGGTCGATGATACCTTCCGCCAACCCTGATTCATGCGCAACAGTTTCACGGGGAAAACTTTCCGAAATCTTCGGGACGCAACTTCTCGAGATATGCTTTGAGTTGCTCGGCAGAAAGTTCGGTCGACGGCGCCGGAATGATTCCAGGTTCGGCGGCGGAACCAGTGGCCTCGATGGTGTGCACATCGAACTCAGCCAGCAACGAATCTTCCACCAATATCGGTGCCATCATGCGCACTGCGATTGCCATCGCATCGGACGGGCGGCAATCGACATGCACCACGCCGTCGGATTGTGCGACCAACAACTCGGCGTAATAGGTATCGGCCTGCAGCACGGTGATGTGCACCGCATGCAATGTGCCGCCCATCGCACCAATGAGCGACTTGCACAGGTCGTGCGTGAGCGGTCGTTTGGATTTCGCGTGTTGCACTGCCGCCGCAATGGATTCGGCTTCGAGCCGGCGAATCCAGATTGGCAGCAAACGTTTCCCCTCTTTTTCGCGAAGCAACACAACGAACGCGTCGGACAGTCCATCCGATACGACGCGTTCGATGGTGACTTCGATCATAAAATCAACAGCCCGCGCTCAGCCCTTGATGGCGCGTTTGAGCGCAGCCACGCGATCGGTGCGCTCCCACGTGAACAGGGTGTATCCGGTTTTGCCGCGGCCGACGGTTTCCGGCTTGCGTCCAAAGTGACCGTACGCCGCAGTGGGTTGGTAAATTGGCTTCCGCAAATCGAGCGCCTTGGTGATGCCGGCGGGTGTGAGATCGAACTCGCCCATAACTGCGTTTTCGATTTGGCTGTCGGGCACAACGCCGGTGCCAAAGGTCTGCACGTACACAGAAACAGGCTTGGCAACACCAATCGCGTACGCGACCTGCACTTCGCAACGTTTGGCGAGACCAGCGGCCACGATGTTCTTGGCAACCCAACGCGCGGCGTAACACGCGGAGCGATCGACCTTGGACGGGTCTTTGCCGGAGAACGCGCCGCCGCCGTGGCGACCCATTCCGCCGTACGTGTCAACAATGATCTTGCGACCAGTCAAACCCGCGTCGCCCTGTGGTCCGCCGATGACAAACCGGCCGGTGGGATTGATGTGGTATTTGATTTTCTTCGAACGAAATTCGGCGGGAATGGATGCTTCGATTACTTCCTTCGTGATCGCAGCGCGCAATCTCGTGTTCGCAATTTTGTCATCGTGCTGCGTGGACACTACGACGGTATCAACCGACACCGGCATGTTGTCTTCGTACACCACTGATACCTGCGCTTTGCCGTCGGGACGTAACCACGGCAACGTACCGTCCTTGCGCCGCGCCGCCAGCGTGTGCGTGAGTTTGTGCGCCAGTTGGATTGGCATTGGCATCAGCTCGGGCGTTTCATCGGTGGCGTAGCCGAACATCATGCCCTGGTCGCCAGCGCCACCGGTGTCCACGCCCTGCGCGATGTCAACCGACTGCGCATCGATGGTGCTCATGACGGCGCACGTCTTGAAGTCAAAGCCGTACTCGGCGTTGGTATACCCAATGCGTTCGATCGTGGTACGAACCACGTCTGGCAAATGCACATAGGCCGACGTCGTGATTTCACCGGCGATCACAACAAGGCCGGTCGTGACCAGCGTTTCGCAAGCAACGCGCGCGGCGGAATCCTTGGCAAGGATGGCGTCCAGCACGGCGTCGGAGATCTGGTCGGCGATCTTGTCGGGATGGCCCTCGGTTACTGATTCCGAGGTAAAAAGGTGTTTTTCGGCCACAAGATTGGGGGTTGATGGTTTGGTCAGAACACGTAGGAAGGGCGTTCGATCGGACACGCTTGGGACGCGCAGGCCCTACCCACCGTCAATAGTAGAATGGAGCCACCCCAAGGTATAGGCTTCGGCTGAGCTCAGCGGCGCGGCCGGCAGCGGTGGGCTCACCAAAGGCCGATGATGTCACCCAGTTCGGCGCGCAGCCGGCGACGGAGCAACAACTCGACCTCTCGGGAAGTGCTGGCGGAAAGCGCAGCGTCGGCCGCGTCACGAGCGGCTTCGATGCGGATGCCACGTACGACGCGTTTCACATACGGCACAGCGCGTGGCGAGACGCTCAGGTTCTTGATGCCGAGGCCAAGCAGCGCAAAGACGCTGAGCGAGTGGGACGCCATTTCGCCGCACACACTCACTTCGACTCCATGCGCGGCACCCGTCATTTGCACCTGTTTGATGAGGCGCAGCACGGCGGGGTGCAGCGGCGTAAAGCGGTGCGCGAGATTGGCGTTGCCCCGGTCGACCGCCAGTGTGTACTGCACCAGGTCGTTTGAGCCAATGCTGAAAAAATCCACGTCACGCACCAACGTGTCGGCGGCAATTGCGGCGGCTGGGGTTTCGACCATCACACCCAACGGCACTTCATCGCGAAACGGAACGCGACGCGCCGAGAGTTCCTGAATACACTCCTCGAGTAGCTGCCGCGTTTCGCGCACTTCGTCGACCGTGACGACCAACGGCAACATCACGCGCAAATCGCCATGCACGGCGGCCCGCAGCAACGCGCGGAGCTGCACCTTGAACAGATCGGGTTCGTCGAGACACATACGAATGGCACGCCACCCGAGGAACGGATTCGGTTCGGTTGGGAACCCCCCGACGGGCAATTTGTCGCCGCCGATGTCGAACGTGCGAATGATGACGGGGCGCCCGCGAAACGCCTCGACCACGCGACGATATGCGCGATACTGCTCCTCTTCGTCAGGCATCGCCGCGCGTCCGACCACCAGAAACTCAGTGCGCATAAGTCCGACACCGTCGGCACCGCTGTTGGCCGCGAGTTCCGACTCATCCGGGAGATCGACGTTGGCGCGAATGACCACGAGCGCGCCATCCAACGTGATCGGCTCGCTCAGTGCGAGCGCGCGAATCTCTTCGGCGCGTCCCGCTTCGATTTCGATGCGACCAAGCGCGTTCGCGACGTCGGCCTCGGACGGTGTGATGACGAGTGTGCCTTCACTGCCGTCGAGAATGGCCTGCTCGCCGCCCTTGAGATACGCCACCGCATTGCGCAGGCCCACAACGGCCGGAATGCCCAGCGAACGCGCGAGGATGGCCACATGCGCGGTCGCAGTACCGGCATCGGTAGCGATGGCCGCGATGCATTCGCGATCGAGTTGCAGCGTGAGCGACGGCGTCAGGTCGTTCGTGACGAGAATCGCGTTTGAACCCTTCGGCACATCGACGGGATCGTGATCGGCGAGGCCAAGCAGAATCGACAACACACGAATGTGCACATCGGTGAGATCCCCAACTTTTTCGCGCAGCATTGGCGCGGTGTGTTTCGCAAAGTGCTGGCGCCATTCGAGCAAGACGATGTCGAATGCTTTCTCGGCCCCTAGATTCTGACGAATAAGCGATTCGACGCGCGAGACCAGTTCGCTGTCATCCATGATGGCCAGTTGCACATCGAAGATCGCGGCTTCTTCGGGCCCGGCCTGCACTTCAGCGCGGGTGCGCAAATGTCGCAAACGCTCGCGCGCTTTTTCAAATGCGTTTCGCAGTCGTTCAATTTCCGAATCAATTTCATCGTCGGCCACCAATCGCTGCCGAACTTCAGGCACCTCCCATCGCAGGAGGTGCACTGGTCCCACGACAATTCCGGGCGATGCCGGAATTCCCCGAAGAACTGAGTCCACTACGTCTCACCAAAGCGCGATGCGACGAGCACCGACAGCGCGTCGATCGCGTCTTCGGCATCGGGTCCGGTGGCCCGCAACGTGATCGTGGCTCCGTATTCGGCGGCGAGCATCATCACCCCCATGATACTCTTGCCGTTCACTTCAAGATCTTCGCGCGAAATGGTAATGTCGGCTTTGTATCGCGACGCTGCCTTGACCATTTCGGCCGCGGGGCGCGCGTGCAGACCATGCTTATTGACGATTTGGACGGATCGCTCGGACATCAGCGTACCACCGAGTAGAGGACAAGTGCGGAAAGGATGACGAGCACAATTCGCCAGCCCTCGATGCGACCATGCAGCCGAATCAGGCCGACGGCCAGTACGGGGGTGAAAAATGCAACAGATAACGGAACCGCGGAGTTTACTGGCCCTCCACCAATGGCCCGGTGCACTGCAAACGGAAGCGCGAGGCCCCCGATCACCGCTGCCACCCTTCCAATGTAGCGAGGTCCATGCTGCAGCACCGGTGCGCCCAACGCCGAAGCCACTCGGAGACCATGCGTGTAACCAGCGCGCAGCCCCCAGTTGCGCAGCGCGAGATGGCCAACGTTGTACAGCAACAGAAATCCCGCCACCACACCCAACGGACTGGCGCCGAGCCCAAAAATCAGCAGGGCGACCAACGAGCAGGCGGGTAGCCAGGCGGCCCACACCAAACGATCCCCCACGCTGCCCAAGGGGCCACACAGCGCCTTCCGAAAGCGCTCGATTTTTTCCGGCGGCGCCATATCGAGTTCAGCCCGCGCCAGCGATCCGACGGCCAGCGACGCGAGATAGGGATGTGCGTTGAAGTAGGTGCACTGGCGAGCAAGCGCCGCGTTGTAGGCGGGTCCGTCGATACCACCGGGAAGGCGTCGCAACGCGGGCTCCACGCAAAACCCGATGCCGTTACCGACCAGCAGTTCGTAGTTCCACGACCCCTGAATCGCGAGGCAGCGTACGAACATGCGCATGTGCGTCCGGCGGTCGAGCGGGAGGACGGTTGGGGCCGCGACACCAGACCCGCCTGAAGCAAACGTCGCCGTGTCAACCACGCAGCATCGCTCCCACCGTTCCAAGCGCCAACGCCGCGAGAAACAAACGACGCGTACCGGCAATGGCGTGAAAGTCTTTCCAGATCGCGGCCGCAGCGACCGCAGCAACGGTTGTCACGACCACCGCCTGCGTGATGTCGCCGTTGAGATTCCAGTGTGCGTTGGCCCAGTCGGTAAACCACAATGTAGGAATCAGCATGAGCAGCGTGAGCAGTGCGCCGCGCAGAAAATCAAACGTGATACCAAACAGTTGCAGCGACATCATGGTGCGCGAGTTGCCTGCGGCCAAAGAGTCGAGACGCGGCCGCGCCCAACTGGCGATCAAGCGACGATGGCGCACCATCGTGATTCCACCCACCCACGCGGTGAAGATTCCAATGACAACTGCGATGGCCAGCGATCCCGCTTGTGGAATGATCGAACCCGTCGCTCCCTGCGCCGCCAGGACCCCCGCAACGGTCGAGGCACTTCCCCATTCGGGATAACGCGACGCGCCGACCGGCAGCGATTCTACCGCGAGACACTCAAGGGCGGCGCCGCAAATCAATCCGGCCATCGCGTCGCCGGCGAATGCGCCCCCAAGTGTCGCCGCGACGATAGGGCGCGAGATCATCACCTGCGGAAAGCTGACGACATCGAGTCCAAGCACGCCGCCTAGCAGCGAGAGCGGAACGAGGTCGACCAGGTGCGCGAGGACGCTCGCGTCGTCGACTTGTACGCTGCTAAGCATCGGCACTGTTCGACAACAATTCGTCGAGCGGCACTGGACGCGCTCCGGGAACATCCTGCGCGGTGACTTCCACACCTTGTGCGGCGATTGCGCGCAGTCCGTCTTCTTCGGCCGGCGTCAGGAACACATAGCGTAGTCGCGGCGTGCGGCCCGGCGAATGATGCACCCCACCAATATTTAGCGTCTTGATGATGGTGGGGTTGTTCGCCACGAGACGCTGCATGGTGCCGATGTCGCCCACCAACACCAGACCGACGCGCGGATCGGCCGAATAGGCGGCCAGCGCGCCTCCGGCGGACGCAACATCGCTGAAGTGCACCTCCATTTCGGGCGGCACTCCCATGCGATACAACTCTTGCTCCCACTCGCTGGACGCGACATCATCATCAACCAACACGATGAAACGCAGCTCGAGCGGTTGTCCCCAACCAACGACGACCTGCCCGTGAATCAGCCGATCGTCAATGCGATACAGTGCGATGGGCATATCAGGGAAACACCATCAGGGTGGCGCGCCCTTTTTCCGCAGCGGCTTTCGCCGCGTCGGCGTCGGATTCTTCGAGCGGACGAAATGCAAATTCCAGAACCGTTGCGAGATTCACGCCCGTGACAACAACCAATCCTGGACGCGAGCGCTGCAAACGTCGGGCGGACATCGTGCAACTGCCCGCGGGCAAATCCGTGAACAACACATTGGCGCTACTCGCATCCAGCGCTTGCAGGATAGTCACTTCGATGTCGGCGCCGCTCAATCCCGCGTTGGAGATTGAAACAAACCCGTCGCCTTTGCCCGCGATCTGCTGCACGGCCGACACAAGGCCCGCAGCGAAACTGGCGTGTCCGGCAATCACCGCGCGTGGTTTGGTCATCGCGGGCTCGTTGGTCGCACTCTCCACTACTCCTCATCCTCCTGCAGATACCGTTGCACATCACTGGCGCGACGCATGGAGCCCATGAGCCGTTCGTTGAACGCGGTGGCGGTATCGTAGCCGCGATAATAACGCAACAAGTGGTTCATCGCGATCACTTCGGCGATCACGGTAATGTTCTTGCCGGGATTCAGGTGCACGGTGATACGCGGAATCTGAACGCCGAGGATGTCGATGTTTTGCGTGTCGAGCCCTGTACGATCGATGACGGCTTCGGCGTCCCATTCCTCCAGCACCACGACAACTTCGAGACGTTTCTGTTGACGCACGGCGTGAATACCAAAAATAGCCGGGATGTCGAGGATGCCAACGCCGCGAATTTCCATGTGATGCCGCTGCAATTCATGACCGCGTCCAATCAACACGTCATTGCCGCGCCGTGACACGAACACGAGATCATCCGCGACGAGGCGATGCCCGCGCTCGACGAGATCCAGCACGCACTCCGACTTGCCGATGCCGCTCTTGCCCGTGAAGAACAGACCGACGCCGTAAATGTCAGCGAGTGATCCGTGCATCGTAGTGGTTGGCGCAAACTGATCGTACAGAAACGGCTTGATCAGTCGATAAAACTCGGCCGTCTTGAGTGCGGAACGAAACACAGCAACGCCCGCGGCCTCGGCCTGCATCAAGAACGGTTCGGGTGGTTCGAGGCCTTTTGTGATAAACGCGCACGGAATCGGAAACGCGAAAAACTGCTGGAGATTGTGGGCGCGCGGCAGTGGGTCGAGCGACTGTAAATACGTGATTTCGGTTTCACCCAGTACTTGAATGCGCTGATGCGGAAACCGATTGATGTAGCCCGCGAGAACGAGCCCCGGGCTGGATGCCTCGGGGCTCGTGATTTCTCGCTCATGGCCGACGGTGGGGCCCAGGATTTCCAGTTGCAGTGCATCACGCATGCGTTCCAGCAACTGACCGACTGTCAAACGTGTCTTCACCCAATTCCTCGGTTGGCGGCGCGCTTGGTGCGGCGGACCCGAGCGACCTGGGTTTGCAATCGGGTGAGAGCCAGCGCCAGCGCCGGCTCAAATTGTCGATCGTATCCGTGCGCAATAACCTCGCGACGACGCGGGGCGCGCAGCACAATTTCAACACGTCGTTCCGGACCATCGGATTCAAAACGCACAATGGCATCAACAACCCGCTGCAATCGTGCAGCAATGGTTTTGACAGCTTCTACCGCATCACGTTGCAAATTGGCCGGGACATCGGCGTGATGTGCATGCAGAATGATTTCCATCAGCGACTTCCTCCAGAACCCACCACCTCGCGGAGGTGAGCAGCAGTCTGGTCGGCGGCATTTGCCCAGGTGAAGCCCTCGGCAAATCGTCGGCCGGCAACGCCCAGAGAATCGACCAATGATCGATTGTCCCCGAGTTGTTGCATGAATTGCGCCATGGCAGCCACATCTCCGTGCGGCACGAGGTATCCTGTTTCCCCGTGCCTGACCGACTCGCGAATTCCGGGGGAATTGGACGCGATGACGGGCGTTCCACTGGCAGCTGCCTCGAGATTGGTTATACCCCACCCCTCTTTGGGTGAAGCAAACAATGTTGCCCACGACCTCCGCAGCAAAAGGATCTTCTGAGTTTCGTCAATGCGCCCAAGAAACTGGACGCGAGACGCTATCCCAAGTTTGACGGCCAGTTGTTCGAGCTCGTCACGGAACTCACCCGCACCCGCGATCTGCAACTGCGCATCCGGCACCTTCAACAATGCAAAGGCGCGCAGTACGAGGTCTACCCCTTTGTACTTCTTTAATCGGCCCAGATACGTAAAAACCGGTCGTTCAGCACGAACCGACGCGTCCGGGGTGTAGTGCGTGGTATCGATTCCCGGAAAGATGACTTTGACATTGTCGCGCCGGATACCGCGCTGCACCAGATCATCACGCGTACTTTCTGAAATGGCCTGAAAGGGCAATCCGCGGTACACCCACGGCATGGGACGCTCGGCCAACCAAACTGCGGCGGCAAGTGGCGCTGGCAGCTCCTGAAACGCCGTCAGCCCAAACAAATGCGGAACCAGTCCGACCACCCGTGCCTTGGGCCAGAATGGCGTAAACAGCGGCACCTTGTTGATGTCCTCTACCACGACGTCAAAGTTTTGCGCCGCCAGATTGTGGCGCCAATACGCGCGCGCCTTGAACGGAAAACTTTGGCGCGTACCAACCCTTCGTACGTCGATGCCGTCGAGTTCGACGCGTCGGGGACAACCAGGCCAACCACCGCACAAGAGGGTGACGTGATGCCCCAGTTGCGCGAGTCGGCCAAAGATTTCATGCAGATGAATCTCGGCGCCACCGGCCTGCGGGTTCTCGCGATCCTGCCAGTTGACGAGACAAATGCGGAGCGGACGTTGCGCGTCGCTCACAACCTGCCAAGCCGGCGCGCATACTGATCGAGCACGCCGTTCACAAAACGGGCGCTGCGTTCCGTTCCGAAACGTTCGGCCAGTCGAACCGCTTCCTGCAACACCACCTTGACCGGCGTCGACCCACGTTTGAACTCGGCGGCTGCCACGCGCAACACATTGCGTTCGATCGCGCCCAGGCGTTCGTAGCGCCAATTCTCGGTGACGGCGGTCAGCGCCGCGTCAATTTCGGCACCGTATTCGCAGACGGTCGCAACAACCTGCGAGGCAAACAACCGTTCTTCGGATACAATCGACAAGTCGTCAAACACCTGTGAGGCGATGCGCTTGAGTTGCGTGAAGTCTCGCATGTCGGCCGCGTACATGGCTTGCAGTGCGCGCGCGCGACCACGCGTTTCCATGCGTTCCTGATACGCGCGGCGTTTCCGCTGTTTGCTGGCGGCTGGGACCGCGGGCATCAACGGTTCCTGCACCGGCGTATCCCAGAAGGCGTCGTCGCGCAAGCTTGGTAATTCTGCCATCACTCGGGTTCCGGTTCGAGCTGATCGAGCACGTCCAGCAGCTCGAGTGCTGCCAATGCCGCGTCCCAACCCTTGTTGCCGTGCTCACCGCCAGCGCGTGCCTCGGCTTGCTCCGGGTTGTCGGTCGTGAGCAATCCCATCGTCACCGGCGCATCAAAGTCGCGAGCGGCATCCATCAATCCTCGCGCGGCTTCGCCCGCTACAAATTCGAAGTGTGGCGTGCCACCGCGAATCACGGCGCCCAATGCAACCACACCATCATACCGACCGGTGCCGAGGGCTTTGCGCACGGCGATGGGCAATTCCCACGCGCCCGGCACCCAGATGACATCGATATCATCGAAGTTCACGCCGTGACGCGTGAGCGCATCCAACGCACCTTCGGACAATGGACGTGTGATGTTCTCGTTGAACCGACTGACCACTACCGCCAGACGTCGTCCTTCCCCGCGGGGACTTCCAGAAAGTTCAGCCATCAGATTGCAAACAAATGCCCCAGTTTCGTGCGTTTGGTATCGAGGTATGACGCGTTGTCATCGGTGGATGGTGCTTCGAGTGGAACGCGATCGGAGACGACGAGACCGTACCCTTCGATGCCCACAATCTTTTTGGGATTGTTGGTGAGGACGCGAATACTGTGCACGCCAATGTCAAGCAGGATCTGTGCGCCAATGCCGTAGTTGCGCAGGTCATGTTTGAAACCGAGTTGTTCATTGGCTTCGACGGTGTCGGCGCCTTTGTCCTGCAGTTCGTACGCCTTGAGTTTGTTGAGCAGGCCAATGCCACGACCTTCCTGATCGAGATAGACGATGACACCGCGCCCTTCGCGCTGAATGAGTTTCATCGCCTGATCGAACTGCCAGCCGCAATCGCAACGTTTGGAGTGAAACACGTCGCCGGTGAGGCAACTGGAGTGCATGCGCACCAACACACCCTCGCCGCCTTTCACATCGCCGTACACGAGGCCGACATGTTCGCGCGCATCGACATCGTTACGGTAGCCGATGATGCGCCACTCGCCAAATTCAGTTGGCAAACGCGCCTCGGCCACACGATGCACGAGGCGCTCGGTTTGCAAGCGATACGCGACGAGCTGGGCAATCGTGATAAACGCGATGGCGTGTTCCTTGGCAAACTTTTCAAGTTCCGGTCGGCGCGACGTTGTGCCGTCCTTGTTGAGGACTTCCACGATCACGCCGGCCGGCTGCAGCCCCGCGAGACGCGCGAGATCGACTGCGGCTTCGGTATGCCCAACTCGCTGCAGCACGCCACCGTCACGCGCCCGGAGCGGATGAATGTGCCCCGGCACGCGCAAGTCGGCGCGCGTTGACGAGGGATCGACCGCGACCTGAATGGTTTTGGCGCGATCACTGGCGCTGATGCCCGTCGTGACGCCGTATTTCGCCGCACCATCGATGCTGACCGTGAAGGCCGTTTTCATCGATTCGGTGTTGTCGTCGGTTTGCGGCGTCAGCCCAAGGTGATCGGCGCGTTCGTTGGTGATGGCGAGACAAATCATGCCTTTGGCTTCGAGCATGAAGTTCACCATCTCCGGCGTGATTTTCTCAGCCGCGCAAATCAAGTCGCCTTCGTTCTCACGATCTTCGTCGTCGGCGACGAGCACAAACTTGCCCGCGGCCACATCGGCGAGGGCACGCTCTATGGTATCAAAAGGCATCTGCTTCTCCGTAGACTCTGTAATTACGCATCAAACTGCCTGAGTCAGCGCAACAACTCGAGGCGCGACCAGCTGCGATTGCAACAGGCGCTCGACGTGTTTGGCCAAAACATCTGCTTCCACGTGCACCGCCTCACCCAGGACCAGCTCACCCAGGGTCGTGTGGCGCAACGTGTATTCAATCAACGACAGCTGCACCCCGTTTTCGTCGAGCAACGCGTTCACCGTGAGACTCACGCCATCAACGGTGATCGATCCGTGCGCGACCATGAGCGCCGAAATGTTGGCGGGCAACGCGAGGTCGATCAGCCAGGCGTCATCACGCTTCGCGATGTGACGCACGCGCACCACTGTGTCGACGTGACCCAGTACGAGATGTCCGCCCAACCGGTCGCCAACCCGCAGCGCGCGTTCGAGGTTCAGGCGACGTCCGTTTTGCCACGCACCAATCGTCGTGCGATCGAGTGTCGTCACGATGGCGGCGGTCGTGAACCAGCCGCGTCCAACGGCATCGGTACCACAGGTGCGCACCGTCAGGCACGCGCCATTAACTGCAATGCTCTCGCCCAGCACCAAATCCGTGTAACGGCACGCAATCAACAATTCGCGTCCGGTTTGGGATTCGGTGACCTGCTGGATGATGCCGATGTCGTCAACGAGTCCAGTAAACATCCCGGAAGTCAGCTTGTGGAAACAGCGTAAACCGTCATGAGGTCGGCGCCAAACGTCTTGCGCGAAATAACGCGCAAACGTGGGGCCGAGTGCGCCCGCTGGGGCGCGACGCCGCTAAACGCGTTGATCGCGTCTCGACCCAGAATGACCGGTGCCTGAATGATAATCAGGCGGTCTACCAGACTGGCGGCCATCAGTGCCGAAGCCACCACAGCGCCCCCCTCGACCAGCAAGTGGCGGACGCCCCGCTCTCGGAGCGCAACCAACGCCTCGGAGATATCCATCGCCCGGACCACGTCAACCCCGGCCGCAGCCAGCGCGGTCTCTCGGCTCACCGACCGGCCGGCGGCGAACACAATCAATTTGGTGTTAAGGGCGCCTTTCACCAGTTGGCTGTCGAGCGGTAAGCGGGCGGCGCGATCAAACACGACTCGGACTGGCGAAATACGCGGCGCCGGAGCGTCTCGCACCGTGAGCAGGGGATCGTCGGCGAGTGCAGTGCCAATGCCCACGCCAATTGCGTCGGCGCGGGCGCGCATGAAGTGCACCGCTTTTTGCGCACGTGGACCGGTCAGCCAGCCACGTTGGCGCGATGCATCGACCACCGCACCGTCAAGCGAAAGCGCCAGCTTGAGTGTCACCCACGGGCGGGTGGCCCCACGCGCCGCAAACAAAAAGGGTTGATTGAGTTCGGCCGCGTCGGCAGCCAGCACACCACTCACGACTTCGATACCTGCGGCACGCAGGGCTGCCGCTCCGCCCTGCGCAACCGGATTGGGATCGTCAATCGCGTACACCACACGTTTGATTCCGGCGGCGATGATTGCGTTCACACACGGTGGTGTGTTGCCCGTGTGATTACACGGTTCCAGCGTGACATAAATCGTTGCGCCGCGCGCGAGTTCGCACGCGTTACGAAGTGCGACCACTTCGGCATGCTCGTTGCCAAATTGCGCATGCCAACCTTCACCAACTACGCGGCCATCCATTGCAACGACCGCGCCCACCATTGGATTGGGGGCCACGTTGCCGGCGCCCCGTTCTGCCAACACCAACGCGCGCCGCATGAGGCGTGCGTCGAGTGTGGAGTGACCGCTTACGGGTGACACTGCGCTCGCATCGTGTGTGAACTCACGGGCGGAAACTGAAACCCAACGTGTAGTAGCGGTACTTCTCGTTGGCCTGGTGGCCGTCAAACGTGTTGACCGTTTCCACCGGCTTGCCGGCGCTCGACCAACCGATTTCGCCCACCACCTGCGCTTTGGGCAGTCCCAACGACAAGTTCAGAAACGCGTTATTGCGTTTGACTTTGACCTGCGTGGCCGGCACCGACACATCAACGCGACCAACGGGTGGTCCGTCGTTTATGGTCGCGTTGAACAAACTCTTCGCGTCGATGTCGTCGCGACCGAAACCACCGGCAATTCCAAGAAACTTGTAATGCTTGCCCGCCGTCACGCGCAGCGATTTCGAAACAATTGACGCGCTGTTGACCGTCAGTGTGTCGTCGTTTGGCGTGTACAGGATGCTGGTTGTTGGCATCTTGCGATTGCGATAACTCACGCTGATGCCCGGAAACGCCGCAGACTCCTGCGTGATGCCCACGCGTACGCCGTACGCAAAAGAGAAACCGTGTCCCGATGAATTGATCGCGACTGGCGCCTTCGTGACGTCGGGCAAGTAATTGATCCCAATGAGAAGATCAACTCCACCCACGTTCGTAAGCCCCATTGGAATGCCCGGGTAAAGGCCAGCGGCAATATCGACCGTTGGCATTGGAACCGGCGCCCGTTGTGCCCCAAAGTTGCTGGACCGAACACTTCCGTCCGTTACCAGGCTGACGTCGTTGGCCGGTACGAAGCCATCAACAACGGTCGCGTGCACGTTGATCGAATATTTGCCAGGGCCACCCAGCGTGCCGCCTTCGCCAATCATGGGATTGCCGCCAGACAACGCGACGCCAACTTGTGGCGACAGAAAACGAAACAAGTCGACGACTTTTTGACACGCGTCGAGTGTGCGGACGACCGGGCCTGGCGTGGCGGTGCAGCCAGGTGCTATGCCTGTCTGCGCGCCGGCCACGGTTGTTGCACACACTGCCGCGGAAGCACCACATATCAACGTACGCACTCGATGGAAATTGCCGCGCGCCCGATGCGCTGTGCCGATAGCTGGCCGGCGCATCACATCACCTTCCCATCAATCTGCACATCGCCACTGCCCGCCCCAACGCGGCCCAACTCCCATGCCGCGATGTCGCAGACCTTTGCCCGTGCGATAACGCGCGCGACCTGATCTTGCGGTGCAATAACCACCATACCCACTCCCATGTTAAAGGCCCGGAACATCTCCGCGTGTGAAACGACACCAGCGTATTGCAATACCTGAAATTCCGTCGGAATGGTCCAGGTGCTGGCATCAACAAACGCATCAAGATGCGTCGGAAGCGCGCGATTCAGATTTCCCGGCAACCCACCGCCGGTGATGTGCGCCATTGCGTGCACGCCGTCGAGAACGGGATGCAAAGCGGTGAGATACGATCGATGCACTTTGAGCAACACATCGGCGACTGAACTTCCCGGAATGTCGGGGAACGGCTGATGCATATCGAGTTCCAGACGCTCAGAGACAATCCGACGCGCGAGCGAGTATCCGTTGGTGTGTAATCCGTTGCTGGCCAGCGCGATCAGCGCATCACCACTCTGCACGCGTGCGCTCCCCAACACGTGCGCTTCTTCGACAATGCCAACAATGAAACCCGCGAGATCGTAGTCGGGCGGCGTGTACACCCCGGGCATCTCGGCTGTTTCGCCGCCAATCAACGCGCAGCTGTTCTCACGGCATCCGGCGGCGACTCCGGCCACCACTCCTTCAACGACTGAAGGAATGAGCTTGCCAAACGCCACGTAGTCCAGAAAAAAAAGAGGTTCCGCGCCCTGCACCAGAATATCGTTCGTGCAGTGATTGACGAGGCAGTGTCCGATCGTGTCGTGGCGATCGGCTTCGATGGCCACTTTGATTTTCGTGCCAACGCCATCGGCACTCGCGACCAACAGCGGCGATTGATATCCCGACGGAATCTTGAACATCCCGCCAAAGCCGCCGAAGGCACCACGGGTACCCGCCGTAAACGTCGATTCAACGAGACGTTTCAAACGGTTCTTGGCTTCTTCACCCGCGTCGATGTCCACACCGGCACTTCGATAATCCAACGGTGTTTGCTTGTCGCGAGTTGAAGAATCATTCAGTGTCACTGCGCGGTCTCCGCTCGGAGCGCGGCTGGCATGTTCTCGTCGAACGAAACGAGCTTCCGGAACTCCTGCACGCGCGCGTCGATTTCCTGGCGCGAAATTTCGAGCAAGCGTTCGTTCGAAAATTTCTCGACCGCGAACGATCCCATCGCCGACCCCATGACAACCGCGCGACGCATCGAGGCTTCGCTCAGGTCGTTCGAGGCGGCCAGATATCCGATAAATCCGCCGGCAAACGAATCGCCTGCGCCCGTCGGATCAAACACCGCTTCCAACGGGTAGGCCGGCGCAAAAAACACACTGTCCTTCGTGAACATGAACGCACCGTGTTCGCCCTTCTTGATGAGCACGAACCGTGGGCCCCGATCAAGAATCCATTTCGCGCCTTTCACCAGGTTGCTCTCGTTGGTGAGCTGACGCACTTCGCCGTCGTTGAGTGTGACCAGATCGACGTGTTTCAGCAGTTCCAGCAATTCCGGACGCCGACTCTCAATCCAGAAGTTCATCGTATCGCACGCCACCAGTTTGGGCTTGTTCACTTGCTCCAGCACCTGCAGCTGCAGGCGCGGATCGATGTTGGCCAGAAACACAAAGGGCGAGTCGCGAAATTTCTCTGGAATTTGCGGACGGAAATTCGAAAACACACCGAGATGCGTCTCGAGTGTCTCGGCAGAATTCAGATCGTGGCGATACCGGCCGCGCCAGCGAAAGCTGGACCCCTCGGCGGTTTCGAGTCCGGAGAGATCGACACCACGCGCTTCGAGCGGCGCCAGCTTCTGTAACGGGTAGTCGCTGCCCACCACGCCCACCAGTTGCACTTTCGTGAAGTGTGACGCAGACGACGAGAAGAACACGCCCGATCCGCCGATCGCGTCTTCGACTTTGCCAAACGGCGTTTCGACGGAATCGAGCGCGACCGAGCCGACGACCAGCACCGGCGACGCGCCAGCCGAGAAATTCGACACGGAACCTGCGGTGGCTGATCCAGCGTTCACAATCACATGCGCTCCGGCGCAGAAAGTCCAAGTATGCGCAACCCGGCAGCGAGCCCAAGTTGCGTGGCACGAGCGAGCACCAATCGTGCACGGGTAATATCTTCTGGCTCGTCAAGCACGTGATGCTTGTGATACCAGGTGTGTGCAGCACCCGCGGTTTCCAATAACCACGTCGCAACACGGTGCGGTTCGAGCGTCTCCGCCGACTGCTGCACAATGCGTGGAAAGTCCAGCAACATCTTGATCAGCTCCTGCTCGGCCGTCTCGGTCAGTACGGCGAGATCGACGCCCGCACCCGTAACCGTGGCCGCATCGATGTCGCCGCTACGGAAAATCCCGCTCATGCGCGCGTGCGCCATCTGTACGTAATACACGGGATTTTCTTCCGACTGCGAGCGCGCCACGTCGATGTTGAACACCAGCTGCGAATCGCCGCGCCGCATGAGAAAAAAGTAGCGCACGGCGTCGCGCCCCACTTCGTCGATGAGATCACGCACCGTGACGTAGGCACCCGCGCGTTTGGAAATTTTCATTTCCTCGCCGCCTTTCATCACCGTGACCATCTGGTGCAACACGTAATCCGGATATCCGGCCGGCACGCCCATTTCCATCGCCTGCAAACCGGCGCGCACGCGTGTGACGGTGCTGTGATGATCCGCGCCCTGCACGTTGATGGCGCGCTTGAAACCGCGATCCCATTTCGTCACGTGGTACGCAACGTCCGGGACGAAATACGTGTAGTCGCCGCCTTTGGCCGCGCTCTTTCGCATCACGCGATCCTTGTCATCACCGAACTCGGTCGTGCGCAGGAACAGCGCGCCTTCTTCCTCGTACGTGTGCCCGGAGCCCTTGAGCGCTTCAACTGTTTTTGCAACGAGACCGTCGGAATACAATGAGCTCTCGAGATAATACGTGTTGAACTTGACCCCGAAGGCCTGCATATCGAGATCCTGCTCGTGACGCAGGGCGGCAACAGCGAATTTGCGCATCGCCTCGAGATCAGTGCCCGTTTCGTCTGACGGATTCTCCACGACGTACCGCTCCGCGATTTCGCGAAGGTAATCGCCGTGATACCCGCCCTCGGGAATCTCCAGTGACGCGCCGTTCAATGCACGCACGCGCGCCTGCAGGCTCAGCGCGAGATTGGCAATCTGCACGCCGGAATCGTTGTAATAAAATTCGCGTGACACATTCCAGCCCGTGTATTCCAGCAACGTGCTGATGGCATCACCCAGTGCGGCTTGACGCCCGTGTCCAACGTGCAGAGGTCCGGTTGGATTGGCGGAAACAAACTCGACGACCACGGGTTGTCCGTTGCCTGAGTTGTTGCGGCCCCATTGCTCAGGATTCGCGAGAATTTGCAGCAAACCTTTCGCCTGAAACCCCGGATCGAGACGGAAATTCAGGAAGCCCGGGCCCGCGATTTCAGCCGCGCTCACGCCCACCGCGTCCATCTGCATGCCCGCAATCAGGGCTTCGGCGATGTCGCGCGGCTTCCGGCCGAGCGCTTTCGAGAGCGTCATGGCGACGTTGGTATACCAATCGCCGTGACTTGGGTCGCGCGGGCGTTCCAGCACCACGGTTACATCAGCGGGGGCACCTAAGGCGATTGCAGCTCGAGTGACTTCGGCGCGCAGGGCGTCGGCCTGACTCACGAATCGCCTTTGCTGGATCCGCCGGAGGAACCGCCGCTGGAGGAGCCGCCGCTGGGGGGGCCGCCGCCAGAACCGCCGCTTGAACCGCCGCTCGAGCCACCGGTCGAGGAACCGCCGCCGGATCCACTCCCGCCGGAAGCGCCGCCGTTGGATGAGCCACCCGAGGCCCCCGCGGAGCTGGATGTGCCGCCCGATGGTGCGGGCTTCGCGCTATCGCTCTTCGATTCGCTTTTGCTGTCGCTCTTCGATTCGCCTTTGCTTTCGCTCTTGGCCGAGGAGGCTGCACTTTCGTTCGCGCTGGAGCGCTGGTCCTTCCGGCCGTCCTTACCGTAGTCCGTGATGTAAAAGCCGGTGCCTTTGAACAGCAGGCCGGCGCCGCCGGAGATGATGCGCACGGCTTCGCCTTCCCCGTTCGGGTTGGGAATGCTTTCCGGGACATCGGACATTTTGAAGATCTTCTCGATGATGGTGCCATCAGGAAGTCGGAACTCGTAAGTCGGCATGGATGCGCTACTTGGGCGTGGTTAGGGCGAACCGGGAAAGCTACCTAGCTGAGAGGTGGCGTTCAATCGGACGGCGCCACGTCGCGACGCTATTTCTGCTCTGAATTCGTGCTTTGATCCGGCAGAAAGAGAGAGTCGGAGATGGCCGCGATTTCTTCGGCTTCTTTCCAGCGGCGTTCGAGTTCGTGCAGTTCGCCTTCGAGGGCGCGCCGTTCGGCGTCTTCGTGGAGGGACATTTCGAGGGCAAGGCGGGCGTAGGCGGGTAGCGACCCTATCGAAATGATTGTACTGGGCAATTTCATGTAGCGCTGCAGCCGCGGTTGAAATCGGGCGAGCGGCAGGGCGCGCATCAGCGCACCCGGCCCGGAAGCTTGTTCGATCAGCGGTAGAGCGGCCGCCAAATCCTTGAGAGATCCTGTGCGGCTATTTTTGACGGCCAGAATTTGCGCGAGAGCCACCTGCGCATGCCGACCAGTCAGTCTTTCCGTTCGATTCCTGAAGGAAATGTTTTTGTACTGCAGCTTCGGTCTCGGAATGCTGGAAGTTGTCGCCACCAACGAGACGCTCAGCTGCGCCGATTCCTGCGTATCGGCATCGCCGACCGCAATGTGCGTTGATCGTCGTATCGTCTCTGCCGACACTCGAATAATGGCGCCATCATTCGCGACAACGCGCAATCGCGGCACCCATTGAGCCCCAACATTCCGCAGCGAAAATCCCAGCATGACCAGACTCGGCATCATGGCACCAGACGCTATGAGCGAACCGAAGCTGAGCGTTAATCCACCAACCATTGCTGCACCGCCGGCAGCGATTGCCGAGCCAGCGATGATTCGATTCCGACGACGCCGTCCAAACGTGTCCCCATACCGCCACGCTGCGAACTCGGGACGGAGCGGCGCGCCAATGCGTATCAATTCGGTGCCGTCATCGAGCCGCGCGAGCCCCACGTTGTCCGTCGCCACACGCTTTTTCGTATCACGATACGCCCGCTCGGACTCTTCAATCGCTTCCCAGCGTTCGTCGAGCGGCGAGAGATTCCAGCGCTCACACTTTCCGCACACCACCCAAAGACGACCCTTCGCTGCATCGAACGCGAGACGTTTCCCTACGGGAAAATGTTCGATTGATTCGTTCGCACCCAATGGCGAGTGGCAGAACAGACAGGTGGCGTACATCAGGGGGGTGGATTCAATCCGAGACAGCAGCACACTGTGACGCGACGCTGATCGTACAAACAGTCACGGCTGTAGTCAGAGAATGACTCGTGACCACTTCGTTCGTGCCACATGCAGGCCACCGCGTGTTCAACTGCCGGCGTGGTATCGTCCCCACACACGCTGCAGTGTGTCAGCGATTTCACCGACCGACGCGCGCGCGCGCACCGCATCGATAACCAGCGGCATCATCTCCGCACGACTGCCGTGATGCGACGCCAAATATGTGGGGGCTGCGGCACCAATAGCGGACAGTCGCTCCTGCACCGCACCATTGTCACGCGTTTCCTTCACGTGCTTCAGCGCGGCTATCTGTTCGCGTTCGAGTTCACCAAAATTCGGTGCCGGAATAACCGGAGGTGCGATGTCGTCCTCAAATTTGTTCACACCAACGACCACTGTCTCACCCGATTCCACGCGCAACTGATATTCGTAAGCACTGCGCGCTATTTCGTCCTGCGGGAACCCGTTACGAATGGACTCGGCGGCACCGCCTTGCTCATCGACCCGTGCAATCAATGCCATCGCGCCGGCTTCGATCTTGTTGGTGAGATCCTCGACATACCAACTGCCGGCCAGCGGGTCGACCGTGTTGGCAATTCCACTCTCATACGCAACGACTTGCTGCGTGCGCAGTGCGAGTGTCGCGGCATCGGCGGTGGGGAGTGCCAGCGCTTCGTCATAGCCGTTCGTGTGCAACGACTGCGTGCCGCCCAACGTGGCCGCCAGCGTTTGAATGGCCACGCGCACGATGTTGTTCAGGGGTTGCTGCGCCGTGAGCGTGACGCCACCGGTTTGTGTGTGGAATCGCAAACGACAGCTGGCATCGTTGGCCCCAAACCGTTCGCGCAAGAGCCGCGCCCACAAGCGCCGAGCCGCGCGGAATTTGGCGACTTCTTCAAAGAGATCGCTGTGCGCAGCGAAAAAGAACGAGAGTCGTGGTGCGATAGCATCGACTGTCAGTCCCGCATCAAGGCCGCACTTCACGTATTCCAGCGCGTCGGCAAACGTGAACGCCACTTCCTGAATCGCGGTACTGCCCGCTTCGCGAATGTGGTAGCCGGAAATAGAAATCGGATTCCACTGCGGCACGTCCTTCGCGCAAAACCGAAACGTCTCGGCCGTCAGCGCCAGCGATGGCGCGGGCGGATAGATGTACGTACCGCGCGCGATGTATTCCTTGAGAATGTCGTTCTGCGTCGTGCCGGAAAGTTGATCGCGACTGATGCCGTTTTCTTCGGCCACCACGATGTACATCGCCAGCAAGGTCGACGCTGTCGAATTGATCGTCATACTGGTCGACACGGTGTCGAGCGGAATTCCATCAAACAGAATTGCCAGATCGTCGACCGTATCAATGGCCACACCAACCCGACCCACTTCTCCGCGCGAACGCGGGGAATCGGAATCAATGCCCATTTGCGTGGGCAAATCAAACGCGGTCGACAATCCGGTTTGCCCGGCCGCGAGCAGCAACTTGAAGCGTTCATTGGTTGCCTTCGCGGTACCAAAGCCCGCGTATTGCCGCATCGTCCACAACCGTCCGCGATACATACTGGGCTGTACGCCGCGCGTGTACGGATACTTGCCCGGATCGCCCAGGTCGGTGTTGTAGTCGATCTGCCCGTCGCCCGGTTTGGCGGCAACGGGAAGCAGAATTCCGGAAGGCGAGAGGCGTTCGGTTGAAGACATGCACAGCAAACTAAAGCGTGTACATCAGTGCGTGAAACGGTCGTTGCGAAACGATGGCGTTGCCGCCGTTGCGTTCACGCCATCGGAGGGCCGCTACGCCGCGCCGTTCCCGTTGGCTTCGCGTGAACCCCTGCGACGTTCGACCGACGTTGGCGGGCTCTCGATGCCAAACTCACCGACCGTGTCGACCTCGCTCTTGCTGCCAATGTAGAGCGGCGTGCGCTGATGCAGCTCGGTGGGCTCGATGTGCATGATGTCGCGCTGGCCATCGGTAGCGCGTCCGCCTGCCTGTTCGACGATAAACGCCAGCGGATTTGCTTCATACAACAAACGCAGCTTGCCGCGGGGCGACTTGGTGTTGGCGGGATACGCGAATACGCCACCGCCCAGCAAATTGCGATGAAAATCGGCGACCAGTGAACCGACGTAGCGCACGTTGAGCGGCTGACGAACGCCATCGAGCCCGCGGTACCGACGCATCAAGCTGCGGGTGGCTTCGGGCCAATTTTGTTCGTACGCGTCGTTCACGGAGAGATAACGTCCGCTTTCCGGAATCTTGATGTGCGGGTGCGAAAGCAGGAATTCGCCAATGGACGGATCGAGCGTGAAGCCGTGCGCGCCCTGGCCCGTGGTGTACACCATCATCGTACTGCTGCCGTAGATGACATACCCGGCGGCGACCTGGCGACGACCCGGCTGCAACATGTCTTCCATTTCGCCACGCGAACCGCGGGTGATTTTTTTGTACACGGAAAAGATCGTCCCTACGGGCACGTTGACGTCGATGTTGGAGGATCCATCGAGCGGATCAAACAGCAGCACATACTTGCCCGTCTTGAAGCGTTCGGGAATGTGAATAATTCCCTCTTCTTCCTCGGAGGCCATCGCGCATAACCGGCCGCCGTGATCAAGCGCTTTGACAATTATTTCATTCGAGATCACGTCAAGCTTCTGCTGCACCTCGCCCTGCACGTTCACCTCACCGTCCGATCCCAGAATATCGGCGAGCCCTGCACTACGCACCTTGTTGGCGATCATCTTTCCCGCCAGCGCGAGATCATACAGAATGGCCGACAGATCGCCGGTGGCCTCTGGATGCTGGCGCTCTTCTTCGATGATGAAACGCTCGATGGTAACTACAGAGGTCGCAGTGTGTTTAACCACAGGGGAGTCCTTGAGGTGAGGCGGGCGCTGCACTGGCAACTGGCGGCGCGGAGCGATCGAAATTTCTCAGGTGATATAGCGCCCCTCAAAGTGAAGGGCGTCAACAGAGCGAGGCAAGAGTGCGTGGGTTGATCGGGTGAACGTTAGCGCCTTGGAACGTTCCATTTTCCTGCCTTCGTCTCAATTTGTTGCAGAGTACCGTCGGTGCGGACCACAATCGGTCCGTCGCGATCCGTGCGCAGCACCTGAATCCCGCGACGTTCGAACTCGACCAACGTCGATGGCGAGGGGTGACCATACGTGTTGTCGATCCCGACCGAAATCAGTGCAACGGACGGTTGCACCGCATCAAGGAACCCACTGGATGAACTCGTTTTACTTCCGTGATGCCCCGCTTTCAGAATGCTGGAGTGCAACGCATCGCCCCAGCGATTCACTAACCATTCTTCTTCTTCAATTTCCGCATCGCCAGTAAAGAGCCAGCGCACGTTTTTGTATTCGACGGCTACCACAACACTGGCCAGATTGGGATCGGTTTGCGCGCTCGTCCACGCCGAATCCGGCGCGAGGGCGCGAATCAGCACGCCGTCAATCCGCAACGTGTCACCGGGATGCGCGCGATGCCACGGAATGTGATTGGCCTGCACTGCGATCAGCGCCGTGCGATACGTGGGTGACGTTCCGACGTAGGCGGGCTCCCACCACGTAGCCGGGTGCAACGCTTGCACCACACTCGCGGCGCCACCCACGTGATCGTCGTGCGGATGGGAAAGAATGAACGCTGCGATATCACCACCCAATCGTTGGACATACGGCACGACGACGCGACGTCCGGCGTCTCCCCCGTTCCAACTGCGTCCGGCGTCGATGAGAATCCATCGTCCTTTGGGTGTGCGAATAGCAATGGCGTCACCTTGCCCCACGTCAATCATGTGCAACTCTACTTGTCCACTGCCGCGTGAAACCACCGGCCACCACACGGCCACACACACTGCGCCAACCGCGAGTATCACGTATTGCGTGGGACGTCGCGCCGCGGTGCCGCGCACCACAGCGGCTGTTGCAATACCAAGTGCGACCGCGCTCATCAACGTAGGAGCCACGTGCAATGCGGCGTATGGGACACTCGCGGCTTTGCTGGCAATCATGTCGAGCAGTGCGAGCGGTGCAATACACGCGTCGGCCGCAACTTTCGCGATCGAATGGAATGGCGCGAGCACCAACGCGAGAAAGAGCGCGGGTTGCAGAAATGCGATCACGGGGCTCGCCGCGATGTTCGAGAGCGGCGCGATGAGGCTGATTCGTCCAAAGTACCACGCGACAATAGGCGCAGTCACCAGTGAAGCGATAGTGCCAGTGACGAGTTCTCGCGTGAGTGTCCAGCGCCACCCGTCGAGTGATTTGAGCCACGTCACGATGGGGCGCAGCGTGCGCTGACGGAGCTTGGTGAAGCGAGTAGCGCGTGGTCGCGGCCGCGCCGGGACGCTGTTGCGCACCCGCGCCATGATCGCACGCGCGGCGACCAGCGAGGCCATGCCAGACACGCTCAGCTGCCAACCCAAATCGAGCACAACATCGGGACGCCACGTGGGAATGACCGCACCGAGTGCGAGCGCCGTCCATGGGTGCACCGGGCGCTGAAGACGGGCCACGAGAGTGCCGGTTGCGAGCATGATTGCGCTGCGCACTGCGGGTGGCGGTGCGCCCAGCGCGACCACATACAACAGCACAAGTACGAGGGCACCCAGCGAGGCCGGACCGCGCGGTAAGCGCAACGCACTCGCGACGACAGTGAGCCCGCCCGCAATGAGCGCGACATGTAGTCCGGAGATGGAGAGAATGTGAATCAGCCCTGCGTCGGCAAACCGATCGCGCACGGCAGGCTCAATACCATCCTGATCGGCGATCAGCAGCGCGCGCGCAAGTGCAGTGCGTTCACCGAAGAGAGTGTCGAGAGCCTCGCCGGCGCGCCCACGCCACGCGCGGAGCACCGCGCTGCGAGGCCCTGCGCTGATCGCGCCCTCAAGTCGCAATCCGCGATCCGTCGCGATGCGCTTGCCGGTGAACGACGCGATGTTGCCAGGCGGCGCGCTGCCGTCGGTCACCTTGAGTGACGCATTCAGTGTGCACGCACCAATCGCCGTGAGTGCGCGTGCTTCTCCGCGCACGAACGCTCGTGGTGCGGCGCGTGCATCGAGTGCGATTTCGAGCGGTGCATCGCCCGCCATCAACCGGATGCACGCGGCTTTGTGCTGGGCCGAGATGGATCCTGTGAGGAACCCAGCGATTGCAACCGCGATGGCGACGGCGAGTGTTTGCGCGTGCTCGAACAGACTTCGGGCGCACAGCGCAATCGTGAGGCCGAGCGCGACACAGATGATTGTGCCCGCAGTACCGATGTGTTGCCCCCAGATGGTGGCCGCAAAGAGACCGACCAGCCAGGCGCTAACGGCGTAGACGAGGAGAGGCATGTGCGCAGTATCGTGATCGGCGCGCGCAGCGCCTCATCAATTCCCTCCGAACGGTATCGGAATCGCGCCCAACAACCCCACGAATCAATGCACCGGGTTCTGTGTTGCACTTTGCACTTTGAACCTGGTACCGGAACCTGGTACCGGAACCTGGT
>Ga0105047_10002283_pt1 | contig 34270 bp, 32 predicted proteins | sample MAT04_FD_78384 | JGI IMG/M metagenome (GOLD analysis project Ga0105047, IMG submission 78384) | Freshwater microbial communities from Lake Fryxell liftoff mats and glacier meltwater in Antarctica - MAT-04 (megahit assembly) | ecosystem: Environmental > Aquatic > Freshwater > Ice > Liftoff... | reverse complement strand
ACATTGGTCCACCAGCTTACTATTAGTTTGCGTTTAATAATTTCTATTGCCACTGCACGCATGAGTGCCGGCGGTGCCGCTTCATCTACAAAATGAAAACCATTTTGTTTTGTCTGCGCCATTATCGTTTCCATACGATCGCATATAATGCCTGCTGCCACCGGTTCGTAGAGTTTTATATAATCTAACGATACATCGCAAAAAGTACATTTGCCCCAATAACAACCATGCGCCATCGTTAATTTATTCCACCTGCCATCGCTCCACATTCTATGCATGGGGTTTACCACTTCTATTGCAGAAATATATTTGTCCAACAACAAATCACTGTAATCCGGCGTACCTACTTCGCCTTGGCGATAGTCTTTTACAAACTTATTATTTACGTACACCACTTTTCCCTCCTTCAATAAAAAAGTACGTTTAAGCTCATCTTCTGTTTTATTTTTTGTAACGAAGGCTATTAGATTTTCAATAGGCGCTTCCCCATCATCCAATGTGATAAAATCATAAAATTCAAACACCCTTGCATCGGTTAACGATCTTAATTCTGTATTAGCAAACCCGCCGCCCATCATAACTTTTACATGAGGGTAGTTTTTTTTAATCCACTGACCACATCGTAAAGAAGTATATAAATTACCAGGAAAAGGAACTGACAATGCAACCATTTTTGGCAGTAATTTTTCCAATTTTGCAGCGAGTAATTCAATCAACAATTCATCTATAAAAGTGTAAGGTTGTTGTAACGCATTATACAATTCATCAAAGGTATTTGCTGACCTTCCAAGCTTTTCTGCATATCGGCTAAAGCCAAAATGATCATCAACGGTTTCCTTAATAAGATCAGATAAATCTTCCAGATACATGGTAGCAATGTACTTGGCTTTATCCTGTATACCCATATTGCCAAAGGCTTTTTCAAGATCATCTGTATGAACAAACCGAGCTGCTTCGGGTAACATTTCTCTTTTGCAAATATTGTGAGCAATAGTAGGGTTATTATCCTGCAAAAAACTGACTACTGCATCAATCGTATTTATATAATCATTTTGTAAGGTGATCATTTTTTCTGCATTTGCAGAATGTGCCTGGCCTGTTTTTTTAATTTTTTCAAAGAGTGATTGAAGTCCAATTTTAGAAAACAATTTTATAGTTACTTCTATACCTAAATCGCATTGGAAAGCAGTTATATTTTTAGTATTTAAAAAACCTTTTATGTAAGCAGTAGCCGGATAAGGTGTATTTAACTGTGTAAAGGGCGGGGTTATGAGGAGAATGGTTGTAATAGTGAAAATTTTGAGTGGCAAAAATATGCCACAACATTTAAAAACATTTGAAATATAATAGTTAAAATGGCCTTTCGTATAGATAGATAGAAAATGAAAGAATTGTTGCCCTTACTTTATTACTTAAAGTTTGTTAGCGAAAGTGAAAGAAAATGAAGGATACAATGGTTTCTCTAATTTTTCTGTGATTCACAGATAAATTTATTGCTACCGAAACCACAAAATGACTGTTTTAGTCTACGCTTTTTAAATAACTAATTAAAAGAACAAAGATGGAGGCATGTTAAATATTGCTAAAGTTTTACTTTTGCCAACGCTCTTAGATGCAAATATTAAATCTAATTAAGCCACAAATAGTATTTTTAATAAGCAATGGCATCGAAATTGTCACCTTCCAAAAAACTTTAACTTTCATGAAAACATTAATAATAATACGCCACGCAAAAAGTAGTTGGGCAAACATTGGTGAAAAAGATTTTGACAGACCATTAAATGAAAGAGGTAAAAAAGATGCGCCCGCAATGGCTGAAAAATTATTACAATTAAATATAAAAATTGATACGTTTGTGAGTAGTCCTGCAAAAAGAGCCAGAAAAACATGTAAGGCTTTTATGGATGTGTATGGTATAGAAAATGATGCTATTATTTTATTAGAAGAGTTATATAATGCACCTGCTGCTGCATTCTATAATGCAACTGCCAATTTAAATAATAGTTATAATAGCGTTGCTTTATTTGCACACAACCCAGGCATTTCTGAATTTGCAAACAGTTTATGCAAAAATGTAGATATAGATGATATGCCTACCTGTGCAGTTTTTGCGGTAGAAATACCAATTGACGACTGGAAAAGTTTCGGATCCGCAGAAAAGACATTTTTATTTTTTAAATACCCTAAGCAAGATTAGATATTGATGAAACATTTTCCCCAAATAGAAAACACAATAGCAGCACTTTCCTTCTATTTAACTTTTTCATTGCTTAAACAAACTAATTTTGCAGCATGAAAAGGCTTATCATAGTTGTATTGGTTTTTTGCCTGCAATTAAACGGTGTTTTAATGGCTCAATGTTCAATGTGTACAAAAACAGCGCAGCAACTTGGCGAAAAACCTGCGCAGGGTTTAAACTCCGGTATACTATATTTAATGTTTGCACCTTTTGTAATTGTAGGTTTTATTGCTTTTAGGTGGTGGAGGAATAATAAAAACGCAGAGGCGTAAATTATGCTGACCTATCTACATAATCTAAATATGGTTGTATGGCTTTATCAAAACTAAAATACATTGCGGCCGCTTTAGTGTTTGCTTCATATAGTTGATAATTTACTAAAATTTTTTCCACTCCTTTCCTTATCGCTTCAACATCTAAGGTTTTAATGAGTACACCACAATTAAATTCCTCTATAAATTTAAAACCCACAATATCTATTGCCAAAACCGGCACGCCCGCAGCTAAATATTTAAATATTTTGCCGGAGGGAGCAGATTGGTAATTGAAATGCCTTATCCATTCCACCTCAAAATTATAGAAGCAAATGCCTATTTTAAAATGAGAAAAATAATTGACTACTTCTTCGTTATTAAAATATTCATCATTAATTACTAAAAGCTTTTCACTTAAAAGTGAGCTGTATTGTTCAATTACTTTGTTCTTATCTTCATTGGGTATAGCACCTTGTATTGTTAGTGATAAATCAGTGTATTTTTTTAAATATTCCAAACAATGGTAAAACCCAAACGGGTTCCATGCTGTGCCGCCATATAGTAATCCACTTTTATTTTGTGGTACCGTTATAACCTTAAACGAAGGAGCATTTTGTACAAAAAACGTTTTAAGGTTTGCAGCTTTAAATAAATAACTAAATCTTTCTTCAGTTTGCGTAATTACACAATTAATAAGGCTAATATTGATAAATGGCAAAAAAGTTTCTCCGATTTTCAATTCCAGCGAAACAAAATCTGCCCTCCTGTTCATAAGGGAACAATAAAAAAGATTTTCAAGATCAACCGCTATAATGCGATCGTATCCTCCATTATTTAGTAGATTTTTTACCCGTAAAAATTTATGATAGTCAAGCTTTAGTTTTAACCCTGCTGCCTCCATTTTTTTAGCTGTTGCATGAAATCTCCTAAGAAAAAAGTACTCTATTTTTTTTAATAATGAAGGTTTTTTCCAAACAGGTTCTTCGTAATAAATAACATTTACACCCGTAGGTTTTTGAGAAATAAACTCCGGTATTATGTGGGCAAATATAGTAACATCATTATTTAAAGATAACGCATCATACAACTGTAAAATGGTGGGAGAATATGCTAAGTGAGTGCCCGCAAAAAGGATTACTATTTTTTCTCTCTTCTCTAAAATATTTTTCTTCATACACTAAAAGTTCAATTGCGTCAATAATATTTTTTTACAAAAGAGTATATGTTAAAGTTGGTTCCGGCATCTTCGATTTGCTTTTTTAAAGCTGCTTTATTTACATCTCTCATTCTTTCTTTTTGAATCAGGTAAAATGCTTTTTCTGACAGTAGCCATAATTTTCTTTCGTTACCGTCTGCATTTTTCAAAACTTTTTCTATGGCAATGCTTAGTGGTTCTATACCTTCTTTTTTTGAAGCGGTGGTTTTTACAATTTCAATTTCTTTTGCATGGTTGGTAAATGCAGGTGCAAGCATAAGGCGAAGGTTTTTTACAAATGTATCTGCACCGGGCCTGTCTGCTTTATTTACCACAAACAAATCTGCAATCTCCATCATGCCGGCTTTCATAGTTTGTATTTCATCGCCCGCTTCGGGTACTATGGTTACAATGGTTACATCTGCCAGCCCGGCAATTTCTATTTCGCTTTGTCCTACGCCAACTGTTTCAATAATTATATAATCGAAACCGGCCACTTTTAAAACATCTGATATTTCTATAATTTTTGGGTGCAATCCTCCTAAAGATCCACGGGTGGCCAGCGAACGTATAAATACATTCGGGTTGTTGTACCATTCACTCATTCTTATTCTATCTCCCAGCAAAGCACCAAGGTTAAAGGGCGAAGATGGATCTACACAAAGCACAGCCACCTTTTTGTTCTGCGCTATGTAAAAGCCAATTAGTGCATCTACCAATGTACTCTTACCTGCGCCTGGCGGCCCTGTAATTCCAATGATTGGCGTTTTACTTACCGTTAGTGATCTTAAAAAATCAGCGTATCCACTCGCTTCATTTTCTATTAAAGAAATGCAGCGTGCAAGTGCTTTTATATTGCCGGCTTTTATTTGTTGTAAATACTTATCCCACATTTATGCTAAAGTAATTTAAAGATCAAAAAGAAATAAGACTTTTTTACACTTACAAAGTATTATTTTGCAGCAAACGCACCTATTTTTTTAATTTTGATTTCTACAAAAGGCATATCGGTTGTTATTCCCAATTACAATGGCATACTATTGTTGCCTTTAATTTTACCTCCGCTATTTGCAGCATTAAACAATACACAGTTAAGCTATGAAGTGATAATATCTGATGATTTCTCTTCAGATAATAGTGTTGGGCTTTTAAAGTCGCAATTTCCACACATAATTTTATTACAAAATAAGAGCAATAATGGGTTTTCCCCAACCATAAACAAAGGCATTTTTATTGCAAAATACGATTACATTTTATTGCTAAACAGCGATGTGAAATTAACAACCGATTATTTTAAAAACCTACTTCCTTACTTTGATGACAAGGATACATTTGGTGTAATGGGGCGAATTATTGGCTGGGATGATAATACCATACAGGATGGTGGAAAATACCCGTCTTTTCATGGAGTAAAAATAAAAACATCCGGCAATTATATTCCTGTAGAAAGTAAAGACGGCGATAAGCTTTACAGCATGTATTTATCGGGCGCAAATGCTTTGGTAAGCAGAGAAAAAATACAAATGCTTGGTGGCTTTGATGAGATTTTTGCTCCATTTTATGTAGAAGATTTTGAACTTAGCCTTCGTGCCTGGCGAATGGGTTGGACCTGCTATTACGAACACAATGCCATTTGCCGGCACAGAACCTCTACCACCATAAAAAGTAACAGTAATAAAAATTTTGTAAAAGGTATTTATTACAGAAATAAAATGTTTTTGCATGCAATTCATTTACAGGGATTCAAATTATTTTTATGGCACCTACAATTAATTCCCGAATCAGTATTGCATATAGCTACAGGCAGGCGCTGGTTTTTCTACTCCTTAAAAATGTTTTTTTCTTCTCTAAAAAATATACGACTATCTAAAATTAATTTTATAAAACTTAAAGGCGCTGAAAGAGATTTTTTGAGTGTGAATGAGGTGGTGATAAAAATTAAAACAAGCTTAGATAAATTTAAAACAATATCTATAAAATAAAAGTGAAAGGCACAATAAACAAACCATTAGTTTCTATTGCAGTTGCTACTTATAACGGCGAACAATATTTAATTGAACAATTAGATACACTCGTTAATCAAACTTACACTAATATAGAAATAATCATTTCTGATGATGGATCTACTGACGGAACAACGAAAATATTAAAGGACTATGAAAAAAAATATTCCTTCATTTCCATTAAAGAAAATGCTGCGCCACACGGTATTAAAAGAAATTTTGAAAATGCTTTAAAATATTGCCGTGGAGAATACATTGCATTTTCTGACCAAGATGATATTTGGATGTTGGATAAGATTGAAAAACTGGTAAACAACATTGGCAACCATGCCCTCATTTATCATGATTCCTTATTTGTAGATACCAATGCAAATTCATTAGGGAGAACTTTTTCATCTGATTTACGATGTTATTCGGGCACTAATTCTGAAGCTTTTTTATTGTGCAATTGTGTAAGTGGGCACGCACTTTTATTTAACAGAAAACTACTGCCTATTGTTTTACCATTCCCTAACGCAAGGCATCATGATTGGTGGTTGGCCTTTAGAGCAACGGAAAATGGCGGAGTACAATTTTTTGATGAAGTTTTAGTACATTATCGCCAACACGCTTTTAGTCAAACAGATTTTCTTCGTATAAAAAAAGAAGCTTTAGATGAAGAAAAAACGGAGAAAGACGACATTGAATGGTTTGAAGCCTGTGCAGCTGTACCAAGCCAACATCAACTATTTTATAAAAAATGGGTGAAATATTTTAGCGTTAGAAACGAAAATATTTTTAACTGGCACTTATTTTTTTTATCAATTCAGAGATTTAATGATTTATTTTATATGAGAAAAAAAAATAAAATCAGCACATTACTGCATGTAATGAGAAGGAGTTGGGGCCAAGATATTAAAGAAAATTTTAGAGATAAAAAAAAGAAAATTTTACGTAAATAATTTAAAACTCTTAAAAATATTTCATCTTGGTATCAATAATTATAGCCACTTACAATGGCGAAAAATATCTGGAAGCGCAATTAGCAAGTATTGCCAAACAGACGTACAAGGATATTGAAATCATTATTTGCGATGATGACTCTACCGACGGTACAAAAAAAATTATAAAAGATTTTGCTGAAACAAACCCACATGTTTTTTACTATTTAAATGTAAATAATATTGGGGTAAATAAAAACTTTGAGGGAGGATTCGTAAAGGCAAGGGGAGAATTTATTGCCATATCAGACCAGGATGATATATGGTTGCCCAACAAAATTGAAGAACAGCTAAAACTTTTTACATCGGAAGAAATTGTGTTGACGTACTGTTTATCTGCACGCTTTTCGGGAACAGCATTGCCTTCAAAAAAATATAATTACTCCTCCAAATTATTTGAAGGCAACGATGTACGAAAATTACTTTTACGAAATTCTGTTTCCGGCCACAATATAATTTTCAGAAAAAAATTACTTGATAAGATCCTGCCAATTCCAAAAGATATTTACTATGATTGGTGGATTGTGCAAACGGCCGCCTGTAATGGAAAGATAACTGCTAGTAATAAAATACTGGCTTACCAAAGAGCTCATGAAAATAACATTACCATTAAAGCAAGAACTTCCGTTTTTCAAACCCAGGAGGAATATGATGAACGCATAACCGCATTACATTTATTTTTAAAATTAAAGGGCTTACCTGAAAGCGATAAAAAATTTATTGAGGATTTAATTGAAGCGTTTAAAAAACTGGAAACATTTACGTTTTCAAAAGAGCTCTATAATTATTATTTAAAAAACCGCAACATTCTTTTCTACCACAAAAAAGGTCTTTTAAAATATTTTTCTCAAAAAAAGGCTGCTTTAAGAATGAGCTATAAAGTGAAAGGATAATGTTATTATCTAAACTTATTTTTAAACCTTCTTAATGCTTTCACCCAAAAGAAAATAGGTGTACTATTCAGCAACTTTGATTGTTCAATTGATTTGCCAATATAAAATTTTGTGCAGGTAGTTTGTATAAAACGAGCCCTTAACTTGTACCCATACTTTTCAATAAAAAATGGTTTTTTTTGCTCCATATCAGTAAGGTTTCCCTTACTTAAATGTTGTACCATAAAAGGAATAACGTAGGCGGTATAACCGAGCAAATCTGCAATGATACAAATATCAGTTGCATAAAAATGAAAGGTTTTTACATCTGCAGATACCGTTAGCAATGCATTGGTTTTTATGATTAGTAAATTTTCATCCAATGTATTTACTTTTAAAGGCAGACCAGGCGTTTTTTTAATATCACCATTATTGTTTAGGTGAAATATCACTTGCCTGTAATCAATTCCGCCTGCATTGCCACAAACAGCCCAATTGTCATGTTTTTCATTAAGCAACTGAAGGCAACTTTTCAATACTCCAATACTGTCTTCACAACGAACATCTTGATGTACAATTATTGTATAGGTTGCTTTGCTTTCCTGTAAAAATCGCTTAATTGCACTGTAACCATCAAAAATATTTTCCCTGCTGTTATCTGCTATTAAATATTCACAATCGTTTGTAAAGCCGGCATTTTCAAAACTTTCTTTCATTAATGCATACTCATCCAAATCGCTAACAATTGTACAAATAGAAAATTGTAATTCATATTCTTTTTCTAAGCTTATTTTTGTGAAACTATTTTGCATTTTTACGATTTAATTTTATACAGTCGCTGTTGTAAAAATGCAACTATTATTACTTTAATTAAGAAATTTATAAAAATAATAAATTGACAAACTTCATTCCCCTCTTCCCTCTCGCATTGGTTGTTTTTCCTGATGAAGAACTTAACCTGCATATTTTTGAGCCACAATACAAGCAACTGGTAAATGATTGTTTCAACAATAAAAAACCTTTTGGTGTTCCTGCAGTTATAAATAATGAACTACAGGAATATGGTACACTTGTTGAAATTATAGAGATAACCACCACTTATGAAAATGGCGAAATGGATATTAAAACCCGCGGTACGCTTGTTTTTAAAATACTTGAAAAGATAGAGGCTTTGCCTGAAAAGTTTTACCGTGGCGCTATTGTAACTTACCCTGCTACAAAATACGCAGGCAGTTTACCGCTTATGGCAAAAATACTGGAAAGTATACGAGCGCTGCATTTAATACTTAATGTAACAAAACAGTTTAAAAAAACCGATGCAGAGTTATTAAGTTTTGATATAGCACACCATGCAGGTATGGCGCTGGAAGATGAGTACCAGTTATTACAATATGAACATGAACTTCACCGGCAGGAATACATAAAAAGACATTTGGTAAAAGTGCTGGAAGTAATGACACAAATGGATAAACTAAAAGATAAAATAATGTTGAACGGGCATTTTAAAAACTTGGAGGGGTTTGGGTTTTAGGAAGAAGATGAAAGATGAAAGATTAAAAAAATAACTTACAATAGTGTTCAACTCTGCATGACTATGAGCGCAGACAGTGAAATATAAATGCTGAGTTATAAAAAACTACAACAAATAATAAATCTTAAATTATTACAAACCCAACGACAAACGACAAACGGTTTATAAAGTATAACAACCTTTAAATTATTACAAACCCAACGACAAACGACAAACGGTTTATTACAAACAACAAACAGTTTATAAAGTATAACAACCTTTAATTATTACAAACCCAACGCCAAACAACAAACAGTTTATAAAGTATAACAACCTTTAATTATTACAAACCCAACGACAAACGACAAACGGTTTTGACAAACAACAATAAACTTTAAAATAACCATGACTACCCTCTGCTTCGATTTTGGAAATACAAGAAAAAAAGCCGCCGTTTTTGCAAATGATATAATGACCGAAACCTTGTATCTGGATAATGATGATGTAGAAACAATTGAAAAAATATTGCATACCCACAAACCAAATCACACTATCCTTTCTTCTGTAATAAATCATAACCCTGCTATAGAAAATTTTCTTGCAGAAAAAACTACTTTTCATAAATTATCTGCCGCTACTAAAATAAATTTTACCACACCTGTAGGCAAGCCTGAAACCATTGGCGCAGACAGACTGGCTTTAGTAGCCGCAGCAGTACATTATTACCCTACATATAATAACTTAATTATTGGCTTGGGCAGCTGCATTACTTACAACTTTATAAATCAAACTCACCAGTTTTTAGGCGGGGGCATTTCGCCGGGTATGGATATGCGCTTTAAAGCCATGAACGATTATACAGCCCTGTTGCCACTGGAAAAAGAAACATGGAATTTTCCTTTGATCGGATATGATACCCGAACAAATTTACAAAGCGGGGTATTGCATGGAATGGCAGCAGAAATAGAGGGCATCATTAGCCGGTATAGCAGCAAATACGGCAACTTTAACGTGGTTTTAACCGGTGGAAATTCTACGTATTTTGCCGGGCAGCTTAAATCCCGGATATTTGCCCACCCAAATGGCATAGCCGGACGGGCCGACCATAATTTTTTATTTAAAGGACTGTATGCACTTAGCCAACTTAACAACTGCGATAATTAAAAAAACCGCCCTATTTATTGTAGTAAGTTTTATTTACACATTTGCATCAGCACAAGAAAATTCTCCTTATTCCAGATATGGCATGGGCGATCTTGTTCCGTCCCAAAATATTGTGAGCAGATCAATGGGAGGAATTACTGCTGGTTTTATTGATTCATCCGGATTTTTACCTTACTCTCAGTCTATTAATTTATCTAACCCTGCTTCATTGGGTAGCTTAAACTCCACCATTTTTGATATAGGCGGCGAAATAGATACCAGAACGCTAAAAAGTAATACCAGTCCTGAAAAATACAAAGCCACTAACACACTAATTTCCTATTTACAATTTGGTTTTCCTATTACCCCAAAAAAAATGCTGGCTAAAGGAAATTACTGGGGTATTGCTTTTGGACTAAGACCTGTAACCCGTATCAATTATAAAATTTCTGCAGATAAAAGATTGGCGGGGATAGATAGTGTAAACACATTGTTCGAAGGTACAGGGGGCATAAGCCAGGCAAATTTTAGCACAGGTATAAAAATTAAAAATTTTAGTTTTGGCGCAAGCACCGGTTATTCATTTGGTAACAGGCAAAATAGTACTAAACTTGGTTTTATTAACGATAGTATTGGCAATTTATATATGCAATCCAACACGCAGTCAGATTCAAGGTTTGGTGCACTTTTTCTTACACTTGGTGCACAATATGGTATACGCTTAAAAAGTAATAATGTACTTCGTTTGGGTATTTTTACCAACCTCCAGCAAAATTTAAAAGCTAAAAGAGATAATATAAACCAAACATTCGTTTATGATGGTAATGGTGAAATAATTTCGATAGATACGGTAACTTCTTCAAAAGACCAGCGTGGGACTATTACATTACCTGCAACTTATACTGCAGGTTTCACATATAGTACTCCTCATTGGCTCGTAGGGGCCGATGTTGAATATGCAGCATGGTCAAAATACAGGTATTTTGGCGCAACAGATGCTGTACAAAATAATGTAATGGTGCACTTAGGCGCACAGTATTATCCCGGCAAAACAACTTCTACTAAATATTTAAATTTTGTAAAATACAGAGCCGGTTTATATTTTGGAAACGATTATGTAAGAATAGGAACTACTAACAGGCCTATTTATGGCGTAACGTTGGGTGCAAGTTTGCCGCTTACTGCTTTTCAAAGATTACGCTTAGGAGAGTTTGTAGCACTTAATACAGGAGTGGAATTAGGGCAACATGGCAATAGGCAAAACCAGAGTTTGAGGGAGGGCATTGTTCGTTTCAATTTTGGCATTGCTATGTCCGCAGCGTGGTTTCAAAAACGTAAATATGATTAGAACTGTTAGATTTTAGAAAATAAATATTAGACAAAAGATTTTGCGAGATCAAAATTAAACGTTGACAAAAAAGTTATCATATAAATATATTTTAGCAGCAGTTTTTACAGGCTGCTTTTTTTTATTTTCCTGCGAAAATGATGAGAATGAAGTAAACAATATCAATAAAAAAACGGGTGGTGTTGAAGAAGCTACTTTTATAAAAATTAATTACACCATCAGTGGTAAAACAAAAGCAATACTTACCGCACCCTTAATGCTGCACATAGAAGATACCACTACTTACTACGAATTTCCTAAAACCCTGTATGCAGAATTTTACAATATAGACGAAATTAAAGAAAGTAAACTCACAGCATTGTATGGTAAATATAAAGATGGTGAAAGCATTATTTACCTGCGGGATAGTGTGAAAATTATAAATATGCTAAAGGGCGATACTATTTACTGCGATGACCTTTACTGGGATAGAAACCGCAAGGGTGTTGAGTTTTATACAGATAAGAAAGTAAAAATTCGCCAAAAAGATGGTCAGTACATGAACGGTACAGGTATGGAAGCCGACCAGGGATTTAAAAATTACCACATGCTGCATCCACAAGGCGTAATCAATTCCAAAGGAGATGGTTTTCCTCAGCAATAAAAATATAAACAATGGTGCATGTTTATGGTATACCAAACTGCGATACAGTAAAAAAAGCATTGGTATGGCTACAGAAAAATAATATCGGGTACGTTTTTCACGATTTTAAAAAGGAAGGTGTAACCAAAGAAAAATTACAACAATGGCTTTCAATAATACCTTTAGAAAAACTTGGCAATAAAAAAAGTACTGCCTGGAAGGGTTTCACAATAGTAGAGCAGGTACAAGCTGGTTCTATTGCTGGCGGTATTTATCTAATGCAGTTAAATACAAATTTTATTAAACGGCCCGTACTTGAAATTGCTGGCACAATATTGTGTGGCTTTAACGAAGAAAGTTATAAAGTTACTTTTAGCAAAAAATAATGGCAGCAAAAAATTTTATTATTTCTACTACCCGTCTGGAAAATTTTAGTGATGGGGTATTTGCCATTGTACTTACGTTGCTTGCATTTCAATTTAAAATTCCCAAATTTAGTCATGATGCCTCTATTGTTTATAATTTTAATGAATTGCTAAACATAGTACCGTACTTGCTTGGTTTTATTTTCAGCTTTTTTTTCATTGCTGTATTTTGGGTAAACCATCACCATTTATACCATGCAGTAAAGGAAGCAAACAGAACCATGTTATGGTACAACATTCATTTCCTTTTTTGGGTAACTATGCTCCCATTTGCAATTGCCATGGTGGGAGATCATCCTCATGTGCCGCTGGCAGCAGTTTGCCTTGGCATTGTAATATTTATGGCATCGGTAGCTGCATATTTGTTGCTACGTTATTCTTATGTAAAATCTAAGCTAGTAGATGAAACACTTTCAAATGACTCTATACAAAATGGACTTATAAAAAATATCATTGCTGTTGTTGTTACTTTTATTGGAATTTTAATTGCGTTAAAATGGGTTTACATTTCATATTGTATTTACTTTGTGGTATTAATAATTTTTTTAATTCCACAAAAAATGGAGAAAAGAAATCGTTCATCTAGCAACAAAAAAGATTTACTCATCACATTATAATAATTTATTTTCTTCCTAAAAATTAAAATTAAAAAGCATGAAAAGAAATGCAACAGCCGAATGGCAAGGTACAGGTAAAGAAGGCAAAGGGCAACTTACCACACAGAGTACAACCTTAAATAAAACTCAGTATTCCTATAACACCCGTTTTGAAGAAGGTGTAGGCACCAACCCTGAAGAATTAATAGCAGCAGCACATGCAGGATGTTTTACGATGAAGCTAAGTTTTATATTAAATGGGGCAGGGTTTACGGCAGATAATATTGCAACAACATGCGATATTGAATTGCTGGAAGGTGCTATAACATCGTCTCACCTTACTGTAAATGCTACCATACCTGATATTACCAAAGAACAGTTTGATGAATTTGTAGAAGATGCAAAAACAAATTGCTTAATTTCTAAATTATACAACACAACTATTACTGCCGAAGCAACGCTTTCGTAATAATTATTTAACACAGCCAACCATTGCAATAATTACCATAAAAGGAAATTGTACTTTGGTTGGTTTTTTTTATTGGTAATTTTAGGTTTTTAGGCCAAACCTAATACTGCATGCACATCCAACCAAAGGTTTCAGTCATTATGACTGTTTATAATACTGACTTTACATTTGTAAAAAGAGCTATTGATTCCGTACTAAAACAAAGCTTTCAAAATTTTAAATTAATTATTGTAGATGATGGAAGCGATGTTGACCCCGAGCGAAAACTACTACGTTATATAGAACCTTTCAAGCACAAAATAGATTACCTGCAGCATGCAAATTGCGGGCAGTCACAGTCTATTAACAGGGGAATTTTAGAAAGTGAAAGTGAATTTATTACCATTCTCGATTCCGACGATGAATATGAACCAAATCATTTACAGGCATGTTTAAACGAAATGCAGCATGCAGATTTAATAGCTTCAACTACAAAAACAATAGTAGATATAGACGATGATTATTACGTGCCTGATAAATATAATAATGCCTTTGTTGTACATGTAGATGAGTGTATTTTATTGGCTACGCTGTTTGGAAAAAGAGAAGTTTTTGCTGCCATTAAATTTGCAGATACTTATGGGGCAGATGCTCATTTTTATGAGCATGCTGCCGAACAGTTTAAAGTAAAAAAAGTAGATCTTCGTACTTATATTTACTATAGAAATAACCCAAACAGTATTTGTGCAAAAAAGAAAAATGAAAATTTTGTATTCGTTGCATAGCAATTAATATGACCCTCGAAAAAAATACTGAAAATATAATAATGGCTTGCCTGCTCACAGGTATTCACGATGTAAACAGAAATACCGTTCTACAAAACGACGATTACAGTCTTGTAAAAAATTGGGCAGATTCTATTATCGCATTAAACTTACATGGAATTATTTTTCACAATCATTTTTCGGCAGAGACCTGCAAAAGATATGAAAATGAAAACATACAATTTGTAAAGGTAAATCCTGACCCATCTTTTAACCCCAATGTATATCGCTATTTTATTTACAATAAATTTCTAGCTACACAAAAAGGAAGAATTAAAAATATTTTTTGTACCGATATAAGCGATGTGATAGTACTAAAAAACCCGTTTATTCAACCGTTTTTTATAAACAATGGTACCAGCCTATTTTGTGGTGACGAACCCAAAGAACTTAACAACGAGTGGATGCTGGAACATGCCACACATTTGCGAAGCAATATAAAAAATTATGTGCTGTATGAAGAAAAATATAAAAATGAACAACTACTTAACTGTGGCATTATTGGTGGAGATATATACACTATGCAACCATTTTTAAAACAACTTGCAGGCATACACAAAAAGTATAACCAACATAATACAACTGCGTACACAGGCGATATGGGTGCCTTTAATTATCTTGTAAGAACAAAATACAATGATTGCTTACAGCATGGTTCACCTATCAACACTGTATTTAAAACCTTCGAAAACAGCAACACTGTTTGCTGGTTTAAACATAAGTAAAGTTTTACAATTATTATCCCACATTTATAAATTGAAAATGCTAACTTTTCACCTTTATTACTAAAGAAATTTATTATGTCATTTAAGGATAAAACGGTTTTTATAACCGGTGCAAGCAGGGGAATAGGAAAAGCCATTGCACTTCGTTTAGCTAAAGAAGGCGCTAACATTGTAGTAGCGGCAAAAAGCACCACTGAAGATCCAAAACTTGGCGGGACCATTTATTCATCAGCTAAAGAAATTGAAGAAGCCGGTGGTAAGTCGCTCGCTGTAAAATGCGATATAAGAGATGAAATGCAAATACAGGAAGCGGTAGATAAAGCAGTAGAAGCTTTTGGCGGTATAGATGTGTTGATAAATAATGCTTCCGCCATTTCTTTAACAGGCACAGAAAAAACAGAACCTAAGCGTTTTGATTTAATGCACGATATTAATGTACGGGGTACTTTTTTTATGAGTAGGGCATGTATTCCACATTTAAAAAAATCTGAGAATGCACACATCATTACACTTTCTCCACCACTGAATATGGATATGAGATGGTTTAAAGATCATATTGCCTACACCCTTAGCAAATATAATATGACGATGATAGCACTCGGCCTGGCTGCTGAATTAAAGCAGTTTAATATTGCCTCCAATGCATTGTGGCCACGCACTACTATTGCCACCGCTGCTGTAAAAAATTTATTGGGTGGAGATACGCTTATCAATATGAGTCGTACGCCTGAAATAGTTGCTGATGCTGTTTATGCCATACTCAACCGATCTTCTACAACCTGCACCGGCAATGCCTTTATAGATGAAAACGTTTTGGCAGAGGAAGGTAAAACAGACTTGGATAAATATTCAATTGTACCAGGTGGTAAATTGTATAATGATTTGTTTTTATAGAAATATTATAATAAATAAATTTTGCTAATTTCTTTAAAGAGAAGTTGAAAGTGATATGGCACGTTTTTCTATTAATGACCAACATTACTAAGATTATTTAAAAAACGACACATGCGTACATTTTATTCCTTTGCTACTATTGTAATTACTGCAACTTTTATATTTACTGCAACTTTTATATTTACTGCATGCAATGGTAACAATAATAAAGTAGAAACTACATCTACTACAAACGATAGTACCACACTTACAAATACCTCAACCGAACTAAAACCTGTAGGTGCAGCACCACAATGGGCGCCTTCAATAAAACCTGAAATGCAGGTGGTAATTGAAAAACTGATAAGTTTGGGAGGAGAGCCGATTGAAACAGTTGGTGCAGTAGAAGCACGCTTGCAGCCTACACCAACCGATGCCGTGATGGCAGTAATGAAAGAAAAAAACATCGTCCTGCCTGCGCCGTTATCCGATACTATGGGAAAGGATATACCCGTAACCCAAGGAACTACACACGTACGTATTTACACGCCAAAACAAAAATCAGGTAAGTTGCCTGTTATTGTTTATTACCATGGTGGCGGTTGGGTAATTGCAGATATTAATGTATATGATGCCGGTGCGCAAGGTTTATGTGAGCAAACAGGGGCGGTAGTAGTTTCTGTAGAATATCCCAAAGGGCCTAAAAAGAAATTTCCTGCTGCACATACTGTAGCTTTTGATGCATATTTATGGGTTTTAAAAAATGCTGATACTATGCAGTGGGATATAAATAAAATTGCTGTTGCAGGCGAAAGCGCAGGTGGTAATCTTGCAGCCAATGTGAGTATAATGGCTAGAGATAAGAAAGTACAGATGCCGGTCTATCAGGTGCTTGTTTATCCAGTGGCTAATAACGATGTAAATAGCGAAAGCTATTTAAAATTTGCTGATGCAAAACCGCTTAATAAGGCAATGATGGAGTGGTTTGTAAAAAATGCGTTAGCCAATACTGCACAAGCTGCTGACCCTCGCATAAGTCTGGTAAAAGCCAACCTTGCAGGCTTGCCAAAAACATTAATTATTGCCGCAGAAATTGACCCGTTGCAAACTGAAGGAAAATTGCTTAGTGAAAAATTGAAGGAAGCAAAAGTGGAAACTGATTATGAATTGTACATTGGTGTCACGCATGAATTTTTTGGAATGGCTGCTGTTGTACCACAGGCAAAAGAAGCTCAGGCACTTGCTGCAAAAAAATTAAAACTGGCATTTGGTATGTAGTTGATTTTTTAAGTTTATAAAACTGCTTTTTAAAGGCCGCTTTTTTATGTTTTAAAAGTAATTATATTTTAAATATTTAAGAACTGGGTTAATATTTTTTATCTTGCCGTAATAATGAATTTACTCTCACGGTCGTTATCATTCTTAGCAAGGTTGCGGTATAACCGTATCAATAACTGGATAAACCATCCGGCGGCGGCACAGCGTGAGGTATTGCAGTCTCTAATTTCTGATGCACAATACACCAGTTTTGGAAAGATGTACAATTTTGCCAATTTGTTTTCTGTAAAAGAATTTAAACAGCGTGTACCCTTATCGGAGTATGAGCAAATGAGCCCATACATAGAACGTATGATGAAAGGTGAAGAAAATGTATTGTGGAATACCCCTGTAAACTGGTTTGCAAAAAGCAGCGGCACCACCAATGATAAAAGTAAGTATATACCTGTAAGTGAAGAAAGTTTAAAAGAAAATCATTTCAAAGCCAGTAAAGATGTACTTACTAAATATTATAATAATTTCCCTTCCAGCGATTTATTAACCGGCAAAAGTTTAGTGGTAGGCGGTTCGCATCAAATAAGCCAGTTAGGAGAAGATATTCAATGCGGAGATTTAAGTGCCGTGCTTATGCAGAATTCGCCCTTTTGGGGACAATGGTTACGTACACCTGAGCTTAGCATTGCTTTGCTGGATGAGTGGGAAAATAAAATAGAAAAATTGGCGCAGGCCACTTCTGTAGAAAACGTAACCATGCTTGCAGGCGTACCCACCTGGACACTCTTATTGCTAAAAAGAATACTGGAAATAACAGAAAAAAAAACCATCAAAGAAGTATGGCCAAATCTTGAATTGTACATAAATGGCGGTGTATCTTTTATACCATACAGAAAGCAATTTGAAGATATCATTGGCGGCCCTATAAATTATTTAGAAATATACAATGCGAGCGAAGGCTTTATTGCCGGGCAGGAAAAACCTGATGATGATGGTATGATGCTTTTTACGGAGCATGGTATTTTTTACGAATTTTTACCAGTGGAAGAATATGGAAAACCACACCCAAAAACCTTTGGCTTAAAAGCGGTACAGTTACATAAAAACTATGCAATTGTAATAAGTACTACCGGTGGTTTGTGGCGGTATATAATGGGCGATACGGTTGAGTTTACATCTGTAAATCCTTATAAAATAAAAATTACCGGCCGCCTAAAACATTACATGAATGCTTTTGGCGAAGAAGTAATTGTAGATAATGCAGACAAAGCAATAGCCATAGCTGCGCAAAAAACAAATGCCATTGTAAAAGATTACACTGCGGCCCCCATCCACTTTACTGCAAGCAGCAATGGCGCACATGAATGGTTGATAGAGTTTGATAAAGAACCGAATAATCTTTTAGCTTTTACAAAAGAAATGGATGCAGCTTTAAAAAATGTGAACAGTGATTATGAAGCAAAGCGCCATAAAAATATTGCGTTGCGTTTGCCGGTAGTACATAGTTTACGAGCAGGCACATTTACAGAATGGCTTCGGTTAAAAGGCAAAGTGGGTGGGCAGCATAAGGTACCAAGGTTGAGTAATGAGCGGAAGATTGTGGAGGAGATACTTTCTTTAAAACTTGATTTGAAGAAGATTAATTGATAGATAAGCACGCAAAATTATTAAACTGAAAAAAGAATATTGGTTCATTTTTTAAACTAATTTTTGTTCTACAGTTTTTTAAAGGTGTAGCTCATTTTTATAGTTTTGGGCCACTAAAGTAAATTGTATAATACCTTAAAAAAAATTGCAGAAAAGCAGCGGGTGGTTTTGGGGTCCTGCCATTTTAATAAATGAAAATTAATTTATGCCCTCAATGAAAAAAATACCGACTAGGTGTCGTACCTGATGCAACAAATTTATTTATAAATTTATATGGACAACGAATTATATACTTGTAAAAATTGTTGCAGCATATTTTCAGGTAGCTATTGCAATAACTGCGGAGAAAAAGCATTTACTGAAAAGGATAAAAAAATAAGTCATTTTTTTAGTGAACTATTTCATTTTTCAACACACCTAGATGGAAAATTTTTTACAACAATTAAAACGATTTTTACCCGCCCAGGAAAACTTTCTTACGATTATTGTAATGGTATTAGAAAAAAATATTTTAAACCACTTTCGCTTTTCTTATTAATTATAATTATTTATCTTTTATTTCCATTGGCCAAGGGGCTTAATATGAATTACAATACTTACGTTTCAAGTGAATATAATTATGCCTGGTATGCAAGACCAATAGCAAATAATAAAATCAGTAAAAAAAATATTAAAATAGAAGAGTTTGCCGGCAAGTATGATAAAAAATCACAGGTTTTTGCAAAACCTTTTCTCCTTTTACTTTTACCACTTTCTGCATTAGCGCTAGCTGGTCTTTTTTATAAAAAAAGAAAGTACTTTTTTGATCATTTTGTACTTGGTATTGAAATAACTTCCTCCATTATAACTTTCATGTTTTTAATAGTTCCTTTATTAGCATATATAATCATGCATATTTATCCGGTTTCTAAAATAATTTTTAAAGATGGCAGTATTTTAGACTATGTTGTTCTAATATTATTACTCATAATGGTAAGTTTTGCTTTGAAAAAATTTTATGGCCAAAGTTGGTTTTGGACTGTTTTAAAGTCTTTAGCATTTTTATTGTTATTTGTTTTTGTGATTCTTGATTTTATCTATAAATTTTTATTATTCATCACCGTAAATTTATTTCTTTAAAATTTTATGCAATATTTGATAATTATTAACAACAAATTTTAAATCCAATCTTTTTTTTAAAAAATTTATATGAAGTTATTAGAAGGAAAAACAGCCATCATTACAGGCGCAGCACGTGGCATAGGTGAAGCAATTGCAATAAAATTTGCAGAGCAGGGCGCCAATATAGCCTTTACTTATGTGAGCGATAGCAGTACAGAAAAAGCTACTGCACTATCTGAAAAACTTACCGCACTTGGCGTAAAAGCAAAATCGTATCAAACAAATGCCGGCGACTATGCCGCATCAGAAATATTTGTAAACGATGTATTAAAAGAATTTGGGCAAATAGATATTTGTGTAAACAATGCAGGCATATCGAAAGATAATTTACTGCTTCGTATGACGCCCGAGCAGTGGGATGATGTAATGAACGTGAACCTAAAAAGTGTTTTTAATATTACCAAGCAGGTTATAAAACCAATGATGAAGGCACGCAGCGGTAGCATCATAAACATGAGCAGTATTATTGGTGAAACCGGTAATGCAGGGCAAAGTAGTTATGCAGCAAGCAAAGCAGGTATTATAGGTTTTACAAAAAGTATTGCAAAAGAAATTGGAAGTAGAAATATTCGGTGCAATGCCATAGCCCCCGGTTTTGTAGAAACAGATATGACGAGTTATTTGAAAGAAGGCGAAGCATCTGATAAATATAAAGCCGCTATACCATTAGGCAAATTTGCAAGTGGCGAGGATATTGCCAATGTTGCACTGTTTTTGGCATGCGATATGGGTAGCTATGTAACAGGGCAAACGATTAGTGTATGCGGTGGACTCAATATTTAAATTTATGGATATAAATATTATCCCGTTTTCGGAGGAAAATAAAAACTTTGTAAAAACACTTAACTACGAATGGCTACAAAAATATTTTACTGTTGAGTTACATGATGAATTGCAATTATCTAATCCTCAGGAGGAAATTATTGATAAAGGTGGCACCATTTTTTATGTAATATATAATAATGAAATTGTTGGTACCTACACATTATTAAAAATTAATGAATCGGAATATGAATTGGCAAAAATGGCAGTTACTGAACATTGTAAAGGGCTGGGCATTGGTAAAATAATGGTGCAACATAGTATAAATGAAGCAGTAAAATTACAGGCGAAAATGCTTTCGCTATATTCAAATACTACACTGGAATCTGCCATTCACCTTTACCGTAAATATGGTTTTGAAGAAGTTCCTTTACCTGCAGATGTACATTATAAGAGAGCAAATATTAAAATGGAAAAAAAATTATAAATCTTTATACGTGTGAGGTAATTGAAACGATAACATAATTTTTTGAAACAGCATAAAAAAATCAATCCTCAATCTTTGCGCAAATATTGAAAAAAATTTTAACCATATTTCTTCTATTAATTATTTCCATACAATGCCTGCCGGTAAAAGAGTTAGGCAAATGTTTATTTGATTATAGTTTTGCAAAAGAGGACATTTGTGGTAAAACTTTAGATAAAAAAGAAACGAAAGACTATTCTAAAGAATTTTACTTTACAGCCCTTATTGATTTAATAACGCCTCACAAAAGATGTTGTTATTATACCAGAAAAAATACTGCTTTGCTTTTAGCGCCAGTTACGGATGTAACTACGCCTCCTCCCAATGTTTAATTTATTCAGGACTTTTTCTCTTTAATTTTTTTAATTTAGGTGCTGCTATACATTATAGCTAATGTGCATTTATAACAAAGCATTTCATGCAAAAATATTTTAAAAATCTTGGCAGCGATATTCCATCGTCCCTTGTAGTTTTCTTAGTTGCCATTCCTTTATGCTTAGGTATAGCTGTAGCTAGTGGGCTTAATGAATTTTCCGGTATTATTGGGGGTATAGTCGGCGGTATAGTGGTAGGTATGATTAGTGGGAGCAATTTAAGTGTTAGTGGACCTGCAGCGGGTTTAACCGCCATTGTTGCAGCAGCAGTTTTAAAACTTCCGGCTGTTGAGGCGTTTTTTTTAGCGGTTGTTATTGCAGGTGTTTTTCAAATACTAATGGGTATTTTTAAGCTTGGTATTATTGGCGATTACATACCTAACAGTGTAATTAAAGGTATGCTTGCTGCCATTGGAATTATACTAATTTTAAAACAGTTGCCACATCTTGTTGGGTACGATAAAGATTTTGAAGGTGATGAGTCGTTCATTCAAGTGTCAGGTGAAAATACTTTTTCTGCTGTATTCAATTCCTTAAATCATATAACACCATTGGCTGTTTTTATTGGAATAACAGGTATAGCCATTCTTATTTTTTATGAAACAAAATTTATAAAAAGTAAAAAAATATTTCAGCTTTTAAGCGGACCATTGGTGGTGGTGATTGTAGGTATTGCCATGCATTATTTTTTAAGCGATATTCCCTCTGTACTAGCCATTAAAGAAGCTGATCTAGTAAATATTCCTATTGCAAACAGCGCCAAAGAATTTATTTCGTTTTTTCATTTGCCTAACTGGTCTTTTATTACAAACAAAGATGTTTGGATCACTGCCGTTACTTTAGCATTAGTTGCATCTTTAGAAACTTTGTTAGGTTTAGAAGCTGTTGACAAACTCGATCCATTTCAACGTTTTTCGCCCCCTAATAGAGAATTGGTAGCGCAAGGTTGTGGTAATATTGTGAGTGGAATGCTTGGCGGATTGCCGCTTACAAGCGTTATTGTAAGAAGCAGTGCCAATGTAAATGCCGGCGCCAAAACTAAAATGAGTGCCATTTTTCATGGTGTTTTAATTTTTGTTTGTGTGGCATTTTTACCAGGCGCTTTAAACTTAATTCCTAAAGCTGCATTGGCTGCCATCCTTATTTTTACAGGCTATAAGCTAGCAAAAATTTCTATTTTTAAAGATTATTATAAAAAAGGATGGGATCAATTTATGCCTTTTGTTATTACTATAATTGCTATTGTTGTCACCGATCTTTTAAAAGGTGTTTTGATTGGAATTGCGGTTGGTATTTTTTACATAATTAGAAGTAATTTTAGAACGGCAATTTTTTCAATTATTGATAACAACAATCATTTGATAAGACTAAGAAAAGATGTTTCTTTTTTTAGCAAAGCAAGACTAAAGCTTATTTTAGAAAACATTCCTGAGAATGCTTCCGTTATAATAGATCTTACTAAAGCAGAATTTATTGATAAGGATATAATTGATACTATAAATGAATTTCAAACTAATGCTGTTACAAAAAATATTTCAGTGTTAATTAAAAAAAGCCTTTACAATGAGTCGCATAAACTTGTAGAGAATGACCATTTAGAAGTGGGCGATGATCGTGCACATTAAAAAATATATTTAAAAATTAAAAAATATTATGTTAACACACGAAAAATTATTGCTTGAAAATAAAGCATGGGCAGAGGAAAAAAGTCTTACCAATCCTGATTATTTTAAGGTGCTTGCTGCGCAACAGGCGCCTGAATTTTTATGGATCGGCTGCAGCGACAGCAGAGTACCGGCAAACCAAATTACCGGAACATTACCTGGGGAAATTTTTGTACACAGAAATATTTCAAACCTAGTAGTAAATACAGATATAAACATGCTGAGTGTTTTACAATATGCTGTAGAAGTATTAAAGGTAAAACATGTGATAGTTTGTGGCCATTATGGCTGTGGAGGTATAAAGGCAGCTATGGGGCATCATCATTTTGGTATTATAAACCATTGGCTTAAAAACATAAAGGATGTTTACCGTATGCACCGTACTGAAATTGACAGTTTAAAAACTGAAGATGAACGTGTAGATAGATTGACCGAATTAAATGTAAAAGAACAAGTTTTTAACCTTGCCAAAACATCCATTATACAAAAAGCATGGAAGGAAGACAACCGGCCGCATTTGCATGGCTGGGTTTATGGATTAAATAATGGCATTATAAATCCTATCCTCGATATGGACCCAGGTGCTGATTTGGATCCATTGTATGAATACGATAATTTATAATCTCTTTTAATGCTGTATCAGTTTAAAAAATCGGTACGGTTTTTATATTAAATAAATACACCGATAAAAATATACAAAATGAAAGTTTCAAACAAAGCTGCCTTAATACTACTTGGCCTTGGAGCATTAGCCGTTTATAAGTACAATAAAATGAGCGAAGATGAAAAAATAGCTATTAAAGAGAAAGGTAAAAAAATATTTGATGAGCATATTAGTCCGCTCATCTCCTCTGCCTTGGGGCTTAAAGATGAAACAGAGGCCGTATTACAAGAAAATTCAATAAAATAATATTAAAAAACAGCAACTTCAAAAACGAAGTTGCTGTTTTTTATTAACAGCTGAGAGTTTGCCATTATTAATTGTAGAATTTTATCATCAATTTATTGAGCGCTATAATTTTCCTCCTCCACATCTGCTACATCGTGTAATGCTACCGCAAGGTCATTCGTTTTTACAAAGTTGCACCAATGGCAATCTTCTTTACCGCAGCCTGTATAAAAATCTTTTGCCTGAATCTTATCCCACGTATCTGCAATTTGTTCCCTTACTAAATTGGTGTCTTCGGGCGTAATTACAATTTTTTCTTTGCGGTATTCTTTCTTTTTATCAGGCTCTACAAAATCAAACTCGGTGCTGATAACTTTCCAATCCTTCAGGTCATAATTATCAATTAATATTTTATAGAAAACTGCCTGCCGCCAATAATTTCCACCCTCTGGTTTTTTATCGTTTGGTCCTTTTAAAGAAGGGAGAGCTTTGTCAATATCACCTGTTTTATAATCTACCACATTTATATTTTTGCCATCAAACTCCAGCTTATCCATTTTACCTTTTAGTGGCACGCCATCTACCACTACGCCTCTTATATTTCTTTCAATTGCCACAACTTTCGTCCAACTATTAATGTATTTACTATAATAATTTGAAAGTACTTCTTCGCCATATTCCATACGACGGGCAAACGATTCTTTGGTAAAATTTTCTCTGTGTCTGCGCATATACCATTCAAAATCTGCGAGCATATCATCTTTGCTTCCAAATTTTTCCTGCCCGCCATCCTGCATTTTCTTAAACAGTTTTTCAATAGCGTAATGCACTGCACTGCCAAATTCAGTAGCTTCATTTTTACCGGATGGAATGCGAATGAGGTTGTTGTAATAAAACTGCAACGGACATTTTAAATAATTGTTTAGTGCCGTAACATTCATGGCAAATTTGCTCAATAAACCTTCAATAAAGTCATCTTCATCGTGTGAAATTTCAGGCGCCTTGGCAGTAAACTGCAGTAAATTAAATTCTGCCATTTCTTCTACAGATATTGTTATATGTTCTACAGGTAGCTGATGCGTTTCCTGAATTTCTGCAATAAAAACAGACGGCTCCAAACCCTTTGCATCGTTGCTGAATTTTGCATAAGAAATATACAAATGTTTTTCAGCCCTTGTGAGTGCCACATAAAATAACCTGCGTAATTCTTCGCCTTCAGCAGCGACCTCCCCCTGACCCACTCCAAAAGAGGGGGAATTGGTAAACATCGTATCAGGGAATTTATATCCACCTCCCGGTTTTCTTTTCTTCTCCCAAAAAGAAGCATTTACACCGGCAAAAAACACATACTGAAACTCTAACCCTTTTGAACCATGCGCCGTTAATAAATTCACCGCTTTTTCATTTCCCGATACTTCCGTCAAAGGCAATGGCAGGGCTTCTTTCTCCATTAAATCTATAATGGCAATAAAACCTTTTAAATCTAAATACGGGTTGCGGCTCGTTTCTTCTTTTACAAAATCAAACAATGCAGTAAGCAGTTGCAGCAATTTTAATTTTTGTAGGTGTTGCATAATGTAAGGCAGCACCCCTGCATTGCGAATAATATTATCCAGCAACTGCTGTAAAGAAACATTTGCTACATCGCTCAGTAAATTTTCAATAATGGCACTTACTGTTTTTAATTTTGGATGGAGGCCGGTATCAAAAAGATCTCGTGCAGGCTGGTTGGCTTTATCGTACAATAATCGTCTGATGGAAACAGCATTGTCGCCATATTTTTTGCCACTTACTTCTACTGCAAGCTTTGCCGTTTCTATTGGTGGAATTTTATAGAAATCATAATGCAATATTTCGAAAAGTAATTCATCGCCACCATAAGATGCATCATGCTCGGCATTTAAATACCGCATAATAGTGAGTACTTTATTTATAAAAGCATCCTGTAAAATATTCACGCTTCTTTTGCTGTAGATGGGAATTTGCTTTAGCCTGCAATATTGTGCAAGTGCTTCGCCGTATTTGTTTTCTTTGTAAATAACGGCAATTTCTCCTGCAGGTATTCCATCCTGTAAAAGTTGGTGAATAGCAGCTGTAATGCCCGCCATCTCTTCTTTTACTGAATTGTATTCTCTAATTTGAGGATGGTTGGTGAGCAGTTTTTTTTCGGCATGTGCTGCAATTAATTCTTTGCTTAACCCCGGTATTTGTGTAACAAGCCGCTCCGTATTTTTGCCGATAAGTGTTTTAGAAATATCTAAAATAGGTTGTGTACTTCTGTAATTACTGGTGAGCACTACCGTTATTAAATCTGCCGTATAATTGTTTGCAAACCCAAGCATGTTCTCCACATTTGCCCCTTGAAAACGATAGATACTCTGATCATCATCGCCCACTACAAAAATATTAGGCACTTCCCAATAGCCAATAAGTTGCTGCACAAGTTTATTCTGCGTACCGCTGGTGTCCTGGTATTCATCTACCAATACATATTGAAAACGTTCCTGGTAATTTGCGAGTATATCAGCGTTTTCTTCAAAGGCTTTTATAACCCAGTTGATCATATCATCAAAATCATACCGGTTACGATCCCGCATTAATTGTTGGTAATTTTCAAATTCATTAACGGCTGCCCGTAGCTTTTCTTTCTTCTCTGTTTCTTCATCAATTTTATCTTGCCGCACATCACCTTTTTTAAATTCTTTGGTGGCACGTTTGGCAATGTATTCATCCCTCAATGGCAAATCAACAACGTACTCGTCTATCTTTTCATTAATAAAAGTAGCGGTCCAACCTTCCCGTTTCATGGTAGAGAATAAATTGCGCAGGTTATTTATTTCAAAGTATACATCTCCCCTATATCGCTTTAGCGGATGATTTTTAGGAAAGTTATCTATGAGGGTTTTAAATAATTGTATGTTCTCCAGTTCAGAGATAGCATCCAGCGAATTTTTTTCGAAAAGCGATAAATTATCCTGTATAACATCGTTGCAAAAAGCATGAAAAGTATTGATGTTTACTTTGTAGGCATCAGCACCAATAAATTGCTGTAATCTTCTGCGCATAGCAATAGCTCCAGCATCGGTGTAAGTAAGGCAGAGTATGTTTTCGGGCGCATTGTCAGGCTCTAAAAGTATCTTGCCAATTCTGGCTGCAAGTATTTGTGTTTTGCCTGTGCCGGGGCCTGCAATTACCATTACCGGGCCCTGGGTAGTATCTACAGCAAGTTGTTGTTCTTTGTTCAATTTGCTGTACTCTTCGTTAAATTTGCGCTGAAGTTGTTGACGGTATGCCTGCATGTAGTTTGTTTTGTAAGTATAAATTCTGCCGCTGAAAAGTAATTAAAAAGATGTTACAATAAATTAATTTTTACACAAACAGTAAATAAAAAAATGAGTAAAGTTTATAACCTGAGCACCGTTCAATTTATACCGTGTTCTATTGAAAAAGCCTGGGAGTTTTTTAGCAACCCGGCTAACCTTGCAGAAATAACACCCGATAATTTAAATTTTAAGATCCTTTCAAAAAACCTGGGCGCCATGTATCCCGGTCAGGTAGTTGAATATAAAGTGCATCCTATACTTGGTATTCCTTTGTATTGGATGACGGAGATTACGCATGTGGAGCAGCATAAATTTTTTGTAGATGAGCAACGCTTTGGTCCCTATGAGTTGTGGCACCACCAGCATCATTTTAAAGAAGTGGCGGGCGGTGTAGAGATGACGGATTACGTACACTACAAATTACCATTTTGGTTTTTGGGAGATATTGCCAATACCTTATTTGTAAAAAAACAACTAAAAGGAATTTTTGATTACAGGTTTAAAAAGGTGGTAGAAATGTTTGGGGAAAAGTAGGTTTATCTTATTAATAAAAACGAACCTTTCTTATTTAATAGTTCCCCTTTTTCGCAAGTGGCATCTAACATATACACATACCCTCCGGGCATTTGGTCAATACCTTTAAGTTTTCCGTCCCAACCGTTGTTCCGTATGTTAGGCAAAGCATTTTTTATTTCATAAATAACTTCGCCGTAACGGTTAAAAACAGCAAACCTGTTTATCATTTTTATCCCTCGTGTTTGTGGGTAATAGTATTTTTTTACAGTGATGTTATCAGGCGAAAATGCACTTGCCATATATAAGTTAGCATAAGCACATTCAATAGAGATACTAATGGTATCTTTTGCTATACAATTATTGGCATTTTTAACAGTCACAAAAAATGTTCTTGTGCTGTCAGCATTTCCGCTTGGCCTTGGGCAATTACTGCAATTTAAATTATTAGCGGGGCTCCATAAATAACTTGTTACATCACTACTGTAAACCGGAGAAATTGTAAATGGACTGTTGTAAGATAAAATTCTATCGGGCCCTGCATTTACAACCGGTTGGGGATATGCCCTAACAGCAATTGTAGTATCGCTGCTGTAACAGCCGGCACTATCTGTAAGTGTTACCAAATAATTTGCATCTCCTAATACGGTGACAACAGGGTTATAAATAGTGGAATTATTAAGGCCTACAACAGGAGACCACACCACCTTTTTATCGGTAGGAAATACAAATAAATTTACTGTTTCATTTCGGCACGCAAATACAGAGCTAGGTGTTGCAACAGCAGTAAAAGGTTCATACACTGTAATTATAGCACTATCTTTTAATGAGCAGTTGGGATTGCTTGCTATGGCATAAATTTTTGTACTGTTTACGGGTGTGGCTATTGTGGTATCGCATGTGGCGCAACTTACAAGGCTGGCAGGTGCCCATACAAGTGTATCAGTATAGTAGCCCGTTAACGTAACCGTTTGCCCCGAACAAATTTGAGCGGTGCGTGGGAAGATGCGCAAAAACGGCGATTCTTTTACCAAAATATTTTTTATCAAAGTATCGGAACATCCCGTTTTATCTCTTGCAATTAATTTTATCTGATAAGTACCTTCGGCCGAATAAACAAATACAGCCGGCTGGTAGGAGGTATCAGTTAAATTCGGAATACCAAATGTCCAATTCCATGTCTTTATAGTATCATTCGCCAGATAAGGCGATGAGGTATTAGTAATAACAAAATTATTGTTCGTGCAAAACGAAGTATCTGTATTATAGCTGAGGTTTGGCCCTCCTACTCTTATCGTTTTATTTAAGCGAACTGTATCTGGACAGTATTGTGTACCGTTAAAAATAACTACAAAATTTTGGCTGAAGTTTCCAAAAGCATTTGCTTTTACAATAAATGGATTAATTGTATTATTATCAGGTGTACCTAATACTGACCAGCCTGTCAAAGATGGACTAGGATAATTATTTAATATGGTAAAAGTGGTAAGTGCGTTTCTGCATACAAAACTATCAGGATTTAAAAGTGTTGGGGTTGCGGTATATATTACGTATTGAATACTATCTCTGCAGCCTGTTATATTATCGGCTACAATAAGCATTGTATTAAAAGTGCCTGATGGCGGATAAGTATGTGTGGCGTTTGTAGTGTACACATTTGGACTTCCATCGCCAAAAATCCACTCTTTAAAACTTTGATTGCCTTGCGAGGTATTTGTAAATGAAAAGGTATTTTTTGCACCACAGGTATTTGCATAATTATAACTTGCTATAACTCCAATAACATTTACAGTAAAAGTAAAAGGTTGGCCAAAACACGCATTGTTAATAGGCGTTACCGTCACCGTTTTTATACCGAGTGAATTGTATTTGTGAGATATTAATGTATCGGCTGTAAATTGCACTGCTCCATCTCCAAACGCCCATTTATAGGACGTAGCAAAGTCTGAATTTGCAACAAATGCTGCAATTTCACTTGCACAGAAGGTTGTTTTTTTAGGATAGGCATACAAAATAGTGGGAGCCAAACCAAAAAACAGCGAAGGATATATAAATGTGTTTGTACAGCCTTCAATGGTTGTTATGGTTAGGGTAGGAGAAAAAGTTCCTGAATCATTATAAGGATGTGTAGTACCTGAACTTGCCGTATTACTTATTGCTGAACCATCGTTAAACGACCATGCATAATTTGTAACACTGCTCCCTGGCGGCACATCAACTATAGTACCGCCAAAGGTTACACTAACGGGAGCACAACCATTTACCGGACTTGCGGAAGAAATGATAATGGGTGGCTTTACATCTACAAAAAAGTTATCTGAAAAGGTGCAACCAAAAGTATTGGTAACCAAAACGCTCGTATTATATAACCCAAAAGCTGTAAAATTATGCACAACGCTACTGCTGTTAGTACTTACCGGTGCACTTCCATCTGCAAAGTCGTATAGAAAAGTTGCATTAGGCGTAGCGGTGATGCAATTAAAACCAACGGTATCTAATTTACATATATAGTTTCTGTTACCTGAAAAATTTGCGTTAATGCCGGGGTTCACCACAATTGTTTGAGAAGTTTCTATTGCTGCATTACTAAAAACCGCTACGAGTTTTACTACATACGTACCGGTTGTATAAGCCATACTAGGTATTGCACTATTGCTCGTTTGACCATTACCAAAATACCATGTGTAGCCTATTAAATTACCGGAACTTACAGGAGTAAAATTTACAACCGCCGGGCTGCAAAGCGTTGTGCCACCATTAGCAGCGGCATAGGTAAATGAAACCGTTTGGCTGAAGGCAGTAAAAGATACAATAATAAAAAAGAGCGTAGTAAAAATTTTACCCATTGGCTACATTGAATACTAAATTTAAATAATATTCACTGAAGATTACTAGGATTTGTTACTAATTTGGATAAATCTTTTAATTATAAAAAAGTCAGTTGTTTTGTTTTTAAACGATGGTATCTTTTTTTTTAGAAATGTTGTTTCCAACCGCTCAACCTCCATATATTAAAATTATATGCCAATTTACCTGCACGCATTACAGGAATTGTAAACACCGAATCCACTTTGTTGTAATAACTGCCATAAGTTTTCTTTGCGTCAAAATAATCGTAGGAATGTACAATGGCATAGGCAGTATCCATTTTTAAATTTACTGTATCTGTTGCCATTCTCCATGCGTATTGGTGAATATTTAAAACAGGTGCAAGCCCAATCATTTTTATATTTAATGGCCGTGCAAAATAATATTCATCGTGCCCGCCCCACCATGTATTGCAAACAAGCGGTGGTCTTTTATTGCCGGTATGTTGAGAATTATAATAAACAGCAAATTTTTCTCCGCCTTCTTTCCAGCCATAAGCGTCTAAACTAATATCATTTTTACCGATCTCTATACCGGTTGCATTGCTGTAACTTCCTGCATAAAAATTAACTGCAATAACAATAAGCGATAACGATAAAATAGTATAAACAACTGCTGATGCCGTGAAAGCTTTGGATGTAGAAAATTTAATTTGAGATAAACCAATGGCAGCAATGGGCAATAATGAAATATAAGCCGGACCGCTCCAATGCGGCAGTGTATTTCTAAACAAGGCAATGGTTAAAATAACTACCAACAAGGTTATTCCAATTAGTTTAAAAACCTGTAATGCAGCTTTACTTTTTGTTGTAAATCTTTTAAAGAAAAAAAATGCAATAAGCCCAATATTAAATGGATTATTTATTACAATTTGTCCTATTATTTCTGTCAATAAGCCCATCATATTAAAACTGCTCTTTTCATTTACAGTTATCCTTTCGCTATGAAAACGAAAAGTAATAAAATCATTTTGGATATTCCAAATAAGAATCGGAGAAATGATAACAGCAGTAATAAGCATGGAAATATAGAATCCGGCATTTTTAAACCATGCTCTTTTATAGATTAATGCATATAAAAACAAGCCTCCCCATAAAAAAACTCCATGTACTTTACTCATTATGCAAAGCCCGGCTGTAATTCCAAAAAAAATCCATGCTCGTTTTCTTGAATCATTCTTTAATATCTGCGTTATAAAATACATACTGGCCGTAAAAAATACCATTTGGGGAGTATCAGGCATTATAAACAAACCGGTAGTTAAAAATGTATAAAAAGATATATTGTACAAAAACACTCCTGCTAAACCTGCTTTGTCTGTACTAACGGCTTTTATAGCGTTGTAAATAAAATAGGAAGAGATTGCAGCACCAACAAAACTACCTAGTCGTAAGAAAAATGTATAGTCTTCCAGCAAAAGATTTGCAGTAAAGAGCCTTATCCATATAGCTACCATGGGTGGATGGTCAAAATAATTCCATTGTAGTTGTTGGCTAAAAGTCCAGTAATAACTTTCATCATTGCCAACATCTAAAAAATTACTTACAATTATTCTAAGACATAAAAACACCAATACAACAACAACAGCTTTTTTTCTGTAAGACCATCTTAAAAAATAAATAGAACTCATCATCCTTTTGTTATGAATTGCTTTAAAGTGTATTTTTTTATTAGGTATAGGTTTTGTAAGATTTATATTTGCTTCAAATGACTACAATTATACTACCTAATAAATTTATTTTTTAAAAAGTGTTTTACGATGTCTGTTAAAAGTACTGCAAATGGCGTTTTAAGTGAAGAGTTTTTAAAATTTGGCGTGGTGGGAATTTCCGGGGTTGCAGTAGATTTTTTTATAACCTGGTTGTTTAAAGAAAAATTAAAAATCAATAAATATATTGCCAACTGTGCCGGTTTTTCGTTGGCCGTAACTAATAATTTTTTATGGAACCGTTACTGGACATTTGCTAACACTATTCAACCTTTGGGCGAGCAATTTTTAAAATTCACTGTCATATCTATTATTGGCTTGGCTTTAAACACTTTATTATTAATGTTATTGGTAAAGTATGTAAAAATTAATTTCTATATCTTAAAGCTAATGGTAATCGGGCTTGTCTTCTTCTGGAACTTTTCTATTAATTATCTCTTTACTTTTCACTAATAGAATTTTATCGGTCCCAATATTTAATAAAAATTCTACCTCAATTTCAATCCACATATTTTCTGCGTATAATTTTTTATTGATAATCAACTTCTTGCAGATACCCGATTAATTTTTTCTTTAAAACTTGCTCGTTTAATAGCTTTTTATACACTACTTTTGCACCTCATTAAAAAAAGCTGCGGGGATAGCTGCAACTTCACTTAAACAAAAAAACAATGAGCAAATTACATTTCACTACAAAACATGCTAACGAGGCTACCGTTACACACAACTGGTACGTTGTGGATGGTACTAATCAAACCGTGGGTCGCATGTGTGCTAAAATTGCCGCTATACTTAGAGGTAAAAACAAAGCATACTATACCCCACACGTAGATTGCGGAGACAATGTTATTATTACTAACTGCGAAAAAGTAGTTTTTACCGGTAACAAAATGGATCAAAAAGAGTATTTAACGTTTAGTGGTTATCCTGGTGGACAGAAAGGAGAAAAGGCTAAGAACCTTTTAGCTCGCCGTCCAGAAGTTGTATTAGAAAGAGCTATAAAAGGCATGCTTCCTAAAAACAAATTGGGTCGCCAGATGTACAAAAAATTATTTGTATATGCAGGTGCAGAACATCCACACGGTGCACAAAAACCACAGGATCTAAACTTTAATCGTAAATAAAAAAAGATACTAGATTTTAGATATTAGACAATAGACAAGAACAATATTTAAAGCCGACAATCTCATAAAAATAAAAAATGGAAAAGCAAAAAAACGCAGTAGGTCGCAGAAAAGCAGCGGTAACACGTGTTTTCCTTAGCAAAGGAGAAGGTGCTATAACTGTAAACGGAAAAGACTACAAAACATATTTCCCACTAATCTACCTACAAAATCAAGTAGAGGCGCCACTTAAGTCAATAGAATCTATTGATAAATTTAATATTGTTATAAATGCTACCGGTGGTGGCGTAAAAGGACAGGCAGAAGCTGCAAAATTAGGAATAGCTCGTGCATTACTTGAAGTAAACGCTGAGTATCGCCCAATTTTTAAGGCCGCAGGTTT
>Ga0105047_10002282_pt1 | contig 34282 bp, 16 predicted proteins | sample MAT04_FD_78384 | JGI IMG/M metagenome (GOLD analysis project Ga0105047, IMG submission 78384) | Freshwater microbial communities from Lake Fryxell liftoff mats and glacier meltwater in Antarctica - MAT-04 (megahit assembly) | ecosystem: Environmental > Aquatic > Freshwater > Ice > Liftoff... | reverse complement strand
GCGATCTGGGCGTTGTAATCGCTTGCAGGAAACGAAAAATCGATTGCGCTGCGACGCGGCGTCGGTTTCGAGGGCGGTTTCGCACCTCGCGCCTCACTTTCCTTCACTGCAGCCTCCCACTTGGAGAGCATGTCGAGGTTGAATGAGGCCATCCGCTCCGGCGTCCACGACTGCTCCCGCTTTCGCGCCGACTCGTAGTAAGCGCGCCCGATATCGAGCTGGAGCAAGGCGGGTAGCGGCATCTTAGCCTCCGCCGGACCGCCGGCATGCGACGCGCGAATGATCCCAATGGGCACGCCAAGATGCGCATGCAGGGCGCGGCTGAAATAGAAGGCTACGGCAGAGTGTTTCGGCAAATTTTCCGGCGTGATGGGCTCCCATTTCGCGGCGATATCCTGCTCGGGCATCTTCGACATCAGGTCCGGCGTCTTGAAAAACCGGATTTCTGGAAAATTCGCGGCCGCAAGGTCGTCCGCCACCCCAGGAAGACGTGTCGCCGCCGCCATCGACATGGCCATGTTCGATTGTCCCGAGCAAAGGAACACCTCGCCTACGAGTACCTCCTCGATGGCGAGCGCATTTGCCGCGCCAAGAACCACCAAGCGGACCTTGGAACGGGAGCGAACCGGATCGAGCGTGACCTGCCATCTGCCGTGCAGATTCGCCGTTGTCCGCTGCTGCTGTCCCGCGATTTCCACTGTAACCGGTTCGCCTGGATCCGCCCAGCCCCAGATAAGCACCGGTTTCTCACGCTGGAGCACCATCCCTTCGGAAAACACCTGAGGCAGCCGCACGGCGGCGTAGCCCGCGCTCACCAGGCTAATGCCTGCGGCGAACACCCAGGCTGCGCGATGGACGAGCCCGAAGCATCGCGACGAGACTACTTTCATTTGGTTGCTCCGAGCCCTTCATAGGCCGGGATCCGCGCCATTCGCAGGCGGAGAATCACCAACGGCTCCTCGCCGATTACTCTCTGGGAACTCCACGGCGGTGGCGTCAGGGTGCACTCGGCCCCTTGCCCGCCGACTTCGTCGCCGCTGAGAACCCGCTTCACCTTCCAAGCGCCACCCACAAACTCACCCTCCTCCACCCCGAGATTCACCAGTGCGGGGCGCGCCGGGTCGGCGGACGTGAACCGAATCGAGGCCCCGCGGGCCAACACGAGAAACTCGTCCGGCGCCGTCTGAGCCATGAGTCCGAACGAACCGTAGCGATCGTTCGCGAGCCCGTCGGTGCACGGCGGTACCACGCGATACGTCACGACTGCGCGATATCCGTCGAAATCGAAGCTTTCGCTCTTCGCATCGTCGGTGCGGAAGAATCCATGCAACCTCGCTGTGCCCCTCAATGGGGTAATGACCGGAACGATGTTCGCGAGCTTTCGGTAAGTCACGCTGAGCAAATGGCCGCGATACATTTCATTATCGATGCCGAAGGGAGAGAACGCCAGCGCGTGATGTTCACCGAACGAATACAACGCCTTGGCCGGAGCCGTATGCGGGTCGTCACCCCACCAACCGCAGCACTCAGGCATGAACAGCGGATTCCCGCGGTGCCGGAACGCCGCCGCCTGCAGCTTGAAACGGTGGTAATTGTCGACTGCGAAGATATCGAGCGAAGGAGCGCCCGCCATCCAGACGTCCATGACCGGAGCCACTGGGCCGCCGATTGGATCAAGTTTGGGGTCGAAAACTTCACCGCGAAGCTGGCAGGCGTTGACGAACATCGGCAGTGGATAGACCGCCTTGCCAGCGGCGGCGACGTGTTCGACGTAGCGGGCGTAATGCCAAGCATGGAAAATGTCGTCGGTCGCCGGGCCCTCGCCAAAAACGTCCGTCCACGTTCCGCTCCGCCGCCGGCCTTGGCCCACCCAGCGATCACGAACATACGGCTGCAGCTCCGCTTCATGGGCGGCGAGCTGGGTGATGAGCAGATCCGGCACGAGGGCTGCGAACGAGGCACGGGCAAGGCTCGAACGATCCGGGCCAGTGCCGATTTCGTTTTGAACCTGAACCATGATCACGGTTCGACGAGTGCCATCGACGCGCTTCAGATGCGCAAGCAGAGCGCGAAACGCCCGTGCATCGGCATCACGCGTGGCCACTCCAAAAGGTGAAAGTGCGGTCGCAGAGAGTCGCGGGAAAAGGTCCGGCCTGGTCATCACCCAGTTGGGCGCATAACCGGAAACGCCGTTCTTCCACGTGCCGAACCACAGGAGCCCGAGCCGCAGCCCATGTCGGCGGGCGCCTGCAATCATTGCGTCCACCAGGGAGAAATCGAGCTTGCCCTCCTCCGGTTCAGTCTGCCGCCAGGAAACGGTCGCGAAAACGGTGTTGAGGTGCAACGACTGCATCTCCGGCCAGATCGGCGCCATGAACTCGGGCGTCGACGCGCTCGAGTTCCGCAGTTCTCCGCCGAGGATCAGCCAAGGCTTGCCGTCCACGATCAGATCCATCCTTCCCTCCTGCCGCACCACGCGCGGGATTTCGGCGGCGCCGTTTGCGACGTTGTGCGCGAGTAGGGCCAGGAGCAGCAAGGTAAGATGTCTATTCATTTTAGTCGAGATCTTGGGACGAAGGTAAAAGTAATCGATTTGGATCTGTTTAAATTTAGTTTGCGGGAGCCGCTTCGAGATACGCCAGCAATGCGGCAAGATCGTCAACGGATGCACCGGTCATGAGCCCGGACGGCATGGTGGACATCTCGCGTTTTTCGCGGGTCACGATATCGTCCCTGGCAACTACCGTCGCGATGCCAGCGAGGCTCCGGACGTCAATGCTGTCCCCTCCCTCGCGCACGACGAAGCCCTCGACGGTCGAGTTGTTGCGCAACGTGAAACCCTGAGACTCGAATCCCTGGGCAATTTTCGCGTTCGGCGCGAGGATCGCTTCCACGAGTTCGGAGCGGCTGTAGCGCTGGCCGATTCCGCCGAGCATCGGGCCTTTGGGCGGCTCCGCGGGGGAAACGGTGTGACACGCAAAACAGGCCCTTTGCAGGAAGAGCTCCTTGCCGCGGATCGGATCGCCTTTCAGCGCCAGCATGGCGCGGCTGACTCGCTCGATCTGCTTGTCGTTGATCAGTTCGCTGGAGCCGACCCCGCCGGAAGGTCCGCCCAGCTGGACCAGCGCATGCCGGGCGGCGGCCGCGACGCGCGGATCGGGATCCTGAATGCGGGCTTGGACGTCGTCGCGGAGCTCAGCCGCTTGCGTGCGGGCGATTGTCTCCAGCAAACTCGTCGCCTGCTCAGGCTGGTTCCACAGCGGCGCGAGGGCCAACTTCGCCGACTCCTTCGCCTTGGGGTCGGTGACCATCGGACTCCCGACCAGGTTGACGAGCACCGTCGTACCCACAGCGCGGCGGCCGGGTGACGGATCCTTCGCGAGGCCTGCGTACACATTGACGCGTTTGGCGAGGCGCACGTCACGGGTGAACTCCTCCCAGACGTTGGTCAACGCCTCGGGGCCGCCAGAGGCGAACGGCGCGATCGCGTCGGCGACCATGTTCACGTTGCGCTCAACCGCGCTCGTCACCAGCCGAAGCGCGCGAGCGCGCAGAGCAACCTCCTCGCGTGGATTCTGAATGATCACGAGCAACACCTCTCCCACGTGTTCGGGCATTGGCGCCTTGGGCGAAACCAGGGGTGCGATCAAGTCGAGCCGGGCCGCGGTGTTGTCGCCGGCCTTTTCCAGCATGAGCTCGGTGAAGCCATCGAAGGTCACTTTCATCCTCAGTAGCGCATGGACAAGCTGCTTGGCTTCATCACCCTGCGCCGTCTGGAGATGTGCCTTGAGCGCCTGCTCAATCGTATTACTTTGCTCCCACCGTTCCGGCTTGAACACTGGCCCGCTGGTGTCCGGCCGGGTGCCCCACCACATTTTAGGCTCGGTGAACGGCGCTTCCATTGCGTTGAGCCGCGCCAGCGCAGTGAAAATCCCGACGCGCCGCCTGCCCTCTGCAGTTCGCAATCGATCCAGCAATTCCCGGACCACCAATGGTTCGTAGAGCGCTTGCAGCACCTGCAGTGCGCCGCGATGCAGCCGCTCGTTCCGGCCATCCAGTGCCGCGAGGCAGGCGTCGGCCGCACGCAAGGCCCGGAGTGACTGGACGGCGATATGGGCGACGGTGTAGTCGGAATCCGCGGTTCGGCGGAGGAGAGCCGGTGCGAGGTCGATCCGACCGAGCCGTCCCAAACCGGTGACAGCCTGCAATCGCACGCGCGGATCCGCATCCTCAAGGGCGGTGACGAACGGCTCCGCCGGCACGTGGATCGCAAAGTGAGGGTCATCCGCCAGCGCCTTTAGCGCAAACTCCCGCATGCCACCCACGCGCGCATAAGGAAGCAGCTCCGGAATGGCGCGGCCACCGAGAAGCAGACGAATCGTGAAAATGGCCGCGACGCGCGCGCCGAGAATCGGACTTCGATCCGCAATTCCGCGTAAGCCCAGGATCACGTCGGGCATCGCGCCGCGCTTCAACAATTCACGCTGCGCGGCGAGGCGCCAGACCGCGCTGCCGGAACCGACGTGCGACACCAGCACGTCAGGTGCGAGGTTCGCGAAATCCGGCACGCCTACCGCTGCTCCCGCTTTCGCCGCCAGCCGCACGAGATAACCTACGTTTGGGCCGCCATAGTTGTAGCCGCCGCCGTCCCAGCTCGTCACATACAACCGTCCCGATCCATCGATATCCATGTCCGTGGCGCGCGGCATCTTCACGAACGAAATGCTACCCGCCTTCCAGGTGGCACCCGCAGGCGTGAGCGGATGGAACGCAATTTCGTTCCTTCCCCATTCGACCGAGTAGAAACCGTGTGCCCATTCGGCCGGCAGGCTCGACTCATCGAGGAAAATGGCACCCACCGGTGAACCGCCGCCAAAGTCCGCCAGCGGTGGAATCACTTCGTCGGCGAAACTCCGGAAGAGAGAAGGATAACCGAGCAGTGCGCCAAGGGGATTGTGCGTGAGCCTGACATTCCAGTCGTCACCGTCGTTGGTGTTGTCCCGCGTGAACAGGTCCAGACTCGGACTCACCGCCACCGCAAGGATGTTGCGCGCGCCGAAGGCAACGAGCTCGAGCCCGGTGCCATCCGGGCGAACGCGGACGATTCCGCCGCCCCGCAGGGCAAGCGATCGCTCGTCGCGGCCGACGGCCTTCACTGCGCCGTAATCCCCGACCGCAACGTAGATCCAACCGTCAATGCCGAGCCGGATGCCGTTCGTCGTGTGGTCGGCCCCGCGGAATGCCAGTCCAAAGCCGAGATCCTTGACCAGCGTTGTTTTCCGTTCTGACACGCCGTCGCCGTCATCGTCATGATACGCCGTCAAGTCAGGCGGGTGCATCACGTACAGGGTCCGCGTGCTCTGGTCCCAAGCGACTCCGCGCGGGCTGTCCATGGTCGCAAAAGTCTTGAACTCGTCTGCGCGTCCATCGCCATCGGTGTCACGCATGCGCACGATTTTCCCGCGATTCGGCTCACGTCCGAGCGAACCATTCTGATCGGCGCTGACGAACAGCATCCCGTCGAGGGCTGCTGTCACGTAGACCGGATAGGAAAGTTCCGGTGGGGACGCGAAGACCGTGGCGGAAAACGCCGGCGGATGCACGACTTTCGCCAGGATTGCCTCTGGCGTCAAAGGGGCGGTTGGGGCAGCTCCCGGCAGGGCAACGGCGCCAGCAAATCCAACAAGTAGAGCGCAACTGAAACGAACGATCATGCGAAGTGAAAAAGGAGGTGCGCAGGCATCGGCACTCGCCGCCGGACCAGGTGCGCGGCGCCGCGTGGTGAATCGGCCTGGCGATGAGCTATTGCTTGGCCGGCCCGTAGCCGCGTTTCGGCTTGCCATCACGTCCGAGCTTGCCGGTGGCCCAAAGAATGCCACGCGCGACTAAATCCAGGTATCGCGCATCCTCAACCGTCGCATTGTTGTGGCCGAGTGTCGTGGCGAATACCCGTGCTCTCTTCGGCCCGAATTCATTTGTCCAGATAACGACTGCCTCCAGATCCTTCGTCGTGCCATCCTTGTTCTTGACCGTCTGCCGGCCGCTGGCCAGCGAGCGATGGGCGGGAAAGACTGAGGGAGGCTGGACGTTGTTGTAGAGCTCCTCCTTAATCGTTGTCCAGTCCTGCATTCCTATCGTGATCGGATGCTTCGCATTCGCGAAGCTGATCGCAATTGGCTCCTGGGGCCCATGACCGCTCGACTGGAGGCCGAGGAAATCGAACCACAAGGCCCCGGCAGACCCCGGCGCCTGCGGCCGGTTGAAGTCCTTCACGACTCGAAAGCTGTGCATGGCGCAGTGCAGCGCCACGGCGGGGATTCCATCCAAGTGGGGCTGGAGCACGTTGCGGACGAGTTCCGGGTCATCGATTCCCGCGGCGCACTCATCGTGAATCACAAGATCGTATCCTTGAGCGTAGTTTGCGTCTTTAAGCGATGCGAACGGCGGGCGCGTGCTCGTGTCGGGCGTGTGCATATGGTCGACCACGAGGTTAGCTCGTTCCTCGAGGCCGGCTTTCAGGATGTCTTTCTGGCGGACGTAATCGTGGCAGCAGCCGCCGGTTACAAGGAGCACCTTCAACGGCTTGGTTGTGGCGGCGAGGGTGCTGCCGACGGCGAGCAGCGAAAAGATTGCGGCGACGATGAAACGAAACGAGGTAGTCATGGTTGGGGTTCGAGTTGGGCTAAGTGTGGCGCTGCAGAAGCCAGTAGTCGTCAGTGACCTTCTGTCCAGAATCCCAGAAACCGGCCCGGCCGCGCAAGCGGGCATGGCGGTGAACCGTTCACTCATTCCGTCGACGTCGTAACGGCGATCCGGTGCGCGTTCGGATCGGCGCCGGTTCGGCTGCCCCCGCCGCCTTGTTTGGCCAGGAAAGCCTGTTCGCAAACGCGTGCTCGGACGGCCGCGCCTACCTTGGGGTTGCCGCGACGAGCGATCGCGACGGCGCTGAATCCGACTTCAACACCAACGTCGAAGTCTCCAACCCGTCTGCCGTCGCTTTCACGGTGATCTCGCCGGGCTCGCGTTTGGTGCGGACGACGAGCAGTGCCCGGCCTTGGAAGAGGCTGCGTTCGTCGGCTTGGAACAGTTCGCTGCTGGCTGGGTCGCCGTTGTCCACGCCGGCATTCGTGCCGGGGCCGGTAAGGGTGAATTTGACCAGGTGGGCAGCGTCGGGGACGACAGTGCCGGCAGCGTCCAGCACTTCAACCATGATATGGGAGAGGTCCTGCCCGTCGGCGTGTAACACGGCCTGGTCCGGTGTCAGACGCAATTTCACCGGCTCACCGGCGGTCCTCAACTCATACCGGGCAATCTCTTTTCCTTGCGTCCTAGCCACCGCCAACACCGTTCCAGAGGAGAATGGCACCTGCCAGATCAAGCGCGGTCCTTCGCCTGGCTTGCCGTGGTGCTTCTTGGTTCCAAGACTCTTGTTGTTCAGGAAGAGTTCGACCTCTCTGCCAGTCGCGTACGTCTCCACGGACATGGTCTCGCCTTTCCTGAAGTTCCAGTGGCTTAGCAGGTGACTCTGGGAAACCTTGACGTCGTTCCAGATCCGGGTGGATTCCGGGCGGTTGATGGTAATGAAGGTCATCGGCTTGTCCGTGAAATAGCTCTGGACATCGTATGCCGACGGGCGCCGAAAGCCGCACAGGTCAAGGAAGCCGGACATCCAGCTCTTGATCGGCCACCAGTGACTTTCACCAACGTAGGGAATTCCGCCCCAGTAAAAGATCCCGCACGCGGTGTCCTTGTCCAACTTCGCCCAAGCACCCCGTCCGTTGTCGCCCGTCGTGCTCTCGCTGGCGATGAAGGGGAATTGCGGATATTTCTGACGGTCATCCGCCCACTTGTCCTCCATATAGTTGGAGCTGAAGACGTCGCTGGCAAAGGTGGCCTGATGCGGCGGATAATTCCGCCAATCAGGGTGGTCCTTCGCCTGGCTCTGCCGGGCTCCGCCCCATCGAATCGGATACTGCCCTTGGGTGGTCGGGCGGGACGGATCAACTGCCCGCATCACCTTGACCATCGCCGTTGACTGGGCGTACCCATAATCCGGCTTGAAGATATCTGCCCCTTCGTTTCCGAGGCTCCAGACAAAGACGCTGGGATGATTCCGATCGCGCCGCATGAAAGTCTCGAGGTCCTTCGCCCACGAATCCGCGAAGGCGCCTTTCACTCCGTAGAACTGGTCGTTGCGCTGATCGTACGCCTCATCATAGACGAGGAGCCCAATCCTGTCGCAATACTCCAGCACCTTCACAGCGTGGGGATTGTGTGACAAGCGGACCGCATTACATCCGAGTTCCTTCATCGTTTGAATGCGCCGCTCGATCGCGCGATCAAACGCCGCCGCTCCCAGGCAACCATGGTCATGATGGATATTGAAGCCGCGCAGGAATTCGCGCTTGCCGTTGAGAAAGAAGCCATCGCGCGTCATGCGGATTTCGCGGATGCCAAACGGCGTCTCATACCGGTCGCGCTCCTGCCCGTTGACCGTCACGCGAGTCAGCAGCTTGTATATGTTCGGCTCATTGAAATGCCAGAGCAGCGGCTTCGGCACGTCAATCTGCTGACGATGTGTGTACAGTTCGCCCGGATGAATCGGCGCAAGGGCACTGACGCTTGCAACCTCCTTGCCGTGAGGATCGATGACTTCGCTGATCACCGTGGCCCAAACCACATTCGTCTCTTCATTCTTCACTTCGGTCTGGACACTCACCCAGGCTACTTTGTCGGTGATTTTCGGCGTCGTCACAAATGTCCCGTAACGAGCCACATACGGACGGTTCGTAACCAACAACCACACATGCCGGTAAATGCCGCCCCCCGTGTACCAACGAGACGTGCGCCCGGTGGTGTTATCCGCCAAAACCGCCACCACGTTCCGCTCCCCCTCCGGCTTGAGATGTTGCGTGATCTCGCACTCAAAATCCAAGTACCCATTGAGATTGGAACAGACGAGCGCGCCGTTCACATAGACGGTCGCCTTCTGATAAACGCCTTCAAACTCGAGTACAACGCGCTTCCCGGTCATCGAAGGTGTTGTCAGAAAGTCCTTCCGGTACCACCCTTTAAGCAACGGACGGAATCCGTTATATGCCAGTTCCTTCTCCTCTTTGCTGCCAACAAAGGGGCCTTCAATACTGAAGTCGTGCGGCAAATCCACGCTGCGCCACTTCGTGTCGTCGAACTCCGCCTTCTCCGCCCCGGAAACGTCGCCATGGGTGAACCGCCACTCAAAGTTGAAACGTTCTCGGGATCTTCCCGATACATCAATAGTGTCGGCAAGACAGAACGTCAGTGCAATGGCTAGGATGCGTTTGTTAAACATAGGTTATTTCGTTGTTGTGCTGGTCCTTGCGAACGGGGAACGCATCGGCGTCGGTGCCGCTATTCAACGATCATCACGCCCCGCATGATCCTCCAGTGACCGGGAAACGTGCAGAGATAGGGATAGTTCCCGGGCGCGGTCGGGGCGGTGAAAACCAGTTCGAAGCGTCCGTTCGGGTTCACGAGCGGGGTCGCTGCGAGCACGTTCGTTGAATCGGGGACGTAGTGCTTGGTGAGGCTGTCCGGATTCGCGGCCATCTGATCGGCGAGCAGCCCGATTTCCTCCTCCGCACCGGGTGCGACAAGGACGAAGTTGTGCGCCATGAGATCCGGGTTCTCGAAAATGAGCCTGACGCGCTGGCCGCTTTTCACCCGCAGCTCGCGGGGGGCGAACTGCAGGGTATTGGGCACCGCCTGGATCCGCAGCGCATCCGCATCGGCCGCGTGCGTCTTGTCCCAGGCCGCCGCCAGACCTTTCAACGCGGCGGCATTCGCCGCGAAGCGTGCACCGATGAGCGGCTGCCCGAGAGTGTCGTACACAAACACCGGCGGCGGTTCGCCCTTCAGCCGGCGGTACGCCATTTCTACTATGTTGAGCCCCGGCTTCAGCTCCACCTGCAACTGCTGCTCGGAACTGTAGGGACTGTGCGTCGACAGCACCTGGACACCGTTCACCTGCACATCGAGGAAGCCGTACTTCACGCTCAGCAGAGCGCGCTCTTCCCGGCTCGCCTCGATGAAGGTCCTGAAGGTGCGCGTCACCGGCGCCACCGATTTCGCGTGCTCGAGCTGCGCCGCAGTCGCATATGGGTTGAGTTCGCCGGTACCCGTGGAACCGAGGTCGAGCCAGTGCCGGACCCGGGTGGCCGGGGCCACGTGCAGCACCGGCACTGACCTGCCCTGCCGCGGATTCGTACCGGCCTGCAGATCGAGGAGCATTTGTTTCACCGCCGGCTGCGTCGGATGCAGGTGCGCGACGACCAGATCGAGGCTTGGTTGCGTGGCGCGTAGGTGCGAAACCACATGAATCGCCGCCATCTGCACGCGCGGATGGGGGTCATGCGTGGCCGATGTGAGCAGGGCTGCAGCGTTGGGGAGCCGATCTGCCGTAAAACGAACGAGCTTTACCGCAGCCATCCGAAACTGCGGGTCGTTCGATTTCGCCAAGGCTGCGATCCACTGCGGCCGCGCCTCCCCGCTCGCCTGCAGCACCCACGAGGCCTCGAGCAAAGCCTGCTCGTAGGCCGGTGTTCCACGCGTTTGCGCCGCCACCCACGCGTCGATCGCCGGAGCCGCCGGTGCGCCAAGTCTCCGCAACTCAATGCGCGCGTGGTGCCTCACGATGTTTTGGACATGCGCCAGCAACGGGAGGAGTTGAGAGGCGGTTGCGCCTTCGATCCGAGGCCGTTCCTTCACGAGCGGCTTCCGGGTGTTCACCACCCGCCAGATCCGGCCACGCTCATGATTCCATTGCGGATCGCGCATCGCATGCTGCGCGTGGCCGATGATGAGGCTCGAAAAGTCCGAAACGTAAAGAGCACCGTCGAAGCCGAACTCAACGTCAACCGGCCGAAAGGTGCTGTTCTTCGACCAGAGCACATCCAAACGCCCGGACGCCACCAACGGGCCCTCCTCTGCGTTTACCGGCGAGAGCGAGACGATATAGTTGCCCAGCAGTGTGGCTGACGCGACCCCCTGTTGAAATTCGTCCGGGAAATTCGGACTGGAAATGACAGCGAGCGCGGATCCCTTGGCATAGTTCAGCACGGTGCCATTACCGTAAGGATGGTACGCGCCAAGCGGCAGCCAGGTTTGCGGCAGCGCCTCGAGAACATGTCCGCCGCCGAAACGCTGGTAGAAGTTGCCGTAGCGATCAAAGGAGACCTTCCACGGGTTCGGCGTCATCCCCTGCCACTCCCGCTCGAGGCGACCCGTCTTCGGATACAAGCGGTACGTCGTGGAATCGAGTCCGCGCACCACTCCGAAGGGGGTCTCGAACTGCGAACGATGGAATACTCCATCGGAAAAAATCACGTGGCCCATCGGATCCGTTCCGACCATTCCGCCATGGTGCGAATCGGTCACGTCAATGCCGCGCAGCAGCTCGACCTCCGTATCCGACTTATCATCTCGATTGACATCGGTGAGGATCAGGAGCCGCGGTTGCGCCGAAACGATGACGCCGCGTTCGTGAAACGCCACGCCGTCCAATGCGTCAAAGCCGTCCGCGAAGGTCGTGCATTTGTCGGCCTTGCCGTCTCCGTCGGTGTCCTCGAGGATGAGGATCTTGTCGTGCGGCTGCTCGCCTGGAATCGTATGGGGGAACGAGGGCATGGTCACTACCCAGAGCCGCCCGCGCGCATCGAAGCTGAGCTGGACCGGATTTTTCAGCTCCGGAAAATCCGCCTCGGAGGCGAAGAGGTTCACCGCGAAACCCTCCGCGGTAGCCAGATCCTGCAGCAAGGCCGTGCCGCTCTTCACGACTCCGCCCGGATACGAGTAGGACGTGACCTTTCCGGGCGGCAGCGCCGGCAGCGTTGGCGGGGGATAGTCCGCCAGCCGCGCGGACGGCTTCGCGGCCAGCTCGTGCACGATGTTCTCCGAAAGCTCGATGAGTTGATGATAGCGCGGAATTTCGGCCGCATTCTCTTCCGGCCGCTTCCGCACGCCGTAATAGAGAGCGCCATTTTTAGGCCGCACGAGCTCAGCCACGTAGCGGGATTTCTGCGCCACCGCGCTCGCTACTTCCCGCAGGCGTGGCGCTTCGTTCGTCGGGAGTCCGGCATCACCCAATAGCGCCCGCGCGATCACCGGCGCAATCGCACGGCTGCCGGCGGCATTCAGGTGCATGCCAAGCGTCATCAGCGGCACACCCGCCCGCATGTACGCGTCACGGCTGGCAGCAAACAGGTCGATGAACTGCGCGCCGTGTGCGGTCGCCAGCTCAGCGATGGCCGTGGCATACAGCTCCAGATCACGATTGCGGACCGCGGCGTTTCCCGACGTCCGCTCCTCGGCTGCCAGCGGTGACAGCATCACAACCTTTGCGCCGGGATGCAGCCGATCAATCTCGCGGAGATGCGCTTCGTACTGCGCACGGAAGTCGGGCAGGCCGGCGGCGCCGGCGAACGATTCGTTCATTCCGTATCCAAGCACGACGACGTTCGCCGGCCATGCGGCCAGCAGTGTCCTCATATGCTCGGCGTACCCTTCAGGGCGCAGCCGGTAGCCCACCTCGTCACCCGTCCACGCCAGACTGCGCACCCGGAGCTTCCCGTCCGGATGCGCAAGCTGGAGGTGCGCCTCGAGGTCGCCGAATTCCAGCAGCCGCTCCACCATCGCATTCCCGTAAAATAACAGCGTATCGTTCGCCCGGAGAGTAAACTCCGGGGCCAGCAGCCGCTGCGCGTCCTGCGGCTTGACGCCCACGCGGAACGGATTCCGTGCAATCGGCGGTGTTACGTCCGCGCGCTCCGGAATTCGATCCTCCAAACCTACGGTCCAGTAAGCCGCGTTGACCATCATCCGGCGAAAGCCCTCGTTCGAGAAGTCGCTCGCGCCGGCCATTGCCCCTCCCATGGTCGTGGTGAATACCCGACCGCGCTGGCCAACAGGTCGGGACCATATCCAGACCACCGGCAGCATCGGTTCGTTCGGCCGAATCATCCGCTGCCATTTCCCATTAAACTGTTCACCCACGACCGGCGGTGAATCCGGCGACATCCCTTGCAACACCTGCCCGAGAACAAGGGGCTCGCATCCGACCGGAAGTGGCACGGTGACTTCATACACGTCGCTCGAGCTCCAGATCTCACCGTCGGCGACTCCGCGCAAGACGGGATGTCGGTCGGCGCCGGGGGCGAAGATGCCTCGCGTGCTCTGCTTCCCATGAAACCCCCAGTGATTCAAATGTGACTGTCCAAGCACCTGCCGGCTAAACCCGCCGGTGAAATCCGGACCCTTGTAATTCCACTCAAGTCGAGCGTACGTGGGGGACGCACCGGGCGGATGCGTCGCCGCTGAGAAGCTGCCGAAGGCGTGGGTGGCCGTACGCAGACCCATCACGGGACGACCCGAATCGAGGTACTCGGCAATGTGGCTCATCTGAGCATCCGGCAGCACGCGGAATCGAGTGAAGACAACCATTAGGTCCGCACGGGTGAGCGCCTCGAGGCCCGGAATGTTGTCTCGCTGATCAGTGTCGATCACGCCCGTCTGCTTGTTGATCGCGAAGAGCACTGTGCAGTCGAAGCCATGCCGCTCGGCAAGTAATTGGGCGAAAATCGGCAGCGATTCCTCGGATCGATACTCGTCATCGCCGGTGATAAATACGAGGTGCTTACCGGCACCGGGTCCTGCCGGATTGCCCTTGAAAAATGCCCACTGCTGGTCAGCGGCGAACGTAGTCGTAAGGATAAAGCCGACCGAAAGCAGGCACGAGAGCGCGGAGAGGAAAGCGCGATTCATGAAAGTGGATTACTTGATCTCGACTTCGACGGCACCGTCTTTGTGATCGACCCGCAACGTCAGCCGGCCGTTCGCCACGTCCCATATGGCTTGCTTCAACGCGGCCGACGGCGTCACCTGCCACTCCGGCTTACGCGCGGACGTCAACACAAACTCCGAGTCGCGTTCGGGATACTCGGTGTTCGCCTGCAGCCAAAGCTCGCGACCGGATGCCGCCAGCTTAGCCACCACGTAACTGTGCACGGAAATCCGTCCAGCCAGCGAGCGCAGGTCCCCACTCCCAAACGGAACGGAATAGGTCTGGGTCACGTCCTCGTTTTCGTGCGAATTGAGTATGGTCAAGGAATCGCCCGCGCGGTTGACGAGCGCGTCCCCTTCGTACCATGCGGGATAGGCCGCATTGAAAATCTCCTTCACGCGAGCGACATCCTTGAGTTGGGAGATCGGCAAGTTGCGGATGCTTCGGCCGATTGGCTCGTCGCCCTGCACCAGAACAGGAATGTAATGGTAGCGCCCGGTATTCGGGAAGAACTCGTAAAGCTGGCCGTCGATGTTGCCCATCCGAGAAAATCCGTAGGTGCCGGCGAAAAGCGGTCCATATTCCGCGTAATACGGCCACGCCTTCGCGTCGGGCAGCGGCCGGTCGTTGTACACCGCGAGTTTCACGTTCGACCGCACCTCCTCCATCGTGGGCACGAGACCGTGGCGGACAATGGCCTTCATCAGCGGCATAACGAAGCGTCGGAAAGTGTCGGTCGTTTTACCGCTCGTGTCCCAGATCGCGGATCGCCAGGGCGTCTTCTCGTTCGCGTCGAACATCAAAGTCTGGCCATCGAGACTATAGACGCCACACCCGCGCGCGAGGCCCATCACGATGACGAGATCCCAAAAGATACGCGGCATCGTCTTCAACACTCCGCGACGTTCGCCGCGATTGACGCCCATGCCGTCGAAGCCCGCGTTCTGCCAGTAAAAACCGCCATCCTCCCATGCGCCGTGGTGATGCGTCACGCCGCCGAGCCACAGCCCAAGCGCCGCGCTTTGTGAATAGAACTGGCGCCGGATGATATTGTTCTTCTGAGACAGCACCAGGTGCGAGCCATAAGCGCGCACGAAATCGCCACCCTGGTCCATCAATTCCTGCCACTTGTCGTCCTTGTAGGTGCCATCCGCTTCCTGATAAAACATCCCGTACTGCGCACACAGCCTGATCAGGCGGTGATGATAAAGCCGCTCCTGCGGGCGACCGTCGCGATAGAGCGAACTAAGATGTTCGCCTCCCTGGATCCCGACGAAGTTTGGTACGTTTTGAAACAGCCACTCGATGTCCGCCAATCCAACCCAGTGGCTGCGCAACATGAACCGGTACGGTAGCTCCTTCATCCCGCGTGCGAAATCGGAAACGGTCAGCCCACGACTTTCAAAGCCCTCCGCGATGACCGCGACATAGGGCGCGAGCTCCGCCGGAATATCGGGCTTGAACCGCGTGTAATCCAGCACGCGGGTCGCCTCGATCGTAAAAAGCGGCGCTTGCGCGGTGATGGCACGCTTGAGCGGTTGCTTCGGACGGCTGGCACTCACGATGAAACCGCGCGTCGGCGACCAAGTGCCGAGCGTTTTCCCCTTCACGGCGCGAAGCCTCCAGTACCAGCGACCTGGAGTCGGAAGCTGTTCATCCGTGGGTATGAAGTACGGATACGGGTCGCTTTGGGTCAAACGCTTCCCTTGCGTCGTAACGAAATCAGCTGACCGGGACCACTGGATCTCGTAATCGATCACTGTCGGAAGCGACTTCCACCGAAACATCATCGCCAGGTCGGTCACTGAGGCGTCGGAGATCGGTGACAGGAGTTCGGGCGGCTGCGGCAGGGTTTCGGCCAGGATCCATTGGTTGAGCTTCGCTCCCCCTGAGGTCTTGACGTCGAAGACTACATCCACTTCGTCCTTCAGTTTCAGCACAGTATTCAGATCCACTGTGTGCTCGCCTGAACTCGTCAGCCGCGCCACCGTTATCGGCGCCAGAGCTCCCGGATTCTGCAGGGGCCGCGCCGTGACCTCTACCGCGCCTGCCCCCCCCGTCACCTGCACGGAGAATCGACCCTCGAATGAACGGTTCAAGTCGATCCTCAACGGAGCCGTCGCCGAGTCGATGGTCGCGTAATCGGAGACGCTTTGGGCCCCGGCCGGCTCGCCGTCGATGAACACCGCGCAGGGCGAAGCCAGCAGCGGTAGATTTCCCTCCTTCAGCGAACGCCAAACCGCGAGCGTTTGACGGAAAGCATTGGTGCCGGTCTGCGTCGCAAGAAAGGCGAATCCGTTCTCGAGCGTGCCGTGCGGCTCGACCCGGAAGGGAAACTGTCCCTGCACCGGATCGATGAAGTTACACTGGAACCCGTTGCCGCCAACGCCCCAGATCATTGAACCAGTTCCCACACTCGATGGTGTCGGCAGCACCGTCGAAAGTCCGACCGCGCAGCCGCTTGTCAGAGACTCCATGCTGGTCCGCATGATTTCGCCGAGCCAAGACGGCCGCGTCTCGCTGCCGTTCAAATCGCCGAGCAACGGCGACTTTTTTCGCTGTACGAGGGGGCCAGGCATCAACTGCGGCGCCCAACGACCGTGAACTCCGTCCCCGCTGCGCGTGTAAGCAATCCAAAGCGGATGATTACCGTCGTTCTGCCAGCGGATCCGATAGATCATGAGCGGAAGACCGGAAACGAGTTCGAACGACTCATGCACCGTCATCCCGTCTGCGAAACCCCTCATTCGCCGCACGGTGGTTACAATCGGACGGCCTTCCGGGGAGCGCGAGGCGCCAACGCGCTCCAGCGTCGACAAGGAGAACGGCTGTAGTCCGAGCTCCTGCGGGTCGCCGAACTGAATTCGTCCCCGGTTCTCTTTATCGACCCAGAAATCGGCGCGCGCATCGGTTATCAGGAGGGCAGAGGCAAAGTCCGTAGTGTCGAAACCGAGCGACCAGCCGCGCGCGCCGATATCAACGCGTACAACGCCGTTCCGCATGACGCCGGTCTTGGCCGCCGGATCGATCTCGGCTCTCGTCCAGTCGTCACGCGGCCAGCCTGCGGCACGGGTGGCCACCAGCTCGAGGCGCGATCGCATTTTCAACGAAACGAAGCAGCGTACCACGGGACGACCATCCTGGGTCCCAAGCGCGACCGGTAGCGGGCGTCGGTCCCCGGCCGCGTGGATTGCAATGGGTGTTCCTGCCGGCAGCCCGAGTTTCTCGCAAAGCCGCGCGTGGTCGAAGGTAACGGCCGTGACATGCACCGGCAATTCGGTGTAGTTGACAACGCTGATCGGCAACACCGCACCGGTTGTTGCCGCCAGACTGCGGCTGACCAGGGCAAGAAGTGCAACGAGAAGCAAGGCGGGGTGGAACATGGAAGCACGCAACCGGCATCGAGCGGATGTGCGCTGACGCCGGTGGCGCCGCATCCGAACGCACTGAGAAGGTGACACGGTCTCGAAGGGAATCAACCGCCCGAACGTGTGAACCGTTCACCAGTAATTGCGCACTGCGCGCAGCCGAAATTAAGTGGCGGTCGCCGAAGATCCCGGTGGAAGCCGGGGCCGAGCTCCGCCCGTTCGCCGCCACAACGTATCGCCAGCAACTCGTCGATACCGTCCATGCAAGGCGTTCGGCTCTCTGCCTACGTTTTCTATCTCAACCACCGGACCGCCTCGTGCGCATAACCCTCTCTACCGGACCCCACCTACAACTCCGGCCGCCAGTGGCTGAAACTACCCGTGCGGAAACCGCCGCGCCACACCTCGGCGCGGTAGCCGCCCGCGCCGGAGGGGGCGGCAACGGTCGTGGCAACGCCGGCTCGCAGCGGCAGCCGCGCCTCGCCGAGCAGGCGATTTTGGGCGTCAACGAATTCGACGCGCAGCTCAAGGTCTGCCGGTGGAAACACTGGAAAGTCGGTGCGGGCGTCGAGTCGCACCGTCAGCACCCCGGAACGGAGCACGGCTTCGCGCACGGTCAATCCCGTGTGCTCGCGGCGGAGCGCATGATACGTCCCGCGTGGATTTCGATCCGGATCGATGATGCCCCATTCGCGCCAGCCATTGCGGCTGGTGCCGACATAACGGCTGCGATAATCGTTAAAACTCCAGATCGACAATCCGGACACGAACGGGCGCGCGCGCACCAACGCGAGCATCTCGCGAAACCAATCGATACGCACCGTTTCGTCTTCGGCGAAGTCGTGCCGGAAACCATATTCTGTCACGATCAGCGGTTTGTTGGGATTCCGCTGGTGGGTGATGTCAATGTTCTCGGCGTTCTTCTGCGGCGTCGCGCCGTAGGTGTTGAGACACACGAAATCGACATACGCCGAGCCTTCGTCTCCGCCCTTGAGCCCTGGTTTCGCAGCGGAGTTACTGACAAACGTGACTAAGCGCGACGGATCAAGTTGCCGGGTGAAGTCGCGCATGTCCTTTGTCCAGCGAAGACCCGCCGGAGTGTCGGACGCGTACTCATTACCCACACTCCAGGCAATGATCGATGGACGGTTCCAGTCCCGCTCGATCAGCTCGCGATGCTCGCGCATGAACCGTTGGCGCGCCTGCGGATCGTCCATCAGGTCAGCGCTTCCGACCGCGGCGTGGCTCGCCTCGCCGATCAGCAGCATGCCGTGGCGATCCGCCCAATCGAGTACTGCCGTCGCGACCGGATAGTGCGAGAGTCTTTGAAAGACGAAGCCGCCCTCTTTCATGAGCTGCAGATCGCGCGTCACGATCTCAGACGGCTCGTCCTGCCCGCCGCCCGGATAACTGGCGTGTCGATTGCCGCCAGCGAGCTTGATCGGATGGCCGTTTAGGAGGAATCCCGTCCCTTGGATCTCAAATCGGCGAATGCCGAAGCGCACCGTCTCCCGCGCGTGACCCCCGATCGTCGTGCGCCATCGGTACAGCACCGGCCGGTCGAGCTGCCATAGCGACACCTGCTGGCGCGTGAGTGCGTGCCGGAGCTCCACCGCGACGGTCGCACCTGCCGGCACAACCGCAGTGACGCTCGCCTCGGAAAGCTGCAGCCATTCGTCTTCGCGCGCGATCTCGGCGGCGGCGGTCACCCGCTCTTCACGCAATGAGGTATTACGAATCCAGATCTTTGAATAGACAACGGCCGTCCCCGCCGCGAGATCGGGCGTCGCCTCAACTTTATGCTGCAAAACGTAAACAGCGGGCCCGATAAGCAGGTCGACACCGCGGATGATCCCGCCGTCATCCCACCATGCGACAACCTGCTGCTGCGGTTGGTTGCCGTTGCCGCTTCTGGTCCATCGATTATCGGCGCAAACCACGAGTACGTTCGATGCGCCAGGCTGCAACGTACCGGACACGTCAAGTTCGAATGGCGTGTAGGCACCGTCGTGTTCACCAACAAACTTTCCATTGAGCCAAACGCGCGCCTTCGCGAACACCGCGCCAAAGGACAGCCGCACATGCTCACCTGGCGCTACCAATGGTGCGACGAACCTGTGCCGGTACCAACCAGCTCCGATGAAGCCGACAAACCGCGGATCGTGCGCCCATGTGCCCGGGACTTTAAGCAGATCCCACGAGCCATCGCCGTACTTCGGGGAGAACCACTCGCGCGAGTCGCCCCAGTTCTGGTAGTCCGCCGCGAATTTCCACTCACCACCGAGGGAGATTCGCCGGACTTCAGCGCCGGCTGGCGCGGGCTCTGCGGAAGATGCGAGGTGAGTCCACACTGCGGTCATCGCCGCGAGGAAGAACGTTTGCAGAGTCGTTTTGATCATAGGTAATTCAGCGTTTCCCGACATGTAGGTTTGCCAGCGCTAAGGTGGCGCGGCCGCCATCCGTGATCTTGAGGTTCGGCGCCATACCTTTGCAGTCGCGGCGCATGTACCAGCACCATTACATAGATGCCCGGAGCGTGGGAAAGACGCCCGATCCACCGCCACAGTCCGCGGATCGTTAAACGCCGCTCAGCGTTCCGGATCGCGTTCGCCGGGCCACAACTCACCCCGTCGTTGTTGTCGGTCTCATTCACGGACGCACCTCGAGCGGGATCGCCACATTGAACGAGTGGCTTCGATGGCTGGGTTGGTTTACATCGACCGCGCCGTACAGCCCCCGCGGAATCTCCGCCTCGTCAATGTACAACTGCGGCCGCTCAAGCTTGGTTCCGCTTCGCGAGCCGTCAGCCCAGGCGAAATCCTTGCCCACCACCGCCGGGTGAGCCGCCGCACGCCAGACGAGCCCGTCATGCGATTCGAGCAGCGCGATGCCGCCCACTGCGCCGGTAAACATCCCGACTACATCGCGACTCAACGCATAGTACCGCTCGCCATAGAGCCGGCTGTACCAGACGAACGGATCCTCCGCGACCATCCACGCCTCGCGATGCACCAATGTCGGTTCGAATACCTCGCCCGTTGACTTAAAGTAAGGCCCCTCGGGCCCCGCGGCAGTCGCCGCTCCGAAACGTACCCTACCGCCGCGCGGCGTGCCATTATCCGTCACGGCCTTGTAGATCAGGAGAACCGAGCCGTCCGGCCGGATGCATGCTGCTGGATTTGTCGTGCAGAGCGAATCGAACGCACGCTGTTCGGAGCTTACGTCGACGATCGGCCGATCAAAACGTTGCCACGGTCCGCGCGGATCCGGGGCGATTGCCACGCCCACCCGCTGGTTGTTACGGTGAATCCAGTAGCTCTTCCCATCGCCCCGATTCCCCATGTAGTACAGACAGAACTTGTCTCCGATTCGCACGATGTTGGGATTATGCGTCACGTTACCGTCCCAACGCGCGGGATCGCGCCGCGGCAGCGCGACATTCACGTGTCGGAATGGCCCGAACAAGTCGTCGGCCACGGCATACGCGACCTCCGAATGCGTCACCCACGCATCGTGCCCGAGCACCTTAGGCCAACGCGAATAGTACATATGACACTTGCCATCAGCCGTCCGCGTGACGCTCCCGCACCAGATGTAGAAGTTCTCGTCAAGGAATCGCGTCGCCTTGGGGGCTGGTCGCACCGCCGCGCCGAGGTCGAGCGGGCCGGTGTCCCTTGTCAGTGGCGTCGCGGCCCGAGCGACCGCGATTCCCGTCAGCCCGCCGAGGATCAGGGTACCGGTTCGTTCTAAAAATTCCCGTCGCGAGGTTGCATTCATCGCTTCCTTTCAGTCGCGGAAGTGCGCTCAGGGATCAGCACGGCGCGTCGCGCGAGATAACCGAACCCATACTGCGCCTCGACAGACCCTTCACCCTGCAGCTTGCCATCGCCCGCCCTCGATGGCGTTCCTCGATGCCAAGGGATCCGTCCGGAAAACGTTCGGGCATTCGCGCCGTCTTCATCCACGTTCAACCACTCCACGTCGTCGCCGGCAGCGACGCGCACCCGCGCGCTTTCCACGCGTTGGTAATCGAAGTTCAACGGTGCGACGAGCTGGGCGATCAGATGGTCGCCTTCCCGACGAAGTGTCACTCGGGTGTTCGCGTACGCAAGCCAGGCGAGGCTGTGATTGAACGCAGCGTTGAACTGTACCCAGCCTTCTGTCCAGCCGACGTTCCCCTGCTCCGGGTGGTACGGGTAGTGCTGCCGTTTTGGGCTTCCATCGACGACGAAACGCACCTCGCTAAGCTGCCCAATGCCCCCATGATGGAAAGAGTACCAGCCGTGCTCGACGCCCTCAAGCTCGCGCGGCGCATCATACGAAAAGTGTCGGCCGGTGGGATTGCGCCCGAAGCCGTTGTCAAAGTGCGCGTAGACCAATTCGTCAATGCGCGCGCGCTTCGCCACATCGCCCAGCAGCGGCTGAACGGCAAGCAGTGCAGCCGGCAGGCCGAGCACATTTCCTGGTTCGTTCCACATCGTGCGCTGCGGCCCGGTCGGCACCCATTCGGGACCATCGGTGAGCTTCCGGAAATCCCAGAGGTTCTCCGAGCGCCGAATCACCACCGACGCCCATGACTCCAGCTTCTCGCGCAGCCCCGCGGGCGCACGATCCGGGTACTCACGCAAAAAATGTGCCAGCCCCGTTGCCGTGAGAAACTCGCTCATCCGCTGGCCCTTCGTGCTCTGTGGATCGTCCCAATCCACGTTTGCAATCATCCACGCCGCCTGCCGGTGCGCTGCTTCGAAGTACAGCTCCGCATCCGCCCGGTGCTCGCGCCGAGCGACTTCGAAAAGCAGTAGGTTCGGCTGGACTGAAAACCCCGGCGGATACGCCCCCTTGGTCGTGCCGACCTTCGTTTTCAGCGCGAGCAGATCATGCTCCGGACTCTCGTCATACGGATACTGACGATCAGCCTTCGGCTGGGACCACGCGATGAACGTGTACTCACGCACGGCTTCGTAATTCTGCTCCGGCAGAAACTCGCGCAGCCACGGCCACGCGTACAGGAAGTACGCGAGCTGCGCCTTCAGGTGCTCGTGGCCGAGCCGCTGCGTAACGATTACATCCGCACCCCAATGAATCATCTTTACGAGATCGGGAGCGTCGTCGCGGTAAGGCTCCAGCGCGCCCCATAATGACTTTTCGGTCGGCGCTTCATAGCGCACCTGCCGCGGCATGCGCGCATACGCCGAGGGATTTGATAGGTACTGTGGTACGAGCGTGTGCAGCTCCCAGCCGAAGTGGTGGTCATCTCGCCAGGCGAAGGAACCGCGACACGCCGCGCGCCAGTTGCCGACGTAGTGCCGGCTGTCGACCATGAAGTCGATCGCGCGCTGATACGTCACCCGTTCCAGCCACCACATGCCGATGCGGAACGGCACCGACCGCTCGCTCCCCGCTACCACGACAAACTCGTCCTCCGACACGGGATCGAAGGCGCTGAAGTCCCCGATGTTGCCCCGAACTTCGCCAGAAAACAGCACAGGGCCTCCGCGCGCACTCTCGATTTCGAACCGCGTCTTATCGGGCAGCGTCGGAGCGGTGAACCGCTTGGGCTCCCCAAGATTGAAGCCACTCTGATTAAGATAGATCCGCGGGATCGCCGTGTCTGGTGTCGCCACCTTATCGGCGGAAACAATGGGGGGCATGCCTCCGGTGCCCGCCGGCCATAGGAAGACCTCCTTGATCCGCGCTTGGCCGTCGTGAGTCGCTGTCACAAGCAAACGCAACCGGTCGGTCGTGACGGCCATGGTGTCGTCAAATGCGACTCCAAGCGCGACCTGACGGTTGCCACTGACGCGGGCCGACGGAATTTCGACCCAGCGGCCATCATACCGAAATTGCACGACCAGATCCTTGATCGTCGTGGCCGGGTCGAATCCGTTGTAGAGGTGAAGGCCGGCGAGCGTGTGCACCCCCTCTAGCTGAACGTCGAGCCACACCGGCGACACTCCGGAGACGCTGATCCACGAAGATTCTTCGGTGATCACGCCGTCGATGACACGTGCCGGGCCTTGGTCGCCGGCCGTCGAGTTCGACGACGCGCCGACCGCCGGAAGGGGCATCGCCCGAGGCAATTGAGCGTGCAGGGTTGCGCAAAAGCCGCAAAGGAACACCGACCACGCGCGACGAATGTACGGATACGACCGATGGAGGCGCCTCTTCAGGGTGACTTCGAGCACGGTCGGATCGTAGTTCATTCGTGGAGAAAGGAAATCCGCACCGCGTCAGCCACCACGCCCGGACCCAGCGCTTGCAGCTTCAGGTGATCGCCGTTGCCATAGTGCAACAGAAATTCGCCCAATCGAAACCAACGCCCAGCACTGCCGGCTTGGACAATCTCGATCGGCGCGTGGGTCTGCCCTGCGATCGTCAACTCCAGTCCCGCTCGGGCGGTTTCCGGACGCCCCTCCGGCCACCAAACGTCCACGGCGTACACGCCGCTCCGGCGAACCTCGAACCGCCATTTAACCCAAGGGTGCCAGTCTGAATCGCCCAGCGTGTCGCGCTCATCTACGGCCTCGAGCACGTCCACGCCGAATGCGCCTGCACGGCTTTGGCGCTCCCATTTTCCACGCGTCGCCACGTCAGGCTCCGCGTTGTCAAAGACAACGACAGCTCCCTCGATGTCAGTGCGAAAGGGACTCGCGGGAAACCCTTCCCGATTGTACAAACTTGCGCGTGGCGACCCGGACCAGAGGTAACGAACCGCGGCCGGCTGCCCGACGTCGGCACGCCAGACGCGGATCGCATTGAGTCCAATGATTTCCGCTTTGGCCGGCATAAACCCGCCCGCGTCGCCGCGCACCTCGAAACCTTCGAGGTCACCGCGTGCCTCCAGCCCGGTACCCGTGTGCTCAAATCGCGCCTCCACCCCACCGTCGACGATGCGCGCCTCGCTAAACATGGGCCCGGTGTAAACGCCGGGCCGCGCATACACCAGGCCAAGTGCGGCGCGCGCGGCACGTTCGCCGATGATTCGCTTGTCGCCCGGATGGAGCAGGTCGGGCACGCCAGCATCAATGCTGACGACGAGCGCGGAGTTGGGAATCACGCGTTGCGCGAGAAACTGCGCCTCTCTCACACCGACGAATCCGCCACGATAACGCGGCAACTGGACGTTGATGAAAGCGAAGTCGCCGCGACCCCAAAGGTCGCGGATATCGCGAACCATCGCAGGGAGCAGCTCGCGATAGCACAGAGGATCCTTTTGGTTCCCCTCACCTTGGTAATAGAGAAGACCGGCCACCGGCATTCCCACCAGCGGCGCGAGAAAGTCCGAGAACAGCGTCGGCCGCGGTCGGGAACCGGGCGTGAAGGGAATCCGCGGCGCGAGGTCTGCCAGCGCTGCATCGCGAATGAAGAGGCGGATGTCTCCCCCGTTCCGCCACGCGTACATCAGACCGACCGCCACCTTAAGCTCGCGGTGGAGCGCGCGGGCGAAGGTAAATCCGACCGCAGTGAACGCAGCTGCGTCCTTCCGATTGGCCCTTACCCAGCGGGGTGGCAACCCCGGGTCTGGCTGCTCGCCCCCCGATTGTTTGAAGTACCTGATGCTCGGATACTCGGCATCAGCCAACACGTCCTCACGGTCTGTGAGACCGGACACAGTCATGGCCATGTTCGACTGGCCGGCGCAGATCCAAAGTTCGCCGATCCAGACATCGCGGACAACGCGCTCCTCGACGCCGCATGCGATGCACAATTCATAGGGCCCTCCCGCAGGCAACGCCGGCAGCTCGAGCTTGAATGTACCGTCGCGGGACACCGTTGACGCCCGGAGGCCGTGCAGACTTGCGCTTACCGTGGCTTGCTCGGGTGCCCGGCCGCTGAGGAGGACCGGTGCACCGCGCTGGAAAACGACTCCGTCCGACAGGTGCGGTGGCAGTGCGAGCGCGGCGGACTTGGCCAGCTCATCGCTCGCTATCGCGTGGGCCGCCGGTAGCGTGCCCGTGCGCTTTGGCTCGGCGGGAATCGTCGTGATCACGTCGGTCCGGATCGGCGTCCTTCCGTCTGGCGCAAACCAAGTGAATCGCACTTCCGCCGTGCGGATCGGCGTCGCAAACGCCTTCACCAACCGGACGTGTTCTGCTCCCCCGCCGGAGAAGTCGAAGGTGCCGAGTGTCACCCAATCGCTCGTCCCCGCAAACGGCACATCGACGCTCGTCACGTGTCCGGCGTGGTGAACCTCGTACCGCTGCCGGCTCGAACTGCCGGTCTCGCTCACCCGGAAGATCGCCACCGTCGCGCGCGCCGGCCCGTCGATCCGGGGACGATAGATGCAAAACGCATTCACCCGCGCTGAAAACAGCGTGGGCACCTCGGGGTCGGCGCCGGCAATACCAGCTCCCCATTCACCGAATTCGGTGAATCCAATCGGGAATTCATTCGCATCCAGCTCGGCGGCGTCGAAGGCAACGCACCCCGCCACCAACCCCTGCAGCCCACGCAACCAGACAACAACGCCACGCCGGAAGGCAAGGGCAGACGCGTTAGTTATTTCCATTGGTATGCTTCCCCACGCGCGAGCGTAATCTCGCGCACCGTCGTGCCATGACGGATCCTAAAAGTGCCCGGGTGCGTCGCGCGAACCGTAGCGCCCTCAAGCCGCCCTTCCGCCCACGCGAGATCGACCGTGGCACCGCCACGGGCACGCAATCCGCTGACTCTGCCGTTCGGCCAGCTTTTCGGCAGCGCCGGCAGCAATTCGATCTCACCGAGATGACTCTGCAGCAGCATCTCGGCGATCCCCGCCGTCGCCCCAAAGTTGCCGTCGATCTGGAACGGCGGGTGAGTGTCGAGCAGGTTCGGAAGCGTGCTGTGCGCCAGCAATTCATTGAGCAACTTGTGCGCGCGGTCGCCATCGCGCAGCCGCGCCCAAAAATTGATTTTCCACGCTTTGCTCCACCCGGTGCCACCATCGCCGCGCAGTTCGAGCGAGCGGCGGGCCGCCGTTGCCAGATCGGGCGTGGTGTGCGGCGAGATTTGCGTACCGGGATGTAATCCAAATAGGTGCGAGACGTGCCGGTGCTGCGGCTCGACTTCCTCGAAGTCCTCGAGCCACTCCTGCAACTGCCCGCGCCGGCCGATCTGCATCGGTGCCAGCTTATCAAGGTGGACTTTCACTTCCGCCCGAAAAATTTCGTCACCCCCGAGAATCTCGCCCGCGGCGAGACACGCTTGAAACAACTCACGCACAATTTGATGACTCATCGTCGGGCCCATCGAGAGCGCCGCAATCGACCCGTCGGGCGCCATGAACTTGTTTTCTGGCGAGCCCGCCGGGCCAGCGACGAGCCAGCTTTTGCTCGGATGTGGCACCAGAAAGTCCAGATAAAACTCCGCGCTCTCGCGCAAAATCGGATACGCCCGCTCAGCGAGGAATTTTCGATCCGGTGCAAACAGGTAATGGTCCCAAAGGTGCAGGCTCAGCCACGCCGCGGCATCGTTGAACAGCAGGTCGGCGGTGCCTCGCAGCTCCGAGGTAGCCCACGGAGCTGTGCGCGTGCTCAACACCCAGCCACGACAGCCATAGCGGTCCCGAGCGGCTAGCCGGCCGGCGGGCCGCAGGCGTTCGATGAGGTCGAATAGAGGCTCATTCAGCTCGGCGAGACCAGTCGGCTCGGCCGGCCAGTAGTTCATCTCCGTGTTGATATTGATCGTGTAGTCTCCGAACCACGGCGGCCGGTAGCTTTCATTCCAGAGTCCCTGCAGGTTTGCGGGCAGAGTGCCGGGACGCGAACTGCTGATCAACAGGTAACGCCCAAACTGAAAGAACAGCGCCGCCAGCGCCGGATCGTCTTGTCCAGACCTGATCCCGAGCAGTCGTTCGTTGGTTGGAACCGTCGGTTTCATTTCGGACCCGAGGTCAATCGTTACGCGACGGAAGAAACGCTGATAGTCCGCAATGTGTGCCGCCCGTAGTTCATCCCAGGGTTGCTGGACCGCCGCCCGCGCCTGGACGAGTGCGACGCTCAGCGGATCGGCGTGACGAAATGTGCTTTGGGCCGTGACCACCAGCACGAGCGCATCCGCGCCTTGCATCTGCAGCCGGGAACCGTCGATCCTAAGCGACCCACCCTCGGTTCGCGCTTCGAGCACGGTCGCAAACTTTACGCCACCGAACGGCGTCACCCCGGTGAGCACAATCCGTGCGGGCGCCTCGCTCCGGACGTTGGCGTCGCGTCCTCGCGTGAGCTCGATCGCCCCGGTGATCGAACCGGGCTTGTTGGCCTCGATACGCACCACGATCGCTTCCGCGGGAGCGCTCGCAAAAATCGTCCGGGTGTAATGTACACCGTCCTGGTTGAATCGTGTGGTCGCGATCGCCTCGTCGATGTTCAGCTCCCGGCGGTAGCTGCCCGCCGGCGTTCCCACGGCGCCTGGAAAACTCAACCAGAGATCTGCGAGAGGTTGAAAGTGACCGTATCGCGGGTCGTTCGGCGTGGTGAACGTTTTCTCGGCCAGTTCGTGCGCCGTCCGGTAGTCACCAGCAAACAATAAGCGCCGGACTTCGGGCAATGCGACGCGCATCTGCGGAGCCGAGGTGAAGTGGTACTCGCCGGACCAGATGCTGTCCTCGTTAAGTGAAAGGTGCTCGCGGTCGACGGTACCGAATAGCATCGCGCCGAGCCGGCCGTTCCCGACCGGCAGGGACTCATTCCAATTCGCCGCAGGCGCACGGTAATGCAGGACGGATGGCGCGGCGAGAGCCGTGCCGAGAGCGCTCAGACAAAGCAGAAGCAGACGATGGAACAACATGGGGTTCAAAGAAGGGGACCTACCTGCGCGGAAATCTCCGCCTGGGTAAACACGGGATTGTAGATTCGCACGGCGGAGAGTTTTCCATGTAATCGCGGGATCGAACGGCCTGAGAGAGCGATCCTGACTCGTCTTAAGCAATCGGTAGGCAGACCGAGACAAGCGGGGATATACGGTAAAGGCATAACGGGACTCGCAAGGGAGAAACGTGTCTTCCGTTTGAATCGCGGCAACGGAACCGCGTGGTGAAACGTTCACTTTCAAAGCAGCCACAATGGATGAGGTGGAGGTCACTGCATAACCAACGCTCCGCTCCCTCAGCGGCACGGACGTGACCATCTCGCGCCTTTCCTGAGCCGCAAACCTCGGCAGCGGCAATCGTCTGAGACAAGCTGCCTGATAGATCGCAAGAGGCCCGGTCGCCCCCAGCTTGATGTGTGACTCCTCGATCAGGTTGACGGCGTTGACTGCGGGTCGCCGTTTCGCCACGATTTCTTGGAAACTATACCGATGCGAAACACCGGCAATGGTGGTTTTACAAATAGCCGATCGCCTTGGTCAATCAGTGGCTGCCGTGAGTTGTGGGCCAAGGCTTCGAAACATCCGGCTAATTCAAAAGTATCCTGCTAAGTTATGCCCTCCCCGTGGAATAAAGAGAAGATGGCCCCGACCCCGGACCAAGAACCGAAGAATCAGCGAGCCGACCTCAACGAGCATACGCTACGCGTTCAGCAGCTCTTCATCCAACATCAGGCCCGGCTGCGCTCGTTCCTCCTGTCCATCGCTCCCGACTTTTCGACCACGGACGACGCGTTGCAGGAGACTTTTATTGTGATTTCCCGCAAAGCGGACCAATTTACCCCCGGCTCCAATTTTCAGGCTTGGGCCCGACGCATCGCGATCTTCACCCTGCTTTCCCACGTGCGCGACCGTCAGCGGGGTCCGATGCTGCTGGCGGATGACGTGATTGAAACTCTGGTCGCTTGCGCACCATTCGACGATGACTCGACGCGACACAACCACAAGCTGGAACTGCTCAAAGACTGCATCGGCAAACTTGCCCCTGCAGCTCGAGAACTTATCCGCCTGCGGTACTTTAATGAGCATTTGCCAGAAGAAATTGCCCGCCTTCGCTCACAATCGGTAAACGCGATCAATGTCACCCTCGCACGCGCTCGCGTGACTCTGCGCAAGTGCATTGAAAATAAGCTCGCCGCCGACCCGCTCTCGCCATGACCGACGAGCGCCTTTCCCTCCTCATCAGTTGGTATGTCGACGGACAGCTGCCGGAGCTCGAGAAAACCGAGTTGGAGGAATTGTTGCGCCAATCGGCCGCAGCGCGTGAACAGTTCTGGCGAGAAACGCGCCTCCACACGGACCTGCACGAAACAGAACATGCAGCCGCACAGGCAAACAACGCCCCGCGGAGAACTTTGGGCACCCAGTTCCGCCGCTCGGAAACTCCTCGTTGGTGGCGACGCCCTACTTTCGCATTTCTGGCTATTTCGGCGTTGGTTTCGATCAGCCTAACGGCCGGTCTTTCGTGGCGCTCCGATCCGGAATCGCCCCTCGCCGAAGCGACCACCGCTGCGGTCGCATTCTTGGCCCAATCCGTCGACGCGCAATGGGAGTCTCCCTCCGATTCTCACGCCGTGGGCACTGCGCTCGAACCGGGATGGCTGCGGCTGAGAAGTGGATTAATCGAAGTGGAATTCTACAGCGGCGCCCGTGTCGTTCTCGAGGGTCCGGCCAAGTTGCGTCTGGATTCGACGTTGGACGCCTATTGTGCCGCAGGCCGTCTGCGGGCTGACGTGCCGCCCCAAGCGCGGGGCTTTACCATTCTCACACCAGCGGTACATGTGGTTGATCTTGGGACCGCCTTCGGTGTCGAGGTTCGCGGTTCGGAGTCAGAAGTTCACGTGATCGAGGGCAAAGTACGGCTGGAGGGTATGGACAGCCCACCGCGTTATTTGCAGGAACCCGAGGCATTGATCGTCGCCGGCAACGGCCGAATAAGCGCCATGCCCGCCCAACCCACATGGTTTGTGCAGGCCGGCGAATTGGAGCAACGGTCGATTCAGGCCCAAGGTGATCAATTCTCCCGCTGGCGTGAGACTGGTCATCGGTGGAATATCGATCCGGCGACGTTTTTGCGTTTCGACTTTGAGAGTCTCGTCCACACCAGCCGCACCCTTGTCAACGTAACGGCCGGAGCCGATGGTAAAGCCGACGGTACCGTTGTCGGATGCGGCGTCGCTGAAGGCCGTTGGTTAGGTAAACGGGCGTTGGAGTTTCGACGAATGAGCGACCGCGTACGAGTGAACATCGAGGAGGAGTTCTCGTGCATCACGTTAGCCGCCTGGGTCCGTGTCGACGCCTTGGATCGCGCGTTTAATTCACTCTTCATGAGCGAGGGCTACGATACGGGTGCCCTTCATTGGCAGATCACGAACAAGGGGGTGCTTCTTTTCGGGACGCAAGGTCCTAACAATGCTGGTTATGACTACCGCAGTCCCGTCATCTTCACACCTGAACGCATCGGCAAATGGGTGCATCTTGCGGTGGTCTTCGACTCGGAGTCGCACCGGGTTGCTCACTACGTTGACGGTTTGCTTGTGTCCCAGGAGAGGACCACGTTTGAGCTCCCGTTCAGAATTGGCGCGGCGGACCTTGGCAATTGGAGCGTCGGCACACGCAACACCATCTATCCTGTACGCCACTTTAGCGGGTTGATCGACGAGTTTGCCGTCTTCACACGCCCGTTGCGTGACAAAGAAATCCTCGAAGCCTACGAGACAGGCCGAATTCGCGCCTCACCCACCTATACAGCGACCGATCTCAGAAGGCGAAATTAGATCAGCTTTCCTACCTGACTGCCCGAACCACAACCCCATGCCCATTCCTTCTTCTTCCAACGCTCGATTCACCGCGCCCCCGGAAAGGCGCGCAAGATCTATCGATTCCCATGCCAGCCGCAATTTTCTATCGAGCGTCTCACTAAAACAAATTGCAGCCCACGCCGGATGTTCCTTGGCGACTGTGTCATATGCACTTCGTGGAAGCCCTAAGATCTCCGAAGTAAAGACCGATGAAATCAAGCAAGCGGCCATCGCGCTTGGCTATCGCCCAAATCCCCGCATCTCCAGTCTCATGGCCCACATCCGCCGCACCCAGCAGCGTCGATTCGGGGAGAAGATTGCATTCGTCTGGGTACATACATCCCGCTCCTTAGCCCGTCAGGATCCATTTCTTCGAGCCGTCTACCTTGGAGCCAAGACGCGAGCCGAACAATCGGGCTTTGGCCTCGAGGAATTCTATACAAACGACGCAGGCATGACCGAAGGACGCCTCGAACAGATCATTACCTCCCGCGGCATTACCGGAGTCGTACTTTCTCCAGTAACGACAAGCGAATCTGTCGTATCCATGAACTGGAATTGGTCAAACTTTTCCCCGGCCGTAATTGGAAATGTCTCGTGGACCCCTGAACTCCATCATGCCGGTCACCACCATTATCTTGGAATGCGAACCGCGCTCGAAGAATTAGGAAAGTGCGGCTGCGCGCGCCCAGCCGCTATCATCGAACCGGAGAGCAATGTGCGTTCGAAGCGGGCGTGGGAGGCTGCCTTCATCATGCATCATCCGCTGGGAATTCGGGCGAAGGCGCTGCTCGCGACGCCCCAGGCAAACAAACACGAATTCATCGCCCAGTGGGTCGATAGAGTGCGACCCGACGCCCTAATCGTTAGTGCAACTTCGCTATTGGATTCACCAGGATTGTGCGCCGCCTGTCGCAGGCTCGGATTGAAAGTCGCAACACTCTACTGGACACCTGAAGCAAAGGGCATCAGCGGCGTCGACCAGTGCTACGAGCGGATCGCAGCCCATGCGATCGATCTCGTGATCGCCCAAATCAACAGCAATGAAACGGGTGTTCCAGATCTGCCTCGCATGATGCTTTTTCCCGGCCGTTGGGTTACTTCCAGCTCCCAAGAACAATTCGTCGGAGGTTTATCGTCCCACACCGCGAATGCCGCGCCCCTGTCGGGCGACCGGTTGATCGAGGAATGGGGATGTTCCAGTCCTCGATAACGCTTTGGATGAATGCCGGCGGTGGGTTTGGTGTCGGAAGTTCTTGAATGGCGCGGAAACGCCAACGTTCTGGAGGTGCGGAAGTGTGACATCGTCACCTCCGAGCGGACGACCGCAGGGCGCGTTTCTCAACGGGCAAGCGCAGGTTGGGGCGGTCTTTTTGGCTATGTATTCCCTCGGATATAACGACGCCCTACCCCGCCGACCCGATGGCGCCGGGCAGGATCTCGCAGTCCCAATCAACGCTGGTCAGTACCGGTAGTCTAACGAGAGGCGCCACGAACGAGGTGGTGTGGGACCCAGCGAACTGGGGTTGAAGTAATCGTTGAGCGCATTGTCAACCATCAGGCTCGCCGTGACCGGGCGTTCGAGGATGCGCATGAGACTGTAGCCGGCGCGGAGGCTATAGACGGTGCCTTCGTCAATCTTCGTTCCCGGAGGTCCGAACGCCTATGACGAGCCCACATACTTCGCCATGCCGGAAAGACTCAGGCCCTTCAGTGTCCCGCGGGTGAAGCGGTACGATGCCGTGCCCGTGGCCTGATTGAAAGGAGCGCGCTGTAGTCTCTGACCTTCGAGTGCGCGGTTGGCCGGATTCTTGGTTGTGCGGGCATCGACGTAACTGTAGCCCACGATCAGCTGCAGCGCTGGAGTGACATTGCCGGACAGACGCACTTCAGCACCCTTCGAACGCGTCTCACCCACTTGCGCCTCATAGCTGTACGTGCCGAGGGCGTCGACCGCTTGAAACGTCTGCCGCGCGTTCTTATTGACAATGTCGAAATAGCCAACCTGTCCCGTGATCCGGCGGCCCGTCAGGTTGTCGAATTTCAGGCCGACATCGAGCGAGTCCGAGACGAGCGGATCGTACGGGGTCAGGACGCGGCCGAAGCTGGTCCGCAACGAGGCAATCTGCCGAAACGACTGCGACTTGTTCAAGTAAATGGATTGGGATTTTCCGAACGGACGCCAAAGGCCGCCGATCTGCGGAGTCACCCGGCTGGCGCTGGTGATAACCGGCTTCGCGTTGGTGAAGTAGTTGCGGTTTTCCGCGTCGAGTTTGGCGTAGCGGGCCCCGCCGAGCAGCATGAGCCGCTCATTGAACGGTGACGCGGCAGAGATGACGTACATCGCATGGTCGTCGTTAAAGCCAGCGGTGTTGCCATTCAGGACGCCAAGGCTGCGATCAACGAAGTCGTTCCTAATCCAGGTGGTCGGATCGCCGAGATTCCAATCGGGTAGCGCAGGAAACTGCGGCGGCCGCGCTGTGCTGTTTTTGTAGGTGGCGCGAGAATGTTTGAACTCGTTGCCAAGGACGACGCGGAAAAAATTCGACGGCCCGAGGTCGAAGCGACCCGCGAGATTCGTCACGACAAAGTTGCTTGCGTCGTCGCCTTCGGTGCCATTCATGACGCGGCCAAGGAAGTACTGATCCTGACCGTTGATCTTCCGCGTCGTCGTGTTTCCGCCGAGGTTCCACTGATTCTGGTAGCGGCCGTAAGTCCCCACGATGTTGCGGAAGATAATCCGCTTGGTGAATTGGTGCTCGATCGTCGCCGTGTAAGTCCGCTGTTTGAACCTGCTCTCATTGCCCGGGCTGAAGATGTTGAACGTGTTCGGCAGATTCGAGAATTTCGCCGCGTAGTCGATAACCCCATTGATTGTCAGCCGCGGCCAGCTGCCGGCGCCGAGGATCTCGTGCCAGCCCAACTCCGCCTCGACGGTGATGCTGGTTTTCGGAAACACCTGCCATTTCAGTACCGGCGCGATCATGCGGGTGTACTGGCCCTCGAAATCGCGATAGCCGTTGCGATGCAGCAGTGACGTATCCAGCCGGAAGGAAAGGGTTTTTGACCGGTTGATCGCGCCGGTAACTCCGACTTGGGAGCGAAAGTAGTCCCACGAACCAACGTCCAACTTGGCGTCGAACGCGAACTTCGTCGAGGGCTGCTTCGTGATGGTATTGACCGCGCCGCCAGGATCGATCTGTCCATAGAGCACCGAGGCCGGCCCATTGACAATTTCGACCCGTGCCACGTTGGCAGAGTCGAAAGTGCGAAGGCCGGTGATGCCATTGCGTGCGCTAAAAAAGGTGACGACACCGCGAATACTGTAGCTGACTCCGTCCCCATCGCCCCGCTGTGCGGTTACGCCGGGAGTCATCGCCACGATGTCGTGCAGGTCGGTCTTCCCGAAATCCTTGAATTGTTGCTCCGTGACAATGTCGAGCGAGAGCGGGATG
>Ga0105047_10002280_pt1 | contig 34286 bp, 29 predicted proteins | sample MAT04_FD_78384 | JGI IMG/M metagenome (GOLD analysis project Ga0105047, IMG submission 78384) | Freshwater microbial communities from Lake Fryxell liftoff mats and glacier meltwater in Antarctica - MAT-04 (megahit assembly) | ecosystem: Environmental > Aquatic > Freshwater > Ice > Liftoff... | reverse complement strand
GGGCACGAGTGGCGCCTCACCGGCAGCGCTCACCGGCGGCGCGGCAGGGGCCATGCGCTCGGCGTCGCGGGTGCGGGCGGCCTCGTCCACGGTGCGCGCGACTCCTCCTGGCATGCAGCGGCCCGCTGGCGACGGGTGCGAAGGGCCGCGTCCATCCGGGTCCGGATCGGCGCCGAGTCTATCACCGGCACCCGTTCGTGCAGGTTCGTGGCGGGGCGGGTGCTACGATCGGGTCCCGTGCCGAAGTGGCGGAACAGGCAGACGCGACGGTCTCAAACACCGTTGGCCGCAAGGTCGTGTGGGTTCGATCCCCACCTTCGGTACCAGTCCATCCCGGGCACCGATCCATCCCCGGGGGCGCAGCCGGAAGCGGCGGGCACGCTTGCGCCTTCGGCCGTTTCCGGGCCGCAGGCCCGTATGATTGGCACGTGATGCTCGGACCGCCCACGTCTTGAACCAGGCAGCGAGCCCCCGACAGCGCCCCGGCACGTACGTGCAGGCGACCGGGTCGCGGGTTCTGGCGGCGGTGATCCGGTCCAGTGACCTCTCCGTGAGGCGCGTGCCGATGGCGCCCGCGTCATGAACCCCGGGCCGGGCGTGGGCTGCTGGTGAGCCAAGCGAAGGCTCGATCGTCGCTGGCGGCCGGGTCCGCGGTGGCGCTGGCAGCCGTGGCGCTCGTGGCGTCACTGGGGCTGTGGCTGGCGGGCGGCTTCGCCATCGACATCCCGTGGGCGCCGACCCTCGGCCTCCGCCTGGACCTTGCATTCGACGGCCTGGGCGCGTTGTACGCCGTGCTGGCCACGGGCATCGGGCTGGCGGTCTTCGTGTACGGGGCGGGCTATCTGCCGCTCCATCTGCAGCACGCCGGACGACCCGCCAGCGACGGCCGACGGTTCTGGGCCTGGATGGCGCTGTTCATGGGCGCCATGGTGGGCCTGGCGTGCGCCCGCGACCTCATCCTCATGTTCCTGTTCTTCGACCTGACCGCGGTCGCCTCCTATTTCCTCATCGGCTTCGACCGCGAGCGCCGCGAGGCTCGGGGCGCCGCGCTCATGGCGTTCCTGGTCACGGGCGTGAGCGCCGTGGCCATGCTCATGGGTGCGGTCCTGCTGTACGCCGAGTACGGCACCTTCTCCGTGGCGCTGCTGTCCGAGCTGGCGGTCCCCGGCACGCTCACCACGGTCGCCACGGCGCTCATCGCGGTGGCCGCGGTGGCCAAGAGCGCGCAGGTGCCGCTCCACTTCTGGTTGCCGCGCGCCATGGAGGCGCCGACGCCCGTGTCCGCGTACCTCCACTCCGCGGCAATGGTCGCGGCCGGCGTGCTGGTGCTCGGGCGCCTCCACCCGCTGCTCGCCCTGGACCGGGTCGTCCTCGACGGCCTGCTCGTGATCGGGTTCGCATCCATCGTGGTGGGTGGCCTGCTGGCCCTCGCCCAGGACCGGCTGAAGCAGATCCTGGCGTACTCGACCATCTCGCAGTACGGCTACGTGCTGGTGCTGTACGGCATCGGCGGCGAGCTCGCAGCGGGCGCAGCGGCGCTCTATGTGATCGCCCACGGTATCGCCAAGAGTGCCCTGTTCATGACCGCGGGCACGGTCATCATGGCCACGGGCGAGGACCGGCTGTCGCACCTGGGAGGCCTTGGCCGGGCGCTCCCCGCGCTCGCCCTCGCCAGCGGTCTGGCCGCGGCGACGCTGGCGGCGCTGCCCCTGACCATCGGATTCTTCAAGGACGAGCTGTTCTTCGCGGCCGCGGTCGAGCGCGGGCCGTTCGTCGGGGGCATGGCCGTGGTGGCGGCGGCCCTGACGGTCGCCTACATCTGGCGCTTCTGGCTAGGCCTGTTCACCGGGCAGCGCCGCGTGGTGCCAGCCGCGATCCCCACCCTGCTGGTGGCACCGGTCGTCGTGCTGGCCGTCGTGGCGGTCGTGGGTGGGGTGCTCGTGGAGCCCTTCGCGCGACTGGCCGCCGGGGCCGCCTCCGTCACCCATGGCACGGCGGTCCTCGTGACACCCGCCTACCACCTTGACGCGCGACCAGAGAACCTCATGGCGATCGCGGCATGGCTGCTGGGCGGGCTGCTGCTCGTGGCGCCGGCCGTCCGCGAGCCGATCGTGCGTGGCCTGGCGCGGCTGGGCGAGGCGATCGGGCCGCGGCACTGGTACGGCCGCCTGCTCCAGGGGGTCAGCCGCCTGTCGGACCGCCTGCACGCAGCCGAGGTCCGCGACCTGCGCAGCAGCATCGCGGCGGTGCTGCTGCCGACAGGTGTGCTGGTCGCGCTGGGCTTCCTGGCCACGCCCACCGAGGGGTCGTACATCGTGGGCGATGTCACCGCCGGGGACCTGCCCCTGATGGTGTTGCTCGCGCTGGCGGTCGCCGCCGCCATCACCGTCCCCCGGGACGTGGGACGGTTGCGGCCGGTCCTGGCCCTGTCCGTACTGGGATTCGCGCTGGGCGCTGCGTACGCTGTGATGGGCGCGCCGGATGTGGCGCTGGTGGCGGTCGTCGTGGACGCGGTGTTCACGCTCGTGTTCGTGGGTGTCTTCTCGCGCCTGCCGCCGGTCACCGGCACCATCCGCCAGCCGCGCCGTCGGGCACGCACGATCGGGGCTGGGGTCATCGCCGGCGTCAGCGCCTTCGCGGTCATCTGGGCATCCCTGTCGCGGACCCCGATCGGACCAAGCGACGCCACGGAGCAGGTCAGGCTGACGCCGAGTGCCCACGGCAGGGACGTGGTGACGGTCATCCTCGCCGACTTCCGGGGCCTGGACACCATGGTCGAGATCACGGTCCTGTTCGTGGCGGTCATCGGGATCGCCAGCCTGCTGCGCCGTGGGAGGTCCTGGTGAACGACATCTTCGCGATCGTGGCGCCCCGCCTCCTGGGACCGGCGCTGATGCTGGGCATCGCCATCATCGTGCGCAGCTACGGCAACGTGGGGGATGGGTTCAGCGCGGGCGTCATCGTGGCCACGGCCATCGCCCTGCGCTATGTCAGCCTGGGCTGGCGGCTGGCGGAACGAAGCCTGCCCATCCTGCGCCGCGCACCGCTGGTGGCGGGCGGTGGGCTGCTGTTCGCGCTGGGGACGGGCTTCGCGGGCCTGCTGGTGGGCGATCCGCCCTTCACGCACCACCCGCGGGCGGGCGAGGGGGTCATCCATATCGGCACCCTCGAGCTGATGTCCGCGGTCGCCTTCGACATCGGGGTGTTCCTGGTCGTCACCGGGTCGCTCGTGGTCATGGTCCACCACCTCGCGCGGCTCGTGGAGGGTCATCGGTGATCCTCGTGCTGGCCCTCACCGCGGCGGTGCTGTTCGGCGTGGGCGCCTACCTGCTGCTTCGCCGGGATCTGCTACGTGTGGTGCTGGGGGTGGCCATCATCTCCCAGTCCGCCACGCTGACGCTGATGGCCTCGGCCCTGCGCATCGGCGACGCGCCCATCCTGCCCCTGCCCGAAGCGCTCATGAGCGATCCCCTGAGCCAGGCCATGGCACTCACCGCCATCGTCATCGGGCTCGCGTCCGCCTCCCTGCTGCTGGTGATGGTGCTGCGCGTGGTGACCGCGTTCCAGTCCCAGGAGCTTGACGAGGTGGCGGGCGAGGAGGCCGAACGCGACGCTCGACTCGACCTCGACGAGGCGCAGGACCACGAAGCGGAAGAGGCGGCCGTTCGATGACCGTGCTGGCCCTGGCGCTGCTCATCCCGTGGGCCACGGGCGTGGTGCTCGTGATGCTCGACGGACGGCGGCACCTGATCGCCTGGCTCTCGGTTTTGGCCCTCGCGATCTCGCTCCTGGTCCAGGTCGTGCTGGCGGTCATGGTCCTGTCCGACGGACCCGTGATCGTGACCACCGGCGACTGGCCGGTCGGCGTGGGCATCACGCTCCGGGCCGACGCCCTGGGCGTGCTGTTCTCCTTGCTCTCGATCCTCGCCATCCTCACTGCCACCGTGCACCAGGTCATCGGGCGTGTCCACGACCGGGTCTTCCCGGGGCTCGTCGTCATCCTCGCGGCCGGCCTCACGGGCGTGTTCCTCACCGGCGACCTGTTCAACTTCTACGTCTTCTTCGAGCTGTCGATGACGGCCGCCTATGTCCTGGCCACATACGGCGGCAGCCGACGGGCGCTGGGTGCGGCGCTCGTGTTCACCACGGTCAATCTGCTGGGCACGTTCGTGTTCCTGCTCTCCGTGGCGGGGGTCTACCATGTGACCGGCACGCTGGACATGGGCCGCATCGCGGAGCGCATGGCGGAGGTCGACCCCAACGCGTCCATCCTCGTGGCCGTCGGGTTCTTCGTCGCGTTCAGCGTCAAGCTGGGACTGTTCCCATTCCACTTCTGGCTGCCGACGGTCTATACGGGCGCCAGTTCCGCGGTCGCCGCGATCCTCAGCGGCGGCCTCGCCAACATCGGTGCCTACGGCCTGCTGCGCTTCGGCGGGGACCTGCTGCCGCGCGAGCTGGACCTGGCCGCGAGCGCACTCATCGTCATCGGCTGCGCGTCCATCCTGTATGGGGGCGTGCTGGCCGTCTCCCGGCGCTCCGGCGGCGAGATGCTCGCGTACTCCGCCATCGGCCAGGTCGGCTACGTCCTGGTCGCGATCGGCATCGGGGGGCCCGTCGGGTTCGGGGCCGCCATCCTGTACGCGATGATCAACTCACTCAACAAGACGCTGTTGTTCCTGACCACCCGGATGCGCGGCGCGGTGGTGGGCGCGGCATTCGTGGTCGGCGCCCTGAGCGTCGCTGGCGTCCCGCCGGCGGCCGGCTTCGTGGGCAAGCTGGGCTTGTTCCGCGCCGCCGTGGACATCCCGGCGGTGCTGGTGCTGCTGTTCCTGGGCAGCGCGCTCTCGCTGCTGTACGTGTTCCAGGTGTACCAGTACGACTTCTGGCGGACGGCTCGGGCGGGCCCGCCGAGCGCCCGGGGGCAGCAGCTCGTGCTCGGCGCAATGGCACTCCTGGTGCTCGCGGCGGGCGTCTGGCCCGAGCCGCTGTTGGCCCTCAGCAGCGCGGCGGCGCGCGTGCTCACGGGTGTCGCGCCGTGACGACCATCGTGGCCCGCGCCGCGGGGTTGATGGTCATCTATCTGCTGGTGCTCACGAGCCTCGATCCGGGAGACATCCTCGTCGGCGCGCTGCTTGGCCTCGGCATCTCGATCGGCCTGCGACCCCGGCTGGCGGCACGGCCGACGAGGCCGGCGCTGTCCCTGGTGCGGCTGCGGGCCGCCCTGGAGATGGTCCGGCAGACCGGTCGCGAGATCGTCGTGGGTACCTGGCGCGTCGTGCGATTCTGCCTGGGTGCGCCATCAGACCCGGGATTCGTGGAGGTCCCCCTTGGGAGGCGCTCCCACCGCAGCGTCGCCCTGTGGGGAGTGCTCACGGGCGAGGCGCCCGACGAAGTGCCCGTGGATGTCGATCGGCAGCGCGGCGTGCTCATCGTGCACCTGGTCGACGCCAGCGACCCGGAGGCGGTCCGTGCTCGTCATCAGGATGCGTACGAACGCTGGCAGCGACACCTGGTGCCCTGACCATGCTGGACCTCGTCATCACCATCGCATCCGGATGGGCCACCCTGCTGCTGGTCGGCGGTGGGGTGCTCCTGCTGCGGTCAAAGGACACGCTCCAACGCATCCTGGCCCTCGACGTCCTCGTCTCCATCGTGATCGTGATGCTGACCGTCCTGTCCTATGAGCACGACGTGTCGTACTACATCGATGCAGCCCTTGCCCTGGCCCTGCTCTCGTTCACGGCGACCCTGGTCGCCGCGCGCCACGTCACCCGCGGGCGGCCATTCTGATGATCGGACTCGTGCTGGAGGTGGTGGCCTGCCTGCTCCTCATGCTGGGCCTCACCCTCGCCACCATCGGCCTGTACGGGCTCCTGCGCATGCCCGACATCTTCCACCAGCTCCACGCCGCGGGACTCATCACGGGCATCGGCGTCATCCTGGTGCTGCTGGCATCGCTCGCGACGGGCAACGCGGAGATCATCACCAGCGCCATCCTGGTCATCGGATTCGTGCTCGTGACCGCGCCCTTGTCGGGTCATGCCATCGCCCAGGCCGCACTGCAGCGCGCCACACGTGCCGTGGATCCCGCCGGAGACGCTGACCAGGACCGATGAGCCGGGTGCACGCAGTGTCGTCGCACCACGCGGGTGTGCGATGGGCTGACCGGCCGGGGTCGAGCCCCATACACTCAGCCCGGACCCGACTCCCTCCGCAAGCGCATGGAGACCCAGTGCAGTCCGACGGTCCCGCGAGCACCTCCGCCACGGCTGGCTCGCTGGAGGCGACCACGGCGCCGGGTGTGGCGGCGCCGGGTGTGGCGACCCTCCGCCCGGGCAGGGCGCAGCGCCTGGGCCTGGATGCCTTGGGGTACGGGCCGTTCCGGACCTTCTTCGGCGCGAGCCTGGTGTCCAACACCGCGTCGTTCGTGCTCAGCGCGGGACTCAGTTGGACCGTCCTCGAATCCACCGGTTCGGCGGCGAGCGTGGGACTCGTGGGCTTCCTGTATGCCCTCCCCTTCGCTCTGTTCACGCTCCACGCCGGCCTGTTGACCGACCGCTTCGGATCGCGGCGGATGGTGGGCGTGTCGCTCGTCGGTGGCGGCATCGTGACCCTCGTGCTGGGCGCGCTGGCGCTCGTGTTCCCGGTGCCGCTGCTGGTCCTGGGCGTGCTGGCCCTGGCCATCGGCGCGGTCTCCGTGCTGGGGTCACCGGGCGGCATCTCCATCGTCAACGACCTCGTGCCCCGCTCGGTGGTGCCCAGCGCCGTGGCGCTCATCTTCCTGGACGTGAACGCCGGCCGCATCATCGGCGGCCTGCTCGCCGGCCTGACGCTCGCGCTATGGCCGAGCGGCGTCACGATGCTGCTTGCCGGGGTGATGCTGCTGCTGCCGGCGCTCGCCATCTGGCGGCTGCCCATCCGGGATCCCGAGGTGCCCGCGGGCGGCGGCCGCTCCCTGGTGGGGCCGCTCGCCGACGCGGCGCGCTACGCCCGGCGCGACCCCATCCTGGGCACCCTGCTGGTACTCGCCATCGTGCCGGGTGCGCTCGGGCTCTCATTCAACTACCTGCTGCCCGTCGCGGCGCACGAGCTGGACTTCGGCTCCGATGGCCTGGGTGTCTGGATCGCGGCGGCCGGCGTGGGCGGCCTCTTCACGGCACTGTTCGGGGCGCGCATCATGCACCGCCTGGGGCACGGTCGGGCCGTCCTCACGGGCATCGCGACGATCGCGGCGGGGTTGATCTGGTTCGGCCTGAGTTCCGGGCTGGCGATGGGTGCCGTGGCGATGGTTGTGGCCGGCGCAGGGTTCGCGCTGTACGCATCGTCGAGCCTGTCGCTCATCCAGTCGCTCTCGTCGACCGAGTACCGGGGAAGGCTCACGGCCGTGTTCGCGCTCCTGTACTGGGGACTGATGCCCATCGGGGCGCTGATCGGGGGTGCCATGGCGGAGGCCATCGGCGCCCAGCAGGCGCTGCTGGTATCGGGTGCGCTGGTCGGGCTCGCGGGAGTCCTGGCCTTCGTCATCCGGCCCTCGATCGCGTCGGTGCGTGCGACCGCGGATGAGCCGGCCCGGATGGCTGGGAGCGCCTCCTGATGACTCCTGGCGCACGGGGCGGCCGCGCGACGCGACCGCGGAGGACGCGATCCCAGACGCGACGCCAGCGAGGCGGACCCGGTCCGGCGCCCGCCAGGTGACGGTGCCCCGGCCTCAGGACAGGTGCAGTTCCGCGAGCGCCCCGATGCGGCGGGTGGCCTCCCCCACCAGCTCCGCGTCGTAGGCGACGCCCACCCGGAGCGTCATCTCCTGCTCGCGCCCGGACCCTGCGGGGATGTGCAGCACGACCCCGGTCGAGCCGGGCCGCGCGTGGATGAGCTCGCGCAGCGCCTGGAAGCCCGCCACGACCTGGTCCGGGGCCACCGGCCTGAAGCGCACATGAAGCACCTGGCCGTCCGTGGCCTCCACGGGCGGCGTCGCCGCTCCGGCGTCGCGACTGACGGCAGCGCGCGCCTCCTCCGGCCACGGCGGATCGTCCGTGCCATCCGGCGTGAGCGCCGCGAGGGACGCGGGTGGTGGTGGCTCAGCGACCGGCGGCAGGGGTGGCACCAGCATCCCGACGGGCGCCAACGGCCGCGTCGTGTGGGAGGCGCCATCGATGGTCACCTCCAGGGTGCCTTCGATACCGCCGCCGCGCAGGGGCGAGACGTGCGCCACCGCGCGCACCAGGGCGGGCCGAACAACCGGTACCGGTACCGGCACCGGTGCACCTGGCGGCGCACCCACCGGCACTGCGACGGGCGGCCGGACCGGTACCCCTGGGCCCGCGCCTCCGATCGTGGGGCTGCCGGCCGGGCCGTTCGCGTGGCCGGTGCCGCCGTTGCGGTCACCCCACGCGCCGCGGTCGCGGCCGCCCCGGCGCGGGCGATCGCCAGCGGCCACGGCCCTCGCGAACGCCTCCGGTCCCAGCGCCACGACGTCATCCCAGCCCCAGACGGCATCCGCGAGGAGCACGGTCTCCTCCCCTTTGTGGTCCACTCGCCCGGCCACCAGCAGCACCGCGTCATCGGTCCAGGTGGCCATCGTGTCCTCGAACACCTTGGGGAACACGACCACCTCCAGCGAGCCCTGGAGGTCTTCGATGGTGGCCACGGCCATGGTCGCCTTCGCCTTCGTGACCACGCGCCGGAGGCCCGTGACGACGCCGCCGATCACGATCCGCTGCTGGTCGAGTTCCTCGCCCATATCCCCCGAGTAGGCATTGGCGTACTTGCCCATGTCCGCCGCGAGCTCACCCAACGGATGGTCCGAGAGGTAGAGGCCGATGAGTTCCTTCTCCCAGCGCAGGCGCTCGCGGGATGAGGCCGACGTGGCGGTGGGCAGCGGCCGCTCCAGGACCACCTCGTCAGCGCCCATGCTATCGAACAGGGAGACCTGGCCGGAGACCCGGTCGCGCTGCTGTGCCTGGCCGTAGGCGATGGCGTCATCCAGCGCCAGCAGCAGTTGCGCCGGATGGCCGAGGGCGGACAGCGCGCCGACCTTGACCAGCGACTCCAGCACGCGCTTGTTCACGAGGCGCAGGTCCACCCTCTGGCACAGGTCCGCCAAGGATCGGAACGGGCCCGTCTCACGAGCGAGGATGATGGACTCGATGGCGCTCTCGCCCACGTTCTTGATGGCCAGGAGGCCGAAGCGGATCGCCTCCCCTTCCACGGTGAAGTGGAGCCCCGACTGATGCACGTCCGGGGGGTTGACGACGATGCCCAGGCGGCGACATTCCGCGATCGCCGCGGCGACCTTGTCCGTGTTGTCCCGGAACGCCGTGAGGACGCTGGCCATGTACTCGACGGTGTAGTTCGCCTTGAGGTACGCGGTCTGGTACGCGATCAGGCCGTAGCACGTGGCGTGGGCCTTGTTGAAGCCGTAGCGCTCGAAGGGTTCGAAGGCCTTGAACACCGCGTCGATGGTGCCCGCCGCGACCCCGCGCTCTGCAGCCTGGGTCACGAACTGGTCCTTCATCGAGCGCAGCACCGACGACTTCTTCTTGCGGATCGCGTAGCCCAGCGTGTCCGCCTCAGGGCCGGTGAACCCACCGAGGGCCATCGCGGCGGACATGATGTCCTCCTGGTACACGAAGACGCCGTACGTCTTGTCCAGGTAGGGCTCCAGCAGCGGGTGCAGGTACGTGACCGGCTCGTGGCCGTGCTTGCGCCGGATGTAGGTCGGGATGTTGTCCATGGGGCCGGGGCGGAAGAGCGCGACCATGGCCGCGAGGTCATACACCGAGGTGGGCCGCAGCTCCTTGATGTACCGGCGCATGCCCGCCGACTCCAGCTGGAATACCCCTGTCGTCTCGCCCGAGCTGAGCAGGTCGAAGGTCTTCGTGTCATCCAGCGGGATGTGGTCCAGGTCGATGCGCGGGATGCCCCGGTGCTGGGAGATGAGGTCCACGGCCTGGCGCAGGATGGTCAGGTTGGAGAGGCCCAGGAAGTCGAACTTGAGCAGGCCCAGCGCCTCCACGCCATGCATCTCGTACTGGGTCATCAGCGCGTCCGAGTTGGTGGCCTTCTGGAGCGGCATCAGCTCCGTCAGCGGCTCCCGGCTGATGACCACGCCCGCGGCATGGGTGGACGCGTTGCGGGCGACGCCCTCCAGCTGCTTCGCGATCTCGATGAGCTTCGCGATCCGGGGGTCCTGCTCGGTCATCTCGCGCAGCGGCTGCGCGATCTCGAGCGCCTCCTCCAGCTTGATGCCCAGCTGGTTGGGCACCGCCTTCGCGATCCGGTCCACCTCGCCGTAGCCCAGGCCCATCACGCGACCCACGTCCCGGATGGCCGCGCGGGCGAGCATGGTGCCGAACGTGATGATCTGGGCGACGTGGTCCTGGCCGTACTTGCGTGTGACGTAGTTGATGACCTCGTCGCGGCGGGCGTCCTCGAAGTCCACGTCGATGTCCGGCATGGTCACGCGGTCCGGGTTGAGGAACCGCTCGAACGGGAGCATGTAGGCGATGGGATCGACGGGCGTGATGCCCAGGGTGTAGGTCACGATCGAGCCCGGCGCGGAGCCTCGGCACGTGGTCGCGATGCGCTGCTCCCGGGCGAAGCGCACGAAGTCCGCCACGATCAGGAAGTAGCCCGCGTACCCCATGGAGAGGATCACGCCCAGCTCGTAGTCCAGGCGCTGCTGGATCGCGTCGGTGATGGTGCCGTAGCGCGCCACGAGGCCTCGCTGGCACTCTTCGCGCAGCCAGCTCTCCACGGTATGCCCGTCCGGCACCGGGAAGTGCGGCAGACGCAGCGTGCCGAAGGTGAACTCGAGGTTCGTCATCTCCGTGATGCGGCGTGTGTTCGAGATGGATTCCGGCACCTCCCGGAACAGCTGGAACATCTCCGCGGCGCTCTTGAGGTAGTGCTCCTCGCCCTCGATCCGGAAGCGGTTGGGGTCGTTGAGGTTGGACGCGGTGCCGACGCACAGGAGCACGTCGTGCGCCTCGTGCTGCTCCCGGCGCACGTAGTGCAGGTCATTGGTGGCGACGAGCGGCAGTCCGGCCTCCGGCGCGAGCTTCAGCAGCTTGCGCGTCAGCGCGCGCTGCTCCGACATGCCGTGATCCTGGATCTCGAGGTAGAAGTTGTCCTTGCCGAAGATGTCCCCGTACTCGCCCGCGAGGCGGCGGGCAGTGTCCCAGTCGTCGGTCTCCAGCGCCCGCGGGATCTCTCCGCCGAGGCACGCGGAGAGCCCGATGAGGCCCTCGCTGTACTTCGCGAGATGCTCCTTGTCGATGCGCGGCTTGTAGTAGTAGCCGTCGATATGGGCGTCCGTGACCAGCCGGCACAGGTTCTGGTAGCCGGTCCAGTCCCGGGCCAGGAGCACCAGGTGATACGGCTTGTCATCCAGCTTGCCGTCCCGGTCGCGCATGCCACGGCGGGCCACGTACGTCTCCACGCCGATGATGGGCTTGATTCCCTTCGCCTTGCACGCCTGGAAGAAGCCGACGGCACCGTAGAGTGCGCCGTGGTCCGTGATGGCGAGCGAATCGAACCCCAGCGCTGAGGCCTGGCCGACCATGTCGTCGATGCGACCCAGGCCGTCGAGCAGGCTGAACTCCGAGTGGACATGGAGATGCGTGAAGTCGTTCGGGGCGATGCTCATCCTCGCCCGAAGGCTACCACGGACGGGTCCGCCGGGGAGGCGACGGAATGGAACGGACGTGCGGTATGCGTGCGTGGAAACGACGAACCCGTTGCCCGAAAGCGACGTTCACCGCCATCCCGAGGTCAGTCCGCGAGCTGTCGCGGTGCCTGTGTCCACTGTCAACGATCGAACACCACGACCCGGCGGGCACCGTCGCGATGGCGCATCGCGTCGAGCGCCGCGTCGAGGTCCTCAAGACCGATGTGCCCGGTCACGAGGCGGCCCAACGGCAAGCGGCCGGCCACGACGTCCGCCGCGATGGCCGGGAAGTCACGCGCAGGCACCGCGGAGCCATAGTTCGAGCCCAGCAGCCGCTTGCCGTCCTCGACGAAGCGGTAGACGTCGATCGCGGCCCGGGCGCCCTGGGGCGTCATGCCCACGAGGGTGACAGCGCCGCCCGGCCGCACCAGGTCCACGGCCGCTTCCGCCGTCGCCACGAGACCGATGCACTCGAGCGCGTGGTCGGCGCCCCCGTCCGTCAGGCGGACCACCGAGGTCATCTCACCCGGGTGGAGTGCGTGCGCGGCGCCCAGCTGGGTCGCCAGCGCGAGCTTGTCCGGTTCGCGGTCGACCGCGAACACGGTCGCGCCGGCGTCCACCGCCGCCATCAGCGCCGCCAGGCCCACGCCGCCGAGGCCGATGACCACGACCGTCTCGCCAGCCCGCACGCCCGCGGTCGCACGCACGGCACCGACGCCCGTGCTGGCCGCACACCCGATGAGCGCTGCGACGTCCGGGGGCGTGCGCGGATCGATGGGGATGGCCGCCTCCGCGGCGACCACCTGGCCGGTGGCGTGCGTGCCCACGCCGCTGTAGACGCCGACGGGCGTCCCGTCCGGCCGGCGCACCCGGATGGCGTCGGGCGCAAGCCGGTGACCACCACCGCGGGGCGCGGTACACAGCCAGTCCTCGCGGCGACGGCAGGCCCCGCAGGCACCGCACGGTGCCGTCCACGCGAGCGCCACGAGGTCACCCGGCTGCACGCCGGGACCCGCGCCGGGCGCGACCCCCGCGGCGCGCGCCTCCACGCCGGAGCCGACGGCTTCGACGACGCCGGCCCCCTCGTGCCCCAGGACCAGGTCCACGGGTCGCGCCCACTCCCCGTCGACCACGTGAAGATCGGAGTGGCAGACGCCCGTGGCCACCATCCGGACGCGCACCTCGCCCGGTCCTGGTGCGTCCAGGCGCAGCTCCTCCGGGACGAGCGGCCGGCGAGGGCCCTGGAAGACGGCGCCCTGGATCATGGTGCTGGTCATGTGGGGAGGATGCCATGCAGCGGGCTAGACTCGCGTGCATGGACCCTCTCGCCCTCGCCCGCGACGGCATCCTCGACCCGTTCGAGGTGGCGCTCGAGGCGGCCGTGGCGGGCCTCCCGGCGCCCTATGCCGAGCAGCTCGCGTCGGTGGCCATCGTCGTGCAGCAGGAGGCCGACCGCGACCAGCTCGCGTCGGTGGGTGTGCGCGGGCTGTTCGGGCTGTACCAGGGCGTGCCGCGGACCGCGTACGGCGCCGACCAGGCGCCCGTTCCCAGCCGCATCACGCTCTTCCGCGGCCCCCTGATGCGCCATCACCCGACCCCGGGCGGGCTGCGTGACGCGGTCGAGGAGACGCTCATCCACGAGCTGGGGCATCACCTGGGCATCAGCGATGCGCGCATCGAGGAGCTCCAGCGGGAACGGCGGGCCCAGGGTCGCTGAACGGGGCCGGGGACACCGCGGGGCGGCGGCGAGTCAGCGCGTGGCCCGCCAGTCGGGGTCGTCCAGCCACGGCCGATCATTGAACGCGTCCGACAGCCACGCCCCGATCGGTCCCGGCCGCGGACCGTCGGTGACGCCCGAGATGAGGGCCCCCAGGCGCGCCTCCACCTCGGCCGTCATGGCGCGCGCCCCATCGCGCCCGCGCGGAAACGCGTCGTGCATCACGGGCTGCCCGATCACGATCCGGATGCGCTTGCCGAAGTGGACCCAGCGGGTGCCGATGACCGCGGTGGGCACCATGGCCGCGCGACCCATCTGGGCGAAGTGGGCGAGGCCGGTCTCGAGCGGCAGCAGCTCCCCCTCATGGTCGGACAGGCGCCCCTCCCCCGCGATGGCCAGGCAGTCGCCGCCCCGCAGCACGCCGACCGCGCGCCGGGTCGCATCCTTGATGTCCGCGCCACGTGGTTGGAACGGGACACCCCGGCCCGTCCAGGTGATGAGCCGGTTGCGCCAGCCGATGGTCATGTCCTGCTCGCGCGGCCCGAAGATGAACAGACGGCGCTCGGCATCCGGCCAGGCGGCGGCGAGCACGATGGGGTCCAGCCAGGAGGGGTGGTTGAAGCAGATGATGTACGTCCCAGCGGCCGGCAGGCGCTCGGCTCCCTCCACCCGGATGCGTGCGTAGGCGCCGCAGAAGAACCGCAGGCCGAGGCGCACGAAGTGGTACACGGCGGGGCTGGGGCCGGACGGCCGCTGGGTGGGGCGCCCGCGCTCGGGCGCTGCGATCACGAACGGACCAGGAACGACGCCGGGCGGATGGGGATGGCGACCGGCAGCTGGGCGACCGCCGGCAGCTCCACGGAGGGTGGCACGCCGCTCTCGACGCGATCGATCTCGTCGATGAAGAGGGGCACGAGGCCGGGGTCGAACTGTGTGCCTGCATGGCGCCGGAGCTCCTGTATCGACTCATCGAGCGAACGGGCCGGGCGGTACAGGCGGCCGCGGAAGATGGCGTCGAACGCATCCGCGATGGCCACGATCCGGGCACCGAGGGGGATCGCCTCATGGCTCAACCCGTCGGGGTATCCGCGGCCGTCCCAGCGCTCATGATGGTGGCGGATGATGGGCGCGAACCCCTTTGCGAGCTGGAGCGGCCCGCAGATCCGCTCCCCGATCTCGGGGTGGTGGCGCATCTCCGCCGTCTCGAGGTCCGTCAGCGGACCCGGCTTGTGCAGGATGTGCTCGGACACCGCGATCTTGCCGATGTCATGGAGCAGGGCCCCGTACGCGACGCCCTCCAGCTCCTGGTCGCGCAGGCCCACGTACGCCGCCAGGCGGGCGGCGCGGTAGGCGAGGTTCCGGCAGTGGTCCTTGAGGTCCACGTCCTTCGCTTCCACGGCATTGACCAGCGCCACCACGATGGCGTGGGCCTGCTCCATGCGCATCACGACCTGCCGCGACCGCCACGCACTGCGCAGGCGGGCGAGCAGCTCCAGCTGCTGGAAGGGCTTCGTCAGGAAGTCGTCGGCGCCCGCGTCGAGCGCCGCGATCATGTCTTCCATGGCGGTGTGCGCGGTGAGCACGATGATGGGCAGGGTGACCGTGCGCACGTCCGCGCGCAACCGTCGACAGATCTCGAAGCCGTCCATCCGGGGCAGCGACAGATCCAGCACGACGAGGTCGGGCTGATGCTCGTGGATCGCACGCAGGCCTGCGTCACCGTCCGCGAGCGCGATCACCCGGTAGCCATTGGCCTCCAGGATGCGCGTCAGCAGGCGACGAACCGCAGCGTCATCTTCGATGACTGCCACGCACGGACCCAGGGGGGCCGGCCGGGCAGGCTCAGGCAACAGTCTCGCTCCCTCGCTCAGGCGTCGTCCCTCGTGACGCGAAGCGGAGTATAGCCTCCTGTCAGGAGGGTCTGCTTCGGTCCGATGCGGTGTGGTGCGGTCAAGCCCGACAGCTGCCCGGGCCCGGTCGCCCGCGGTCCCGTCGCGGTCCCGTCGCGGTCCCGTTCCCGGGCACCGTACCTTCGGGCTCCCGTGAGCAAGGGAACGGTCCGCCATGATGCCCGGCATGCACGTCGCCGCTGGTCACGCCTCACTCCGCCACCGGTGGCTGCCGGCGCTGGTGCTCCTGGCCATGCTCCTTGGCGCCTCGCCGGGCGCGGCGACGGCGGAGTTCCCGGCGGGCGACGAGGGATACCACACGTATGATGAGATGCATGCCGCCATCGTCCGGGCGGAGGCGGCACATCCCGACATCGTGCGCGTGTTCTCCGTCGGCCGCTCCTGGGAGGGCCGCGAACTGTGGGCCGCGGAGGTATCCGACCGGGTGGGCACGAACGAGGGCGAGCCCGAGGTGCTGCTCGACGGGCTCCACCACGGCAACGAGCACATGTCCGCGGAGATGACGCTCGCGGTCTTCCGCTGGCTCACGGACGGCTACGGTGTCGATCCCCGGATCACGCGCATCGTGGACACGCGGCGCATCTGGATCGTGTTCATGGTCAATCCCGACGGCGGGGAGTACGACATCGCCGACGGCCGGTACGTGGGCTGGCGGCGCAACCGCCAACCCACGCCCGGCACGGACCTGATCGGCACGGACGTCAATCGCAACTACGGCTTCAAGTGGGGCTGCTGCGGGGGTGCCAGCAGCGACCCGGCGAGCGGCAGGTTCGCGGGGCCGTCCCCGTTCTCGGCGCCGGAGGCGCGCGCCATGGCCGACTTCATGCTCAGCCGGGTGGCCGACGGTCGCCAGCGCATCGGCGTCCACATCTCCTTCCACACGTCGGGCCGGCTGGTGATGTACCCGTACGGCTTCACGCGCGTGGACGTGCCACCCCAGATGACCGCCCTGGACCAGCGTACGTTCGTCGCCATTGCCGCCGCCATGGCCGGCACCAACGGCTACCGGCCGCAGCAGGCGAGCGATCTCTACATCTCGTCGGGGACGTTCGGCTCGTTCAGCTACGCCCGCCACCGCACCTTCGCCTTCGTATTCGAGCTGACGAGCGCCGCCAACCCGCCGGACGAGCGCATCCCCCGGGAGACCCGCCGCAACCGCGAGGCCGTTCTCTCCCTCCTGGAGCTGGCCGACTGCCCCTACCGTGCCATCGGCAAGGAGGCGGCGTGGTGCGGGCCGTTCGCGGACGACCTGGAGATCCCCCGCGGCTGGACCGTCGATCCGGACGGCACGGATACCGCGACGGACGGTCGGTGGGTCCGGGGTGTGCCGCGACCGGACCCCTACCAGCGCCCGGACGCGACCTCCGGACAGAGCGTCCTGGTCACGGGACGGCCCGCCGGCGCGGACGTGGATGGCGGCCGGACGACCGTGCGCTCTGCCACCTTCGGGCTGCCCGACGGCAAGGCCAGCGCATTGCGCCTGCGGGCATGGGTGGGCCTCGACGCGGCGGCTGGCGCGGACGATGGCCTGGTGATCCGCATCGTGGATGCTGGCGGCGCGCCCATCGGTGATCCGCTGCTGGTCGTGACCGGCGACGGCACAGAACGTCCGCCCGCCTGGCGATGGCTGACGGTCGACCTGCCGCCGGGTACGGCCGGGCGCCGCGTCGCCATCGAGCTGGTGGCGACCGATGCCACGGCTGACGGGGACGCCACCGTGGAAGCGGCCGTCGACGACGTGCGCGTGGTCACGCGGTAGGTCGGGCGACGTCGGCGCGCCCGGCCGTGCAGCGCCGGCCGACGGCCCGTATCCTCCGATCCAGCGGCCCCAGCCGTCACCCCTGTCCGAGGAGACCCCTGATGCCCTCGCGCCGCCTCCTCCCTCGCCATCGAGGACGTCTGTCCGCGCTCGCGATCGCCATCCTCGGGGCAGCCCTGCTCTCGGGCACCCTGGTCGTGCCGGCCATCGCCGGGGCGCCCGTGGACTACCCCGAGGCGGACGCCGGCTATCACTCGTACGCGGAGCTGCGCGACGAGATCCTCGCCCTCGAGGCGGCCCACGAGGACATCCTGGACATCTCGTCCATCGGCGAATCCGTGGAGGGGCGGCCCATCTACATCGCGAAGATCAGCGATGACGTGGACGGTCCGGTGCAGGCGGGTGAGGCGGAGGTCCTGTTCGACGGCATGCACCATGCGCGGGAGCACCTCACGGTCGAGATGACGCTCCACCTGCTGCACCTCCTGGTGGGCCGCTACGGCGAGGACGGCGAGCTGGCTGAGCGCGTCACGGCGATCGTGGACGGCCGCGTCACGTGGATCGTGTTCATGCTCAACCCGGACGGCTGGGTGTACGACCTCACGGCTCCCGCCGCGAAGCGCGTGTATGGACCGGACGGGGAGGACTTCTATGCCGGCTGGCGCAAGAATCGCTCCGACCTCGACGGCACGGACGCGATGGGCATCGACCTCAACCGGAACTACGACTACCGCTGGGGATGCTGCGGCGGCAGCAGCGGCAGCCCGTACGCGCTCACCTATCGGGGGCCGGCACCGTGGACCGCGCCGGAGGTCCGGGCGCTGCGCGACTTCGTGAATGGCCGGGTCATCGATGGCCGCCAGCGCATCACCGCGCACATCACGTTCCATACCTCGGGCGAGGAGATCCTCTACCCTTACGGCTACACCCGCACGGACGTGCCGTCCGACATGACGCTGCTGGACCACCGGACCTTCGTCGCGCTGGCGGGTGCCATGGCGGAGCGCAATGGCTACACGCCCAAGCAGTCGAGCGGCCTGTATGTCACCGACGGCGACCAGATCGACTGGATGTATGGTCGGCATCGCATCTTCTCGTTCACCTTCGAGATGTACCCGACCTCCCGGCAGATGCCGGGCACCGACCGGTTCTATCCGCCCGATGAGCGCATCGAGGAGGAGACCCGTCGCAACCGGGACGCAGTGCTCCATCTGCTCGAGACGGCCGACTGCCCGTACCGTGCCATCGGTGCTGCGGCCCTCTGGTGCGGTCCGTTGTTCGACGACCTTGAGATCGACCGTGGCTGGACGGTCGACCCGGATGGGACCGATGACGCGACCGCGGGACGCTGGGCGCGGGGTGTCCCGGCGGGGTCCAGCCACCAGCTGGCCTCGGCCCCCTCCGGTCGGTCGGTGCTGGTGACCGGCCGGGCGCACGATGTGGATGTGGATGGCGGCACGACCACGGTCCGGTCGCCCCTGTTCCGGCTCCCGGACGGGAAGACGTCGACGTTGCGCCTCCGGTACTGGATCGGCCTCAGCGCTGCGGCCGGCTCGGCGGACGGGTTCACCGTGCGCCTCGTGGACGATGCGGGAGCGGCCATCGGTGCCCCGCTGCTTCGGATGACGGGCACGGGCGCGATGCAGCGGCCGGCCTGGCGGACGCTGACCGTCACGCTGCCGGGGACGGCCGCCGGCACGCGCGTCGCCATCGAGCTTTCGGCGCGTGATGACGTCGCGGACGGCGGCGCCACGGTGGAGGCGGGCGTGGACACGGTCCGGGTCACGGCCCGCTGACGGACGCGGCGGGCGTCGGGCGCGTGTCGTTCGGCCCCTTCACGCCCGTCGACAGACCGGATAGGATTTGGCGCATCGATCCGCGGTCGGGGAGGAAGACCGCGGGAACGCAATCCCGACGCCCGGACGGCCGTGCCGCCGCAGGGTGTCGACCAGGAGGAAGCATGCGAAGGACCCAGCTCGTGCCCGGCGTGGCCTTGGCGGCCGCGGGCCTGCTCACCGCCAGCGCGGCGATGGCCCAGGACGCCTCGTTCCCCCCCGCAGGTACGTCGGATCTCAAGATCGGCGTGGTCACCGACGTCGGGACGCTCGACGACAAGAACTTCAACGAGTTCTCCTGGAACGGTGCCGTGCTCGGCGCCCAGATGATCGGCGCCCCGGAACCGCAGGCGATCGTGACGACCGCCTCCGCCGACTACGCGAAGAACGTCCAGACGTTCATCGACCAGGACTACGACATCATCGTCACCATCGGCTTCGCGATCGGCGCGGACACGCTGGCTGCAGCCACCGCCAACCCGGACGTCCAGTTCATCGGTGTGGACCAGTTCCAGTGCTACGGCACCGACTGCTCCGGCGAGGGCGCCCCGGCGAACTTCCAGAGCATCGTGTTCGCTGAGGCGCAGCCGGGTTATCTGGCGGGCATCGTGGCGGGCTCGCTGACCAAGACGGACGTGATCGCGGCGCTCGGCGGCTCGAACACCATCCCGCCGGTGGTGAGCTACATGCGCGGCTATGAGAACGGCGCCAAGTCGGTCAACCCGGACGTCACCGTCAATCTCCAGTACGTCTCGGACGATCTGGGCAAGGCGTTCAACGACCCGGCCGGCGGCACCGCCTTCGCGGAGCAGTTCATGCAGCAGGTCCCCGAGGCGGACTTCATCTTCCAGGCCGCGGGCAAGACCGGCAACGGCATGCTCCAGGCCGTGTGCGCGGCGAGGGCCGCGGACAAGGACGTGTGGGGCATCGGTGTGGACGTGGACCAGTACCTGTCCACCCCCGACTCCTCCGCGTGCATCCTGACCAGCGCTGAGAAGAAGCTGCAGAGCGCGGTCTCCCAGCTGATCGTCGCCATCAGCGATGGCACATCGGAGGGCGGGAACGTCTTCTTCAGCGCCGCCAACGACGGCATCGGCCTGTCGCCCTTCTACGGCAACGAGGCACTCGTCACCCCGGAGCTCCAGGCAGCTCTGGATGCGGCCCTGGCCGGGTTCGTGGATGGCACCCTCGATCCGTGCGCGCCGGTGGCCTGCACCCCGTAGCGATCGGAACCACGCGAGTGGCGTGAGCCCTGGACGGGCCGGCCTCCGGGTCGGCCCGTCCGAGCATCCAGCCCGTGCCCGAGCAACCCCTCTCCCCTCCGCCGGACGCCCCGCTCGCGCCGGTCGACCACGTCCCGGCGCTGGAGATGCGGGGCATCACCAAGCGCTACCCGGGCGTGCTGGCCAACGACGCCATCGACCTCGAGATCCGCCCCGGCGAGATCCACGCGCTGCTGGGCGAGAACGGCGCCGGCAAGTCGACGCTCATGAACATCCTCTACGGCCTCGCGAAGCCCGATGCCGGGGAGATCCTGCTGGACGGTCAGGCCGTGACCATCGCGGATCCCACGGACGCCATCGCCCGGGGCATCAACATGGTCCACCAGCACTTCATGTTGGTGCCGGTGCTGTCCGTCGCCGACAATATCCTCCTGGGCGAGGAGACGATGGCCCGCGCGGGCTTCCTTGACCGCCGCGAGGCGAGCCGGCGCATCCGCGAGCTGGGTGCCCGCTTCGGCTTCCAGATCGATCCCGACGAGAAGGTGGGCCGGCTGTCGGTGGGCTGGCAGCAGCGGGTCGAGATCCTCAAGGCGCTCTACCGCAAGGCCCGCATCCTGGTGCTCGACGAGCCCACCGCCGTGCTCACGCCCCAGGAGACCGAGGAGATCTTCGCGGTCCTGCGACGCCTCGCCGCGGAGGGCCACAGCATCGTGTTCATCAGCCACAAGCTGTACGAGGTGCTGGAGATCGCGGACCGCATCACGGTCATCCGGCGCGGCCGCGTCGTGGGCCAGCGGCTGCCGTCCCGGACGGATGAGGACGACCTGGCGGAGCTCATGGTCGGGCGCGAGGTGCAGCTCGTGGTGGACCGTGGCGAGAGCCATCCGGGCGACGCGATGCTCAAGGTCGCGGACCTCGTGGTCAAGAACGATCGCGGCCGGACGGTCGTGGAGGACGTCAGCTTCGAGGTCCGCGCGGGCGAGATCTTCGGCATCGCGGGCGTCGCCGGCAACGGCCAGGACGAGCTCGTGGAGGCGATCGCCGGGCTGCGCCGGCCGGCGTCCGGCAGCATCACCCTGGGCGATGATGACATCACCCGATCAGGGCCGCGGGAGCTGCACCGGTCGGGCGTCGCCTTCGTGCCCGCCGATCGCCACCGCTTCGGGCTCGTGTTGTCGTTCCCGCTCACGGACAACGTCGTGCTCAACGACTACTTCGCGGCACCCTACGCGAATCGCTGGGTGAGGAACGACGCCGCCATCCGCCGCCGGGCCGAGGAGGCGATCGCGCGTTACGACGTGCGGACGCCCTCGGTCGATGTCCACGCGGGCGCGCTCTCCGGCGGCAACCAGCAGAAGGTGGTGGTCGCGCGGGAGATGGATCGCGAGCTGCGGCTGCTGGTGCTCGATCAGCCCACGCGCGGTCTGGACGTGGGCTCCGTGGAGTTCATCCACCGCCAGACGATCGCCAAGCGGGACACGGGCACGGCCGTCCTGCTGGTGTCCGCGGAGCTGGACGAGGTGCTGGAGCTCTCCGACCGCATCGGGGTGATGTTCCGGGGACGCATCGTGGCGGTCATCGACGGTCCCAGCGCCAGCAAGGAGGAGGTCGGCCTGCTGATGGCCACCGGCGGCACGGACGCGGAGGCAGCGCGCGCGGCGGCACGCTCGACGGCCGCGGCGGCTGCCGTCGCGCAGAAGGCCGCCGACGAGCGCGCGGGCAGGACCGGGGGCCGCTCGTGATCGAGAAGGCGCGCTCGGTGCTGCTGGTGCCGGTCCTGGCGATCCTGCTGGCGCTCGTCGTGGGTGCCGTGATCATGTTCCTGTCCAGTCCGCTGATCGTGGACGAGTTCGATATCTGGCTGCCGTTCGAGGCGTATGCCGCGCTCATCAAGGGGTCGCTCGGGTCGGCCAACGCGATCATCCAGACGCTCGTGGAGGCGACGCCCCTCGTCCTCGCTGGGCTCGCCGTGGGCGTCGGGTTCAAGGCCGGCCTGTTCAACATCGGCGCCCAGGGCCAGTTCCTGATGGGTGGCCTGGCGGCGGCCATCGTGGGCGGTGCCCTTGCCACGGGATCTCCCTGGGTCGCCGTGCCGGCGGCCGTGCTGGCGGCCATCGCCGTGGGGGCGTTGTACGGGTTCATCCCGGGCGCGCTCAAGGCGTTCACGGGTGCCCACGAGGTGGTCACCACGATCATGCTCAACTACATCGCGATCTTCATCATCGCGTACGTCGTGGCGGGCCCGCTGCGCGACCCGGCCGCGACGTTCGCGCGCTCAGTCGACGTGGGTGCCGCGAGCCTGCCGCTGCTGTTCGGGCGCAACGGGCACATCGGCATCCTGATCGCCGCGCTGGCCGTACCCGCGACATGGTGGCTGCTCTACCGGAGCACGCTCGGCTTCGAGATCCGGACCGTGGGTGCCAACCCGGACGCCGCGCGCTATGCGGGCATGCGGCCGCGGTTCCTGACGGTGTTCACGATGTCCCTCGCGGGCCTGCTCGCCGGCCTGGCGGGCGGCATCCAGATCCTGGGACTGTCGGGCTTCATGCCCGCCTCCTACTCCACCACGGTCGGCTTCGACGCCATCGCGGTGGCGCTGCTCGGACGCGCCCACCCGGTGGGCATCCTGTTCGCGGCCCTGTTGTTCGGTGCCATGCGCGCAGGCTCCGGCCTGATGCAGATCGAGGCCGGCATCCCGGTCCAGATGGTGGACGTGCTGCAGGGCACCATCCTGTTCTTCCTCGCCGCAGAGATCGTGATCCGCAGGTGGTTCCGGATCCGCGGCGCGGGCGCCGCCGGTGAAGCGAAGGCGGAGACCGCGACCATCAGCCGTTCCTACGGCAGCGGGGCCTAGCCCATGGACATCCTGTTCGACATCCCCGTCATCGGCCTTCTGTTCCAGCTCGTCGCCTACCTGGTCCAGATCCTGCCCTCCATCTCGCCCGTGATCGTGGCGTTGTGCACGCCCATCGCGCTGGGCGCCCTGTGCGGCTTCATGAACGAGCGATCGGGCGTGGTCAACATCGGCATCGAGGGGATGATGCTGCTGTCCGCGTTCGTAGGCTGGACGACCGCGGTGGTCATCAACACGGCGGTCCCCGACCAGGAGCCCATCCGGGAGCTGTTCGGGGCCACGCCCGCGCTGGTCATCGGGCTGGTCGCGGCGTTGCTCACGGGGCTGCTGTCGTCCACCGTCCATGCCTGGCTGAGCATCTCGGTGCGCGCCGACCAGATCATCAGCGGCACCATCATCAACATCTTCGCCTTCGGCATCACGGGCTACCTGAACCTGCTCATCAGCGCGGCGTCCCCGCAGTCGGCCGGGTCGTTCACCCGCTACGTACCGCCGGCCGAGCTGACCTCCCTGCCGTTCGTGGGCTGGCTGGCCAAGGCACTCCTCAACCAGGGGCCCATCGTGCTCGCGATGCTGGTCATGGTGGTCGTGATGCAGATCCTGCTGTTCCGCTCCCGGTGGGGCCTGCGCACACGCGCCGTGGGCGAGCACCCCAAGGCCGCGGAGACGGTGGGCATCGACGTCATCAAGCTGCGCTACCGCAATGTCATCCTGGGCGGCCTGTTCGCGGGCCTCGCGGGCGCCTGGTTCACGCTGGAGTTCGGCAACAGCTTCCAGTCCGGCATGACCAACGGGCGCGGCTTCATCGCGCTCGCGGCGCTCATCTTCGGGCGCTGGACGCCGCTCGGCTCGTTCGGTGCGGCGCTGCTGTTCATCTCCGCGGAGGCCATCGGCATCGCGGTCCGCTTCCAGCCGCCGACTGGCCAGATGGCGGACCTGGGCAGCATCCTGTCGGGGATCCCCTCGCAGTTCTGGACGGCGCTCCCCTACCTGGTCACGATCGTCGTGCTGGCGGGGGTCGTGGGCCGGAGCATCGCGCCCGCGGCCGTGGGCAAGCCGTACGAGCGAGAGAGCACCGGGTGACGGCGGCATGACCGCCGAGGAGCGGCGCCGGGCGCGGGACATCCTCGATGCCCAGGAGGGCACGGGTCCGGTGCCGGTGCTCGATGCCGCGGCGGCGGTGGCGCTGCTGGCGGCCGCCCGGCGGATCGCCATCGTGGGCGCCTCACCGGAGGCGTGGCGCCCGTCGCACGGCGTGATGCAGCGGCTGCTGGATGCGGGCTACGACTGCGTGCCGGTGAACCCGTTCGCCGGGTCCGTCCTGGGCATCAGCGCGTATCCCACCCTGGAGGCCGCGACGCAGGCCGGCGGCCGGTTCGATCTCGTGGATGTCTTCCGGCGCCCGGAGCACGTGCCCGCTGTCGCGCGCAGCGCCATCGCGACCGGTGCCGGCGGGCTCTGGCTGCAGCTGGGGGTGGTCAGCTGGGAGGCAGCCCGCATCGCCTACGACGCTGGCATGCCGGTGGTCATGGACCGTTGCACCGCGATCGACCTGGGCCGGGTGCGCACGGGAACCTGAGCGGACGTCAACGGAGGCCTCGACCGTCCGGACCGTCCGGACCGGCCGGATCGACCACCGCCGACGGCTCAGGGCGCGGGCGTCGGTGGTTCGCCCTGCTCCGCGACCACGAGGTTCGCCAGCCCGCAGTAGCGGCTCTGGGCGCGCGTCAGCTCGGTCGTTGGCACGTCGCCCTGCCACGCGATCGTGAGCGGTACGGACGGCAGGCGCTGCTCCGCCCGCGGCCCCTGACGCAGTGGCGTCACGCTGACCTCCAGGAGCCAGTCGCCGGCCGGGTAGTCGCAGCGCTCCGTGCCGCGTGCCAGCGTGGCCGAGACGGTCACCGGCACCCCGGCGGCCAGGAACGGCCGGCCCAGCTCGTCGAGGGGCAGCCCCGCCCCCACCAGACCCGACAGATCCGGGGCGCCCCAGCAGCGGTCACTGAGGCCCGCGTCATCAGGCGCCGGGTGGGGACCCACGAGACACAGTCGGGGCAGGGTCGCGAGCGACAGGTCCGCGACAGCCTCCAGCGTCAGCTCGAGCTCCAGCCGGTCCACGACACGGACGCGGCGGAGCTCGATCCCAGCCACGAGAGAATCGGTGATGGCGCTCGCGACCGCCAGGGTCGAGAACCGCGGCTCGAGGGACACGTGCAGGCCGGGATCGGGGCCCTCGCCGTCCACGAGCGGCTCATCGACCTCGTGCGGCGGTGCCTGCACGACGCGTGCGGGCACCGTGCCGCCGTCCACCAGCGCGCGGCGTCCCAGCGGCGATGGAAGTGTCACCACGACGGGTGTCGGGGGATTTCTGGGGCAGGTCCGGTCGCCGGCCGCGGGCCGCACCCCGAAGGTGATCGCGACCACATCCGCCGCGGGCACGATCACGGGCTCCGCCACGCGGCCGGTGGCAGGCCGTCCGGAGTTGCAGTCCCACTCCGTCACGAGCGCCACGAAGGACTGGTCCGCGGCCCCCACCGGCCCGGCCGGCGCCCACGACGCCTCGCCCAGGCCGTCCATCAACACCACTCGCGGCCAGCACGCGCCCGCGGCCCACACGTCCCAGCCGTCCACGGCCGGCCCCTCGGCCTCACCGGGCGCGATGGTGACCGCGAACAGCGGTTCCGTGGTGACACGGCGGAGCGTGATCCAGGCGATGAACAGGACGAGATCGGGTCGGTCGATGACGCGCATCCAGCCGGTCCGCGGCAGCGCGTCGGGCGTGGGCTCGACCGCTGCGATGGCCGCCGCGAGCCGTCGGGCGGGCGCGTCGGTGCCACGCTCGGCGCCACGCGGGCCCTTCAGCATCGTCGCCGGGAAGGGCGCCCCGCCGCAATCGACGAGCGCCCCGGTCGTCTCGGAGGCGACTACCGGCAGGGACGGTGACGGATCCCCGGCCGCGTCACCCAGCCCGGGCAGCAGGGCGATCGAGAGGGCCACGAGCAGCGCCCGCCGCCGGACAGCACCGGCCGATCGCCTCGTGCGCCGGGGGCTCACCGGACCGCGAAGCCGGCCACGACGAGTGCCACGCCCGCGGCTGCGACCGCGCCCCACGCCAGCCACCGGCGGCGCAGCACCTCCAGCATCTCGTCCGCGCCGGTGCGCTCGCCAGTCTCCGGTCGCAGGCGGTTGCCGCGCCAGTCGTCGTATCGGGCGAGGTTGGCCTGGGTCGCCTTCAGCTCCCGGTGGCGGGCGAGCGGCCCCCGGACCCGCAGCACGCCGATGGCGAGCAGCGCCAGGCCGGCGCCCCAGAGGATGATGTTCAGGAGCATCTCGCTGCGTCCCTACGCCTCGTCGAGCGCATCGCGGAGCAGCCGGCCCACGACCTCCGCGTTGGCCTGCCCGCGCGTCTGGCGCATCACCTGGCCCGTGAGGAAGCCGATGGCCTGCGCCTTGCCCGCCTTCACGTCCGCGACGGCTGCCGGGTTGGCCGTGAGCACCGCCGCCACGGCGTCGCGCAGGGCGCCCGTGTCGCTGATCTGCCGGAAGCCGGCCTCCGCCACCAGCTCGGCGACCGCCCGGCCGGTCTCGGCGTGGCGCGCGAAGACCTCCTTCGCGTTCGTGCCGGACAGCGCGCCCGATTCGACGAGCCCGACGAGCGTTGCCAGCTCTCCACCGGACACGCCATGCACCGCGGCGGCTCCCGCCTCACCCTTGGCCAGCCGCAGGTACTCTCCGATGATCCAGTTGGCCACCTTTTTGGCGGGCAGCGCCGGGCCTGCCGCCAGCGCCGCCTCGAACAGCGCGGTCGCGTCGCCGTCCGCCACCATGATCGTGGCGTCATAGGGGCTCAGCCCCAGGTCCGCCACGTAGCGCGCACGTCGCGCCGACGGCAGCTCCGGCAACGACGCCCGGATCGTGGCGAGATACGCGGGCTCGAGATGCAGCGGCGGCAGGTCCGGCTCGGGGAAGTAGCGGTAGTCGTCCGACGATTCCTTGAGGCGCATCCGGTAGGTCACGCCGCGGTCGTCATCCCAGCCGCGGGTCTCCTGGATGAGCGACTCGCCCGCGCGCAGGGCCTGGGTCTGACGTTCGATCTCGAACCCGATGGCCCGTTCCACGGAACGGAACGAGTTCATGTTCTTGACCTCCACGCGCGTCCCGAACGCCTCCGTGCCCACCGGGCGCAGCGAGACGTTCGCCTCCACCCGCATCTGGCCGTTCTCGAGTGCCGCGTCGGAGGCGCCGATGGTCACCAGCAGCAGCCGCAGCTCCTCCGCGTAGCGGCGCGCCTGCTCGGCGGTGCGCACCACGGGGTCCGTGACGATCTCCATCAACGGCGTGCCGGAGCGGTTGAAGTCGACCAGGCTCACGGAGCGGCCGGTACCGTCAGACCGGTGCACCAGGCGCGCGGTGTCCTCCTCCAGGTGGGCCCGGGTGATGGCGACCGTGAACGGTCCCGCCGACGTGTCGAAGGTGAGCGAGCCGCCAAGGACCAGCGGCAGGTCGTACTGGCTGATCTGGTAGCCCTTGGGCAGGTCCGGATAGAAGTAGTTCTTGCGATCCCAGCGCGTGACGTCCAGCAGCCGGCCGCCGATGGCCACGCCCGCCGCGAGCACGTGCCGCACGGCCGCCTCGTTGATGACCGGCATGGCGCCCGGCAGGCCCAGGCACACCGGGCAGCAATGGCTGTTCGGTGGCGCCTCCTGGAAGTCCGTGGAGCAGCCGCAGAACATCTTGCTCGCGGTCCGCAGCTGGACGTGGCATTCGATACCGATGACCGCTTCGTGGCGGACCGCGGTGGCGGTGGCGACCGTCATCCCTGGCCCAGCGAGCCCACGAAACGCTCGATGCGCACCAGGGCCTCCTGCAGGCGCTCGTAGGAGGTGGCCAGCGAGCAGCGGAGATAACCCTCCCCGGACGGCCCGAAGGCGCTCCCCGGCACGGCGGCGACCTGGTGCTCGAACAGGAGGCGCTCGGCGAACTGGTCACTCGTGAGGCCGGTGCCGCTGATGCGCGGGAAGGCGTAGAACGCGCCCTGGGGCTCCGCCGTGGGCAGCCCGATGCGGTTCAGGCCGTCCACGAACATCCGTCGGCGACGGTCGTATTCGGCCACCATGCGCGCGACGTCCGGCTCCGCCGAGGCGAGCGCCTCCAGCGCGGCGTCCTGGGCGATGGTGGGCGCGGACATGATCTGGTACTGGTGGATCTTGACCACGCCCTCCAGCAGGTCCGCGGGTGCCGCGACATAGCCGATGCGCCAGCCCGTCATGGCATACGCCTTTGAGAAGCCGCCGAGGAGGATGGTCCGGTCGCGCATGCCCGGCAGCGCGCTGAACGCCTCGTGGCGGTGGCCGCCATAGACGAGTCGGTCGTAGATCTCGTCGCTGATCACGATCAGGTCGTGGCGTTCCGCGATCGCCGCGAGCGCGCGCGCCGTCTCCGGGCTCAGCACGGCGCCCGTGGGGTTGCAGGGGTAGCCCAGGAACAGCACCTTGGTGCGCGGCGTGATGGCCGCCTCCACCGCCGCGGGGTCCAGCTGCCAGCCATTGTCCTCGCTCGTGGGGATGAGCATCGGCGTGCCTCCCGCGAAGATGATGCCCGGCACGTATGCCACGTAGGACGGGTCGTGGAGGATGACCTCATCCCCCGGGTCCACCACGGCCCCGATGGCGACCGCCAGCGCCTCCGACGCGCCCACGGTCACGAGCACCTCCGTGGCCGCGTCATAGCGCACACCGTAGAGCCGCTCGAGGTGGTCCGCCAGCGCCCGCCGCAGCTCGATCATGCCGAAGTTGCTGGTGTAGTGGGTCCGCTGCGCACGGAGCGCGCGGATGCCAGCCTCCACCACCTGTGGCGGCGAGTCGAAGTCCGGCTCGCCAACGCCCAGGCTGATGACGTCCGGCATGGTGGCGATGACATCGAAGAACCTGCGGATGCCCGATGGCGGCACGTCGCGTACGCGCTGGGCGAGACGCTGGCGGGTGGCAGAGGCCTGCGGCTCGGTGGTCATCGCGCGAGTATACGAGGGCAGGCCGCCCGACCCGGACCCGTCAAGGCCGGCGGCACCGTCACGCCCCGCAGGAAATGCCACACTGCGCCGGAACGCACCGTGTCGCACGGGCTCGAACGCCCGCGGACGCCGCACCTGGGAGGGCCTGATGGCCGACTACGTCGAATCGCAGCTCGCTGACAACGAGAAGGTCGTCATCAACGTGAAGCAGCATTGGATCGCGCTGATCCGCTTCGCATCGCGGCCCATCCTCATCGCCATCGGGGCCGTGATCGTGGGTGCCATCTCGATCGGCTTCTCCGGTGAGGACAGGCTCATCCGCGGCATCCTGGACACGATCATCAAGCTCGTGGCGTTGGGCCTGTTCGCGGTGGCCGTGGTGTGGCTGCCCATCCAGATCGCGCGCTGGAAGACGCGCCGGTATGTGCTCACCAACCGTCGCGTCATCGAGTCCGCGGGACTGATGCGCAAGACCACCATCGACGCGGGCCTGGACAAGATCACGGACGTCTCGTACGCCCAGCCATGGCTGGGCAAGATGCTGGGCTACGGCGACATCTCGGTGGTCACGGCGGCCGGCGCACCCATCGACCTCGACCAGATCATCGGCGCCAACGAGTTCAAGAAGGCGATCATGGAAGCGCAGGAGGGGCTCATCCGGGAGCGCGCCGGGATGATGATGGGGGGCTCGGCGGCAGCCATGGCCGCCGTGGCGGCGGTTCCCGTGACCGCGCCCGTCAGCGGCGTGCCCTCGGCGCCGGCGCCTGCACCGGTCGTGGAGTCACCCGTCCCCGTGGCTGAGCCCAGGGCGTCGACACCCAATGAGATCACCGCGATGCTGGCGAGCCTCACGGACATGAAGGAGGCCGGCACCATCACGGAGGCCGACTTCGAGGCCAAGAAGCGGGAGCTCCTCGACCGCCTCTAGTTGACGATGAACCAACCGACCTTGAGCGCCTTGGGCGCGGCCTTGTTGAGCTTGATCGTGAACGACTGGGCGGCGGTGTTGAGACGACACCGGCCACCCACACGCCGGCCGCGTAACCCTGGATGGTGGCCACGACGAGCGTGGACGGGATGATGGCCCGCCCGGTGATCGTGCGCGAGGCTTGACCCGCGCTGAAGGTGACCTTGCCGCTCCGGCTGAACACGGCCAGGCCCTCCACCTGGAGCGCATAGCCGCCCACCGCCGAGCCATACAGGGCGATGCCATTCGTGGTCTCTGCCCTGACCGCATAGCCCTCTCCGTTCCCGAACGTCCCGTCCGCGTGGACCGCGATCTACGAGCTGCTCCCGAAGATCGCCGCGCGGACCGCGACGCCGTTGGAGCCACTCGCGGCGGCACGGACACCGATGCCCCCGGCACCGCTCGCGACACCCTCCACGCCCGCGCCCTGCGGGTGATTCGTTGTGCCATAGAGGCCGAGGTCCGGTGCGGCGAGGATCGCCAGCGACACGCCCGGGCGCTCGATCTCTGTCCCGAAGGGAGCGTTCGTCTGGTTGTTCGCGCCGAGGATCACGGTGCCGCCACCGGCCCTGGTGGCGACCGCAGGCAGGATCGCCTGGGCACCGAGCGCAGCGACGCTCGCGGCGGCGCCGGTCAGCAGGGCACGGCGCGCGACGCGGTTCGGCGCGGGCTTCTCGGTCGACTCGGGGTCCATGGCAGCTCCTTGATCATCGGGGAGTGACCGAACGGTCGAAGCCGCCATGGTATCGGCGACCGCAAGGGGCCGCGCCGTCCCCAGCCTCACTCCCCTGTTGACGGGCCCGACTCAGGACGCTCGGGCGGCACCCTTCCGGTCGGGCGCGGCGGGATCGTCCAGGCGGGCCAGATCGGTGGGCTCCTGCGTGCGCCACGCCGCCCCGGCCGTGATCGCCTCCCAGGCCCGGCCCAGGCGCAGCAGGCGGACCTCGTCCCACGGCTTGCCGATGAGCTGGAGCCCGACTGGCAGGCCCTCCGACAGCCCGCACGGCACGGACATCCCGGGCAGCCCGGCCACGCTGACCGGCAGCGTGCACGTGTCCGACAGGTACATCGCCACCGGGTCGTCCATGCGCGCGCCCAGGGGGAACGCGACGGTCGGGCTGACCGGCGCCACGATCGCATCCACCCGCGTGAACGCCGCGTCGAAGTCGCCCTTGATGAGCGTGCGCACCTTCTGCGCCTTGAGGTAGTAGGCGTCGTAGTAGCCCGCCGAGAGGGCGTACGTGCCGAGCATGATGCGCCGCTTGACCTCAGGTCCGAACCCCTGGTCCCGTGTCGCGAGGTAGTTCGCGAGCACGTTCCCGCCACGAACGGAGTGCCCGAATCGGATGCCGTCGTAGCGCGCGAGGTTCGCGGACGCCTCCGCCGGGGCGATGATGTAGTAGGTCGCGAGGGCGTAGTCCGTGTGCGGCAGGTCCACGTCCACGATCTCCGCGCCAGCCGCGGCGAGCGTCGCGACGGCCTCCCGCACGCGTGCCTCCACGCCTGGCTCCATGCCCGCCACGAAATACTGGCGAGGCAACCCCAGGCGCATGCCACGCACGCTGGCCGCCGCCTCGTCGTCACTCGTGGGCAGCGCCGCCGCGAAGTCCGGCACCGGCAGCGGCGAGGAGGTGGAGTCGCGGTCGTCGCGCCCGCTCACCGCCGAGAGGAGCATCGCGACGTCGCGCACGTCGCGCCCGAGCGGCCCCACCTGGTCCAGAGAGCTCGCGAAGGCGATGATGCCGTAGCGGCTGACGCGCCCGTACGTGGGCTTGATGCCCGTGATGCCCGTCAGCGCCGCGGGCTGCCGGATCGACCCACCCGTGTCCGTGCCGATGGCCAGCGGCACGTGGAACGCCGCAACGGCCGCGGCGGAGCCACCGCTGGAGCCGCCCGGCACGCGCGACAGATCCCAAGGGTTGGCGGTCGGGCCGTAGGCCGAGTGCTCCGTGGACGAGCCCATCGCGAACTCATCCATGTTGGTCTTGCCCGGGATGACCGCGCCCGCGGCGTCCAGGCGCTCCGCGATGTGTGCGTCGTAGGGCCCGATGAAGCCGCGCAGGATCGCCGAACCCGCGGTGGAGGGCCGGCCACGGGTCACCACGAGGTCCTTGAGCGCGACGGGCACACCCAGCAGCGGCGGCAGCGCGGCGAGTGCTTCGGGGCCCTCCGCGCGGGCCGCGGCGAAGCACGCATCGGCGGCCTGCGCGGACGCGCGCGCGCCGGCTGGGTCGCCTGACACCCACGCGTTGAGGGCGCGGTCCTGGCTCGCGATCAGCGCTTCGTGCGCATCCAGCAGCTCCGTCGCGCTGGTGTCGCCGCGGCGCAGCGCGACGGCCATCGCGTGGGCATGGAGACGCGTGAGCGTCCGATCGGCCGTCACGCCGGCGCGTCCGCGTCGCTCATGATCGCCGGCACCACCACGTACTCCCCCTGGCGCTCGGGTGCGTTGGCGAGCGCGTCCGCCTGCGACAGGCTGGGCGTCACCACGTCCGGTCGCAGGATGTTCTGGAGCTCGATGACCTGCGCGGTCGGCGGGATGGCGTCCGTGGGCAGCGACGCGAGGACCGCGTACTGGTCCAGGATGTGGTTGAGCTCACCCTCCAGGCGCGTCAGCTCGACATCGGTGAGGCCCAGGCGGGCGAGATGCGCGACGTGCGCGACGTCGGTGCGGGACAGCGTGGCCATACGCCCAAGGATACCGGCGGGGAGCGGCGGCCCGCCGGACGTCCGGCAGCCCAGGCGGCCCAGGTCAGCCGGGCACCCGTGATCCCTCGGCGGGCGCGAAGACCACGATCAGCCGCAGCTCGTCGGTGATGTCGTGGAAGCGGTGCGGCATGTGTGCCGGAACGAAGATCGTGTCGCCCGGCCCGACGTCGCGCGTCTCGCCACCCGCGGTGAACCGGGAACGGCCGGCCAGCACGACGTACGCTTCGTCCTCCGTGTGCGGCGACTGGCCGTCCATCGCACCCCCGGGCAGCACGTAGAGCCCGATGCTCATGGATGGCCGGCGCAGGAACTCCAGGTATGCCTCGCCCGATGCCGCCTGAGCGGCGGCGAGGGCTGCGATCGGGTGGAGCTCCATCGTCAGTCGGCCGCTCCAGCCAGCAGTCGCACGAACGCCGCCTCATCGAGCACGGTCACAGCCAGCTCCTGCGCCTTGGCGAGTTTGGTGCCGGCCTTGTCGCCCGCGACCAGGTAGTCGGTCTTGCGACTGATGGAGCCCGACACCTTGCCCCCGGCCGCTCGGATCGCTTCCTCCGCGCCCATCCGGTCGAACGCCTCCAGGCTGCCGGTGACCACGAGGGACTTCCCGGTCAGGGGCCCATCGTCGACGCCCGGGCGGCGAGCCACGGGCCGGACCGGCTCCACGCCCGCGGCCACGAGGTCATCCAGCACACCCGCGGTGGCGGGGTCCGAGAAGTAGCGGCCGAGGCTGGCGGCGACCGTGGGGCCGATGCCCATCACCGCCTCGAAGCGCTCCGCCGGCAGGTTCCGCACCTCACCCGCGACCCGCGCCAGCCAGCCGTCCGTGCCGCCCATCGGCTCATCCTCCGCAGGGGGCCACGCGAACGCGATCCAGGTCGCGAGGTCGATGCCCGTCTGCTCGCCCACCTGGGGGATGCCCAGCGCGAACAGGATCCGGCCCAGCGGCCGCACCCGCCCGCGCTCGATGGCCGCCACCAGGTTCTCGGCACTCTTCCGTGCGAAGCGATCGAGGCCCTCCAGCTGCTCCACGGTCAACCGGTAGACGTCCCCGCGCGTCCGCACGAGGCCACGCGCGAGGAGCTGCGACACGACCGCCCATCCGGCGCCCTCGATGTCCATGCCGCCGCGGCCCAGGAAGTGGCCCAGCTCCTGGCCCACGCGTGCCGGACAGGAAAGGTTGGGGCAGTAGACGCGCACCGCACCGTCGTCGCGGACCACGGAGGTGCCGCACTCCGGACAGATCGCCGGCATCTGGAACTCGCGCTCGTCCCCCGTCCGACGCTCGGTGATGGCGCGGACGACCTCCGGGATGACGTCCCCCGCCTTGTGAAGCACGACGTGGTCGCCGATGCGGATGTCCTTGCGGCGCACCTCGTCGAGGTTGTGGAGCGTGGCCCGCGCGACCGTGGAGCCGGCGACCTTGACAGGTCGCAGGTGGGCCACCGGGGTCAGCGTCCCGGTGCGCCCGACGTACGGCACGATGTCCTCGACCACGCTCTCGACCTGCTCGGGCGGGAACTTGTAGGCGATGGCCCAGCGCGGCGCCCGGCTGACCATGCCCAGCTTCCGCTGCTGGTCCAGACGGTCGACCTTGACCACGACGCCATCGGTCTCGTAGGCCAGCTCATGGCGCGGGT
>Ga0105047_10002279_pt1 | contig 34289 bp, 28 predicted proteins | sample MAT04_FD_78384 | JGI IMG/M metagenome (GOLD analysis project Ga0105047, IMG submission 78384) | Freshwater microbial communities from Lake Fryxell liftoff mats and glacier meltwater in Antarctica - MAT-04 (megahit assembly) | ecosystem: Environmental > Aquatic > Freshwater > Ice > Liftoff... | reverse complement strand
GTAAATGTTCATCAGTTCGAGTGCGTGATCGACGTGGCTACGTGCATGCTCTCGTCTGCCGTCCCGAGGGGGGCGCTAGGGAAGGTTGGGGTCGTGGTGCGATCGATTGCGCAGTTTTCTCCTGTCCTGACAGGCGAGCCGGGAAGGGCGACGCGCTGGGTCGCGGTTATTGCCTCCGCTGCTGTCGCAGTGACCTTGGGGTTGGGGGCGGCAGAGGTAGCAGCGGCGGTTTCACCGCCCAGGTCGGGGGTTCCCGCGAAGACGGGGGACCCGCTGATCGCATCCGATGTCGCATCTGCGCAGCTGACGGCGCGGGTGCGTGGTCAGCGGGTCGAGGTGCTCTCGGAGCGGAGCGAGACCTCCACGACGTACGCCAACCCTGACGGATCGTTCACTGCCGAGAACTACGGCGCGCCGATCCGGGTCAAGGACAGAACCGGCAAGGACGGCTGGAAGGACGTCGACCTGACGTTGACACGGCGGACCGACGGTTCCGTGGCCCCGGTGAAGCACCCGGACGAAGTGGTCCTGGGTGGCAAGTCGGACGCCGCTGGCGGCTCCCTGACGCGAATCAAGGACGCCAAGGGCCGGGAGGTGGAGTACCTGTGGGGCAAGAAGCTCCCGACGCCGGTGCTCGACGGCACTCGGGCGACGTACCCCGGGGTCGAGCCTGGGGTGGACCTAGTCCAGGAGGTGACTCGCACTGGCTTCGAGCACTTCCTCATGATTCGAGACCGGGCGGCGGCGGACGCGGCGGCTGCCCAGGCCGTCGGCGGCACATATCAGCTGCGAATTCCGGTCCGGGCCAAGGGCCTGACACCGGTGGCTCGAGCCGACGGTGGGATCGACTTCGTCGACGCCAAGGGCGCAGCCGTTCAGACGGTTGTTGCTCCTCGTGCGTGGGATGCGGAGCTTGTGGCGCAGGCGGGGGTCCCGGCGAACGAGATCCACCCGTCTATGGTGTTTGACGCGAAGGGTGGCAGCGGCAAGGGCGACTTGGTGCTCAGCATTGACGCGGCATGGTTGTCGGACCCAGCTCGGCAGTTCCCGATCACCGTCGACCCGACGACGACGCTGGCGGCGTCCCATGACACCTGGGTGCAGTCCAACATCACCTCGGCGCAGGCCGGGTCGACCGAGCTGCGGGTCGGGACCTACGACGGATCGACCAAGGCCCGGTCGTTCATGAAGTGGAACTCCTCGGCGTTCAAAGGCACCAAGGTCACCTCGGCCACTCTGAGCCTGTGGGAGTTCCACTCCTGGTCGTGCACCGCCAAGACGATGAACATCAACTCGGCCAACATGTCGGACACCTCGACGACCTGGGCGACGCAGCCCTCAGTTGGGGCGGTGTGGTACTCACCCTCGTTCGCGAAGGGGTACTCCTCCACCTGCGCTGACGGGTGGCAGAACATCTCGATCACCTCACTGGCGCAGGCGTGGGCGGACAACGCCAGCACCTACCAGGGCATTCGCCTGTCAGCATCGGAGACCGATGTGTACGGGTGGAAGAAGTTCAACTCCGCCAACGCGGCCTCTAACGTGCCCAAGTTGTCGGTGACCTACAACCGGTACCCGAATACTCCCGGAACCGCCACGCACACTCCGGGGACATCGTCAGCCACCACTACGGCGGGCTGGTCAACCTCGGCGACACCGACGCTGAAGGCAGTGGTCTCGGACCCCGACGGTGGATCGGTCAAGGGCTTGTTCAGTGTGTACCTCAACGGAACTGGCACTCCGGTCATCGACAAGGCCGCGGGTTCGTCGGTGACCTCGGGTGGCACTTCGCAGTACACGGTGCCGGCCGGGAAGCTGGCCAACGGCTCTCGGTACGTCATCCGCGTGTACGGCAATGACGGGTCCCTGACATCGAAGACGTGGTCGGCGTACGACAACTTCGTGGTCGACACCACTGCGCCAGCTACCCCGACGGTGACCTCGTCCACCTCTCCGGAGAACCAGTGGTCGGATGCCGTCGACGCCACAGGCAAGCTCGCGTTCGCAGCCACCAGCGCCTCTGCCGACACCGCCAAGATCCAGTACTCCCTGGACGCCACGACCTACGGGACCAGTGTCACAGCGGCAGCCAACCAGGCCGTGGCGTTCACCTTGACCAAACCCTCCAACGGCACTCACACCCTGTACGTGCGCGCCTTGGACAAGGCCGGAAACGCCTCCGCCGGCAAGGCCTATGTCTTCTACGTCGGTACCGGCGCCGCATTGGCGCAGCCCGTCGAGAACCACGTCACCGCTCGTCGCGTCGCCCTGCAGCTTCAGGTCGACCCCGCGTTGGTGACCGCCTTGGGTGCGCACAGCTTCGAGTACCGACGGGGCGCCACCGACACCTGGAAGCCCGTGCCGCTTACCGACGTCACGAACACCTCGGGAACGGTGCTCACCGCCTGGCCTCCCACGGCCGCGCCCACGACCGGGGTCAGCTACTGGGACGCAGCGCGGACCCTCGGCGGGGGAGGGGTGATCGACGTCCGTGCTGCGTTCACGGGCAACGGGTCGTTCACCGACCCGAACACCGTCACCGTCGATGTCAACGCCGGCCAAGCCGGCGACGCCGCTGTCGGCCCAGGGTCGGTGAACCTCCTCACCGGCGAGTTCTCTCTGTCGGACACGGACGCCAACCTCTTCGGTGCAAGCATCGGCCGCACCTACGGCTCACGCTCACTGACCGCAGGCACCGACAACGGTCAGAGCGGCGCATTCGGCCCGCAGTGGGCATTGTCAGGGGCATCGGAGTACACCGACACCAACTGGAAGGCCGTCGTCAAGACGTCCGCGGTGTCCCTTGAGGTCGAGGACAGCGAAGGCGAAGTGGTGGCGTTCACCGCCGCCGCGAACAACGGCTGGACGCCCGAGCCGGGTGCTGAGGACCTGACCCTCACCGGGTCGTTCCTCGACGGCTTCGCCCTAAAGGACACCGACGGAAACTCCACCAGCTTCCTCAAGCCGGCGACCACCCCCGCCCCACCAGCCGACACCTGGCCCGTGGCGTCCACAACACCGGCCGGGGCCGGGGCAACGGCCCGCTACGGGTACACCGCTGACGGCATCGGCAAGCTGCGACTGGCCCGGATCGCCGCACCCAACCCAGCTCTGACTGACACCGCACTTCAGGCCTGCGCCGACCCCGCCACGAACCTGATCGACCCCAGCCGTGCAGGGTGCCGCACCCTGGAGCTGGTCTGGAGCGTCCCGGCGACCGGAGGGTTCACCGGGCAGCGGGTCACCGCCATCAAGGCGTACACGTGGGACCCCAACGCCGGCGCCAACGGCTCGATGACTGCAACCACGGAGGCCACCTTCGGCTACGACTCCGCCGGCCGTCTCACCGCTGCGACAGACCCCAAACCGGGCCTGGTTCCCGGCGGCCAAGCGCTGACCACCAACTACGCCTACGACGCGGGAACAAGTCTGCTGACCGGGCTCACCCCGCCCGGTGAGCAGCCGTGGACCTTCACCTACGCGACAGGCACCACCATCGCCGGCCCCACTTGGGACCGGGCCCTGCCCACCAGCGCCGGACGGCTCGTGACCGCGTCACGGCCCACCCTGACACCTGGGACGACCAACACCACCAACGGAACCGCCACTACCGCCGTCGTCTACGGCGTCCCGACCACCACCTCCGCCCGTGGCCCCATGAACCTGGACCTGGGCACTACCAGCACCTGGGCACAGAGCACCGCACCCGTCGACGGTGCCGCCGTCTTCGATGCTGACGCCGCGGCCCAGCCCACGGGTGACTTCTGGGCGGGAGACGACAGCGCCACCCGCTCGTGGGCCAAGGCTGAAGTCACCTACATGGACGTCAACGGCCGTGAGGTCAATCACCTGACCCGGGACGGACTCACCGACGCCACCGTGTACGACCTCGACGGCAACCCGCTGCTCTCCCTTGACGGCGGTAACCGTGCCCTCGCGCTCAAGCAAGGACCGGAGGCACCCGCGACCCTCGCCGAGCTCGGTCTGGACGGGCTGTCCACGGACGCCCGCGCGCAGGCGCTGGCCACGATCACCGCCTACGAGCCCGGCACCTCCGGAGCATCCCGGGTCAAGTACACCCAGGAGCCTCTGCGGACCGTGGTGACCTCTCCCGGCACCCAGGACCAGCAACGGCCCACCACGCGCATTACTTACGACAACGGTCGGCCCGCGGGTGCCGTGACCTCGGACCTTGCCACCAGCAGCTCTACCGGGGGCCTGCCCTTGGAGGCAGACCCGAACATTGCGTCTTTGGACAACGCCCGGACCACCACCACGAACTACGACTGGGACCTGGGGCTGCCGCTGGACGTCACCACCGACCCCTCCTCGCTTGCCGGGGACGAGATCACCAGCCGGACTAGGTATGACGCCAAGGGCCGCGTCATCAAGCAGCAGCAGCCCTCCGACAGCGCTGGCACCGGAGCCGGGACACGAGTCACCGCCTACTGGGGAGAGCCCACGGGCGCGTGCACCGGTCACCCCGAATGGGGGGACCTCGTCTGTTCCGTGTCCTACGCGAGCCCGATCACCGGCTCCAGCAGCAACCTGGCACTGCCCACCACCACCAGCACCTACAACCGCGTCGGTTCCCCGGACACCGTCACCGAGAGCGCCAACGGCGCGACCCGGACGACAAAGACGCTGTTCGACGCAGCCGACCGGGCCACCTCGGTGACCACCACGAGCACCGGCTTGGGAGCCAACCCGGTACCGGTCACCATGAGCTACGACCCGGTCACCGGTGCGCTGGCCTCCACCACCGGTGGCGGCAAGACCATGTCCAGCGTCACCGACACCCTCGGCCGGAACATCACCTACACCGACGCCTCCGGACTTCGAGCGACCACGAAGTACGACAGCCTCGGCCGGCCCTACGAGGTCACCGAGTCCGACACGCTCACCGGCGGCCTGACCCGCAGCTTCACCACTACCACCAGCTACGACCCGACCACGGGCCGCCAGACAGCCCAAAACGACAGCCAGGGCGGCGCCGTCAGCATCGGATACGACACCGCGGGCAACGTCACCACACAGACCTTCGGTGCGCCCGCCGCGGGCGGGTTGAAGGCCACCTCGCGATTCGACAACACCGGCGCAGAGGTCGAGCGGGTCTGGACCATGACGGGCCTGGCCGACTCAGTCCTCTCGGAGTCAGCGGTGGAGAACATCCACGGCCAACAGGTCGACCAAACCCTGATGCCCGGCGGCCACCGGGACTACCGCTACGACGGCACCGGGCGGCTGACCTCAACCGTCGAACTGTCTGCAGGGCAGTGCACCGTCCGGTCGTACGCGTTCGACCGCAACTCCAACCGCACCGGCTACTCCAGCACAGACAGCGTCGCTACCGCAGACGGCAACGGGGACCTCGTCGTCTGTCCGGCCCCCACCGCGCCGGTCCAGAGCGCGAACTTCGACAGCGCAGACCGAATCACCACTGCCGGGTATGCCTTTGACGCGTTCGGCCGCACCACCCGCCTCCCGCTCAGCAGCAACGAAGTCGTCCGCGTCGGCTACCACTCCAACGACCTCGTCGCCTCACAGACCCTGTACGCAACCGCCGCCGACGCCGACGCGAACAACGGGGCTGGGCAGAACCCCCTCCAGACGTCCGACTACACCCTCGACCTGACCGGACAGCGGATCGCCACCCGCACCACCCAAGACACCGACCCAGACACAGGACTCACCACCACCCGCACCCGAACCCTGCGGTACGCCTCCGGCGGCGACTCACCCGACTGGACCGACGAAGGCGACGGGACCATCACGCGCAACATCACCGGTCCCAGCGGAGATCTCACCGCACTGGCCACCATCGACAAGACGGGCGCCGCCGCCGACAGCATCACTTGGCAGATCAGCGACATCCACGGTGACATCGCCGCCACCCTCCCAGCCGCCGAAACCGCCGCCCTGCAGATCAGCCGCCCCGACGAGTACGGCGCCGGAACCGACGACACCCCCCGCTACGGATGGCTCGGCGCCAAGCAACGCGCAGGCGACACCCCTGGCGGCCTGGTCCTCATGGGCGTGCGGCTGTACAACCCCGAGGCGGGCCGCTTCCTGTCAGCCGATCCTGTTCACGGTGGAAACGCCAATGCCTACATTTACCCTGCAGACCCCATCAACAGCTACGACCTCGATGGCAACTGGGGATGGCTCAAGAAGGCGGGGAGATGGGCGTGGAAGCACAAGTGGGACATTGCGCTAACGGCCACGATGTTCATCCCGGGAGTTGGGGTCGCGGGCATCGCCGCACGCGGTGCATTCATGGCGTATCGCGGGTACCGCGCCTACAGGGCTGCACGCTACGCGTACAAGGCCGTGTCATATGGGCGGAAGATAGTTTCGACTGCGAAGCGGTACAAGAGTTACGTCCGTCTTGGCAGGGGCGCCTCTGGACGCATAAGGCTGTCCATAGGGCAATCGAAGAAGTACTGGTTGAAGGGCGGTCGCAAGGGCCCTCAGTGGAACCTGCACATCGAGCGGAGATATGCGGCATTCAATCACTACGGACGCGGCTACTACAAGCCATTCTGGGGCAGATAGAATGGCGCAAACACTAAGTGACTACTTGGATTCGCTCGTTCAGGCACGGTTCCAGAACGGGTTCGATGTGCTGGCCCAGGTTGCGGACGATGTCTACACCTACGCTGTGGTAGCCCCCTCTGGCATCTCCGTCAGCTTGGGGCACTCGTACGGAGTTCACATCTGGGTTGAGATAGACGGCAATTGGCGTTGGGATAGCCACGCCGATGACTTGGCTAGTCTGACAGAGGAGTTCGAGAACCTACTAGATCTCTCGGAGTCCATATTGCGCGGAGAGCTCGGCCCTCCAGGTGGGCCGTCGTCCCGGCGAGACCGTTGGAATGTTCCCGAGTTTGATGTGATGTTGAGAGGAATGGGCTGAGTTCTCTTGGGTTGACCCAACAGTTGGTGGCACATCCATTCAAGATTGAATCCTGTCTGACTCAGCTGTTTGTTGTTGAACCCCAGCGTTGTAAAATGCCCAGGTGAGATGGCAGACGCCCTCAGCGGGCTCGCCGTGCTCGCTGAGCGAGTTGGCTTCGGCGAATGCTTCGGGTGCCAGCAAGTCGGTCAATGAGATGCGGGACCAATGACGCGGCCCAAGTAGCGCTCGTGTTCGTCTCTGTCACCCACGCCTTGCATCCTCGCTTAGACCTTCGGCTCATGCCGCGGACAAGGCGGTTGGTTCCCGGGCGTCTGAGACGATGCGTCAGTGCGATCTCGGATCGAGGTCTGGAAGCGCCAGACCACTGCTTGCCCTGACTGCGGTGGCCGGCGGGTCGTGTACACCGGGGAGGCGTTGGCCGACGGTGGCACCCTCGCGGTGTTCTGGGCTTTCCTCTACGACCACCCGGGGAACCCCGAGGTGCTCATAGACGCGACGTTCGGCACGTGAGGTGTTGAGGGGTACACGGCGGACCATGAGACGTTCGGTTCTCGTACGGGTGCAGTCGAGGGGCGAGCCAACGTTGCCAGCACGCTGGTGACGGGGGCGGAGTTGGGTCCGGACGACCCACGCATTGGAGTCAAGCTGAGCCGGGACCAGGCGCTCGAACACCCACGAGTGGGCCAGTTCTGGCAGGTCAACGACGCCGTCCTCGAGCTAGACGAGATTCAGCGCCTGATCTCTGGCCAACCAACAAGGCGAAGGTGGCTTCGGCGTCGGTAGCCGGCCACGCAAACGTCCGGAACTGCCGCGATCCGGAAGTGCGGCGGGGCCTTGGATGGATGGCTGGAACTGGCACGCTCGGAGGGAGTGCACCAGTGAGCGTGGTGCGTGTCAGGTTTCGCGGACGACCTGGTCGGCGTTCTTGTCGGGTCGCAGGCCGCGCCATGCGGGGTGCCGGAGTCGCCCGTCGCGTGTCCACTCGGTGAACCGGACCTCGCCGACGAGCTCGGGTGTGACCCAATGCACGCCCCGTGCATCCGCTCGTGGCACGTCGTCGCCCAGCGCGGAGTGGTTCGTGGCCAACGGTTCGAGTCGGCGTTGTAGGTCGGCAAGGCAGGCGGTGGTGAACCCGGTGCCGACCTTGCCTGCGTAGCGCAGCCCGTCCGGGGTCGGGATGGCGAGCAGTAGTGACCCGATGCTGTCGGCCCGCCGTCCATGCCCGGGGCGCCATCCAGCGATGAGCACCTCCTGGGTGCGCAGGTTCTTTGATCTTCAGCCAGGTCCGCGACCGCGCCCCGGGCTGGTAGGCCGATTCGATCTGCTTGGCGACCACTCCTTCCAGGTGCTGCTCGCGGGCGGCGGCCAGCACGGCCGGTCCGCCACCGAACAAGGCCGGAGGCGTCCTCCACGAGGGGCCGGACAGGGCGAGCTCGTCCAGCAGGGCGCGACGTTTCCGATAGGGCGCCGTGATGGTCGAGCGTCCGTCGAGGTGGAGCACGTCGAAGATGAGGTAGGTCACCGGGACCGAGGCGGTGAGGCGTCGGCTGCGGGCGGCACCCGACACGTGCATCCGCGGTTGAGCAGCTCGAAGCTGGGCCGCCCGGCCGGGTCGAGCGCCACCAGCTCGCCGTCCAGGACGGCTTGGGTGGAACCCATCGACTCAGCCATCGCCCGCAGCTCGGGGTAGGTGTCGGTGATGTCGATGTCGTGGCGCGACCACGCCGTGGCGCGACCTCCCTCGACATGCACGATGGCGCGAACCCCGTCCCACTTCATCTCGTAGGCCCACCGCTCGTCATCAGCGGGCAGTTCATCCGCCAACGTCGCCATCATCGGGGCCACCCTCGGCGGCGGCTGGTAGCCGTCCGGAGGCGGGCTCATCCGATGCATCATCCAGTTCTTCCCTCCGGTCCGGAACAGCACGTACCGTCCCTGGACTCGAGAGCTGTGCAGGACCACCTTGACCTTCCCCTCGGTCCACTCCTGGGTCTCGTAGGTGCCGCGGTCCCAGATGGTCACACCGCCGCTGCCGTACTCGCCTTCGGTGGTGTCACCCTCGAAGTCGGCATACGACATCGGGTGGTCCTCGGTCTGGACCGCGAGCCGGTTCACCGACGGGTCCAGGGGAACGCCCTTGGGAACCGCCCACGAGACCAGCACCCCGCCCCGCTCGAGACGGAAGTCCCAGTGCAACGCACTCGCGTGGTGCTCCTGCACGACGAACGTGTCGTCCCGCCCCTGCGAAACGGGCCCCGGCGGCGGCACCGGCTCGCGGGTGCGCGCGGGATCACGCTTGGCGCGGTAGGTAGACAGCCCATCGTCGGACACCCCGACATCGTCCCGCGGATGCTCACACCAGGCCCCGACAGGACCACGCCACTTGTACCCGGGTCGCCGGAGCATTGACCGCCCGTCAGCTGTCCCAGAAATGACCCGCAATTACGCGGGATGTCGGTCCGTGCCATCGCGACCGGGGCCGCCACGACGCGACCTCACGCTGTGACCTGCGCAAACGTGTGACCTCCGTGCGTCTGTGGGCGGGGTGCTCGGTCGGGGTCGCGTCGATCGATTTGCTACAGATCAGAAGGTTGGGGGATCGAATCCCTGCGGGCGCGCTCTGTGTTGAGACAGACGACGGCCCCCCGACCAGCGGAAACGCGTTCCGGGCCTTCCCTCGCCGGTGATGCGGGACCGCACCACTGGGCCATCGGGACCCTAAAGCGACCCGATACTTCGCGCCGGCCCTCTGCGCCCAGATGGCAGATCGTTGTTGCACGTATGTTGCACGAAGCGTGCATGAAGAAGGCCCCTGGCCTGCATCTCTGCAGGTCAGGTGCCTAATTCTACCGTCGGGGTGACAGGATTTGAACCTGCGGCCTCGTCGTCCCGAACGACGCGCGCTACCAAGCTGCGCCACACCCCGTGGCTGTGCCGCCGACCCCAGGGGCGCGGCGACACCCGAGGATAGCCGACCCGCACCGGCCCACCGAAATCGGTCCGGGCCCGCATGGCGCCGGGTCGCGCGGCGAGGTCGCGCGGGGCTCAGGCGTCTCGGGCGACGAGCGTCAGCAGGGTCGCCTCGGGGCGGCACGCGAAGCGCACCGGGGCGTAGGGAGAGGTGCCAAGGCCCGCCGAGACGTGCAGCCACGCGGCATCCGCGGGCGCCTGTGACGAGGGCACGGCGCCGCCGGCGTGGCCGGAGTAGCCGGCCCCCGGCCACCAGCGCGAGACCCCCTTGGCGCGACGGGTGTCGAGGTCGCAGTTGGTCACGAGAGCACCCCAGACGGGCAGCGCGAGCTGGCCCCCGTGGGTGTGGCCGGCGAGCACGACCGACGCTCCGTCGGCCACCATCGCATCGAGCACCCGCTGGTAGGGCGCGTGCAGCAGCCCCATGGTCAGTGCGACGTCGGTGGCGGCCGGGGCGGACACCGCGTCGTAGTGGTCGTAGCCGACGTGGGGATCGTCCACCCCGACCAGCTCGACGTCGTGGTCGCCCATCGTGACCACCGCCCGGGCGTTGTTGAGGTCGGCCCACCCACCGTCGCGCAGCCCGTCCACGAGCCGGCCCACAGGGAGGTCGGACGGCGTGATCCGAGCCTCGGCGTGCTTGCGGGTGAGGTAGCGCGCCGGGTTCTTGGGGACGGGGGCGAAGTAGTCGTTCGAGCCCAGCACGAAGGCGCCGGGGCGCTCGAGCAGCGGCTCCATCGCGCGCAGCAACGCGGGCACGGCATCGACGTGGGCGAGGTTGTCACCGGAGTTGACGACGAAGTCGGGGTCGAGCTCGGCCAGCGAGCGCACCCACTCGATCTTCTTCGTCTGCCCCGGGGTGAGGTGCAGGTCGGAGACCTGGAGCACGCGCACCGGGGCGCTTCCGGGCGGAAGCGCGGGCACGGCATGCCGGCGCAGCGTGAACCACGTGCGCTCCACGAGCGCGGCGTAGGCGACACCCGCGACGCCGGCGCCGACCAGGCCGCCGACGGTGCGCAGCGCGGTGCGGGCGAGAGCGGTCATCCACCCATCCTCGCAAAGCCGGTGGCGTCCGACCGAATCGCGCTCTCCTCGCGGATGCCGTGCCACGCACCGCTGCCGTGGCCGCCGCCCCGGAAACGTGCTGGACGTCGGGTGGGAGACTGGGCCCATGACCGACACGACGCTCAAGGAGCAGATCCAGCACGACCTGCACGACGCGATGCGGGCCCGCGACAAGGTGCGCTCGGGCACCCTGCGGATGACGCTGACGTCCATCACCAACGCCGAGGTGGCCGGTGACGAGGCGCGCCAGCTGAGCGACGACGAGGTGCTCAAGGTGCTGGCCAAGGAGGCCAAGAAGCGCAAGGAGGCGGCGACGGCTTTCACCGCGGCCAACCGCCCCGAGCTGGCTGCGGTCGAGGAGGCCGAGCTCGTCGTGCTCGAGGCCTACCTGCCCGCCCAGCTCGAGGACGCCGAGCTGGGCGCGATCGTCGCGCGGGCGGTCGAGTCGACCGGAGCCACCGGCATGCCGCAGATGGGCCTGGTCATGAAGGCCGCCCAGGCGGACGTCGCCGGACGTGCCGACGGCGGCCGGGTGGCCGCCGTCGTCAAGCAGGTGCTGTCCGGGCGCTGACCGCGCCCGACCGCCCCGTCAGCCCGGCGGGGGAGGCGTCGGGGGGGTCTGGCCCTTGTTCCGCCCGTTGCCCTTGGTCTTCTTGGTGGTGGTGGTGGTGGTGGTGGTGGTGGTCTGCTTGTTGGTGGTGGTCTTGGTGTTGCTCGTCGTCGCCGGGGCCGGCTGGACGGCCGGGGCGCCGGTGGACAGGTACAGGCCGATCTTGGAGCCGGGGAAGGCCGATCCGGAGGGGTCGGTGTAGGCGACCGTGCCGTACGCCATCGAGCTGGCGACGTTGCCGGCGACGTAGCTGTCGAAGCCGGCCTCCTGGAGTCGGGCCTGAGCCTGCGTGACGGAGGCGCCGATGACACCGGGGAGCCGCTCGAGGTCGCCGCCACGGATCTTGGCGGAGGGAGGCGGGAAGTCCTTGACCGGCATCCCCTTGGAGGCAGCACGCATGATCTTGGACCACACCGGTGCCGAGACCGTGCCGCCGAAGACCTGGCGGATGCAGCCGTACTCACCGAAGCACTTGCCGTTCAGCGAGTACAGGTTCCCGTTCTTGCTCGCCGGCTTCAGGTTGCCGATCCACACGGCCGTGGCCAGCTGTTTGGTGTACCCGATGAACCAGCCCTGGTTGTGGCCCTCCGTGGTGCCGGTCTTGCCGGCGGCCGGGCGGGCCTGGTTGTCCCAGTTGCCATCGGCGGTACCGAAGTCGAGGGTGCCCTTGAGCAGGTGCGTGACGCCGTCGGCGACGTCGGCCGAGATGACCTGCTTGCACTGCGGCCCGGGCACCTTGATGGCCTGCTTGTCCGGGGTGGTGATCGAGGTGATCGGGTTGGGCTCGCAGTACCGGCCGCTCGAGGCGAGCGTGGCGTAGGCATTGGCGATGCTCAGCGGGTTGGTGGTGCCCGACCCGAGGGTGATGTCGGAGACGTAGGGGTCGATCGGCGTGCCGTCGCCCTTGTGCAACCCCATCTTGGTCATGGTGTCGCGCACGTCGCACGGCCCGAGGTTGATGACGAGCTGGGCGGCCCAGGTGTTGATCGACTTCGCGATGCCCTCACCGAGGGTCATCATCTTCCCGCCGCTCGGGTAGTCGTTCTTCACCGACCACGGCTCGTTGGCGCCGCACTTGTCGGTGAGCAGCTCCTTGTCCCTGAAGAGGTAGCCCTTGCTGCCGGTGGCGAACGGCACCTTGATCGTGCCGTTGAGCGGCATCCCCTTCTCCAGCGCCGTGACGACCGCGAAGGTCTTGGCCGTCGAGCCGAACTGGTAGCCCAGCGGGCCGCCGCCGTACTTCTGGTCGACGTTGACGTTGGTCTCGTACGTGCCGAAGTCGGTGGCCTGCGCCATCGCGAGGATCTTGCCGCTGCCCGGCTCGACGATCGTCGCGGCCGCACCGAGATTCTCCTTGTTGCCGATCGTGACGGCCTTGGTGATCTCCTTCTGCGCGGCCGCCTGCATCGCCGGCCGCAAGGTGGTGCGGATGGTCAGGCCGCCCTGGTTGATCGTCTTGAGCCGCTCGGCGGGGGTCTTGCCCAGGACCGCCATCTGCGACGACTGCTGCAGCCACTCCATGACGTACGCGCAGAAGTACGGCTGGACGGAGCGGTGGCACACGCCCTTGACCGGCTTCTTCTTGATCATCGACTTCACGGCGACCTTCTTGGCCGCGGCGACGTCCTTGGCGGACGCCAGGCCCAGGGAGCCCATCCGGTCCAGGACCACGTTGCGCCGGGTCTGCGCCTCCTTGGGGTTCAGCACCGGGTTGAACGCCGTCGGCTGCTGCACGATGCCGGCCAGCAGCGCGGCCTGGCCGAGGGTGAGCTTGCTGGCGGGCACGCCGAAGTAGTTCAGGGCCGCTGCCTCGACGCCGTAGGCCTGGTCGCCGTAGTAGACGAGGTTGAGGTAGCCCTCGAGGATCTGGGGCTTGGTGAAGTTCTCCTCGACGTTCAGCGCGTACTTCAGCTCCTGGAGCTTGCGCGAGTACGTCTTGGTCGTGGCGGCCTTGGCGGCTTTCTTGTCACCACGCTTGAGGGCGTTCTCCTGGAGGGTGATCTTGACGAACTGCTGGGTGAGCGTGGAGGCACCCTGCACCGACCCGCCCTGCAGGTTGGAGATCATCGCCCGGCTGAAGCCGCGGACGTCGAGGCCACCGTGCTCGTAGAAGCGCGAGTCCTCGATGGCGATCTGCGCGTTCTGCATGTTCTGCGAGATCTTCTTGAGCGGCACGATGATGCGGTTCTCGTCGTACGGGTTCGCGATCAGCTTGCCGTCGGCGTCGAGGATGCGGGACTGCTGCGCCAGCGGCGACACGGTGAACTCGCTGGGCAGGTCGTTGAAGAAGTCGACCCCACCCTTGGCCGCCTGGCCGGTGGCCCCCACGGCGGGGATGGCGAGCCCGGCCATGAGCAGCCCGGCCACCGTGCTCAGCACGACGAAGCCGAGCAGGAGCCGGAGCACGGCTGAGACATTGTGGGCACGACCGTCCATGGGCCCAAGCGTAACCCGCGGATGCCGTGCAGCCCGTCACCCGGGCTGTGACCGGCCGTCGGCGCACGACGACAGCGGCGCGGCCCCGTGGCCGGCGACGAGCGGACGATGGTGGATCAACCGTTCGGCCACCGCGTCGACCGTTTCGGACGATACCCCGCTGCGCCGGTCCGAAATAGCGTTTGAGCAGGTCGCCACCCATAACCAGCCGGCGACGCCCGGACGGTCACCATTTCGAAGTGAGGTCGACATGTGCACAGCACCCCCTGCGGCGGTCGCCCCCACGGACGGTCAGTGGGTGGTCGACTGGCCCTCGCTCGGACGCTGCGCCGGCACTGACCCCGACGCCCTCTTCGTGCAGGGCAAGGCCCAGCGCGCGGCCAAGGCCGTCTGCAAGGGCTGCCCGGTCATCGCCGAGTGCCTGGCTGACGCCCTCGACAACCGCACGGAGTTCGGTGTGTGGGGCGGCATGACCGAGCGTGAGCGTCGGGCGCTGCTCCGCCGCCGGCCCGACGTGCGCTCCTGGACCGAGTTCCTCGCCCAAGCCAAGAACGGACCCGCCCAAGGCGCCAGCGCCTGACCCGTCGGGTCACGCCGTCGCCCTCGGACCCCGGAGGGGCCGACCTTCCTGCAGCCACGCGTGGCCCACCCCTGCAGCCACGCGTGACAGGCCGGCCCCCTGGGGCCCTTTCGGGCCCGGCGGCGGTGTGCTCAGCCGGTGGCCAGGGCGGCGCTCACGGTGCGCAGCCCCTCGAGGTCGTGGATGTCGGTGGCGCTCGCCGGAACGGTCGACAGCGGCACCTCGCGGTGGCCCGCGACGAACCGGCGGACGTGCCCCTCGTGCCGGGTGGCCACCTCGGCGAGGTCAGCGTGCAGCCGCAGCAGCGCCGGCGTGAGGCCGGCGAGGTCGTCCGCCGCGGCGGTGTCGGCGCCGTCCTCGAGCTGCTCCGCGGCTGCGGCGGCGCGGCTGCCGCTCAGGGCCGGTGCGGCCAGCGTCTGCACACGGTTGACGACGACGCCGGCGAGCGGCATCCCCTCGCTCTCGAGGCGGTCGACGAAGTACGCGGCCTCGCGCAGGGCGTCGCGCTCGGGCGCCGCGACGACGACGAACGCTGTGGCGGGCTCCTTGAGCAGCGCGTAGGTGACGTCGGCACGCTCGCGGAAGCCGCCGAACATGGTGTCGAGGGCGGAGACGAAGGTCTGCACGTCGGCGAGCAGCTGGCCACCGAGCACCCTCGACACCGTCACCGCGGCGATCGTGGCGCCCACCGAGAAGACCTTGAGGTAGGCGCGCCCACCCGCGCGGGCCGGTGCGGTCAGCAGCCGGATGAAGCGCCCGTCGAGGAACGAACCGAGCCGCTTCGGGGCGTCGAGGAAGTCCAGGGCCGACCGGGACGGCGGGGTGTCGACGACGATGAGGTTCCAGGTGCCCTCGCGCTCGGCCTGCGCCCGAAGCTGGCCGAGCTTCTCCATCGCCATGTACTCCTGCGTGCCGGCGAACGAGCTGGAGACCGACTGGTAGAAGGGGTTGGCCAGGATCTGCGCCGCCTTCTCGGGGGTGGAGTGGGCCTCGACGACCTCGTCGAAGGTGCGCTTCATGTCGAGCATCATCGCGTGCAGCGAGCCGCCGACCTCGTCGCCGACGCCGGCCACCGGGCGTGGGGTGTTGTCGAGCTCGGTGAGGCCGAGCGACTGGGCCAGCCGGCGGGCCGGGTCGATGGTGAGCACGACGACGCGACGCCCGGACTCGGCCGCGCGCAGGCCCAGCGCAGCGGCGGTGGTGGTCTTGCCGACGCCGCCCGACCCGCAGCAGACGATGATGCCGGTGGCGGGGTCGGCCAGCAGGGCGTCGAGGTCGAGGGGCTCGGGAGCCAGGGGTGGGGTGGCCATCAGCGCACCCCCTGCTCGACCAGCTGGTCGGCCAGGGCAGCGATCCCGCCGTCCTCGACGCCGCCCGTGAGGACCGGCAGCCTGAGCGTCGGCAGCCTCTGTGAGGCCACCTCGTCCGTGAGTGAGCGCTCGAGCTCCACGCGCTCGGCGTGGTCGTGCGCCTCGCGGAGCAGGCCGTTCACCGTGCGGGCCGCGGCACGCACGCCGACGCCGGTCAGGTCGTCACGAACCCGGGCGGCCACGCGCTCCGGCTCGGCCGCCGCGATCTCGAGCAGGGCCTCGTCGACGAGCGGCTCGCGCACCTGGTTGACGACGACGGTGCCGAGCCCGAAGCCGGCATCCGACAGCTCGCCGATCGCGTCGACGGTCTCCTGCACCGGCATCTCCTCGAGCAGCGTCACCACGTGCACCACGCTCTGCGGGTGGCGCAGCATCCGGGTGATCGACTCGGCCTGGGAGTGGATCGGACCCATCCGGGCGAGGTCGGCCACCTGCACGTTGACGTTGAGGAAGCGGGTGATCCGCCCGGTGGGGGGCGCGTCGAGCACGACGGCATCCCACGTCCTGGGGCCCTTGTGGCGGCGGGTGCCGGTGGTGCGGCCGACCGCCTCGTAGACCTTGCCGATGAGCAGCACGTCGCGCACGCCGGGGGCGATGGTGGTCGCGAAGTCGATGACCCCCATCCGCTCGAGCGCCCCGCCGGCCCGGCCGAGCTTGTAGAACATCTGGAGGTACTCGAGCAGTGCGGCCTTGGCGTCGACCGAGATGCCCCACACCTCACCGCCGCCGGCATGGCTGACGAGGCGCACCTCCTCGATGCCGAGCGGCGGTACGTCGAAGGTCTGGCTGATGCCCTGGCGGCCCTCGACCTCGGCGAGCAGCACCCGCTTGCCCTGCCGGGCGAGAGCGAGCGCGAGCGCCGCGGCCACGGTCGTCTTGCCGACGCCCCCCTTGCCGGTCACCACGTGCAGGCGCACGCCGTCGAGGGCGCGGTCGAGAGGAGGTGTGGACACGACATCCACCCTAGATGGGGCAGGCGGCACCCCCGGACGCCGGCCGCCCCCGGCCGTGGGCGGGTGCCCGTCAGTGCGTGGTGAGGGTGAGCTCCTCGATCTCGGCGAGCACGAGCAGGTAGGCGTCTGAGGTGGGGTCGATGACGTCGAAGTGGTCGGCCCGGCGTGCCACCGCGGTGCGCAGCGGCTCGTCGGGCGTGCGGCTGCCCACATAGGAGTCGACGACGCTCGCGGGCACGACGTCGTCGAGCTCGCCGGTGACGATGACCGACGGCACGGTGAGCCGCTGGCGCGCGGGGTCGGCGTCGGCCCAGGCCTGGGGGGCCTCGTCGGGGGTGCCGCCGAGCAGCGACCTGGCGGCGTCGTTGCTCAGGCCGAGCCGGTCGACCTCGCCGAGGTCGGCGGCGGGTGCGAGCGCGAGGACGCCGGCGAGCCAGGGGGCGTGGTCGCCCGAGGCCAGCCAGAGCGCCAGGTGACCGCCCGCCGAGTGTCCGACGACGACGACGCGGTCGGGCAGGTGGGTGTCGGCGTGCACGGCCTCGAGCCGGTCGCGCACGGCGGTGCCGGTGCCCGGCCAGCCTCCGCCCGGCATCCCGATGCGGGGGTACTCGAGGTTGGCGACGTGGAAGCCGTCGCGGGCCAGGGCCTCGGCGAGGGGGCTCGTGGAGCTGCGGTCGTGCTGCTCTCGCCAGAAGCCACCGTGCACCAGCGCCACGGTGATGCCGCGGGCCCGGCCGGCCGCCGGCTCCCACACGTCGTAGAGGTCGGTCTGCAGGGGGCCGGTGACCTCGGTGCGGTCCGGTGGTCGCGCGCTGCGGGACGAGGTGTCGGTGACGTGATCGCTCATCTGCGTCACGGTAGCGGCCGGGGGCTGCGGGGCTAGGGTGGCCGACATGACGAAGTACGAGTACGCCACCGTGCCGCTGATCGTGCACGCGACCAAGCAGATCCTGGACCAGTGGGGCGAGGACGGCTGGGAGCTCGTCCAGGTCCTCGCCATGCCCGAGGGCAACCTCGTCGCCTACCTCAAGCGCCCGAGGCACTGAGGGTGGGAGCGGTCGAGGAGCGCCTGGCCGAGCTGGGGCTGGTCGTGCCGGAGGTCGTGGCACCGCTGGCCGCGTACGTGCCCGCGGTGCTCGACGGCTCACGGGTCTACGTCTCCGGCCAGGTGCCGATGGTCGACGGGGTGCTCGCCGAGAGCGGGCACGTCGGGTCGGGTCCGGGGTTCGTGTCGCCCGAGCGCGCCAAGGAGCTTGCCGCCATCTGCGCGCTCAACGCCATCGCTGCGGTGAAGTCGGTGGTCGGTGACCTCGACCGGGTCGAGCGGGTCGTCAAGGTCGTGGGCTTCGTGGCGTCCGACCCGGCGTTCACCGGCCAGCCCGGTGTCGTCAACGGTGCCTCGGAGCTGCTCGCAGCGGCCTTCGGCTCGGCGGGGGTGCACGCGCGCTCGGCCGTCGGGGTGACCGCGCTTCCCCTGGGGGCACCGGTCGAGGTCGAGGTCGTCCTCCACGTCCGCGACTGATCCGCAGGTCCGCCCGTGAGCCGCATGGTCGACCACCCGATTTCGCGCGACCCCGGGCTCGGGCCCCTGGCCTCGGCCTGGCTCGCGTCGGCGGGGCGCGTCGTCGTCGAGCCGCGGGCGGCTTCAACGGTGATGCTCGTGCGCGACGGGGCCCGCGGGCCCGAGGTGTACGTGCAGCGTCGGGTCGCCACGATGGCGTTCGCGCCGTCGACGGTGGTCTTCCCCGGCGGCGGTGTCGACCCCGCCGACTCCGCCCTGCCCGTCTCGACGCCCGGGCTCGCGGAGCTCGCTGCGGCGATGGGGGTGTCCGTGGCGGCGGCGGCGCCGTACGCCGCGGCCGCGGTGCGCGAGGTGGAGGAGGAGTGCGGCGTGCAGCTCTCGGTCGCCGACCTGCGGGGCCGGGCCCACTGGGTGACACCGGAGTTCGAACCGCGACGCTACGACACGTGGATCCTCGCCGCCGGGATGCCGGCCGGCCAGGAGGCCACCGGCACCACCACCGAGTCCGACCACAGCGCCTGGGTGCGTCCGGCCGCGCTGCTCGAGCGGCACACCGCCGGTGAGGTGCGGATGCTGCCGCCGACCGTGGTCTCGCTGGAGCAGCTCGCGGGGTTCGGCTCCGCGGCCGACTTCCTCGCCGACCGGCCGGTGGTCGCGAAGGTGCTTCCGGTGCTGGTGCTCGGCGACGACGGCACCCCCGTGCTGCGCACCGAGATGCCCTGATCCCGACCAGGGTGCGCCCATGGACGGACCACCGAGCAGTCCATGGGCGATGCCGAGCACGGCGAGAGGTCGTCACGGCGTGTCTGCCCGTCCGTGGGAGCGCAGGGGTGGGTCGCGCGGCATCCGCCCCTCGCGGACGTCACGCCACGACCGCAGGGCCCAGCGCACCCAGAACGGCTTGTCCATGACGTCCTCGAAGGCGAAACGCAACGATGACCAGCCGAAGACGGCGAACTCGGTGTGGCGCCGGCAGTCCTTGCGCAGACCCTTGCGGGTGCCGTGGTGCTCGAAGCCGTCGGCCTCGACTGCCAGCTGCAACTCCTCGCTGCCGAGGTCGACGATGGCGAACAGCCCCGAGTCGGCGATCTGCAGTTGCGGGGTCAGCTCGAAACCCTCCTCGATGCACAGCGCCCTCAGCACCGACTCGAACGGGTTGGCCGCCCGACCGTCGGCGAACCTCGCCACGCGTCGGGCCGCGCGGGAGCCCGGCCCGTGCGCCGCTGCTGCGGCGGTGTTCAGCTCGGCTCGCGTGACGTCACGGGCGCGCAGGGCCGAGTCGGCCACGGCCAGGGCCTCGTCGAACGGCAGGGCCCGGGCGCAGTCGAGCACGGTCCGCAGCGGCGTGGTCACGCCGTGGCGAACATCGTCAGTCGTGAGGTCGGCCCATCGGGGCATCACCCCGATCCGCTGTGCCTCCCGCAGGCGGCGGTTGCGGGGAACGGTGATCCAGGCGGCATCCGGCACGACCTTCACCCTCCAACCGTGGTGCACGGCGGCGCTGACGTGCGAGAGCACGGCACTGCGTGACTGGGCCGTCGCGAGCTGCTCGGCCGTCGATGGCAGCACGTAGCGGCCGCGGGTGGCACGGACCACTGCGCCTGCCTCGACCGAGCGGCGGACCAACCGGGCCGGGTGCACGACGCGCAGTTCCTGCCAGATGCTGACCCCACCGAGGAAGGTGACCGTGCCGGCCACGTCCTCGGGAGCTCCCCGTTCCGTCACTCGCCCATCGTGGCGCGCAACGCCATGAGGCCGCGGCCGTCATGCACAGGGCGTGGGTGCGCCCACGGACGGGTAGACGGTCGCTGCCCTCGGATCCTTGTGCTCAGCGGCGCCCCAGGGGGCCGTCCCCGTCCCGATTGTCCGTCCGGCGGCGCACTCGGCTGGGGGTGGGCGGCATACTCGGGCGAATGACTGCCACGCCACCGCCGTCGGTGACCGACCCGTGGGCCGGTGGCGATGCCACGCCCCGAGCGCACTGCGTGCTCGCCCCGAACCCCGGCCCGATGACCCTCGACGGCACGAACAGCTGGGTGCTGATCGAGCCCGGCTCGACGCAGGCCGTGGTCATCGACCCCGGGCCGCTCGACGAAGGGCACCTTGCGGCGGTGCTGGAGGTCGTCGCGGCGCGGGGCGCACGCGTGGCCGAGATCGTGCTCACCCACGGCCACCACGACCACGCCGAGGGTGCCCCGCGCTTCGCCGAGCTGACCGGCGCCCGGGTCCGTGCGGTGGGGCGCGGGCACGATGACCTCGGCGACGGCGACGTGCTGACCGTGGGCGGCCTCGAGCTGCGGGTCGTCGCGACGCCCGGGCACACCGCCGACTCGATCTCCTTCGCCCTGCCCGCCGACTCCGCACTGCTCACCGGCGACACGGTGCTCGGCCGCGGCACCACGGTGGTCGCCCATCCCGACGGAGAGCTCGCCGCCTACCTCGCCTCGCTCGATCGGATTCGAGGGCTCACCGGCGACGGCTCGGTGGTGCGCATCCTGCCCGGGCACGGCCCGCTGGTGCCGGATGCCGCCGCGATGGTCGCCTTCTACCGTCGCCACCGCGCGGAGCGGCTCGACCAGGTGCGCCAGGCGCTCGCCGACGGCGCGGCAGCCGAGGACGACCCGGTGGAGGGGGTGCTGCGGCGGGTCTACGCCGATGTGCCGGCAGAGGTGTGGCCGGCGGCGCGGCTGTCGATCCGCGCACAGCTGGAGCACCTGACCCGCTGACCCGGATGCCGGTCGCTGGGCACGGATGCCGGGTGCCGGATGCCGGGTGCCGGATGCCGCGTGCCGGCTGGGACGGGCCCGCGTCAACGGGCGCGGCGGCGCAGCCTCTCGACGTCCATGAGCAGCACAGCGCGGGCCTCCAGGCGCAGCCAACCACGCGAGGCGAAGTCGGCCAGGGCCTTGTTCACGGTCTCGCGAGAGGCGCCGACCAGCTGGGCGAGCTCCTCCTGGGTGAGGTCGTGTGCCACGAGCAGGCCCTCGTCGACCGGGCGGCCGAACCGGGCGGCGAGGTCGAGCAAGGCCTTGGCCACGCGGCCGGGCACGTCGGTGAAGACGAGGTCGGCGAGCACCTCGTTGGTGCGGCGGAGCCGGCGGGCCAGCGCGGCCAGCAGCGTCGAGGCCACGCCGGGGCGGGTCGCGAGGAACTCCTTGAGCTGCTCGTGGCCCATCGAGAGGACCTGGGTCTCGGCGACGGCGGTCGCGGTGGCCGTGCGGGGGCCCGGGTCGAACAGCGAGAGCTCACCGAACATCTCGCCCGGGCCGAGGATGGCCAGCAGGTTCTCGCGGCCGTCGCTGCTGGTGCGGCCGAGCTTGATCTTGCCCTCGCCGATGATGTAGAGCCGGTCTCCCTGGTCGCCCTCGTGGAAGAGGATGTCGCCGCGCTCCAGGCGCGACGGACTCATCGTCGAGATGAGTGACTCGGCGCTCTGGTCGTCCAGGGCGGCGAACAATGGCGCTCTGCGCACGACGTCGTGATCCACGCGGGACAGTGTGCCAGAGAACACACTCGAGCCGCGGACGGTGGGGCCTTCGGAGCGGCCTGTCGCGAGGTGCCCCTCGCGGCAGACCTGCAGGTCGGCGGCTCGGGAGGGGCCGTCGGACCCCCGCCGTAGGCTGACAGCGTGCCCGTGACGACCCCCAGCGCCGCACGGCGCGCCCGTTTCGCCCGGGAGTCCCCGGTCGCCCTGACCCGCCGGGCCCGCCGTATCTCCCGCGCCCTGCTCGAGCGCTATCCCCATGCCCACTGCGAGCTCGACTTCGAGACCCCGCTGCAGCTCTTGGTGGCCACCGTGCTGTCCGCGCAGACGACCGACGTCATGGTCAACACCGTCACGCCCACGCTCTTCTCCAGGTGGCCCACCGCCGAGGCCCTCGCGGGCGCCGACCGCGACGAGATGGAGGCCGTGCTGCGGCCCACCGGCTTCTTCCGGGCCAAGACCACCTCGGTCATCAACCTCGGCGCCGCCATCATCGAGCGCTTCGACGGCGAGGTGCCCGGCCGTCTCGCCGACCTCGTCACCCTGCCCGGCGTCGGCCGCAAGACCGCCAACGTCGTGCTCGGCAACGCCTTCGACGTGCCCGGCATCACCGTCGACACCCACGTCGGCCGCCTCGTGCGCCGGTTCGGGTGGACGACCGAGACCGACCCGGTCAAGGTCGAGCACGCCGTGGGCGCGCTGTTCCCGAAACGCGACTGGACCATGCTCAGCCACGTCCTGATCTTCCACGGCCGGCGCACCTGCCACGCCCGCAGGCCGGCCTGTGGCGCCTGCCCCGTCGCGCAGTGGTGCCCGACCTACGGCGAGGGTGAGACCGACCCGGTCAGGGCTCGAAAGCTGCTCGCCTACGAGCTCGCTCCGGGCGCGGTGCTGCCCGATCCGCCGCCCGGCCGGCTCCCCCACGACCCGCCACCGGCCGCCTGAGATCGGCTTCCCGGCGCGACGCCCGGGAAGGGACACCGGCGGGCCGCTGCACGGCATCCGGATGCCGGCCGACCCACCCAGCCGCGCTGCATACGATGGCGCCCATGACGACGGCCCGCGTGTGGTGCGCCGGCCGGGACCGGTCGGCGTGACCACCCCCACGCCCGGGTGGCTCGCCGCGCTCGCGGCCCGCTCCGACGTCGCCGAGCACGAGTGGTTCTCGACGTACACGGTCCCCGAGGGCGAGGGGCGCCGATCGGCGGTGCTCATGCTCTTCGGCCCCGACCCGCACGGTGGCGAGGACGTCGTGCTCACCGAGCGCGCACACACGTTGCGCTCGCACCCCGGCCAGGTCTCCTTCCCCGGCGGCCGGCTCGACCCCGACGACGACGGGTCGGTGGGGGCCGCGCTGCGCGAGGCGGAGGAGGAGGTGGGGCTGGACCCGTCGGGCGTCGAGGTGCTCGCGACCTTTCCCGACCTCTTCCTCGCGCCGAGCCGGCACGCCGTGACCCCGGTGCTCGCGTGGTGGCCGGCCCCGGTGCCGGTGGGGGTGGTCGACCGCGGAGAGGTCGAGCGGGTGCTGCGCGTGCCGGTGGCCGACCTCGTCGACCCGGCGAACCGCTTCACCGCCGTCTTCGGGCCCTACCGCGGCCCGGCGTTCGAGGTCGGCGACCTGTTCGTGTGGGGCTTCACCGCGATGCTGCTGAGCAGCCTGTTCGACCTCGCTGGCGTGGCACGGCCTTGGGACGTCGCCCTGGAGCGACCGCTGCCGGACCGGGTGATGTCGCCCTGGATGCGGGGGATGCGGCAGTGAGCGGGTCGGTCGCGCTCGACCTGGGCCTCGTGCTGCTGCTGGCGGCCTACGCGTGGAGCGGGTGGCGCCAGGGGTTCGTCTCGGCCCTGCTCGGGCTGGTGGGCCTCGTGGGTGGGGCCTGGCTCGCCGTGCGCTTCATGCCGGTGCTGCTCGAGGACCACGCCGGCATCCAGCGGGCCACCACGGTGGGGCTGCTCGCTCTGCTCGCCACGGTCGTGGCCGCCGCAGTGCTCGGCCAGGCGCTGATGCTGCTGCTGGCCCGTCGCCTGCACGCCGGCGTGACCGCGCCGTCCGCTCGGGCCGTCGACTCGGGGCTCGGGCTCGTGGCGGTGCTGACCACCGCGCTGCTGGTCGTGTGGGTGGTCGCCGGTGCGATGCGGGCCGACGGACCCGCCGTGGCTCGCGACCTCGTCACCCGCTCGCTGGTGGTGTCGGCGCTCGACGACATCGTCCCCTCGTCGGCCGACCGGCTCGTCGACGACGTGGGCCGGGCCCTCGGCCGCGAGTTCCCCACGGTCTTCGAGGGGTTGGGCCCGGAGCCCATCGCCCCGGTCGGGGCACCGGATGCCGCGCTCGTCACCGACCCCGACGTCGTCGCGGCCCTGGACTCCGTGGTGCACTTGCGCGCCGAGTCCGACGCGTGCGGGCAGGCCCAGGTGGGCAGCGGCTGGGTCGTGGCTCCGGGCCGGATCGCCACCAACGCGCACGTCGTGGCCGGTGCCGACCGGGTCATGGTCAGCCTGCGCGGAACGGGCCGCGAGCGGGCCGCCCGGGTGGTCGCCTTCGACCCCCGCCGTGACGTCGCCGTGCTGCAGGTGAACGACCTGCCGTCCCGCGCGCTGGGTCGCGGGGTGGCCCTGACCGACGGCGACCCGGCGGCTCTCGCGGGCTTCCCCGGCGACGACGGACTGCAGGTCGGGGCGGCCCGGGTGCGCGACGTGCTGACGGCCAGGGGGGCCGACATCTACGGCACCATGGGGGTCACCCGGCAGATCTACTCCCTGCGCGCGCAGGTGCGCCGCGGCGCCTCCGGGGGCCCGGTCCTCGACCAGCGCGGCGCCGTCGTGGGCATGGTCTTCGCCACCTCGCTCGACGACCCGGCCACCGGCTATGCGCTCACGCTCGACGAGATCGCCCCGGTGCTCCGTCGCGGCGTGCTCCTGTCGACGGCCGTACCGACGGGGGAGTGCGCGTCAGGCTGACGGAGCGGGGTTCGACGGACCGCCCGGGCCCGATGCGGTGGCACCGTTGGTGGAGGCAGCGGCACCAGCGGATGCCGTCGCCGAAGCCGCGGAGGGGGTCGCCGCGGTCGCGGTGGGCTCGCCCCGGGGGGTCTTGAGCACGGCGATGGTCCGCTGAGCCTGGTCGATGGCCCGGTCCGGCGAGGGCTGGGCCTTGTCCAGCGCCTTCTTGCCCAGCAGGCCGAGCACGGCGGCGAGGATCAGCACGACCGTGGCGACGATGAGGTAGCCGGCCCAGACCGGCAGCCACTCGGAGATGCCCCACGCGGCGCTGTGCAGGAGGAACACCACCGCCAGCAGCCCGAGGAACCCGGCGCCGGCGAGCAGCCCGACACCCTTGCCGATGACCTTCGCCCCCGAGGAGACCTCGGCCTTGGCGAGCGCGATCTCACCGCGGACGATGCCCTCCAGGTCGTGCGTGGCGTCCGCCACCAGCTGGCCGATGGTGCGTTCCGTGCCTGATGTCCGGGTTGCCATGCGCGTCCGCCTCACTGTCCACGTCGGCCCACGGTCACGGGCCCTCGACGCAGACCTTACCCAGCGTGGGGCGCTGTCGAACCGGGCGCCTCACGCTCATACACGTCGGGGATGCCGTCGGCGTCGTCGTCGCGTGCCTCGAGCTCGGCGATCTGCCGGTACTCGCGGTTGCGCAGGCGCAGCACCAGCGACGCGAGGGTCGCGGCGATCAGCGACCCGGCGAGGATCGCGAGCTTGACGTGGTCGTCGCGCTCGGAGCCTGGCCCGAAGGCCAGCTCACCCACGAGCAGGCACACGGTGAAGCCGACGCCGGTGAGCAGTGCCAAGCCGAACACGTCGGTCCAGGTGAGCCCGCTGTCGAGCTCGGCGCGGGTGAACCGGGCAAGCACCCAGGTGGCTCCGAAGACGCCGATGACCTTGCCGACGACCAGGCCCAGGACCACCCCGATCGCGACGGGGTCGCCGAGCGTCGCGAGGAAGCCCCCGCCGACAATCGTGACCCCCGAGGCGAAGAAGGCGAACACCGGCACGGCCACGCCCGCCGAGATGGGCCGCATCCGGTGCTCGAACCGGTGCGCGACGTCGGCCTTGCGGCTCAGGGTGCTCACCGAGGGAACCGAGGCGCGTGGCTTGACCGGCACGACGAGGCCGAGCAGCACGCCGGCCACCGTGGCATGGACCCCCGAGCCGTGGACGAGGGCCCACGTCGCGAAGGCGAGCGGCAGCAGCAGCCACCAGTGGATGATCCGGCGCTGGACCAGGGCCGCGAAGATGCCCAGGGGCACCATCGCGGCGAGGAGGGGGATGAGCTGGAGGTCGCTGGTGAAGAAGATCGCGATGATCGTGATCGCGATGAGGTCGTCGACCACGGCGAGCGTGAGCAGGAAGGACCTCAGCGCAGAGGGCAGGGAGGACCCGATGACGGCCAGCACCGCGAGCGCGAACGCGATGTCCGTGGCAGTGGGGACGGCCCAGCCGCGCAGGGCGTCATCGCCGGCCCCGAGCAGGGTGACGGTGGCGAGGAAGACCAGGGCCGGGAAGACCACACCGCTCACGGCGGCGAACACCGGGACCGCCGCCTTGGCCCGTGAGCGAAGGTCGCCCACGAGGAACTCCCGCTTGAGCTCCAGCCCGGCGACGAAGAAGAAGATGGCGAGCAGCCCGTCGGCCGCCCAGTGCCCGACGGTGAGCCGCAGGTCGCCCCACTCCGGGCCGATGTAGGTGTCGCGCACGGTGCCGTAGGCGTCCCGCCACGGGCTGTTGGCGAAGATCATCGCCGCGACCGCCGCCATGAGGAGCAGGGCACCACCGGTCGTCTCGGTGCGCAGGGCGTTGGCGACGAACTGTGCCTCGGTCCACGTCGAGCGGCGCAGCAGGGCCGGCCGGTTCGATGACGGAGGTGCCGCGCTCATGGGGACTCCTGTGATCGGTGGCTGCGGTCCGGGACCGCGCTCGCGGACCCGTGTGCCGACCAGACTTCCCGGCGCTCCGCGGCCTACTCTATCGGCGCTCGGGGGTCGTGGAGGCCGCGGCGACCAGCCCGGAGTACATCGCCTTCACGTCGTCGTCGGCCGCGGCATCGGCGCGCACGGTGCCGTCGAAGTCAAGGGTCTGCTCGAAGTGCAGGGCAGCGCCCTCGACGACGACCATCCCGATCCGGTCCAGGGTCTGGCGCAGCGCCGAGCGGGCGTACTGCGCACCGCCCCAGCCGTAGCCGACGCACGCGACCGGCATCCCGGCCCACTCGGCGTACAGGTAGTCGATCGCGTTCTTCAGCCCGGCGCTGTAGCCGCGGTTGTACTCCGGCATCACCAGGACGACGGCGTCTAGCTCCTCGACGATCGCGGCCCAGCGCCTGGTGTGCTCGTGGGCGTAGTGGCCCTCGGAGGGCATCTCCGGCTCGTCGAGCAGCGGCAGGTCGAGCGTGCGCAGGTCGACGTCGACGAGCTCGACGTCGTCGGGGGCCAGGGCGCGCACCCAGGCGGCGACGTGGTGGCCGATCCGGCGCGGGCGGGTGCTCGCGGTGACGATGCCGATGCGGGTCATGCCGGCATCCTCACACGAACCCGCCTCGAGTGCGGAAACAGTCGCCAGGGCGACCGTTTCCGCACTCAAGGCGGGAGGGGTGGGATGACCGAGGGGTGCCGGGCGACGCCCGACACCCCTCCTTCTCCCGCCCGGACGTCAGGTCGAGGACGGCCGGCTGGTCATGCCCTGCGAGATCAGGTTCATCACGGAGGAGTCGGCCAGCGTCGTCGCGTCGCCGATGTCGCGGCCCTCGGCGACGTCCTTGAGCAGCCGGCGCATGATCTTGCCGGACCGGGTCTTGGGCAGCTCGGGGACGATCATGATCTGGCGCGGCTTGGCGATCGGACCGATCTCGTGCGCGACGTGGTTGCGCAGCGCCTGGATGGTGGCGTCGCCCTCGTCGGCGGCGTCGCCGCGCAGGATGACGAACGCGCAGACGGCCTGGCCGGTGGTCTCGTCGGCCGCGCCGACCACGGCGGCCTCGGCCACCGACGGGTGCGACACCAGGGCCGACTCGATCTCGGCCGTGGAGAGCCGGTGACCCGAGACGTTCATGACGTCGTCGACCCGGCCGAGCAGCCAGATGTTGCCCTTGGCGTCGTACTTCGCGCCGTCGCCGGCGAAGTAGTACTTCGGCCCGAACCGGGTCCAGTAGGTCTCCTTGTAGCGCTCGGGATCACCCCAGATGCCGCGCAACATGGCCGGCCAGGGCTTGGTGAGCACGAGGTAGCCGACCTTCTCGGCCTCGGTGAACGGCTGGCCCTCGTCGTCGAGGATCTCGGCCGAGATGCCGGGGATCGCTCGCTGGGCCGACCCGGGCTCGAGCGTCGTGACCCCGGGGAGCGGGCTGATCATGATGCCGCCCGTCTCGGTCTGCCACCACGTGTCGACGATCGGGGCCTGACCGCCGCCGATGTTCTTGCGGTACCAGAGCCAGGCCTCGGGGTTGATCGGCTCGCCGACGCTGCCCAGCATCCGCACGCTGGACAGGTCGAACTTCGCGGGGATGGCGTCGCCCCACTTCATGAACGTGCGGATGGCCGTGGGGGCCGTGTAGAGGATCGAGACCTTGTACTTCTCGATGAGCTCCCACCAGCGACCCTGGTGCGGGGTGTCGGGGGTGCCCTCGTACATGACCTGGGTCGCGCCGTTGGCGAGCGGGCCGTAGACGATGTAGCTGTGCCCGGTGACCCAGCCGACGTCGGCGGTGCACCAGTAGACGTCGGTCTCGGGGTGCACGTCGTGCACCACCGCGTTGGTGTAGGCCGCCTGGGTCAGGTAGCCACCGCTGGTGTGGAAGATCCCCTTCGGCTTTCCGGTGGTGCCGCTGGTGTAGAGGATGAACAGCGGGTGCTCGCTGTCGTGCGGCTGCGCCTCGTGGGTGTCGGCCTGGCGGTCGACGATGTCGTGCCACCACACGTCGCGGCCCTCGACCCAGTCGACGTCGGTCTCGGTGCGCCGCACCACGAGCACCTTCTCGACCGGGTTGGGGTGCTGCAGGGCCTCGTCGACAGCGGGCTTGAGCGGTGACGGCTTGCCGCGGCGGAACTGCCCGTCGGTGGTCACCACCACCTTGCACTGGGCGTCGTCGATGCGGGTGTGCAGCGCCTCGGCCGAGAAGCCGCCGAAGATCACCGAGTGGGGGGCGCCGAGGCGGGCACAGGCCAGCATCGCGAAGGCCGTCTCGGGGATCATCGGCATGTAGATGGCCACCGTGTCACCGGTGCCGACGCCGAGCTCGGCGAGGGCGTTGGCCGTCCTGGCCACCTCGCGCTGGAGGTCGGCGTAGGTGATGGTGCGGGTGTCGCCGGCCTCGCCCTCGAAGTGGATGGCGACCCGGTCGCCGTGGCCCGCCTCGACGTGGCGGTCGACGCAGTTGTGGGCGACGTTGAGCTCGCCGCCGACGAACCACTTCGCGAACGGCGCGTCGTCCCAGTCGAGGGTGCGCTCGAAGTCCTTCGCCCACGTGATGCGGCTGCGGGCCTGCTCGGCCCAGAACCCCTCGTGATCCTGCTCGGCCGCGTCGTACATGGCGGCCGTGCCGTTGGCCTGCGCGGTGAACGCAGGGTCGGGCGCGAAGTCCATCTCGTGCGCGTGGCTGGACAGGCTGTCGTCGGTCACGGCGTGCTCCTCCTCGTTGAGTACAGGCTTCAAGCCAACCCCGCCGGGGTGCCGGTCGGCAACACGGCATCCCCGGGGTGCCGCCGGACGGACGAACGAAGCGCCCAACGGGGCGCTCCGGCCGCCTGTCGACCGCGCACCTGCGTCGGCAGGGCCGAGCTCGTGGGGGCCTGCTGGACAGCCACCGACTCGCGGCTGCCCCCGCCCGCCGCGTCGCGCACGTGGTCAGGCCGGTGCGTCGGGTCGGACGCGAGCGCGGCCATCTCCGCAGATTCCGGACAGTGTGCACAGTCCTGACCGGGATGCGGTGGCCGAACTGTGCGCTCGTTGCCCAGGAAGGCGGCCATCGGTGTTCTTGTGCCGATTCGCGTGGAACCGTGGGTAGAACGCCCTACCGGGCCCGACCACTCACGAGGAGGTGAGCGCGGTGTTCGACGACGGACAGCTCTACTCGGCGGTGACGACCGACGCCGACGGCCAGGTGCAGGTGCACCTGGGCGAGAACCACCCCGGTTTCACGGACCGGACGTACCGCTCACGACGCGGTGCGATCGCCTCGGCCGCCCTGGCTCATCGGCCGGGCGAGCCGCAGCCGACCATCGACTACAGCGATGAGGAGCACGGCATCTGGCGCCTCGTCTCGGCCGAGCTCGCGCCCAAGCACGACAAGTACGCGTGCAGCGAGTTCCTGGCGGCCAAGGCGGCGCTGGGGTTGCCGACCGAGCACGTGCCTCAGCTGCACGAGGTCACCGAGCGGCTGACACCCCTGACCGGCTGGAGCTACCGGGCCGCACCCGGCCTGGTGCCCCTGCGCGAGTTCTACGCCGACCTGGGCGCGCGCACCTTCAACTCCACGCAGTACCTGCGCCACCCGAGCCAGCCGCTCTACACGCCGGAGCCGGACATCATCCACGAGGTGATCGGCCACGCGAACCAGCTCGCGAGCCCGCGCTTCGCCGCGATCAGCGAGGCGGCCGGGCAGGCCAGCCTGCGGCTGGGGAGCGACGAGGCGATGCAGTTCGTCGCCGACGTGTTCTGGTTCTCCATCGAGTTCGGGGTCCTCTCCGAGCAGGGCGAGACCAAGGCCTACGGTGCCGGCATCCTGTCGAGCTTCGGCGAGCTCGACGAGTTCGGGCACATGGACATCCGGCCGCTCGACCTGCACCAGATGGGCACGCTCAACTACGACATCACCGCCTACCAGCCGGTGCTGTTCCGGGCCGAGAGCCTGGACCACCTCGAGGACGTCGTCGGGGCCTTCTTCGCCAGCGTCGACGACGACCTCGCGGCGCGGTTGCGGTCGGAGGCCGCGGCCACGGTCTGAGGCGCACCGCGGCACGGACCGCGCACGGCATACAGCGGCCGCGGAGGGGAAAGACCCCCTCCGCGGCCGCTGCAGGTGCAGTGCCGCGTTGCCTCAGTGGTTGATCGATTCGGCGACGCCGTGGCCGGTGAGGCTGCGCACCTCCATCTCGGCGTACTTCTGCGCGTTGTGCTCCTTGCTCGTCACCGAGCCGAGCCAGCCGAGGAAGAACGCGAGCGGGATCGAGATCAGGCCCGGGTTGTCCAGCGGGAACCAGTGGAAGTCGATCGCCGGGTTGGTGATCATCGACGGGCTGGGGCCGCCCTCGACCAGCGGGGGCTTGCCGGACACCACCGGGCTGAACAGGATCAGCAGGATGGCGCTGGACAGGCCGCCGTAGATGGACCACAGCGCCCCGCGGGTGTTGAAGCCCTTCCAGAACAGCGAGTACAGGATGGTCGGCAGGTTGGCGCTCGCGGCAACGGCGAAGGCCAGGGCCACCAGGAACGCGATGTTCTGGTTCTTGGCGAGGATGCCGCCGAGGATCGCGATGGCGCCGATGACGACGGATGCCGTGCGAGCCACCTTGACCTCCTGGTCCTGGGTGGTGTTGCCGCGTTTGAAGACCTCCTTGTAGAGGTCGTGCGCGAAGGTCGCCGACGTCGTGATGGTCAGCCCCGCCACGACGGCGAGGATGGTCGCGAAGGCGATGCCGGAGATGACGCCGAGGAGCACCGAGCCACCCAGGTCGTAGGCGAGCAGCGGCGCGGCCGAGTTCGCCTTGCCGGGGGCGGCGTTGATGGCCTCGGGGCCGACCAGGGCCGCGGCGCCGTAGCCGACGACCAGGGTCAGCAGGTAGAAGCCGCCGATGAGCCAGATGGCCCACTCGACCGACTTGCGGGCCTGCTTGCTCGTCGGCACGGTGTAGAACCGCTGCAGCACGTGCGGGAGGCCCGCGGTGCCGAGCACGAGCGCCATCGACAGCGAGATGAAGTCGATCTTGGTCGTGAGGTTCTTGCCGTACTTCAGGCCGGGCTCGAACAGCTTGTCGCCGGCGGGGGAGTTGTCGGCGGCGGACTGGAACAGCGCGGAGAAGCTGAAGCCGAACTGGCCGAGCACCATCACGGTGATGACCGCGGTTCCGGCGATGAGCAGCAGGGCCTTGATGATCTGCACCCAGGTGGTGCCCTTCATCCCGCCGATGAGCACGTAGGCGATCATGATGCCGCCGACGAGCACGATGACCAGGTTCTGGGCCATCTCACCCTGGATGCCGAGCAGCAGGGAGACCAGGCCACCGGCACCGGCCATCTGTGCCAGCAGGTAGAAGAACGACACCGTGAGCACCGAGATCGCGGTCGCGATGCGCACCGGGCGCTGCTTGAGACGGTAGGACAGCACGTCGGCCATCGTGAAGCGGCCGGTGTTGCGCATCAGCTCGGCGACGAGCAGCAGCGCGACGAGCCACGCGACGAGGAAGCCGATGGAGTAGAGGAAGCCGTCGTAGCCCTGCAGGGCGATCGCCCCGGCGATGCCGAGGAAGCTCGCCGCGGAGAGGTAGTCGCCCGCGATGGCGACACCGTTCTGTCGGCCGGTGAAGGCGCCGGCAGCCGTGTAGTACTGCTCGGCGGTCTTCTTCCCGGCCGAGACCCGGATGACGATGACGAGGGTGACGACGACGAACGCCGCGAAGATCGCGATGTTCAGAGCGGGTGAGCCCACCGAGGTGGACTCGGCGAAGGGGAGCATGAGGGCCATGGGTCAGTTCTCCTTCGCGCGGGCTGCGGCGGCGTCCATCTGGGCACCGACGGCCTCGGCCATCGGGTCGAGCTGACTGTTCGCCCAGCGGGCGTAGATGATCGTGATCGCGAACGTCGTGACGAACTGGCCCAGACCGAACAGCAGCCCGACCGTGATGCCGGGGGCGCCGACCTGCTGGCCCATGAACCCGGGGGCGAAGATCGAGAGCAGGACGTAGAGGAAGTACCAGGCGAGGAAGAACGCGGTCATCGGGAAGACGAACCCGCGGAACCTCTTGCGCAGTGCCTGGAACTCCGAAGTGGACTGCACTGCGAGGTAGGCATCCTCGTTCTGCGTGCGAGCGTCGTTGCTCACGGGTCACCTCCAGGGTCGGTGTCCGGACGGTGCTGCCCGGATCGGCTCCAGAGTGGGGCCGGGACGGCGCCGTGTGCACCCGTGCGGCGAGGCGCGGCGGCGGGCGGGTCGGCGGCGCGTTGTGCGGCGAGTCACACCGCGCCGAGCGGCGCCCACGGCACGACGAGCGGTGCCCTGCTCCTCGCCCGGTGCGCACGGCATCCCGGGCACAATGGGCGCGTGCGCGCACTTCGGAAGGTCACGGCAGGTCCCGGTCTCGAGCTCGTCGACGTCCCAGAGCCCGAGTGCGGCGACAAGGACGTCAAGGTCAGGGTGCTGCGGGCCGGGCTGTGCGGCACCGACCTGCACCTGGAGCAGTGGGACGAGTGGGCCGCGGCCACGGTGCGGGCGCCGATGACGCTGGGCCACGAGTTCTTCGGCGAGGTCGTCGAGGTGGGGGCCGATGTCGACCACGTGGCCGTCGGCGACCGGGTCTCCGGCGAGGGGCACATCGTGTGCGGCAACTGCCGCAACTGCCGCGCCGGGCGCCGGCACCTGTGCATCAACACGGTGGGTGTCGGCGTCAACCGTGACGGCGCCTTCGCCGACTACGTCGTCATCCCCGCGACCAACGCGTGGGTGCAGCCCGCCGACCTCGACCCCGACCTCGGCGCGCTCTTCGACCCGCTCGGGAACGCGACGCACACGGCGCTGCAGTGGCCCGTCGCTGGCGAGGACGTCGCGATCACCGGGGCCGGCCCGATCGGCGTCATGGCCACCGCCGTCGTGCGTCACGCCGGTGCCCGGCGGATCTGCGTCACCGACCTGTCGGCGGCGCGACTGGCCCTGGCGGAGGACGCCGGCGCCGACCACGTCGTCGACGTCTCGGCGGGCGGGTCGCTGCGCGCGGCGCAGGCCGAGCTCGGCATGGTCGAGGGCTTCGACATCGGGCTCGAGATGTCCGGGTCGCCGATGGCGGTCGAGGACCTGCTCGCGAACATGAACCACGGTGGCCGGGTGGCGCTGCTCGGCCTGCCGAAGGACCGGTACGCCATCGACTGGGGCCGGGTCATCACGCACATGATCACGCTGCGCGGCATCTACGGCCGGGAGATGTTCGAGACGTGGTACCTCATGGGGTCGATGCTCGCGACGTCGACCGAGCTGCGTCGTGCCGTGTCCTCGGTCGTCACCGGGCGCTACCCCGCGCAGGAGTGGAAGCAGGCGTTCGACGAGACCCGTTCGGGCCACGGCGGCAAGGTCGTGCTCGACTGGAGTTGACGGTCCGCCCGAGGCGCTCCCCCTCGCGATCTCAGCAGTACCGATCCACGAGCGGAGTATCGATCCACCGGCGGGC
>Ga0105047_10002277_pt1 | contig 34300 bp, 23 predicted proteins | sample MAT04_FD_78384 | JGI IMG/M metagenome (GOLD analysis project Ga0105047, IMG submission 78384) | Freshwater microbial communities from Lake Fryxell liftoff mats and glacier meltwater in Antarctica - MAT-04 (megahit assembly) | ecosystem: Environmental > Aquatic > Freshwater > Ice > Liftoff... | reverse complement strand
GCTGGGACACGCCCGATCTGCTCTTCTTCGACGCGATGGTGGCCGAGATCTCCGCCGCGTACTGCGTCGATCCCGCGCGGATCTTCGCCACCGGCCACAGCTTCGGCGCGTACATGACCAACGAGGTCGGCTGCCAGCGCGGCGGCGTCGTGAAGGCGATCGCCGCCGTCTCCGGCGGGACGCTCGGCAGCGCCTGCCACCGCCCCGTCGCCGCGTGGCTGGCGCACGGCGATCGAGACGACGTCGTCGCGCAATCGGAAGGCATCGCGGCCCGCGACCACTGGCTCGCGACCGACGGCTGCTCGAGCGTGAGCGCACCGACGACGCCCTCCCCCTGCGTGACGTACAACGGCTGCGCAGCGGGCGCGCCGGTGACGTGGTGCTCGTTCGCGGGCGGCCACTACCCGCCGTTCCCGGCGTTCGTCCGGCCGGCGATCTGGGCGTTCTTCCAGAGCTGGTAGTACGCTCTCCCCGATGAACTGGGATGATCTGCGCGGCCTCGACGCGCTCGTCCGCCTCGGGAGCGTGGCGGCCGCGGCGCGCGAGCTCCAGGTCTCGCAATCGACCTTGTATCGCCGTGTCGCTGCGCTCGAGGCCAGCATCGGCGTGCGCTGCCTGGTGCGCGGCGCGGGCGGCACCGAGCTCACCGAAGCCGGGCGCGCGCTGGCGGCGGCAGCAGGCCGCACCCGCGAAGCGATCACCCGCGTGGTCGGCGACGTGAAAGGACAGGATGCGCGCGTCGAAGGCGAGGTCAGCCTCACCACGGTCGACGGCATGCTCCCGTTCCTCGGCGCGCCGCTCGCCGCGCTCACGGCGCGTCACCCCGCGCTCACGGTGTCGCTCCACCTCGGCAACTCCGGCCCGAGCGTGCGGCGCCGCGAGGTCGACGTGGCGATCGGCATCATGGCGCGCCCGCCGTCGGACTGCTGGGGCCGCCGCCTGTTCCGCATCCGCTACGGCGTGTTCGGCGTGGCGAGCGCGATCGCGCAGGAGCCGCAGCGCTGGGTGGTGCTCGGCCCCGCGATGGCGGGCACGCCCGAAGGCCAGTGGGAGACGCTGCACGCCACCAACGTCGCGGTGGTCACGCCTTCGCGCCACGGCGCCATTGCGCTCGTGCTCGCGGGCGCTGGCATCTCGCTGCTGCCGCGCCCACTCGCAGCGCTGCATCCGGCGCTGATCGATCTCGGCGGGAAGGGGCTGGATGCGCTCGAGCGCACGGCCTGGGTGCTGACCCACGAGAGCACTCGAAAAATGCCGCGGATCGCCGCGTTGACGTCGGTGTTGATCGAAAACTTGTCGCAGCTGAAGTAGACCTGCGGCGGATCCGCGTCAGCGCTCCACGCTGATCCACGCCACGCGGTTCGGATTCCCGCGCGTGTTGACGAAGCCGCTCGCAACCGCGCGGTTCCCGACCGTGATCATCACGCTGTAGTTCGCGCCGTGCCCGACGCCCGGGCAGAGGCGCGGGGTCGGTGAGAGCTCGAGCAGCGCGATGTCGGCGTCGCTCGTCGCGACGATCAGATCGTCGCCCACCAGCGTGGCGCCCTGGATCACGCGGGGGGCCATCCAGGGCTCCCAGTCCGCGTTCGCGGCGGTGCGCCAGCGGACGCGGGTGGTCATCTCGGGCGACGTGTCGAACGCGACCTCCAGGCCGCGCGCGTTCCTGCGGTAGATGGTACGGCAGTCGTCGGCCGAGAACGGCGCGAGCGGCGACGTGGTGAGCGTCGAGGTGTCGATCTGGAACGCGACCGGCCGCTGGCCGCCTCCGATCAAATAGCCACTGCCATCGCTGAAGACCTCGAGCTGTGCTTCGCCGCCGCAACCGAGCGGGTAGCCGCCGAGGTAGGCGCGGCGCTCGCCGGTGTTGAGATCGAGCTCGGCGAGGTTGCCTCCTGCCTCCACGGCGTACACTTGCGGGCGCCCCTTGATCACCGCGCCGGCGGCGTGCTGCACGCGACCCCAGTCGGCTGCAAGCGGCGCGGGTGACGCGTTACCCAGCCGATCGATGGTCACGGCCTTGATCGGCGCGATGAGCGACTGCACGAACGCCAGGACCTTGCCGGGCCCCGCGGTCGCGCCCCGGTACTCCAGGGTGCCGCGCATGCCATCACCCGGGACCTCGATCTGCGCGTGCTCGGTGGGCGTCACCCGGTAGAGCTCCGCCTCGTGCGAAGGCAGTGGGGTGGTCGGCGCGGAGAACGGCCCGAGCCCGACCACCACCGTGTCGTCGTCGAGCGGCGCGAGGTAGGCCGCCGGCGCGTACGTCTCCAGGCTCACCAGCTCCACGTGCACCGTCGGGCACGGCGGCCGCAGGATCTTCAGCCGCCCGAACACCGTGGAAAAGTCGCTCACCGCGGCCTCGTCGAACGCCTCATTGTCGCGGATCCACCAGGCATCGGGCGTCGGGAAGGGCAGCTTCTCATCGACCGGCGTGACCGTGTCGGCGAGCTTCACCTGCTCGTTCTCGACCTGGATCCCGAGCTCCTCGAGCGTCTGATCGTAGAGCAAGAGATCGACGCGAAAATTCTCGTAGAGCAGCTCGATGTTCGGCGGCACCGGCTCGAACGCGTAGATGCCGCGCTCCTCCTTCCCGTCGTAGAGCACGAGCGCCGCCTTGGGCGTCGAGCGCGTGAGCGCGACCAGGACCTCTGACCCAGAGCACGCCGTCAGGCCGGCCACCACGAACGCCGCCCGCGCGAGCACGGAGGCATCATACCCCTAGAAGTGCGGGTGCTTCGCCTGTTCTTCGATGTATCGCTGGCGGCCGGTCTCGTTCACGACGCCCGTGATCGCCTTGCCGTCCCACACGAAGCGGCCCACGCGAGGAACGGACGCCTCGTCCATCACGTCGGCGCCCTCGGGGTTGTTCGCGATGCCGATGACGTTGGGGGCGTTCGGCGCGATCACCGAGCCCATCGCGGTGGCGCGCTCGACCGACGTGCCGACCGGCTTGTCGAACAGGTGGGTGTCGTTGTTGTTCACGCCGAAGCCCTTGTTGCTGCCGTGCTCGAAGACGCCGGAGACGACGTGGCCGGGGCGCTCGGCGTAGAGGATGTCGAAGCGCGGCTGGCCCTTGTCGTCCTTCACGCCGCCCATGATCGCGCCGGTGAGGTACGTGAAGCCTTCGCAGTCGACCATCTTGCGGCCCGAGGCGTCGTTCGGGCACTCCTTCATGAGCTGCGTCATCTGGCCGGGGCGATCGTTCTGGCGGACCGACTCGGGCCAGTCAGTGCCCTCGCCAGGGTGCTCGTAGAACGCCTTCAGGTAGCCCTGGTACTCGGTGCGGACCGCGTCGGTGCTCTTGCCCTTCGAGAAGGCGTCGAAGTACGCGCGCGCGTCCTCGACGTTGTGCGGGTCGACCTTGCGGCCGAGCGTCGACTCCATGCGCTGGATCTGGTCGATCTGCGCGAGGCGGGTGTCGGCCATCTTGCCGAACGTGGTGGCGAAGCTGTTCTCGCTGATCTTGGTCTTGGTGTCCTCGCCGACGACGATCGTGTTCTTGTTGGGATTGTAGGACGGGTCGGCCTTCTTCATCGCGGCGGCGCGATCGCCGACCAGGTTGATCGGCGCGTCGGGGTACTGCGCCTTGATCTCGGTGAAGACCTTCTTGGCCGCGTCGTACTGCCCGGCGTCCATCAGCGCGTTGCCGGTCGAGGTCAGCAGGTCGCGGGCCGCGCGCGGGTTGCCCATGTCCCTGCTGAGCTGTGCGCGCGTGAGCGCCTCACTCGCGACTCGGCCCGACTCCTCGGGGCCCTTGGCGATGCGCTCGCCGACGCCGGTCTGCCACTCGGTGTTGGCGCGATCGCGCGAGGTGCCGAGCGTCATGCCCTGCGCGGCGCTCTGCACCTGCTGGCCCTTCGTGGTGAGGATGGTGTGATACTTCGAAAAGCCGGACTTGCTCTCGTCCTGGCCCTTCATGAACTTGTCGCTGAGGCCGTCGTGGGTGCCGCCGAGCGTGCGCTCGAGCTGCTCGCCGGTGGCGGGCTTCGAGAGGATGCCGGAGCTGGAGAGGCGATCGCAGTCGAGGTCGAGCTTGCCGTTCTTGTCCTTGTCGGTGATCAGCTCGACGAGGCGCGCCTCGTAGCTGGTGCCCTTCAGGCCCTCGCCGTCCGCCGGCGGCTTGTCGCTGAGCTTGGCGCCCGCCGGGATGTGGCCGCTCTCCTGGAGCTTGGCGAAGACGGTGGCCGCCATCGCGACCTCCTGGTTCTTGCCCTTTTCGGTCGCCTTACCCTCCGCGTCCTTGCTGTACGCGGTCGTCATCTCGAGGGTGCGGGGTCCGAGCTTTTCAACCATTCGCCCATCGAGTGCGGGGGCTCGCGTGATCAGTGACCCTCAGCGGGCCGGGGTATCGATGTCACGCCTGGGGGAGTGAGAGCACGAACCGCGCGCCGCTCTCCACGAAGGCCTTGCCGCCGTGGGCCTCGGCCACGGCGCGCACCAGGGCCAGCCCGAGCCCGGTGCCGCCCTCGCGCGAGCGGGTGGTGTAAAAACGCTGGAAAATCAGCGCTCGCTCCTCGGGCGCCACCGGCGGGCCGTCGTTGTCGACGATCACGCGCGCGCCCGGCTCGACCGCGACCGTCACGCTGCGGAGCCCGAAGCTGCGGGCGTTGTCGACGAGCTGCTCGATCGCCACGCGCACGCGATCCGCCACCACATCCACCGCCACGTCCGTGGGCGCATCCACGCTGATCGCGATCTGGGGCCAGCGCCCGTCCGCTTGGGCCGACGTCACCACCGAACGCGCCAGCGCCCCCAGGTCGACCGGCGCGCGCGCCTCGCCGGGCAGGCCCGCCTCCGCTCTCGCCAGCTCGAGCAGCGCGCGGGAGATCGCATCCAGCTTGTCGACGCTCAGCTCGAGCGCGCTCCCCAGGCGCACCGCCCGCGGATCGCCCTCGACCAGCGTCTCGGCGACCACGCGCGCCGCGGCGATCGGGCTCTTCAGCGCGTGGACCAGATCTGCGACGAACGCCTCGTGGGCCTTCTGGCGCGCGTCGAGCCGGGCCAGCAGCGCGTTCATCGCCGCGGTGAGGTGGGCGTACTCGTCGTCGCGATCGAGATCGAGATCCGCGCGCGCGTCCGACTTGTCGCTGACCTGCGCCTCCAGCTTCGCCAGCGGCCGCACCACCCGCCACCCCAGCCACGATCCGAGCACGATCGCGATCGGCAGCGCGAGCAGCGTGGCCTGATCGATCTCCACCCACGGGTACAGCGCGCGCGCGATCCCGAGCGGCGTGAACACCACCGCGATGGAGACGAGCACCGCTCGCACCCGCGGTGAACGAAGGCCGATCATGCCTGAGACCAGCGATACCCGGCGCCGATGACGGTCTCGATGCGATCGAACGCCGGATCGAGCGCCTCGATCTTGCGCCGGATGCGCCGCACGTAGGTGTCGATGAGGCGCGGCGCGACCTGCGTCCCGTCGTCGTGGATGTGATCGAGGATCTGATCGCGCGATCGCACCACGCCGGGTCGCCGCACCAGATCCTCGAGGATCCGCAGCTCGGTCATCGTCATCGGCACGATCGTCCCGCGCCAGAACGCCTGCTGCCGCAGCCGATCGATCATCATCTCGCCAGCGCTCAGGCGATCTTCGCTGCGTTCCGTCCCCGCCCCCGGCCCCGATCGCCGCGCGAGCGCCGCGATGCGCGCCATGAGCGCCCGCGATCGAAACGGCTTCTCGCAGTAATCGTCGGCGCCGAGATCCAGCCCGAGCGCTTCGTCGATCTCGCCGTCGCGCGAGGTGAGCAGCATGATCGGCGTCGTCACGCCCTCGGCGCGCAGCTTTCGCACCAGCGAGAAGCCGTCGAGCCCCGGCATGTTCACGTCGCTGACGATCACCTCCGCGTCGCGCGCGAGCGCGTAGCCCGCCTTGCCGTCGCTCGCACGGAGGACCGTGTGCCCGGCGTCCTCGAGCGCGAGCGTGAGCACGTCGAGGAGGCTGGCGTCATCGTCGATGATGAGCACGCGGGCCATGTTCTTATAGTAGGCCCGATCGGCGGCGCAGCCACCACTCCGCGCCGAGCGCGCCGAGCAGCACGGCCAGCGCCGGGAAGCCGTCCCAGACCGGGATCACGCGCGAGCGGTCGACCTCGACCCGCCGCGACTCCTTGATCTCGACGTCCTTCAGCGGCTGGCTGATCTCGGTGAACGTGCCGCCCGAGGCCTCTGCGAGCGCTTCGAGGATTTCCGGGTGCGGGAACGGATCCTGGGTCTCGACGTCGGCCGCCTCCACGATCACTGGCTCCTCCGCGGTCCCCGCGCCACCGGCGGCCGACGCGCGCAAGACGTACGTGCCGGGCTCCACGGTGCCGAAGTCGAACAGCGCCGCGCCCTCCGGACCGGTCTCCAGCTTCTTCGCCTGCACCACGGCGCTGCGGCGATCGGCGGGCACCAGCTCCACGCTCACCGCCGCGCCCGCGAGGCCGCGATAGTCGGGGCCGAGCACCTTCACGTCGCCGGTGATCGTGTCGCCGAGCGCGTGCACCGCGCGATTGACCGAGAGGCGCACGCGGGCCAGCTCCGGATCGCGGATCAGCCAGCGGAGCGCGTTGTTCCAGAAGCGATCGAACTCACGCCCTGCCCCGCCGTCGCCGACCGCGAGGAAGCGCCAGAACCACATGCTGTCGGTCGTCACCGCCATCGATCGCCCCTCGCCGACCTCACGGATCGCGACGATCGGCGGGTTCCCGGGCAGCGACGGGTGCACCATCAGCGACTGCGCGCCCGGCATCAATCCGAGCGTGGAGTTCACGCCCGACAGCGGCGGGAGGCGCTGGTACGCGGCCTCGGGCGGCTCGCCCGGCTCTCCGATCAAGGTGATCGGGTGGCGCCGTCCTTCGGCCGTGAGGCGCGGACGGAACTCGCCCATCTCCCACGGCGCCGCGCCGCCGAGCCGCACCGGCAACATCTCGGCGAGCGGGGTGTTGGCGTACCAGCCGTCCTCGAACGACTCCGTGCCGCCGACCATGAGGAAGCTGCCGCCCTTCTCGATATACTCGGCGATGCTCGGCAGGTAGCCCTCCATGCGGTACGGGCGGTACGTGAAGTTCTGGTAGATCACGACGTCGAACGAGTGGATCTCTTTGGTGAAGAGATCGCCGACGGGGAACGGAATCAACGCCAGCTCTTCCTGCGCCGCCTTCTGCTGATCGGTGGTCGATCGCAAGATGAAGAACGAGATCAGATCGACGTTGGGGTTGCGCTTCAGCAGCTCGCGCAAGAAGCGCTCGTCCCACGACGGCCGCCCCGCGACCTGCAGTACGCGGATGCGATCGCGGATCACCTTGAGCACGAACGCGCGGCGGTTGTTGGCGGCGATCGCCTCGCCCGGCACGAGCGGCACCGAGACCTGGTAGCCGCTGCGGCCGATCTTGCTCGGTTTGAAGTCGAAGACCACGCTCGCCCGCCCGCGCGCATCGAACGTCGCCTCCTTGGTAGCGACGACCGTGTCGTCGCGCTCCAGCGTCACCGGTACGGACGCGAGGGCGAGGCCGCGCTGCTCGAGCTCGACATCGAGCGTGACGTCGTTGTGCAGGAACGCGAAGTCGTCGCCGATCACCCGGCGGATCGCCAGATCCGGCGCGGCGCTCGAGGCCCCGAAGCCCACCACGTGGATCGGGACGCCGACGCTCCCGCCGATCTCCTTGGCGCGCTCGACGGTGAGGCCCTGGGTGTCGGCGCCATCGGAGTAGAGGATGATCGCCCCGAGGTCACGTCCCGAGGACTGGAACGCCACGTCCCCGAGGGCGCGCGCGAGATCGGTCTTCGGCTCGTCGATCGCGAGCGGAGACGCGAACGACTCCACGCCGCGCAGGCGCTCGCCGAACACGTAGCGCTCGAGCACCGCGTCGCGCGAGAGGCCATCCAGGATCGGCGCGGCGTCGGCGAGGTGCTTGGCCACGCGCTCGTTCCGCGCGCCCTCGTCGGTGGCGAGGCCCATCGATCGCGACGAATCGATCATCAGCGCCACGCGCGCGCGCACCTTCGAGACCGCGCGCAGCTCGATCGCCGGCATCAACAGGAGCGCCATCACCGAGAGCGCCGCGATCGTGCGCAGCGCGAGCAGGATGTGCCGGCGCGTGGGCCCGAGGCGGCGCAATCCGAGCGCGCTGGCGATCAGCGCGAGCGCCACCAGCACCGCGCACACCACCAGCCACGGCGCCGAGATCGTGGTGGTCGAGACCAGCTGCCAGTCGTTGAACGCGCCGGCCGCCGCGTCGGGCGCGAGGTGCTCGAGGATCCAGCGCCCCATCAGCGCCGCCGCTTGAGGATGAACGGCGCGTGCACGAGATCCTCTTTGTAGTCGAGACAGAGCGCGTACATCACGACGTTGATGCCGAGCCGATAGGCCATCTCGCGCTGTCGATCACCGCCCGGCGTCACCGCGTGCTCCCAGCGCCCGAAGGCGTCGCGGGCCCAAGCGCCGCCGAGATCGTTCTGCGAATAGACCACCGCCAGGCGCTTCTCGAGGAAGATGCCCTCGATGTCGGGCCGCGCGATGACGCGACCGGCCTGGCGATCGACGAGATAGAAGGTCTTGTAGACGACGTGATCGCTGGCCACGCGATCGAGCGGCTTTTGCGGGAGGATGCGCTCGAGCTCGCGGCGCACGCTCTGATCGAAGAGCCCGCCCGGCTCGGCCTCCGCGCTGTCGACGAGCAACGTGCCGCCGTAGGTGAGCCAGCGGCGCAGCTGGCGAACGCCTTCACCCGGAAGCTCGGGGATCGCGCCGGTCCCGGCCCAGTAGAGGAACGGGTGACGAAAGAGCGCCTTGTCGCTGGCGTCGATCGCGTTGACCTCGAGATCGACCTCGATGCTGGTGCGCTGCGAGACCTCCCAGAGCAGTCGGCGCAGCGTGTCGGGACGCGGGTTCCAGATGCCGCCGGTCTTGAGCTGCGCGATCCGAAAATCACCGGCGCCGGCCGCGCGCGCGAGCGACGGGAGCGCGAGCATCGCGGCGAGCGCGCTGCGGCGGGTCAATCGAGGCGTCAAGCGTCCCTCACCCGCCGCGCGGGCCGTTTCCGTCTTTGCCGCCACCACTCTTCAAGCCGCCGAGGACCGATGAGATTCCCGTGGTGGCGCGCTGCAGGATGCTGGGCGTGCTCGCCCGACGTGCAGGCTCGGGATCAGGCTCGGGGCCGACGTTGAGGGTGATGTTGCTCGCCGTCCCTTGCACGATGGCGCGATCCCAGACCGAGTTGCCGCCCCGGGCCCCACGCACGATCGCCGGGCCGCTCGGCGTCGGCCGCAAAGGCAGCTGATCGGGCTTGAAGTCGACCGCGGTGGCGAGCGCGATCAGGACCTCGGCGGGGAGATCGCGGATCACGATATCGGTGTTGTCGGAGAGCTTCGCCGTCGACACCGAGGCCGCCGAAGGCGCTTGCGGCGGCGGCTTGCGCACGAACGTCGACGGGATGGTGTTCGACTTCGGCACCGTCACCGGTGACATCGCGACGGTCGCGTCGCTCTCGGGGTCGAACAGATCGGGCTCGACCACCACCGTGGAGGGCGCCTGGCTCCGTCGCATCCCACGCACCGGTGAAGGGACATTGGCCAGCGTCTCCGACTCGCCGATCAGCAAGAGCGGCGAGGGATCGGTGTCGTGGCGCGCGACCGGCTTCTTGATCTCGGGCCGAGTGATGTCGCGATCCGACGGCACGGTGGGATCATCGGCGTAGCCGGGACCGAGCTGCTGAACAGGCGACACCTGCATCTGGGTCTCTCCGTCGAGCACCGTCTTCACGCGCTGCAGCTGCCGCACGCGCTCGAGCAGCTCCTGCACCGCGCTCCAGTCCTGGCGCGTGGTCAGGATCTTCACCGCCTCGACGTAGTGGATGACGGCCTCCTCGTGCTCGTAGCGCCCCTCGGCGATCTGACCGAGCGCCAGCCGAGCCTCGAGGCAATCGCGGCTAAGGGCGAGGATCTGCTGCAGGACGTGGGTGGCGTCGTCGACCGCGCCTCGCCGCAGATAGGCCTGCGCGGCGCGCAGCTGGGCCCGGCGCGCGACCTCCTTGTTGCCGTTGCGGAGCTCGAGGTTAGCGAGCGCGGCGAGGAGCTTCGGCTCCTCCATCGGGCGACGCGCCAGCGCATCGAGGGCCTTTTGAGCCTTCGCGTGCTGATCCAGCCGGATGAAGTACTCGGCCTTGTCGAGCAGAGCGCCATCGGTGAGCGCGGCGAGGTAGCCTCGTCTGAGGACGCCGAAGGTCTCGAAGAGAGACCAGATCATGCGGCTCAGCACGGTCGGCTTGTGACTGAACTCTGAGACCAAACGGGCAGTTCCCGGGGGAAAGCCTGCCACCGTTCCGCCGAGCATGACAAGCCGCGTTGAACCCGCCGTTTCCGGCGAACACCCGTGACGTCACCGCGATTGGCTGCTACTAGCCCGCTCGCCAGGAGTCTCCCTTGACCGCAGAAAACATGGATTCATCGGCCCGCCCCGTACCCCTCACCAACTTCGAGAAGAGGTTCAGGCACCCGCCGGGTCTGTTCATCCTGTTCTTCGCCGAGATGTGGGAGCGCTTCTCGTATTACGGGATGCGCGGGCTGCTGAAGCTCTACATGGTGAACTTTCTGTTCGTCTCGATGAGGCAGCAGTACCAGGGGAACACCAAAGACCTCGTCCCCGGCAACCCGAGCGACGTGATCGGCTGGGACATGATCAGCCAGGTCGTACCGGGCAACATCGGCGCGAAAGCATCACTCCTGTACGGCCTCTACACCGGCCTGGTGTACCTGACGCCAGTGTTCGGCGGCGTGCTCGCCGACCGGGTGCTCGGCCAGCGCAAGACCGTCGTCGTCGGCGGCATCCTCATGGCGATCGGCCACTTCGTGATGGCGTTCGAGAACCTCTTCTTCGTCGCCCTCCTCCTCCTCATCCTCGGCAACGGTGCGTTCAAGCCGAACATCTCGACCCAGGTCGGCAACCTCTATCCGGCCGGTGATCCGCGCCGTGATGGCGCGTTCACGATCTTCTACATGGGCATCAACCTCGGCGCGTTCATCTGCAACTTCATCTGCGGAACGCTCGCGGCGGTCTACGGCTGGCACTACGGCTTCGCTGCCGCGGGCGTCGGCATGATCATCGGCTTGGTCGTCTATTTGATGGGCCAGAAGTATCTCGCGCCCGACAACCTCACCAAGGTGAAGCAGGCGCGCGCCGACGGTGGAGCGGCTCCGACCGCCGTCGCCGTCCCGGCGAAGGTCAACGCGATCACGATGGGCCTCCTCGGCCTCGATATCCTGATCGTCATCGGCACCATCGTTTACGGCGTCAGCGAAGGCTGGACCGTGAACATGATGATCGCGATCCTGTTCTTCCTCACCGCCGCGTTCTTCACCTTCCGCCTGCGCCAGACCGCGCCGACGCTGGAGACGAAGGAGTGGCACGCGGTGATCGCGCTGGTCGGCCTGTGCCTGCTCAACGTCGTCTTCTGGGCGGTCTACGAGCAGCAGGGCAACACGATGCAGACCTGGGCCGACGAGAAGACGGTGTGGCCAGTGATCCTCGGCTTCCAGGTGCCCTCCACCTGGTTCCAGTCGTTCAACCCGTTCTGCATCTTCGTCTTCGCGCCGCTCCTCGACATCTTCTGGCGCTGGCAAGACAAGCGCGGCGGGCAGCCGAGCTCAGTCACCAAGATGGCGATCGGCTCGGTCGTCCTGGGCCTCTCGTTCATCGTCATGGTGATCGGCGCGCAGGCGGTCGGCGACGGCAAGGGCAGCATGTTCTGGCCGCTCTTCTGCACGCTGCTCCTGACGTTCGGTGAGCTCTACCTCTCGCCGATCGGCCTCTCGCTCGTGACCAAGGTGTCACCGGCGCGGATCGTCTCGATGATGATGGGCATGTGGTTTTTGTCGAGCTTCCTCGGCAACTACCTCTCCGGGTTCATTGGCACGTTCTACGAGAACAAGGTCGTCACGCCGGACGTGTTCTTCATCATCCTGACGTGTCTCGGCGTCGGCACCGGCATCGCGATGTTCGCGTTCAACAAGCCGCTCAGGCGCGCTATCGGCTCGGTCTGAACCGGAATGGCGACGCCCGATCCGGACTTCGTCCCGTACATCGACGCTGAAAATCCGCCGCTGCGCGAGATGACGCTCCGAGCGATCATCGTCGGATCGCTGCTCGGAATGGTCTTCGGCGCCTCGTCGCTCTTCCTGGTCCTGAAGGTCGGCCTCACGGTCAGCGCGTCGATCCCGGTGGCGGTCATCTCGATCACGCTGTTCCGCATGCTCTCGAAGCTCGGCCTCCAGGACGCCAGCATCCTCGAGAACAACATCGTCCAGACCGCGGGCTCGGCCGGCGAGTCGATCGCGTTCGGTGTCGGCGTGACCATGCCGGCGATCATGATCCTCGGCTTCGACCTGGAGATCGCGCGCGTGACGCTGGTGGCGGTGCTGGGCGGGTTGCTCGGCATCTTCATGATGATCCCGCTGCGCCGCCCGCTGATCGTGCAGCAGCACGGCATCCTCAAGTACCCCGAAGGCACCGCCTGCGCCGAGGTGCTCAAGGCCGGCGCGTCCGCCGAGTCGCGCGCCGCCTCCTCCGACGCGGCCAAGAAGGAAGCGGCGCTCTCGGGCTCCGAGGGGATGAGCGCGAAGACCATCTTCGCCGGCTTCGCGATCGGCCTGATCTACAAGATCGCCAACGTCGCGCTCAAGGGCTGGCGCGACGCGCCGGAGAAGATCTTCGGCGCCCCGTTCAAGGCCGGCTCGATCTCCGCGGAGATCTCGCCCGAGCTCCTCGGCGTCGGCTACATCATCGGCCCGCGCATCGCGTCGGTGATGTGCGCCGGCGGCGTGCTCGCGTACCTGGTGCTCATCCCGCTGATCAGCTTCTTCGGCAGCGTGGCGACGATCCCACTCTCACCCGGCACCATCCCGATCAGCGAGATGGGCCCCGGTCAGATCCGCGGCGCGTACGTGCTCTACATCGGCGCAGGCGCGGTCGCGGCGGGCGGCCTCATCTCGCTCGGCCGCTCGCTCCCCACCATCTGGAACGGCCTCCGGGCCGGCCTGCGCGACATCCGCGCCAAGAGCACCGACGCCGCGACGACCAAGCGCGTCGATCGCGATCTCTCGATGAAGGTCGTCTTGATCGGCGTGCTCGCGCTGATCGTCGTGATCATGGCGGTGCCGACGCTGCACATGAACCTGCTGGGCGCGCTGCTCATCATCGTCTTCGGCTTCCTGTTCGTGACCGTGTCCTCGCGCCTGACCGGTGAGATCGGCTCCTCGTCGAACCCGATCTCCGGAATGACCGTCGCGACCTTGCTCTTCACGTGCCTCATCTTCCTGATCGTCGGCTGGACCGGCGGGCAGTACTACGTGACCGCGCTGTCGGTCGGCGCGATCGTCTGCATCGCCGCTAGCAACGGCGGCACCACCTCGCAGGATCTCAAGACCGGCTATCTCGTCGGCGCGACGCCGCGCCTGCAGCAGCTGGCGATCCTGATCGGCGCGCTCGGCTCGGCGATCTGCATGGGGCCGATCCTGCTGATGCTCAACAGCGCCTCGACCGTCTACGTGCCGATCGCCGATGTCGCGCCCGCCGGGCTCCACGCCGAGGCCGCAATGCTCACCGGCGACGAGACCTACGAAGGCAAGCCGTACAAGGTCTGGCAGAAGCAGGACGACGTGGGGGCGCCCGCGGGCAAGTACCTCGCGAGCGCCGACGGTCAGGTGAGCTTCCTCGTCGATCCGGGCATCAACGGCACGCACACCAAGCGCGCCGACGGCACCGAGGTGCGGAAGTTCGACGCGCCGAAGGCGACGCTGATGAGCTACATCATCAAGGGCATCCTGGATCAGAAGCTGCCGTGGGGCCTCGTGCTGTTCGGCGTGATGATCGCGCTCGTGCTGGAGATGTCCGGCATCCCGTCCCTCGCCTTTGCGGTCGGCGTGTATCTGCCGCTGTCCTCGTCGACGCCGATCTTCATCGGCGGCCTGGTGCGCTGGATCGTCGATCTGCGGAGGAACCGCGAGCTCACCGCGAGGGGTGTCAAGCTCACCGAAGAGCAGCAAGCCGCAGAGAGCGACAAGAGCCCGGGCGTCTTGATGTCGTCGGGCTACATCGCGGGCGGCGCGATCGCCGGCATCGTGATCGCGTTCCTCGCCGGCGTCATGGAGAAGGTCGACAGCGATCTCACCAAGTGGTCGGTCGCCAACAACCCCTTCTTCGAAGGCCCCAACGCGGACGCGCTGTCGATGATCCCGTTCGTGATCATCACCGTGCTCCTGTACCTGGTGGGCCGCGAGAAGCTGCTCGCGTCGTCCTCGAAGAAGACCTAGCCCGCCGGCGCGAACACCAGCGGGAAGCTCACGCTCACCGAGCCACCGCTCGGCTTCGGGAAGTGCCACGTGCGCGATCGATCGAGGATGCAGCGCTTCACGGTCGCGTCGTTCATCGAGTCCTCGACGACGTCGGCCACATCGGTGCGGCCGTCCTCGGTGATCGCGAAGCTCAGCACCATCTTGCCGGCGAGCGTCGGGAACCGCTTGAGCTGGCGCTCGTAGCAGTCCTTCAGCGCGCGCAGGTTGTTCTTCATGACGCGCGCGACGGTCTCGGACGACAGATCGCCGCCCTCGACCTCCGGAGCTCCGGGGGTCACGTCGCCGGGCGCCACCTCTTCGCGCTTGGTGCCGGCGAGGACGTCACCGCCGCCGTCGATGGCGATGTCGCCGATCGTCGCGCGCCGATCGTCGCCTCGACCCCGGGTGCGAGGACCGGCCGAGGGATCGGCGATGTCGATGCCCTGCACGCCATCGAGGACGTTCTTCAGCAGCACGTCCTCGAATCCGCCCTCCGCGAACACGTCGTGGATCGCGCCATCGCGCCCCTTCGATCCGATGAGCGCGACGAGGCCCTTTGCGGGCGGCGCCGCGGGACCCGGCCGCCCCGACGCGACCACCGGCTTCGGGGGCGCCGGAGCGGGCTTCACGAGCACCGCAGAGGGCGCCGGCTTGTCGGACACCGAAGGCGACGGCTCATCGCGCGGCGGCGCGATCGGACGCTCCGGCATGATGAGCGTGATCCAGCGCTGGCTGATGTCCTCGAACGCCGAGGGCTCGACGTACGGGACGCTCTGCGCGTGGGTCACGAGCATCATCGCGAGCGCGGCGGTGCCGACGAAGATCGACGTGAACTGCACGTCGACATCGCGGAAGTGGGGCTGTTCTCGAATCGCGTCGATCATGTTTCGACGATGACACGCGAGAATGGGTCGAGAATTCGCCGCTAGACCGCGTTTACGGTCCTTTTACAGGCGACATACAAGCGAGGAGTTTTTTACCGGTCGAAGATCGACTCGGGCACCCCGTCCTCGGGGTCGGGTGGCTGTCATCGCGAAGCGATGACTGGTGCCGTCTAAGGGAGGAATGCCGAACGCCGCGATCCCAGAGGATCCACAAACTGCTCGAGTTGCAATTGAGGGCACGACGCTCGTGATCAGCCCGCAGGGCTGAACACGAGCGGGAAGTTGACGAAGACGCTGCCGCCGCTGGGCTTCGGGAAGCGCCACGAGCGCGAGCGCTGGAGGATGCAGGCCTTCACTTCGGCGTTCTTCATCGAGTCTTCGACGATGTCGGTCTGGCCCATGCGGCCCTGATCGGTGATCTCGAAGCTGATGACGATCTTTCCGGCGAGCGTCGGGAACCGCTTGAGCTGGCGCTCGTAGCAGTCCTTGAGCGCGCGGATGTTCTTCTTCATCTCCTTGACGATGACGTCCTGCGACAGGTCACCTTCGACGTCGGGCGTCTCCTCGACGATGTTGCCCTTCACGACCGCTTCGCCCTTGCCGCCGACCGCGACCGAGCCGCCGCCTTCGGTGGCCATGTCGCCGATCGAGGCCGAGCCGCCGGCGCCGCCGCCGCGGGTGCCCTTCTCGTTGCCGCTGGCCAGGTCGACGCCCTGGATGCCGGAGAACGCGTCGCCGAGCGCGCCTTCGCCGAAGTCACCCTCGTTGAACACGTCGTTCAGCGCGCCGTCGTTCTTGCCCTTGGAGCCGATGACACCGAGGAGGCCCTTGCCGGCCACCGCCTTGGTGAGCGCCTCTTTCTTGGCGCGCGCCGCAGCTTCGGCGTCGATCTCCTTCTTGGGCGTGTCGTCCTTCGACTTCGCCTTCGACTTGCCCTCGTCCTTGTCCTTCTTGGGCTCGTCCTTCGCCTTCTCCTTGCCCTTGTCGGTCTCGGCCGCAGTCTCGCGGGGCGGCTCGGGGACGCGGTCGGGCATGATCAGCTTCTGGTAGCGCTCGCTGACCTCTTCGATGGTCGACGGCTCGACGTACGGGAGGCCCTGCGCGTAGCTGACGAACATCAGGACGATCAGCGCGGTGCTCACGAAGATCGACGTGAACTGGACGTCGATGCTCGAAAGGAGGCCGCCGCGGATGTCCGCGGGCAGCACCAACTTCGCGGCCGCGCTGGGCGGCTCGACGAACTGGAACAGGATGTTGATGTCACCGATCTCGACCTTGCCGCGGGTGGCGTCGTTGAGCTCGATGGCCATCCCGTTGCCGCGCTTCTGCGCAACGCCGGACTTCTCCAGGGCCTTGAAGTCCTGCGCCTGGGCCTGCGGATCAGGGGAGAACTGGACCTTCCCGCTGACGCCGTCGCCGTAGCGGAGATAGTACTTGTCGCCGCTGTACTCGAAAAGCGTGTAGCTCTTCGGCGCGCTCGACGAGTTGATCTGGAACGTCGACCCTTCGGCCGATCCAACCGTCACCGTCTCTCGCTTCTTGAGACGGCGCTCCTCGATGATCTTCTGGTTCTGGATGATGCCGATGCGCAGAACCTTGGGCAGGTTACTCGGTGGGGCTTCTTTGGCGTCGGTCATGGCTCGGTGTTTGACATTCCGTACAGTGGTGCAAATTCCGTTAGAACGGAGACTGCTCCACCGACTTGATGATCTTGGGAACGAAGCTGTTCTTCAGCTCCAGGCCCTCGAAGTTGAGGTTCGATCGCTGAAGGATGTAGAAGGCCTGCGGTTTCTGGATCTGGCCTTCGATTTTGAAGATGCCGAGCTTGAGCAGCTTGCCCGGCTTTGCCGCGGCGCGTGACTGCGCGTGCGCAGCGGTGGCGCTGAAGCCGAGCGCTGCGATGAGCGCCAGGCCGAGGGTGGTCGAGGACATACGGTTCTTCAACGTCATGACGAGCTCCCCGGTCTAACCGCGGTCGACAATAGTCTTGCCAGCGAGCCAAACGCCGGTCCAGTTGAGGGAACTCCCTGAGTGGCACCGGTCTTGGGCTTGCCACCCGGCTCGGGCGCCGGAGCGGGCTTGGCGTCGCCAGGGGCCGGATCGGCCGGTTTCGGAGCGTCTGCCGGCTTCTTGGCGTCCTCCTTGGCCTTCATCTTTGCCTTGCGCTCCTCGTTCTTGAGGCGCTGCTCCTCGCGCTTCTTCGCGCGATCCACCTCGACCAGGTAGGACTCGGCCCGTGTCTTTTCCTCGGCGGAGAGCCCCTTGGCCGAGCTGAGGTACTTGTTCAAGTACTCGCGCGCGACATCGAAGCGGTTGGCTGTCCCTTCGATCTGGTTGTCCAGGTGGAGCACGCCGAGGTTGAAGAGCACCTCGCTGTTGGCGGGATCGAGCTCCTGCGCCTTCTTGTAGGTGGCCTCGGCCTCCTTGTACTGCTTGTTGCCCTTGTACGCGTTGCCCAGGTTCACCAGCGCGTTCGGGAACGTCGGGTAGAGCGACAGCGCCTTCTGCAGCGACACGATCGCCGCCTCGTAGTCGTGCGCTTCGACGAACAGAGCGCCGAGGTTGTTGTGGGCCTCCGGCAGATCGCCGCGCAGCTCCGTCGCCTTCTGGAACGCCTCGATCGCCTTGGCGCTGTCCTTCTGGCGAAGGAAGACGAAGCCGAGGTTGATGTAGATCGACGGATCCGCCGCATCGATGTCCTTCGCGCGGTTGAGCACGCTCGTCGCGAGCTCGTGCTGGTTCCGGCGGAAGAACACGGTCGCGAGGTTCACCAGCGCGCCGACGTTCTTCTCGTCGGCCTTGAGGATCTTCTTCGCCTCGTTCTCCGCCGCGTCGGCCTTGCCGCCCGCGAGCCAGACCGCGATCAGGCGGTTGCGCAGGTTGAGGTCGCCCGGCGCGCGCTTGATCGCCTCGAGCAGGATCGCCTCGGCGCCCGCCAGGTCCTGCCGGCGCACCGACAGGTTGGCGAGGTTCTCGACCGGCGCGAGGAACTTCGCGTCTACCGCGATCGCCTTCTTGTACGCCTTCACCGCGTCGTCGTAGCGACCTTGGCGCTCGTACAGAACGCCCGCGTTGTAGTTGAACTGCGGGACGGTCGCGTATTGCGACGCGCCGTCCTCGAAGATCTTGAGGCCGCGAGCGACGTCGCTCTTGGCCGCGTCCGCGCCCTGGGCGAGCAGCCCACGCGCCGCGGGGTCGGGCGGCGCCGCGAACGCCGGGGCGCTCGAGAGCGCCAAACTGACCCCGATAATCCGAGGAAACCCGATGATCCGAGAGAATCTCACTTCTGACCTCCCGCCGGAGCGGCACCTGAAGCCGGAGCCGGAGCCGGCTCACCCGTGTCGATGCCCTGACCGCTGATGGTCACCATCTGGAGAGAGCTCCTGCCCTCCTTCTGCACAGGGAACTCGTCGGGCCGATACTTGTTCAGACCCTCCAAGATCTTCTGCGTCCACTCGTTGGTGACACGGGTCTTCTTGGCCTCGTCGTAGGCGTGCCGGTAAGCCGACTCCGCCTTGCGCTCGAGCACCTGCGCCTTGTCTTCCAGCTGGACGCGGTACTCGTTGGCGAGGTCCTCGTTCTTCTGGAACTCCGGCGGCACCTCGGCGGTGAACATCGTCTCCGCGAAGCGCTCGTACGTGTAACCAATACGGTAGAGCGCCGCGAGCGTGGTCTCGGCGCGCTTGTACTGGAACACGTCGGTGTAGAGCTGCTCGACGCGACGCTGCTGCTTCGCCTTCTCGGTCAGCGTGGCCGCCTGCTTCTTGCCGGTGCCATCGATCTTCAGCTTGTCGTACGTCCGGAAGGACGCCTCGGCGATCTCGAACGCGCAGGACGCGGCGTGCGAGCTGGCGCGAGCGGCCGCGTTGAAGCCGCGGCGCTTGTACTCGCGCAAGCACTCCTCGTACTCCGACACGGCCCTCGCGTCCTTCTTCTGCTTGGCGTACGAATCACCGTTCAGCTTGCGCGCTTCGACCAGGCGGTCGGCCAGCTTGGGGTTCTTCGAGTACTTCTTGATGAAGGTCTCGAGCGTCGTGGTCACGTCGGGCCACGCGTCCATCTTCTGCTGCACCAGCGCAGAGCGGAAGAACACCTCGCCGGAGTCATCGCGATCCGGGAACGTCTCCGCGTAGCGACGGAACGCCACGGCGGCCTGCCCGTACTGCTGCATGTTCTCCAGCGTGACGGCCACGTTGTAGAGAGAGTCGGCGCGGTGCTCCGATTTGGAGTAGCGCTCGACCAGCTGGGTGTACGCCGCGATGGCGCCCGGGAAGTCGAAGCCCTTCTCGTAGTTGACGCCCACGCGGAACAGCGCGCGGTCGGCCAGATCGCTCTTCGGGTAATTGTCGTAGATGCGCTGGTAGATCTTCGACGCGGCGTCGAAGCGGTTCACCTTCTCGTACGCGACGGCCGCGTTGAAGAGCGCCTTGTCGGCGAACTGGTGATCCGGCTGCTCGTTGACCAGCACGACGTACATGTTCGCGGCCTGCTCGAACTCACCTTTGGCGTCGAGCTCTTCGGCCCGCTTGAACTGGGCACCGACCTTGATCGTCTTGAGGTTGTCGAGGAGCTCTTTGCGCGACTTCTCTTCGTCCGCGTTGGCCGTCTTCGCGCCCTGCCCAATCTCGATCAGGCGCTGCGCCCACTTCTCGACGTTCTCGTAGTCCTCGCTCGCGAGGTACGTCTCGATGATCAGGTTCGCCGAGTATCGCGCGACCTCGTGGTTCGGGTAGGTGATGATCACCTTCTCGAAGCGCTTGCGAGCCTCGTCGAACTGGTCGTGGCGGTAGTAAAGCTCGGCCGCGCGGTAGGCGACCGGCGGAGCGCGATCGCTGGTCGCGAGGAGCGTGGTGAAGCGATCGGACGCCTTCACCAGATCCACGCGCACCGGAGCGAGCTCCTTCGGCACGATCTTCTGGCCTTTGGGGCGGTTCTTCGGCGCTTCGATCTTCGGGATCTTGCCGTTGGCCTCGCCGAGCTCGATCACCTTCTCGTACGCGATCACGGCCGAGAGCGCCGCGTCGTTGAGGTGCTTGTCGTCCGCGTTCGAGTCGCGCACGGCCTCGTACTGCTTGGCCGAGGCCAGGTAGTCGTTCGAGTAGTAGAGACACTCCGCCAGGAAGAAGTTGAAGTCGTAGGAGTTCTTCGAGTCGGGGAAGCGCTTGAGATAGACGCGATAGTTCTCCGCCGCGCGGACGTACGAGCCGCGGGCCTCGGCCTCGCGGCCAGCCTTTCGGAACGCCTGCGCCTGCTGGTGGTTGTAGATCGCGGCCGTGTACAGCGACCGCTCCATCAGCTCGCGCGCGCTCGCCAGCGCCGCCTTGTCCGCGGTGTTGGCCGCGGCCCAGGGCGAGCTGTCGTCGTAGTTCTTGACCAGCTCTTCGCGCGCCTTGGTGGCGTTCTCGAAGTCGCGCTGGCGCTCGTAAGCGGTGACGATCTTGTACTGGACGTCCGGGTTCTGCGGCGCGTTCGGGTACTTCGCGATCGACATCCGGAAGACCTCGATCGCCTCCGGGAACTTCGTCTGATCGAAGAGGACCTCGCCGTACCGCTTCCAGATCTCGGCGGTGTACTTCTTGTCCGCGATCGGATCGAGCACCGCCTTCGCGCGGGGCAGGCCGCCCCAGCGATCATCGGAGAGCGAGATGGCGATGTACTGGATCGACTCCGCGCGGAGCTCGGATCCGGTCTTGCCGGTCGCAGTGCGCTGCTTGTCGGCGTAGTCCACCAGCGCGATGAAGCGCTCGACGGCCTCGGGCAAGCGGTCGGCGCGATAGTAGGTCCACGCCAGCTTGTAGAGCGCCTTGTCGTAGTAAGGGCTGTCCGGGAAGGCCAGCACCTTGGCGTAGGCTTGCGACGCCTTGTCGAGCGAGTCCTTCTCGTTCTGATCGAAGTAGATCTCGCCGATGCGGGTCCAGACCTCGGGGAGGAAGCGGCTGGTCGGGTACTTCTCGACCAGCACCTTGTACGAGGCGAGCGCCTCGTCTCGCTTCTCCATCTCCTCCAGCGCGTAGCCGAGCAGGTAGCGCGCGGCGTCGGCGTGGCGGTAGTCCGGGAACCGCCCCAGCAGGTCGTTGTACAGCGTGATCGTGCTGGCGAAGTCGGGCTTCGGCTGGCTCGGCTCGACCTTCGTCTCGCCCCTCTCGAACGCCAGCTGGTTCTGCTCGAACACCTTGGTCGAGGCGAGGTACTCGTCGCTCGCGCGCTCGAAGTAGAGCTCGGCGAGACGGAACATCGCGTCGGGCGTGTAGAAGGGGTCGTTCGCGTACTTCCGGAGGAACTCCTCGAAGCGCGCGATCGCCTCGATACGGCGGGTGCGCTCCTGCTCTTCGAGCTCGCGGATCGAGCGCTCGTAGTGGCCGGCGATGCGCTCTCGCTCGGCGCCGTAGCGGGCCAAAATCAGATCGCGGATGTCGTCCTTGAAGTTCTCCGCGACCGCCACGTACGCGGCGGACTCGCGCTCGTGCATCGCGACCTGCTCCGCTTGGGTCTGCGCAGCGTCCACCTCGGCGGCCGTCGGCGGCTTGACCGGCTGATACTCGGCCGGCGGCAGCTTCACCACCTGATCGGCCGGGATGACGTCGTAGCCCTGGGGCACGGTGCTCGAGGACCTGACCTGGCTGACCGAGACGCTGTTGTTGCCGCCCTGCTGGGCGTACGCCGGCGCCGCGATCGCGGCAGGAGCCCCGACCATCGCGACCAGACGCAAAATGCGGTGGATCATATCGCCTCGCACTTCAGTTTCCTTCCAGCACGTCGGAGAACTGGCTCTCCAGCTCTTTCGTTCGCTCCGACTGCTGTCTCACCAGCTCGGAGACCTTGTCGGTCACGCCCTGCTTTCGCGCCCACGCGACATCGATGATGCCGACGTCGGCCTTGAGCACCAGGTCATTGAACTCGGCCGCCACCGCCGCGAGGCTCGCGGCCGCGACCGGGCCGAGCGTCGCGTCGGTCTGCGCACGCAGAACGCCGTGCGCCTGATCGAACGCGTCGAGCTTGGCGGCCTCGGAGGCGACCAGCTTGCGCATCTCGGCGACCTTGCCTTCCACCAGCGGCTCCATCTGCGTATCGAGCGCATCGCCGGCTTTCACCACCGCCTCGGCGGCGTTGCGCTGCGCGTCGATGCGCGGCAGCAGCGCGGCGAACTCCGGTGGGAAGCGCGGCCGGTACTGCTTGAGCAGCGCGGCCTCCGACTGGATCGCGATGAGATATCCGGCGCGGGTCGCGGCGCCGTGCGCGCGGCCGCCTTCGGTCGACGCGACGTCGGCGCCGACCCGCAGATCGGACTGCATCGTGTCGAGGTCGGTCTCCATCGCCTTCACCTCGGCGCGCGCGGTCACGAGCTTCTCGCGCAGCGCGGCGACGCGCTCTTTGGTGAGGGCATCGCGGTGCGTTCCGATCCACACGTCGACCGCGGCGATCTGCGCGCGCATCGACGCGACGTCGACGAACTGGCGGTGCACCCGGGCCTCGGCCTCGCGGTACTGCCCCACCGCTGCCGCGCCGGCTCCGGCCGCCGACTCGGTGTCGCTCGGCAGCGTCTGCAGCGTGCCTTCGAGCGGCGCCCGGCGAGCGCGTGCGTCCTGCAGCGTCTTCACCTCGTTCGGGTTGCCGATCGCGGAGGCCATGCGGTGCTCGACGTCGAGCAGGTTCTTGATGGTCAGCACCGCGCGGTTCTCGGCGGCGTGCGCCCGCTGGCGCGCCTTGCCGAGACCCGCGAGCGAGAAGCGCGCTTCACCACCGAGCGCGAGCTCCAGCGTCTGGATGATCTCGCGGCTGTCCTTCGCGTACATCTCACCGGTCTTCAAATCGGAGAGCACGCTCACGGCCTTCCGCATCTCCGGCATCGTGAGCGCCCAGTCGACGGCGACCGGAGGCAAGAGCTCGGTCGAGGACGTGCGGCTGAGGTCCGCGCCGATGAGCTGGTCGAAGAACGTCCGCGGATCGGGGTTCTTCGCGATCAGCTCGCCGAGCTGCGTGCGCGCGCCACCGTAGCGATCGATCAGGCCCTGGAACGACTCGTACGCCGCCTCGGCCGAGCCGACCCGGATCTGCAGGTTTCCTTCGAGGATTCGTGCTTCGGGCGCCATCTTGGAGTCCGGGCCCGAGGCCATCAGCAGCTCCGCCATGCGCAGCGCCTTCGCGAGCTCGACCGCCTTCGCGGCGTCGTCGGGCAGCGCCTTGGCCGCCTTCACGTGAGCCCAGGCAAGCTCGAACAGCATGTCCTGGAACTGCTTGCTGCCGCGGCCGACGCGCTTGTACGCCTCGACCGATTTGTCGAGCTGGTTGAGCTCGAAGTACACGCGGCCGAGCGCGACGTTCGCGAGATCGCGCACCGCGTACTGCGACTCGCTCTTGCCGGTGCGCGTGAGCGCCAGGTCGAACTCCGGGATCGACTGCGCGAGCTGCTTCTGCTCCACGCGCACGACACCCGCGTAGTACGCGGCCTGCGGCGCGAGGGGCGACTCGTTCGGGACGCGCTTGAACGCATCGTACGCGTTGTTGAGGCGCATCTTATCGCCGCCGGCCGACTGGAAAAGCGTCTTTCCGTAGATGTAGTCGACCTCGGCGCCCGAGAGGCCGCCGGCCTCGCGGAGGCGCGCGACGTAGCGCTCGACGTTCTCGTAGCGACGCGTGGCGTGCGCGACTTCGAGCAAGCCCCCGACGACGTCCTTGAGGCGCGGTCCGCTCACGCGGCCCAGCAGGTCCTCGTAGAGCTTCCGCGACTCGCCATAGTTGCCGAGCTTCGCGAGCGAGGTGGCCAGATAGTAGTCGGCCTCGTCGTAGCGCGGGTGGCTGCGGTTGGCGGGGTTCTCGACCACGTCCATCAGCACGACCGCAGCGCGCAGATGATCCTCGAGGAGGAAGTGAATCTCACCCTCGCGGATGCGGCGATCGATCGCGACGGCCGGCGACGCCGAAGCGGAGCCGACCTCGACCTTCGCGGCCGCAAGATCTTGCGCCGCGCGGTTCACGTCCTTCTCGGCCATGGTGACGATCTGCTCGGCGTCCTGGGCCGAGATGCCGTCGTCGGCCCGCACGATGGCAGGGACGAGCCCAGCAGCGCCGAGCGAAAGGGAGAGCAAGCCGCGAGCGGCGATCCGAGCGAATCTCATGCGCGTCTCCGTGTCGTTTCTGGTGCGATCACTTCGCCGCCGCAGCGGCCGGGGCCGGTGCGTCGGACGACTCGGTCTTCACGTCGACGTCGTAACGAATCGCCGGGCGATCCTGCAGGTCGGTGGTGATGCCGCCCTTCTCGTACGCGACGACCTTGACCGTCGTGACCTTGCCCTCTTCCGCCGTGAACGCATAGCTCGAGCGGATCTTGAACTTGTAGCCCTTGAGGTAGCTGAACACGCCGAAGCCCGAGCCGCGGTAGACGAGGTTCACCGCCATGTTGTGGTTGCCGGGGACGATGCTGCCCGTGAAGAGCTCGATGCGCTCGCGATCGGCGAGATCGCCTTCGCTGTCGACCTTGTTGAAGACCGGCGCGCCGTCGAGCGAGTAGCTCGCGCTCTCGAGGACGAAGTTGGAGCCCATCAGATTCTCGTGGACGAGCGTGGCCTTCGCGCCCGCGATCGATCCGGAGAGGACCGTCTCGCGCAGGAGCATCAACCTCGCCTTGCTGCGGAAGATCTTCTCCTTGAGGTCGTTGACGCGCTCTTCGAGGCCGCGCATGCGCACCGCGGGATCGTCGACGCCCGCAGCGCCACCGGGCGCGGGAGTCGCAGGCGCGCCGGGCGAGGTGCCCGCAGGCTCGGCTGCCGCAGGGGAAGGCGACGGCGTCGGAGCGGCGGAGGCCGCCGGCGTGGGCTTCGGCTTCTTCGCACCCTTGGGCTTGGCGCCCTGCTGCGCCGCGGCAGAGAGGCTCACCGAGACCACCATGGTCATGAGAGCGAGATGAGCGAAGTTCGTTCTGGGCTTGAGCATCTGTCGTTTCCCCTTGGCGCTAATTGCTCGTCGTCTCTGCCAGTGATCGGTATTTCGGTCAATGTCTCGACCCCCCGATCCCGACGAGCGGGCGCACCTTACCCCGACCTCAAGACGTTCCATAGAGAGGGCCCGATAGCTTCGTAACGCCAGCGGGTCATCCCTGGTACGCCGTCCAATGATTCGAGCGAAGCGGGCTGACTTGCTGCCAGCACGTCGATCAGCGCAGGCGGCAAGACCAGCGCAGGATCGATGCCCAGTGTCGCGGCCCACTCGTGGCGTGCCTTCTTCAGCATTTCGACGCGCGTCTTCGGCGGCCCCTGCGGCGCCTGCTGGCTCTGCAGCCGCGCACGGGGCGGAGGCGGCGCGGCGACCGCGGCCTTGATCTCGGTGGCGAGCTCCGCGACGTCGACGCCGCGACCGATCCCGCGCGCGCCGCGCAGATCCTGCGCGCTCGGCGGGCCCTTGATGGCGGCATGATGGGCCACCGCGACGATGGTCTCGTTGGGCAGCACGCGAAACGGCGCGCGATCCTGGCGGCGGGCCATCCGATCACGCCATGAGAACACCGCGCGCACCACCGCGAGGCCGATCGGCGGCAGCTCCTTGGTGCCTTTGAGCTTCGCCCAGGCCTCGGGATCGGGCTCCTTCGGGATGTACGCGCGGCGCCGCAGGATCTCGCACTCCTCCTCGACCCAGGCCAGACGCCCGGCCTTCTCGAGGTGCTCGATCAGCTTGTCGGCGAGCGGGTGCAGGTGCTCGACGTCCTGGCGCGCGTAGCGGACCTGCTCGGGCGACAGCGGGCGCCTGCGCCAGTCGGATCGCTGCTCGCCCTTCGAGATGCGGATGCCCAGCTCGCGCTCCAACAGCGACTGCAGGCCGAGCCCGTCGTAGCCGAGAAAACGAGCTGCAACGTGGGTGTCGAAGACCCGGCCGAGCTCGAGCGAAAAGTCGCGCTTGAGCATCAAGACGTCGTAGTCACCGCCGTGCAGGATCCACGTGCGCGACGGCGCGGTCAGCAGCGCGCGCAGCGACGCGTGGAGCCCGTGCGTAACAGGATCGTAGATCACGTCCGCGTCATTCGAGCCGATCTGCACCAGGCAGACCTGCTCGCTGTAGTGGTGGAATGAATCGGCCTCCAGATCGAGTGCTAGCCTCGGCTCGTTCACCAAGGTATCGACAGCCTCGATGATGTCGGCTTCGACCCGGGTCTCGTCGAGGAGCCAGAGCTTTCGATCGTTGTTTCTCTCGTCGGTCACGCGGAGGCGGGACTCTCGCCGCGGATCGACCGTGCGTCAACGCGCAGCGGTCTTCCGCTCCACGGGACTCGCGCTGGTCGCGTGGGTCCTGCTGTCGGGCTTCGGTGAGGACGAAGGCACGCAGGGGATCGTCGCGAGCGGCAGCCCTCTCGCGTCCGCGGTGGGCGTCGCGGTGCTGCAAAAAGGCGGAAATGCGGTCGATGCGGCGGTGGCCACGGCGTTCGCACTTTCCGTAGTCGAGCCGTATTCGGCGGGCGTCGGCGGCGGCGGCTTCATGATCTTCCGCGACGCGAGCACCGGTCGCTCCTCGGTCGTGGACTATCGCGAGGTGGCGCCCAAGAAGGCGCACCGCGACATGTACATCGTCGATGGGAAGGTCGATCCGAAGCTCTCGCTCGAAGGGTGGACCTCGGTCGCGGTCCCCGGGATGGTCCCCGGCCTCGCCGAGGCACAGCAGAAGCTGGGCAAGCTGAAGCTCGCGGACGTGCTCGTCGGCGCGATCGATCTCGCCGAGCGCGGCTTTCGCGTCGACCCGCGCTTCGTCGAAGCCAGCCGCGAGCGGCTCGATCTGTTGCGCGCGGACAAGACCGCCGCGGCCACTTTTTTGCTCAAGAACGAGCCCTATCCGGTGGGCACGCTGCTGGTGCAGAAGGATCTCGCCGCGTCGCTGCGCGCGCTCGGGCGCGAGGGACCGACGCTGTTCACCACCGGCAAGATCGCGCGCGCGATCGCCGCAGCGAGCAAGAAGGCCGGCGGTCACCTCACGCTCGAGGATCTGAGCGGCTTCAAGGTGCGCTGGCGCGATCCGCTGATCGGCAGCTACCGCGGCCACGAGGTGATCACCATGCCGCCGCCGTCGTCGGGCGGCACGCACCTGCTGCAGATCTTGCGGCTCCTGGAGATCGATCGGGCCCGCCGCGGGCGCCACGACGACGGCCGCGACTGGAACGATCTGCACGTGCTGATCGAGTCGATGCGCCTCGCCTACGCCGATCGCGCCGAGTACATGGGCGACCCCGCGTTCTCCGACGTCCCCGTCACGCGCCTGCTGTCCGAGGAGTACCTCGCTTCACGCTACGCGCTGATCAACCCGAAGAAAGCCGCGCCCGAGGTGAAGGCCGGCGCCGCGCGCCCCGAGCCGAAAGAGACGACCCACCTCTGCGTGGTGGACGCGGCGGGCAACGCGGTGTCGCTGACCCAGACGGTGAACTACGGCTTCGGCGCGGGGATCGTGGTGCCCGGCACCGGCGTCCTGCTCAACAACGAGATGGACGACTTCTCGTCGGCGCCCGGCGTCCCGAACGCCTACGGCCTGATCGGCGGCGAGGCCAACAGCATCCAGCCGGGCAAGATCCCGCTCTCCTCGATGACGCCGACGATCGTCGTCAAGGACGGCAAGGTGCGCCTCGTCGTCGGCGCGCCGGGCGGCTCGACGATCATCACCACCGTGCTCCAGGCGATCATCAACGTGATCGACCTCGGCGCGTCGCCGTCGCGCGCGATCGCGATGCCGCGCATCCATCACCAGTGGGTGCCGAACGTGCTCAAGTTCGAGGAAGGCGCGCTCGACGCCGCCACCCAGCGCGCGCTCGAGACCTTCGGCCACAAGCTCAAGATATCCGAGGAAGGCTGGGGCAACGCGACGATCATCGGCGTCGAGTCGGATGGCCGGCGCAGAGGCGCCGCGGATCCGCGCGGCGTGGGTGCGGCGATCGCGCAGCATTAGGCGGCTTAAACGCCGACGGCGCGGCCACCATGAGGGTGCCCGCGCCGCCGCGTTGCCTGAGTCTCTCGTAAGAGAGAACGGAGAAGCTTACTTCTTGTCCTTGCTGCCGTCGGTGGCGCAGCCGCCGTTGCCCTTGCACTCGTTATGGCCCTTGCAGGCGTTCTTGTCGGTCTTGCAGCCGCCCTTGCCCTTGCAGGCGTTCTTGCCTTTACAGGCGTGCTTGTCGGCCGCCTTCTTGTCATCGCCGACGGTCTGAATGCCGCCCGGGTTCTGCTTCTTGATGGCGCTCTCGCCCGAGGCCGAAGCGACGCCAGCGGCGCCGAGCATCATTCCAGAGATAGCAGCTGCAACGAGGGTAGACTTGATCATGGGTAGATTCTCCGTTTTCTGGACGCCCGGGGTTCGGGCGATCGCGTGGTCAGTACGCCCGGTCTGTACTTAGTTACAAGTTCCCTGTCCGGGGTCGCTCAGGAGGGCTCGCGGAAGAAGTCTCCCGCCACCCATTCCTGGAACCACATACGGACGTCGGCCTCTCCAGGATCGGACGCCTCCAGCGCCTCGCCCAGCTTCGCGCCGGCGAGCAGGGCGCGCAGAACGGCGGCCATCGAAGGGGTGAAATCCATCCGCCAGACGCGAGCTTCCAGCCGGTACACCGCCGTCGCGGAGCGCTGCGCCTTGGGCTTGCGCGGCTTCTTGCCGTCGCGCACCGCCTGAAAATACGCGTTGGCCGGATAGTCGAGCTCGAGGAAGCGCAGCGTGCCGTTCGGCATCAAGCGCAGCTCGGGCCACGACTCCGGCGGGATGAGGCCAAGTGACGCCGCGGACAGCGGCGGCGATCGGCGGCCGTGGATCACCTCGACCATCGCCCACTCGAGGCGCGCAAGGTCGGCGATGAAGCCGTCGCCCACGAACGCCGCGAAGCGCCGCCCGAAGCCGTTCAGGTTGGGAACCGTCGACGGATGCGCCGCGATGTACTTGCGCGCGAGCGCGGCGAACGCCTTCTCGCCCATCGCGTGCTGGACCACCGGATAGTCGTCGACGAGACAGTCCACCAGCCGCGCGTGATAGCCGTGGTGATAGACCTCGAGCCGATCGAGCGCGCTCATGCGATCGGTCGGCTTGATCAGCTGCTCGAGGCTCGACGCCGCGAGCGGCGCAGCGGCGAGGCCGTCGGCGACGCTCACCGGGTGCGTGACCACCGCCGCGAACCACTTCTCCAGCGAATCGAGAGGCCCGATCACCGGCGCGCCGACCGGACCCGACCCCCGCGACGGCATGCTTTTGGTCTCGAAAACAGGGGTCGCGCTCGCCCGCTCGTGGAGCTGCTCCGACTCCTCCGCGCTCGCCTTCGGCCCGCCGTCCCCGCGCACGATGCGTGACTTCTTCACTTTGTGTCCTCAGGACGCGAAGACGCGTAGTGCTTGGCCTTGAGCGCCTCGGCGTGCGTGGTCTCGAAGTCCGGGATCTCGGCGTCCCATTCGAGCAACGTCGCCGCGCCGCCCGCCGCCTCGTGCGCCTTCGCGAACAGCGCCCAGACCTCGTCGATCACCGGTCCGATGTGCGTATCGGCGATGTACGGCCCGTTGTTGGTGTGCCCCGCCACGTGGATCTGCGCGACGCGATCGAACGGCAGCGCGGCGAGATACGCGCTCGCATCCAGCCCGTGGTTGTAGCAGCTCACGTAGACGTTGTTCACGTCGAGCAGGAGGCCACAGTCGGCCTCCTTCGCGAGCGCAGCGAGGAACTCGTGCTCGCCCATCGTCGAGCCCGCGAACTCGGCGTACGACGACGGGTTCTCGAGCAACAGCGGCGCGCCCATGAAGTCCTGCACCTCGCGCACGCGGCTCGCCACATGCTTCAGCGACTCCTCGGTGTACGGTAGCGGCAAGAGGTCATGCGTGTTCTTGCCGCGCACGCCGGTCCAGCAGAGATGATCGGAGAGCCAGCGCGCCTTCACCCGATCGCGCAGCGCCTTGAGCTGCTTCAGGTAGTCCCAGTCGAGCGGGTCCGTCGATCCGATCGACATCGCCACGCCGTGCATCACGATCGGATAGCGCGCGGCGATCTCGTCGAGGATCTCCAGCGGGCGCCCCTCCGTCTCGAGGAAGTTCTCGCTGATGATCTCGAACCAGTCGACGGCGGGGGTCTCGCGCAGGATGTGCCCGTAGTGGACCGTGCGAAGCCCCAAGCCGAAGCCCAGGTCCGGGAGATCGAAGCGTTTCTGCATATCGTCCGTCCCTATACGTACGCCGGTCCGGGTTGCAACACCGCGAACGGAATGCCTACCCTCCGGGGTCATGCTCGCTTCCGCGCTGCTCGCGCTGGTCACCGGCGCTACCCCCACCCTCCCGTGGATCCACGACGACTGGGCCGACGCCAAGAAGAAGGCGATCGCGGCCAAGAAGCTGGTCGCCGTCGATGTCTGGGCGACCTGGTGCCATACCTGCCTCTCGATGAAGAACTACACGCTCGAGGAGAAGCCGCTCGCGGGCGTGGCGGGAACGCACGTGTGGCTCTCGCTCGACTACGATCGTGAGAAAAACGCCGGCTTTTTCGGCACGTTTCCGGTCGCCGCGTTCCCGACGTTCCTGGTGGTCGATCCGGCGACCGAGCAGGTCGTGGCGCGCTGGGTCGGCTCCGGGACCGCCGATCAGATGGCGCAGTTCTTCGCCGCCGCCAAGGTCGACGCTCAGGATCCGCTGCACCTCGGCGCGCGCGCGCTCGCGACCGGTGACGCGGTGAAGGCCCGCGCGATCTACGAGGCCGCCCTCGGGAAGGAAGGCGTCGATCAGACCCGCGTGTACAACGGATTGCTCGAGGCGCTCTCCAAGATCGATCCCAAGCTCTGCGCGCAGACCGGGCTCGCCGCGATCGAGAAGACCAACGACACCGCTCCGGGCATCGACGCGGTCCTGATCGCCGCCGACTGCGCGAGCGAGCTCGATGACGCGAAGCTCAAGGCCCAGGTCCAGGCGGCGGCGCGCGCGCGGCTCGAGCGGGCCTCGACCGATCAGCTCGCCGTGGACGATCAGTCCGGCCTCTACGCTTCGCTCGCCGATCTGTACGATCAGGCCGGCGACACCAAGAAGGGCGACGCCACCACCGAGAAGCGCCTCGCGGTGCTGGAAAAGGCGGCCGCCGCGGCCAAGACGCCGCTCGCGCGGGCGACGTTCGATCCCCACCGCACGGAGTGCTACATCCGGCTGAAGAAGTACGCCGAAGCCGAGGCGATGCTCACCGCGAGCCAGAAGGCGCTGCCCAAGGACTACAACCCGCCGGCGCGCCTGGCGCTGGTGTACCGCGCGCAGGGCGACACGAAGAAGGGCCTGGAGGCGATCAACCACGCGCTCGGCATCGGCTACGGGCCGCGCAAGGTCCGGCTGCATTCGACCAAGATCGACATCCTGATCGACGCCAAGCGGTTCGACGAGGCCAAGAAAGCGATCGCCGCGGCGCGCGCCGACATCGCCAAGATCGATCCCAAGCTGGTGCGCGCGGGCTGGAGCAAGGGCCTCGACGCCCAGGCCGCGAAGATCGACCAGAAGCCCGCCAGCTAGATTCTTCTCCCCGGCGCCACATTCTTGGGCACCGACATCGCACCGAAGCGGGTAAGGATGGGGAATGCGCCGGTCGGTCCTGGGCCTCGCCGCGATCGTGGCGTGCGCGCCTCCCGGCCCCGATCCCCGCACGCCGCTCGACATCTCGCCCTTCGTCGCGGGTGAGGTCTTGCTGAAGCTCGAGCCGGGCCACACGGCGTCCGACGTCGAGGCGCTCGGCGCGCGGATGGGTGCGTACGCGGTGCGGCCCTCCTCCGTCGACGGCTGGTGGTACATGGCGATCGACGCCGCCCGCGATCCGCGCGAGGCCGCAGCTGCGCTCGAGGATCGAGCCGAGGTCGCGCGCGCCCAGCCGAACCAGAGGCGGGTCCCGTTCCGCGTCCCGAACGACTTCCGCTATCTCGATCAGTGGTCGCACCAGCAGACCGAGGCCGAGGCCGGCTGGGACATCGAGATCGGCGATCCCAGCGTGATCGTCGCGGTGATCGGCACCGGCGTGGCGATCGACCACCAGGACCTGCGAAACAACGTGTTCCTCAACCGCGCCGAGATCCCCGGCAACGGCAGGGACGACGACGGCAACGGCTTCGTGGACGACCTGACCGGCTGGGACTTCGCCGAAGGCGACAGCGATCCGCGTCCCACTCTTTCGGATCGCCCGAGCTTCGAGGAGCGCGCGATCGCTGCGCACGAGACGTTGGTCGCGGGCATCATCGGCGCATCGGGCAACAACGCGATCGGCATCGTCGGCGCGGCGTGGGACGTGTCGCTCCTTCCGATCAAGTTCGACTACACCACCGCGCAGTCGGCCGAGGCGATCGACTACGCGCGGCGCATGGGCGCGCGCGTCGTGAACATGAGCTACGGATCCGCGATCGAGGGCGAAGTCGGCCGCGACCCGTTCGAGGAAGAGACCATCGATCTCGCCTTTCAGCAGGGCGTCGTCTTCGTCGCGGCCTCCGGCAACGATGGCCACGCCGGCCACCATTACCCGGCCGCGTATCCCAACGTGCTCTCCACCGGCGCGACTCGCCGCGACGGGCAGCGCGCCGACTTCTCGAACTTCGGCGACACCGTCGACGTGAGCGCGCCGGGCGAGCAGGTGATCTCGACCTTCCTCGGCGGCGGCTTCAGCATCGGCGACGGGACCTCGTTGTCCGCGCCGTACGTGTCCGGTGTCGCCGCGCTGGTCGCCGCGCGCCACCCCGGCTGGACCGCGACCGACATCCGCCGCGCGCTCCTCTACACCGGCGACAAGACGTACCCCGACTATTACAGCGGCACGCGGGTCAACGTGCGCCGCGCGGTCGCGCTGGAGAACCCACCGCTGGTGTTCGCGCGGTTCGTGACGCCGTTCGCGCGCGCGCAGTTTCCGCGCGGAGGCGTGGCCTCGTTCGACGGCTACGCGGTCGGATCGCGCTACGTGATCGAGGCCCAGCGCACCGGCACCCGCGATTGGGTCGAGCTCTTCACCGGCACCAGCACGATCGGCCAGATCGCCCGCTTCGACACCAGCGCGCTCGATATCGGCGAGTACCGCGTGCGCCTGCGCTGCACCGCGGGCGCCGAGGTCGACGTCGACTTCATCACGGTGGTCATCGCGACCGGCGCCCTGCTCGGCTGGCCCACGGTGCTCGACGGAACGGCCAGCGCGCCGGGGATGATCGGCGATCTCGACGGCGACGGCGCGCCCGAGGTGCTCGCCCCGATGATCCGCCGAGGCGTCGCCGAGCTCCACGTGCTGAAGGCCGATGGCACGCCGGTGTTCGGCTGGCCCGTGCGCCTGCCCGGCCGCGGCAGCTCGGCTCCGGTGCTGGTCGATCTCGACGGCGATGATCGGCTCGACATCGTGATCGGGACCGAGCGAGGCCTGGTCGCGTTCCACGCCGACGGCACGCCGGCCACCGCATTTCCGGTGACGGACGCCGTTCGCGGCCTGGCGCTCGGCGATCTCGACGCCGACGATCAGCTCGACATCGTCGTCACCGAGAACGGCCAGGCGGGCCGCGCGTGGGCGCTGCGCGTCGACGGCTCCGCGTTCGGGGGCTGGCCGGTCACGCTCGAGCCGGAGCTCAGCGCGCCAGCGGTCGGCGACTTCGACGGCGACGGGTTCGCCGAGATCGCGGTCATCGGCAGCCGCCGGATCCACCTCCTGCGCGCCAACGGGACCTCTTTCTTCGGTGCTCCCGTGTTCGTGGACGGCCTCGAAGGCGCGACGGTCGCCGCCGCCGATATGGACGGTGACGGCCGCGCCGAGCTGCTGATCGCGCGCGACACCTTCACGCCGGGCCGCCCCGAGCTGGGCACCCAGGACGCCTGGGACCGCCGCGTCTCCGTCCTCGATCTCGCGGGCCGACCGCTGCGCGGCTTCCCGTACGTGCTCCAGCGCGACCGCGTCTCTCCGAACAACGAAGCGCGGCTGAGCGCCGGTGATCTGAACGGCGATGGCCGCCCCGAGATCATGGTCGGCGTCGGCGGCGAGATGTGGGCCTTCTCGGGCAACGGCGCGTCGCTCCCGCGCTGGCCGGCGCGCGCGAGCAGCCCCAACTTCTCGGTCGGCACGGTGGGTGACGTCGACGGCGACGGCACGCCGGAGCTGCTGACGGTCGCTCCGGGCGCGTCGCTGGTCATCCT
>Ga0105047_10002276_pt1 | contig 34305 bp, 32 predicted proteins | sample MAT04_FD_78384 | JGI IMG/M metagenome (GOLD analysis project Ga0105047, IMG submission 78384) | Freshwater microbial communities from Lake Fryxell liftoff mats and glacier meltwater in Antarctica - MAT-04 (megahit assembly) | ecosystem: Environmental > Aquatic > Freshwater > Ice > Liftoff... | reverse complement strand
TGGTGAAAGTGTAAAATCCGTCGAGATCGTGCAGCGCCGCTTCGAGCGCCTGCTGCAAAGACGCCCCCTGGCTAAGCCGCCAGGTGAGATAACCGACATGATGGGGCGGATCGATTTGGCGTCGTTCACGCCGCTGCCGTGGCAGGCCGGCACGGCGCGCTTCGCGTCCGATCTTTACGTGGACGGCAAGCCGCATCCCTATTGTCCGCGCGTGAATCTCAAACGCGTGCTCGCGCTCGCGGAGAACAAGGGATTCCAGCTCAATCTCGGCATCGAACCGGAGCATTTCCTCGTGGTGAAAAACGCCGACGGCAGCATCTCGCCGTGGGATCCTCAGAAGCTCGATCACCTCGCGAAGCCTTGCTATGACTTCAAAGGACTGGCGCCGGCCATCGGCTACCTCCAGGAAATCACCAACGCGTGCAATCAACTCGGCTGGGGCGTTTACCAGACGGACCACGAGGACGCGAACGGGCAATACGAGGTGAACTTTCACTACAGCGACGCACTCACGACAGCGGATCGGTTCACCTTTTTCAAAATGACGACGAGCCAGATCGCGCCGAGATTTGGCGCGATTGCCACGCACATGCCGAAGCCATTCAGCGACCGTACGGGCAGCGGCGCGCACATTCACTATCACCTCGCCGATACAAAGACCGGGGAGAACCTTTTCACCGATCTCGAAGACCCGCGAAAGCTCGGCCTATCGAAGCTCGCCTACCATTTCCTCGGCGGCATCCTGCATCATGCACCAGCGCTTTGTGCGATTAACTCCCCGACCGCCAACTGCTACAAACGTCTCCTGGTTGGCCCCGGTCTTTACAGCTCGCGGTCGGGCTTCACCTGGACGCCCGCGTTCGTCAGCTACGGCGACAATAACCGCACGCAGATGCTGCGCGTCTGCGGGCCGGGCCACGTCGAAGACCGCAGCGTCTCTTCCGGTTGTAATCCGTATCTCGTCTTCGCCGCCTACCTCGCGGCGGGCCTGAACGGCATCGAAAAAGAACTGAGCCCCGGCGAACCAAATCTCGGCAATCTCTACGGACTGACGCGGGATGAAATCTACAAACGCAACCTCACGACACTCCCGCAGTCCTTGAAAGAAGCGCTGGCGGCGCTGGAAGAAGATAGCGTGGTGCGCAATGCGCTCGGCCCGATTCAGCAGGAATTCCTCAAGCTGAAATGGCAGGAGTGGAACGAATATCACCGGCAGATCTCGCGCTGGGAGACGAACCACTACCTGACAATGTTTTGAGCATGGCGGCACCCGCGCACTCAGTTGTTGTAGAGGCGGCTCTGTCCGAAGGACGTGCCGCCTTGAGCCATCGCAGGCCACACGTCTCGCGTCGCGGGACAGAGCCCCCTGTCCACCGAGGCTGGCCGAGCTTCGAGGAGTCTTCGGGCGCGTGAACTCCTACGATGTCGTCGTCGTCGGGGTCGGCGGCTGGGGCAGCGCGACGCTTTATCACCTCGCCAAGCGCGGACTGAGAGTCTGCGGCATCGAGCAATTCGGGCTCAGTCATGATCGCGGCAGTTCCCACGGCGAGAGCCGGGTCATCCGCATGGCTTATTTCATGCACCCGGACTACGTGCCCGTATTGCGCCGTGCCTACGAGCTATGGCGGGAGCTGGAAGCGGAAGCGGGCGCAAGCTTTGATGACGCTGGCCGGCTTGTTGTGCATCGGCGAACCGGAGGGGCCGTTCCTGCGCGGCCTGGAGACCTGCTACGACACGCACGATCTTCCTCACGAACGCTGGACTGCGGCCGAAGCCCGCGCCCGGTTTCCGCAGTTTCAGATCGCGGATGAACTCGCCTGCTACTGGGACCCTTTGGGCGGCTATCTCGACGCCGACGCGGCGGTCGCGGCCCACCAGAAACTCGCCCAGCGACATAACGCGGAAATTTTCACCCATGAACGGGTGGTGAATCTCGAAGCTTCGACGGAAGGCGTCACCGTTCGCACGACGACCCGGACGATGCAGGCCGCACGCGTGGTCGTGACGACGGGAGCGTTTGCCGGCAGCCTTTCTCCCGGTCTGATCACCCCAGTGCGCAAGGCTCTTTTTTGGTATCGAATCCCTCAACCAAGCGCCTTTGCTCGCGAGCGTTTCCCCGTCTGGATCGCGAAGGTGCGTGGCTTGAAACTACTACGGCTTCCCCTCGGTCGATGGGGCCACGATCAAATGCGCCGAGGATACCGGCGGGCAAATTGTGAGCGATCCGCGGGAGATCACGCCGGAGCTGCTCCCGGAGGATGAAGAGAACCTACGGCCCTTCCTCGGACAGCTTTTCGGAACACAAATCGGCGAACGCGCGGCCTTCAAGACCTGCCTCTACGAAAATACTGCCGACCGCCACTTCCTCATCGACCGCCATCCGCAGCGACCAAACATCGTGCTCGCCTTCGGCGGCTCGGGACATGGATTCAAATTTTGCAGCGTGGTCGGCGAGATGACCGCAGATCTCGCGGAAAAAGGACACAGCGCATTGCGACCCGAAATCTTTACGCTGCGGAATCCGGGCAGCTACGGGAGCCTTTCGTAGCCGCGAATTCATTCGCGAACCTCGCTGCCCGGCGAACGAATTCGCCGCTCCAGCAGTTACGGCACGCCCAGCGTCGGCAAGGCGAAGATGGACGGTAAATCCGCAGGCTCCAACTTGGCGGCCGCATCCACGAAGGTCGCGGCGAGCAGCACATCGGTCGGCCGCCGGTCCGCAAAGCGGAACCAGATGAGATATTCGCCGCCCGGCTTGAGCAAACGGGCCGGCACGCCGAGCACATGAAGTTGGAAAATATCCCAGGGTCGCGGCAGCGACGACGCGCGTCGACCGCCACGCTCCTCGTCTGGATCAGCGCTCGAGGTCGCAGGATGGATGAAGCGAGTTGAATCTGCATCGAGGCGGGCGCCCGTCGGCGACAGCAGACCGTACTCGTCGATGTTCATCGTATCGGAAAAGAACCACGCCAAGCTGAGCGGTTTGTCTGGCGGACACACCACGCGGATCGCGCCGTAGCGCTCGCCGGCCGTGAGGATCGGTGGTGCGTTGAAACGAACCACCGTGAACTTTGGCGTGCCTGCTTCGGCACTGGTTTCCAAAACCGGCAGTGTCGCGGCCCGCGCGTGGATGACTTCGAGAAAAGCCTCCTGTCCCTCAGCAGGCGTCAAACGCGCCAGGCCGAGGAGCAGGAGAAGAGCGGCGGTTTTCATCCCGCAGATCAATCGCAGTGCGACGCCTACGCGACCGCGACTTTCGGAGCGGTCCGTTTGCGCGCGGTGGCGTCGAGGAGCTTCTTGCGGAGGCGCAGGCTCTTCGGGGTCACTTCCACGTACTCGTCGGGCGCGATGTATTCCAGCGAACGCTCGAGCGTCATGACGAGCGGCGGCGAGAGGCTCACGCCTTTGCCGTCGCCGGTGCTGCGCATGTTCGAGAGTTTCTTGGCGCGGCACGGATTGACGGGCATGTCGTCGTTGCGGGCGTTTTCTCCGATGATCATGCCTTCGTAAACTTCGGCCTGCGGCCCAATGAAGAGACGACCGCGCTCCTGAATGGTTTCGAGGCTGTAGGCAGTGCTGATGCCCTGCTCCATCGCGACGAGGACGCCGTTGTTGCGCGTCGGGATGTCGCCCTTGTGCGGGCCGTATTCCTTGAAGATGTGCGACATGATGCCGTGACCTTTGGTGGCGTTGACGAGATCGGTCTCGAAGCCGATCAGGCCGCGGGTGGGGACGATCGCTTCCACGGTCACGCTGTGCGGGTTGTGCTCCATGTTGGTGATGTCGGCTTTGCGACCGGCGAGCGATTGGAGAATGTCGCCGAGATTTTCGTTCGGGACATCGACATAGAGGTTTTCCAATGGCTCAAGCAACGTGCCGTCTTCGTCGCGCTGGAAGATGACCTCGGGCCGGGAGACCAGCAATTCGAAGCCTTCGCGGCGCATTTGCTCGACGATGATCGCGATCTGCATTTCGCCGCGGGCCTGGATTTCAAAATGGCCGGCGATGTCGGTGTCGGCGAAGAGGATCGAGACGTTCGTGCGGGTTTCGCGGACGAGACGCTCGCGGACCTGGCGGGCGGTGAGGAGTTTGCCTTCGCGACCGGCGAGCGGGCCGTCGTTGATGCAAATCTTCATTGTGATCGTGGGCGGATCGATATCGACGAACGGGATCGGCAGGCGCTCCTCGGTGTCGGTGATGGTTTCGCCGATGAAGGCGTCTTCAAAACCGCACAGGCCGATGATGTCCCCCTCGCTGGCGTTTTGCAGTTCGACCTTCGCGAGGCCGACGTGGCCGAAAAGCGCGGTCACATTGGCGCGCTCGCGTTTCCCGGCTTTCGAGATGTGGACCACGCTGTCGCCGACTTTCACGCGACCGGAAATGATGCGGCCATAAGCGATACGTCCGAGGTAATCGGAGTAATCGAGGTTCGAGACGAGCATCTGGAAATAGCTCACATCGCTCTTCGCCGGAGCCGGGATGTGTTTGATGATCGCTTCGAAGAGCGGAGTCATCGTGGTGCTCTCCTCGTGGATTTCCTTCATCGCGTAGCCGTCGCGGGCCGAAGCGTAGATGACGGGGAAATCAAGCTGGAGATCGGTGGCGTTGAGCTCCATGAAGAGCTCGAACACCATGTCGAGGACCTTGTGGGGGCGGGCATTTTCGCGGTCGATCTTGTTGATGACCACGATCGGCTTCGCGCCGTTTTGGAGCGCCTTCTTGAGCACAAATTTTGTCTGCGCTTGCGGGCCGTCGTGCGCGTCCACCACGAGGAGCACACCGTCGATCATCTTCATGATGCGCTCCACTTCGCCGCCAAAATCGGCGTGGCCGGGGGTGTCCACGATGTTCACATGGTAGTCGTGCCACTTGAAGGCGGCGTTCTTCGCCTTGATCGTAATGCCCTTCTCCCGCTCGAGGTCCATCGAATCCATGATGCGGATCTCGGTGGCCTTGGCTTCGTTGGCGCGAAAGGTGCCGGCCTGCTTGAGAAGCTGATCGACGAGGGTGGTTTTACCATGATCGACGTGTGCGATGATGGCGATGTTGCGAATGTGTTCCATGTCTATGTCCTGATATTGGTCGGCGTGCAAAGGGCGCGGAATATGGAGTCGAAGGTGGGAGGCGTCAACGAATATGCCGGTGACTTTTTGGTGGCGCAGTTTGGGAAACCGATTGACCGCACCGGGCGCATCCCGTAGTCACTCACCCCCTTCACTCCAACCACACCTTTTTTTATGGGACAGCAATCCAACAAGATTCAGAAACGCCGCCGCCGCCTCGCTTACGTCGAACGCCTCAAAGTCAAAGCCAAGGCCAAGGCCAAGGCCGTCGCGGCCAAGCCAGCCGCCAAGGTCAAGAAAGCCGCTCCCAAGAAGGAGAAGGCTCCGGTGGTGGAGACGGCCGCGGAATAAATTCATCCGCGCTCACAGCGGAACCTGTGACCGATCCATCGCAACTGAGCAGCCATGCGCTACCTCATCGTCGATGGTCACAGCGTGATTTTTACCTGGCCCGAGTTGCGGAAGCTGCACACCCGGCGGACGGCTCTGGCGCGGGATGAACTGGTCAAGATTCTGACCGAATACCAGGACGCCAGCGGGGTGCGCGTGGTGGCGGTTTTCGATGGAAAGGGCAGCGCGGCCAACGAGGCGAGCGCGCCCGGCGGCATCCAGATTTTCTACTCCGCCGACGGCCAGACGGCGGACAGCATCGTCGAGCGGTTGGTCGCGAAGTATGCGAGCCAGCACGAGATCACGGTCGCGACTTCCGACTTCATGGAACAGACGACCGTGACCAGCTTCGGCGCCCTCGTCGTCTCCGCGGAAGGGCTCCGCGACTGGCTGGAGGAGGCGCGACGCGACCTTGATCGGCAGATCAAGGCGCTGAAGAAGAAGCTGTAGGAGAAGGGCGTCGAACAAAATTCGTGTCATTCTGAGCGGAGCAGCGCGGTGGTGGTGGAGTCAGGGGCGGCGGCGCGCTGCGCAGTCGAAGAATCCCGGGCGATAACCGGTGACGACTCGGGTGAATCCACGGGATCCTTCGACTGCGCTGCGCCCACCCTCCGCCTCCGCTCCGCTCAGGATGACACGCTTTTTGGGTGGGTTGCATCAAAGACCTGGCTTTGGATCGCTTTGCGCTTTGAGCAAATCGCGGATTTCCATCAGCAGCTTCACGTCGTCCGGGATCGGTGTGGGGGCGGCGGGCGCTTCCTCGGCCTTTTTCTTCGCCACGGACATCAGCAGATTGATCGGCTTGATGACGAAGAAGAAGATCACGGTGGCGAGAATGAGGAACGCGATGATGGCATTGATGAAACTGCCAATCCCCAGCGGCCCGAGCCGCACGGTCGAAAAATCCGGCTGACCGCCGAACATCCCGATCAGCGGCGTGATCAGATCCTTGACGACGGATTCCACGACCTTGCCAAAGGCGGCACCGATGACCACGCCGACCGCGAGATCGACGACATTGCCCTTCAAGATGAAGGTTTTGAATTCGTTCCCGATCCCTTTGATGTTCATGGGCGCTTGTTCTAGGAGCTGGTGGCGGGTTGGTAAAGCCTGCGCGCCCTCGCGTCGAAAACTTTGCCGCGGTGAAAGAATTTGCGGCCCGCGTGCCTTCCGCTACCGTCTCCGTCCCCATGAGTTTTCAAGCCCAGATCGACCAGGATTTAAAGGAGGCGATGAAGGCGAAACAGGCCGAGCGCCTCGGCGTCATCCGCATGCTCAAGAGCGCGTTGAAGAACCTCGCCATCGAAAAAGGTGGCATCGCTTTCGTGCTCGATGACCTGACCGCGCTCTCGGTCGTGCGCAAGGAAATGAAGAAGCGGCAGGACTCCATCGAGAGCTTTGAAAAGGGCGGCCGCCCGGAGCTCGCTGCGAAGGAAAAAGCCGAGGCGGATATCCTCGCCGCTTACCTGCCCAAGCCTTTGACACCCGAAGAAATCGCCGCCTTGGTCAAGGACGCCATCGCCGAAGTCGGCGCCACGTCGAAGGCCCAGATGGGTGCCGTCATGAAACTCGCCACCGAGCGCGCCGCGGGCCGCGCCGACGGCAAAGTCCTCAGTTCCGCCGTCAACGCCGCACTTTCCTAACACGACATGGTCAGCGCCATCATCGTCGCCGCCGGCAGCAGTCGCCGCATGGGCTTCGACAAACTCTTCGCCCCGCTCGCGGGCAAACCTGTCCTCTGGCATTCGCTCAAGGCTTTCAGCGACACCAAGGAAGTGGACGAAATCCTCATCGTCACGCGCGAGGAGCGCATGGATGAGGTCGAGCACCTCGTCGCCAGCCACAAGCTGGCGAAAGTCACCAAGGTCATCAGCGGCGGCGCGGAGCGGCACATCTCAGTTTGGAACGGACTCCAGGCCGTGAGCAGCGAGGGCAGCGAATTCATCGCCATCCACGACGGCGCCCGCCCGCTGGTCACGCCCAAGCTTATCCAGGCCTGTCTCGAACTCGCGGAAAACCACGGCGCCGCCTGCTGCGCCTCGCAAATTCCCGACACCGTGAAGCGCGCCAGCGTCGAGCAGATGGTCACCGAAAGCGTCGAGCGCACCGGGCTCTGGGCCATGCAAACACCGCAGGTTTTCAGCAGTGGGCTCATCCTTCAGGCCTACGCGGCGCTCATGGCCAAACACGAGATGGTCACCGACGAAGTTTCCGCCGTGCAAAAGCTCGGGAAGAAAATCGCGCTCCTCAAGAATGACGACTGGAACATGAAGATCACTTTTCCCCATGACCTCGAGCTGGCCGAGCATGTGCTGGAAATGCGCGTAAAAGACGTCGCCAAGCCCGCGAAAGCGCGGGCGACCACGCACTGAATGGAATTTCCCTACCGCCTGACCAAGCTGCCGAACGGCGTCCGCATCGCCTCCGTGGAGATGCCCTACATGCGCAGCGTCAGCCTCGGCGTCTGGGCCGGCATCGGCGGGCGGCACGAATCCGCGGAGCAAAGCGGGATCTCGCACTTCATGGAGCACCTGCTTTTCAAGGGGACGAAACGGCGCACCGCGAAAAAGATCACCGAATCCGTCGAAGGTCTCGGCGGGTATTTGAACGCCTTCACCACCGAGGACCACACCTGCTATTACGCGAAGGCCAGTGCCCCGCATCTGCCCGAACTCTGCGACGTGCTCGGCGACATGTATCTCGAAAGCCAGTTCTGCCCGAATGAGATCGAGCGCGAGCGCGAGGTCATCCGCGAGGAAATCCTGATGTATCGCGACCAGCCCAGCCAGCACGCACAGGAGCTACTCACCGAGACGATGTGGCCGGAGCATCCGCTCGGTCGCCCGCTCACCGGCACCGTCGAAACCATCGCGCGAATGAAGCGGCCCGATTTCGTCCGCTTCCGCGAACGCCATTACACCGGCGGCACCACCATCATCACCGTCGCCGGCCCCGTCTATCACGAGCGCGTCGTCGAATTGCTCCGCCCGATCTTCAGCCGTCTGCCCCGCGGCCGCGCCCCGCGTTTCGTCCGCAGCCGGCCAAAAGACGGCCCCGCGCGCGTCTCGCTCTTCACCCAGGAAACCGAGCAGACGCATCTGGCCATGGGCTTCCACGCCTTTGGCCGGGCCGATGAACGCCGCTACGCCCTCAAGCTCCTCAGCGTCATCCTCGGCGAAAACATGAGCTCGCGCCTTTTCCAGAAACTCCGCGAGCGCCACGGCTTCTGCTACAGCGTGCAGACCAGCATGGTCACCCTCGCCGATACCGGCTCGATCCACGTCTATGCCGGCCTCGACGCCGCCAATCTCGAACGCGCCGTGAAAATGATCCTGCGCGAACTGGAAAACATCTGCCATAAAGCCCCGGGCAAGACCGAGCTGAAAAAGGCGCAGGACTACACCATCGGCCAGACCTTCATGGGCCTCGAATCCACCTCGAATCAAATCATGTGGATGGGCGAAAGCCTGCTCGGCTACGGCAAAGTCCTCGACCCCGCCGAGATCGAAAAAATGATCCTCGCCGTCACCCCGCAGGACATCCAGCGCGTGGCCTGTCACTGCCTGAACAAAGTCCGCCTCGGCGTCGCCGTCGTCGGCCCGCTCAAGGACGAGGAAAAGATTCGGAGCTGGGTGGCGTAAGGGAAAGCGGTTAACCCTCAACCCGGCACGCTTGACCCTGCGAGGCCGGTCGCGAATCATCCGCGCGCATCGGCGGATTTCCGCCCGAGTTCCGATGAGCTTTTATCTCAAAAAAGGGAGCCGCGAAATCGGCCCACTGGAAGCCGACAACCTCGTCGCCCTGTTGCAGGCCGGCGATTGCCTGCCGACCGATCTCATCGGCCGGGAGGAAGACCCCGCCGGCTGGGGCCGGCCTCCGCCCTCTTCCCCGACGGCTCCTGGACCAGGCAGGACGTCGAGCCCACACTCATCGGCTCCAGCAACCCTCTCACCGTCACCCTCCGGCAATTGCTCAACGAAGAGCAGAACGAAGGCACCACCCGCGAACTCGTCGCCGCGCTGAGCGGCAAACTCGATCGTGGCGAACTCATCCGCGCCGTCGCCGTACAAAAGAAACCGGTGCTCAGCTTCGCCCCCGACGCCCTCGTCGCCACCACCGCGCGACTGCTCCTCGTGCGCCAGGACCTCCTCGGGAAAGCCATCGAAGCCATCGCCTACGCCGACCTCGTCATCGTCTCCTCCAGCCGGGAATTGCTCGGCGCCATCGTCCAACTAGAGACGCGCGACCGGCGGAAGTGGGCCATCGACTCGCTGCCCAAGGAAAGCGCCGAGCAACTCGTCCGCTGGGTCCGAGCCCGCCAGCAGCAGTTGACCGCCGAACCCCTCGCCGCCGCCCTGCAAGACGACCCGCTCGCGCGCCTGAAGAAGCTCAAGGCCCTGCTCGACGAAGGCCTCATCAGCGCCGCCGACTACGAGGCAAAGAAGGGCGAAATCCTGCCGGGACTCTAAAACCAGGCGGCATTCCCCCTCGTTCCCAAACTCCGTTTGGAAATGAGGACTAAACGAAGGGGTAGTTCATCGCACCAACTCTACATCCTCGATCTCTGAAGGCTCAAAGGGCTCAAGCACCTGGCATTCTTCCGCGTTGAAAACCATTACGTTCTTCAACACCTTTCCCCGCTGCAGACGGATATTTACTCGCTGGTAGCCCATGCCCGATTCAGGAAGGTGAACGAGGCGATCGATCCAAATGGCCGGGAGGCGGATGGTAGTCATTTGTCGGGAATCGTAATTGGACCGGTCACTGTGCCATCAGGCAGCCCGATGACAAATATGACTTCTACGCCGCCGCCCGGTTGGTTATTTGCGGGGGCCACGGTGCCGCGCTGGAGGTCGGTGTCTGCCGCGGGCCGGATGGTGAAGACGTTGCTGGCAGGCTTGTCCTCCGGCAGCGCATAGCGCACCACAGCATCCACGCCGGTTTTTATGTGCGCGTCCGCATCCTCCCGAGTGGTGGCAAACGTGCCTGCAACCAACCCACGGCCGGCAGTGACGCGCCGATCGTTTGGGTATGGGGAGAACCTTTTGAAGACCTCGCCCTCGCTGGTCACAGTGATCGGAGCATCTTTGGCTTCGGCACTTTTTGCGGCCTTCGCAAATACTTCGCTGTTCGCCAACAACTTCTCGCGAGTCGGACCGCAGGCATTCAAAGCAGCGTTTGCGCTGCGCTCTGCGAACACGTGCCATTTCTCTTTACTCACCGCGATGTAACGCACGCCGTGGAGAGTTTCGGGTTCACGCGGAATTACTCGGAAGAAATCAATCGAGATAGTGGTTTTCCCAGCTTCGCCGCAGAAATCCTCCCATCCATAATTCATTTGCCACGGGTTCTCTCGCTCTTGCAGGAAGATGGTTTGGTTGAGGATGTATCCGAACTCGGAGCGGCCCGCGCTCAGCTTTGCATGCACCTTATGGTATCCCATCCGATATTCCGGTTCGGTGTCCAACGAAGCTATTTGGGCCGGCGTCAGTCGGATCATGTATAGGAGTCGGAAAAACTGCGACGAGGAGAACGCCTACGCCACACCGCCGAAGGACTCGACACCTTCGCTATGCAGGTTGCCGCTTTTCCCGAAGGTCTCCGCAACACTGGCCACTTCTTCCGGGCTGCTGGTGCCGAGGACGTCCTTGCCTTCACCTTCGTCGGTGCGGTGGCTGAATTTGACGCCGACGAGCTTGCTCACGCCGTGCTCTTCCATGGTCACGCCGTAGAGGGCATCGGCGCGGGCGATGGTCCGCTTGTGGTGACTGATGACGATGAATTGCGACTGGCCGACGAAGCGGTCGAGGATCTTGATGAAGCGGTTGATGTTCGATTCATCGAGCGGCGCGTCCATTTCATCCAGCACGCAAAAGGGCGCGGGCTTGACCATGTAGATCGAGAAGAGGAGCGCGACGGCGGTCATGGTGCGCTCGCCGCCGGAGAGCAGCGTGATGCTGGTGAGTTGCTTGCCGGGCGGCTTGGCGATGATGTCGATGCCGCTCTCGAGCGGGTCGCTTTCGTCGAGCAGCAGGAGGTTGGCTTTGCCGCCGCCGAAGAGTTCGGTGAACATCTCGCCGAAGTTTGTGCGGATCTTCTCGAAGGTCTCGGCGAAGAGCGTCTTCGTGGTGTTGTTGATTTTGACGATGACGTCGAGGAGCTCGGCCTTGGAGTTTTCGAGGTCGGTGTTTTGCTGCTCGAGGAAAGTGTGGCGCTGTTCGAGTTCGTCATATTCCTGGATGGCGTCGAGGTTGACCGGCCCCATGGAATCGAGGCGCTGGTCGAGCTCGCGGACGACGATGTCGATGCGATCCCAATCGATGACGAAAGCATCCTCCGTAGGCGGGGCTTCCCAGCCCCGCGCGGTAGTGGCGTCTTCGCTGGCAGATGGGGCGTCTTCGACGACCTCCCCGGAGCCGGGCTGGGAAGCCCCGCCTCCATTGTCCTCACCCCCACGCTGACGCTTGGCCTGGTCGCGGATGGCGACGCGCAGCCCGTGGAGGTCGCGCTCGAAGGTGAGGAGGTCGATCTGGTAGCGCTTCTGGATGTGCTCGGTGAGCGCGGTCAGCTTCATGTCGAGTTGCGAGCGCTTCACTTCGAGGCGACTGCGCTGGTCGTGCGCTTCGCTGAGCTGATGGCGCAGGATGCGGAGGGTGTGGGAAAGTTCCTCGGCGGAAGCGGCGATGCCCGCGCGCTCTTCGATGAGCGCGGCGACGGTGGATTCCCCTTCCCCGACCTGGCCACGGAGGCTTTCAAGGCTGGCTTCGATCTCGGCGTTCTCGGCGATGGTCGCGCCGGCGCGCTGTTCGTAGCTCACGATGTCCTGCTGGCGCTGCTCGATGAGGTCAGCGAGTTCGGCGAGCCGCGCTTCCATCGGCACGCGCTGGTGGTGCAGCGAGCTGTGCCGCTGGCGTTCGGTGGCGACTTTCACGCGCAGCTCGTTGAGTTCGCCGCCGAGTTCATTTTCGCGGGCGCGCAGCACTTCGAGTTCGTTCGCGGCTTCGGCACGGCGCGCTTGCAGCGCTTCGAGTCCTTGCAGGCTTTCGTTGATTTCCGATTCGAGCCCGCCCATGCGGTCGGCGGCTTCGCGGTGACGCTCTTCGCTGCTCACGCGTTCGCCTTCGAGGTTTTGCTGCTTGCGCTCGGTTTCGCGGGTTTCGCGTTCGACCATGGCAAGCTGGTTGCGCAGCGTGGAAACCTGGAGCGAGCCGTTTTGCTTCTCCTCGCGGGCTTCGTCGAGCCGGGCCTGCGCGGTTTCGATTTCGATGACGAGCGCCTGGCGACGTTCAGCCAGCGCGTCGGCTTGCTGCCGGGCCTGATCGGTTTCGATCGCGAGCGCGTGCATCTGGTTCTTGCGCTCGAGAAGTGAGTTCGAGACGCCACCGGCGGCGCCGCCGATGAGCAGGCCATCGGCGGTGAGCAATTCGCCGCTCGTCGTGACGAAGGTCGCGGAGTGCGTGCGGCGGAGTTGCAGCGCTTCGTCGAGCGACGTGGCGAGGTAGGTATCGGCGAGGAGCGCGTCGAGCAGCGGCGCGAGGTCGGCGGTGCTGCGAACGAGCGCGCGGACAGCGGGAAGCTGCGGCTGGCCTTCCGCGAGCGCGGGGCGCGCGATGAGCGGCACGAGTTCGCGGAGGGCGAGCGTGGCGCGACCGAGCTGTTGCGTGGTCAGCGTCTTAATCACTGCCTCGGCGACCATCGTGTCCTTCATGACAACGGCCTGGAGATGACCATTGAGCGCGGCTTCGACGGCGCGGACGTACTGCGGCTCGACTTCGATCAACTGCGCGAGCGCGCCGGCGATGGCGGGCTTGAAGAAGTCGGGATTGTCGAGCCCGCGGAGCACGGCCTGTGTGCCTTCGGAGAGACCTTCGCCGGCATCGACGAGGTTGCGCAGCACTTCGAGCTTCGATTCCTTTTCCGCCAGCGTGCGCTGGGCGGCGCGGAGTTCTTGATCGAGGCCGGCGAGGCCGCCCTGCGTGTCGCGGAGCTGCGACTCGGCATCGGCGAGTTGCACGGTGCGCTGTTCGAGATCGGCGATGGCGCGGTCGAGTTCGGCCTGCGTGTCGCGGAGGCGATCGGTGAATTGCGCGAAGGCGAAGGTGAGCTGGTCGAGCTCGCCAGAGAGAATGCTCAGCCGCGCTTCCGCGCCGTCGCGCTGCTGGGCGACGCTCGCGATCTGGCCGCGCAGGCCGCTGATCCGGCTTTCGAGCCGCGCAGAATCATTGGCCACGCCGGAGATGGTGCGTTCGGCCTCCTGCCGCTGGCCGGTGAGCGCGGCGACGGCGGCCTGCTTCTCTTCCATGACGCGCAACTCGCTGGCGAGGAGCGTGGTGATCTCTTCCAACTCGACATCGGTGTCGCGGAGTTGCGTCTCGGCGATGCGCAGCTTTTCCTCGGAGCCGGCAACGTCGGAGCGGTAACGCTCGACCAGCCCGCGGAATTCTTCGGAGCGCTCTTCGTTGAAAATGATGCGGCTCTCGTGGTTCGAGATACGTGTGCGGAGATCGTTCACGGCCTGGCGCGAGCTGTTCAGGCGCTGCTCCATTTCGTCGAGCGCGGCGCGCTGGACGGCGACTTCGCTCTCGCGCGATTCAATGTCCTGCTCGCATTCGATCTGCCGGTCGGACAGGCGCGCGTGCTCCGCGACGGTCGATTCCTGCTGCTCAGAGAGCGCGTCGAACTGCCGCTTGGCCGCGTGCGTTTCGAGCAGCTTGAGGTCCGAAATCAGCGACTGATAGCGCCGCGCCTTGCCCGCCTGCCGCTGGAGCGAACCGATCTGCCGCTTCACTTCCTTGATGATGTCGGTGAGCCGGAGCAGGTTCGCCTCCGTCGCTTCGAGCTTCCGCAGCGCTTCCTTTTTCTGCGACTTGTATTTCGTGATGCCCGCCGCTTCCTCGAAAATGGCGCGCCGATCTTCCGGCCGCGAGGAGAGGATCATGTCGATCTTCCCCTGCTCCATGATCGAATACGCCGAGCGCCCGATGCCGGTGTCCATGAACATCTGGTGAATGTCCTTCAGCCGGCACGGCGTTTTGTTCAGCAGATACTCGCTGCCACCGTCCCGGAAGACGCGCCGGGTGATCGTCACTTCATGCCAGTCGAGCCCGAGCGCTTCCTCGCACTCCGCGAAGGTCATCGAAACCTCGGCCATGCCGACCGCGGCCCGGGAATCGGTGCCGCTGAAAATGACGTCCGCCATCTCCCCGCCGCGGAGCGCCTTGGCCGACTGCTCGCCGAGCACCCAGCGCATGGCGTCGAGGACGTTGGATTTACCGCACCCATTCGGCCCGACCACAGCGGTCACGCCGCGATGGAATTCCATCTTGGTTTTGGGGGCGAAGGACTTGAAGCCAAAGAGTTCGAGCGACTTGAGATACATGCGGCTGCTTTAGGTTGTGAGTTGCGACGGAACCGGGTTTCCGGGTGGGATGTGGCGAAGCATGCCGAGCACTCCCAAACCGGGCAAGTGCTATTTGGAGGGGTCGTGTAAAATTTACACCACAAGATGTTGTGGTATCGACTTGAAAGCCGGGGAAGGCTCGTTTCAGGGTAAACAACAGCCTTCGACCCAGCGGAGGTAGCGCGGAAGCCCGTCGCTGACCCGCAAGACGACGATTTCCGGCACTTCGTAGCTGTGCAGGGCGACGATGCGGGCTTCCAGCATTTGATAGCGGGCGATGGTCGTTTTCAGCACCATCAGGATCTCGGCGCTGGTTTCCACTTTGCCTTCCCAGCGGTAGATGGATTCGACACCTGGGACGAGATTGGCGCAGGCCGCGAGTTTCTCCTCGACGAGCGTCCGCGCCGCCGCGCGAGCCTTCTCCACGTCCGGCCACGTAGTCAGGACGACGAGGACTTCCTCGGCCATACGTCAGGCGTGAACGGGCACCGCGGCTTGTTGGCGCGTGATCCAGCCACCACCGAGCACTTCATCGCCGCGATAGCAGACCGCCGCCTGCCCCGGCGTGACCGCCCGTTGCGGCGTGTGCAGGCGAACGCGCGCCGTCCCCTTCTCGCCCGGGAAAACCGTCGCCTGCGCGCCGGGATGCGCGTAGCGGATCTTCACCGTCACCTCGAATGGCTCGCTGTCGTCGCCATGCCACATCGTGTTATCGATCTCGAATTCATCGGTGATCAAATCCTCGGCCTCGCCCACGATCACGCGCCTCGTCGCCGGATCGATATCGATGACATAGATCGGGCGCGGCGAACCACCCGGCAGCCCTTTGCGCTGGCCGATGGTGAACATCTCGATCCCCTCGTGCTCCGCCACGCGGTTCCCCGCCTTGTCGTAAATGCCGCCGGGATGAAACTCGTTCTCCCCGAGGTGCGACTTGAGGAACGCCTTGTAGTCATTCCCCGGCACAAAGCAGATCTCCTGGCTGTCCACCTTGTCCGCAGTCTTCAGCCCGATCTCGCGAGCGATCGCGCGGATCTCCGTCTTCTCCATCGCGCCGAGCGGGAAAAGCGAACGCTGCAACTGCGCCTGCCGCAGGCTGAACAGGAAGTACGACTGATCCTTGCGCGGATCTTTACCCCGCCGCAGCACCGACCGGTCGGCATGATGCTCGACGATCGCGTAATGCCCCGTGGCAATGAACTCCGCACCGACGCTCTTCGCCTTCTCCCACAGATTGCCAAACTTCACCTTCTCATTGCACATCACGCACGGGTTCGGCGTCCGGCCATTGCGATATTCGGCGGTGAAATAATCGATCACCGTCTTCTCAAAGCTGACCGCTTCATCCACCACATAGTGCGGAATTCCGATCGCATGGGCCACGCCGCGAGCATCCGCAATAGCCTGAGGCCCGCAGCACTTATCCTCTGCGCGCGAGATGCAATCCTGCGGCCAGACTTTCATCGTCACGCCGACAACATCGTAGCCCTGCTGTTTGAGCAAATAAGCCGCGACGCTCGAATCCACGCCGCCACTCATGCCAATGACGACACGCGGCAGCGTGGGTGCAGAATTGGGTGTGGATGATTCGGCGGTCAAAGCGGCGCGCACCTTTCACCCTTCGCGGCCAACTCTCAACTGCTTTCTCTACTGGAGAAAGCGCGCCAGATTCTCCTGCTCCCACGTCTTGGCCCGGCGGAACCAATGGAACCGGCGTTCGCGGGCGAAGAACTTTTCGTGATGCACGATCCGACGCCCGGCGGAGTCGAATTTGTCCCGCACCACGGCGTGACACATTTCATGATAGACGACGTATTCCAGAAACCACGTCGGGACGAGGCGCCGGTCGAGCAGCGGATGAATCCGGATGATGCGGTCTTCCTCGTGAATGGTGCCGAACACGATCTGGTTCTTGGGCCGGCCCTTTTGCTTGCGCGCCCAGACGATCCGATACCGCGGGAACCGGTTGCCGAAATACTCCGCGTTGAGATTGCGAAAAATGACACGCAGGTTGAAAACCCTGCCCTGCGCCTCGTCTTCAAACTCGAACTGCCGCTGCATCGGAAAACGCGGCGCGCAAGCCTTGCGTTTGGGCGTTTTCACCCTGTCTTTCGGGCGGACTGCGGTGCGTTTGCGAGTGCTCATGGCGCCGGTTGGACAATGAATTGCGCCGGAACTTAGGGGGCGGGATTCAACCGCTCAAGTGTTCGCTCTCTGGTGACAAAGATTTTCGAAGTGAGTCCAAAAGCTGCTCCACGCGGACCACGCGTTTTTGGAGCTTCGGCAGTCGCCGGACGGCCGCCAATTGCTCCTTCGCCTCTCGGATCGGTCCCGAAACCGGCGAACCCCAAAGCACCTTCTTGGGACCCACGCTTTTGCTCACCCCTCCCTTGGCGCCCACCACCACCTGGTCGCCGATTTCGATGTGTCCGACGACGCCGACCTGGCCGGCCAGGGTCACATAGTTCCCCAGCTTGGTGCTCCCGGAGATGCCCGTTTGGGAAACGATGATGCAGTGTTTCCCGATGATCACGTTGTGGGCGATCTGGACGAGGTTATCGATCTTGGTGCCTTCCTGAATCCACGTCCGGCCGAAGCGCGCCCGATCAATCGTGGTGTTCGCTCCGATTTCCGCGTCGTCATCGACTTGGGCGATGCCGGTCTGCGGAATCTTGACATGCCGCCCCCCGGAGAATTCAAAACCGAACCCATCGCTTCCAACGACGACTCCGCTGTGGAGGATAACCCGGTTGCCCACCACGCAACGCGCGCCAATGGTCACGCGGGGAGCGAAACGGCAATCGGATCCAATGCGAACCTCGTGGCCGACGTAGCCGTGGGCGCCGATGACGGTATTGGCGCCGACCTGAACACCGTCCTCGAGGACGGCAAAGGGCTGAATCGAGACATTCTCACCCAGCACCACGTCGCGCCCCAGAACGGCGGACGGGTGGACCCCCGGCGCGAAGCAAATCTGCTCCGGCGCGAATTTTTCCAGCAATTGCGCGAAGGCGAGGGATGGATTTTCGACCCGAATGGCGATGGCGGAGATGGACTCGGCAAAATCCGCCGGCACCAGCGCGACGGTGGCCCGCGAGGCCTTGAGTTGCGGGAGGTATTTTGCGTTCCCGAAAAAAGTCACCTCCCCTTCGCCGGCATCGGCAATCGCCGCCGCGCCGCGAATTTTCATCGAAGCGTCCACCTCAGAAGCAAACTGGCCGCCGACGAGGGCGGCCAGTTCTTGAACCGTGAATTCCACGGTAAACGTTACGGCTTCTTGGCCTTCGCTGGCGCGACGGGCGTGGCCGCCGGAGCTTCCGCGGTCCCGCGCGTCTTATTGAGCGCGGTCACGACTGAATCGGTAAAATCGTAACTATCACGCGCATAGAGCACGATCGGCACACCGTTCAAACTTGGGCCGGACTTATCGAAGACGATCTCGAAACTCTCCGCCTTGACCTTGTCGGCGACGATCTTGTTGATGTCGTCCACGATGCCGGCGCGCATGCGCACGGACTGTTCCTGAAGTTGCTTCTCACGTGATTGCTGGAACTCCCTGATTTCGCGGTCCATGTTTTGCAGTTCGCCCGCCTTTTCGCTCCGAATCTTGGCCTTCTGCTCCTTGGCGTCGCGGCTCAACTCCGGCTTGGCGATGTCCTCGTCGAGCTTCTTCACCTCTTCGAGCGCCTTCTTGGCGATGTCCATGCGGTCCTCCAGTTCCTTCTTGGCCGCGTTACGGGCTTCGTTGATCTTGGCTTCGGCGTCCTTTGTTTTGTAGTAGGACTCGAACACTTTCTTCATGTCCACGGTGCCGATTTTGGCGGTCTGAGCGGAGGCGGTGGCGGAGCCGAAAGCAAGAGCAAGGAGAATGGCGGGGATCGCGAGGTATTGTTTCATGAGGTGGTTATAGGGAAAAATGGACTGGATGAGACTGGCGAGGGCCAGCTCCGTTCAAAATTGATAGCCGATGTTGAAATTGAATTTTCCGCTGCCGCTGGAGTACTGGTCCTTCTGCATCGGGAAACCGTAATCGATCCGGACGGGACCGATGGGCAGGTCGAGGCGGACACCGATGCCGACGTCGCTGTTCACATTCCCCCCGCCAAAGTCATAGCTGCCAGAGTTGACGAAGCCGACATCGTAGAAGACGGCACCGCGAATTTTATCCACCACTGGAAAGGTGTACTCGACCGTGAGCCGCGCCAGGGTGTTACCCCCGATCGGCTCGCCGTTCTCGTCCTTCGGACCTACGTCGCGGAACTTAAAGCCGCGCAGATTGTTCGCACCACCGAGATAGAGGCGGTCGAAGATCGGCACATCGCTGCCCCCCGACCAGGTGCTCACCGAGGCGATTTCGCCATTGATCGTCAGAATCGTGTCCCACGGGAGGAGGAAGTATTTGGAAGCCTCGAGATCAAACCCGTAGATATCGACATCCCCCCCAAGGAAACCGCCGGCGACGTAGGCCGACAGATCGATGCGCTCGCCCTTGCGGGTCAGGAAGAGCGAGTCCCGCGTGTCATAGGTTAGCCCGCCTGAGATTTCGCTCTTCAGCTTCGTCCCGGCTTCGTTCTTGATCGCCTGGGAGGCACTCTCGTCCACATTGAAGATGGTTACGTTTTCCAGCTTATACCCGGCGCGCCCGGCAAGGAACTGGCCGAGACGCTTGCGCGCCGAGAGATCGAAGCCGTAACGGCGCTCGTCATACACCGCCGAGGTAAACGACGCTTCGCGGTAGAAGATACTGCCACCCACCGAGATTTCCTTGTCCATGAAGTACGGCTCGGTCAGCGACAGGATGAAATCCTTGCGCCGCGTGCCGTACTGGACCCGGAGGCGGAATTTCTGGCCACCGCCAGTGAAATATGGCCAGCGGGTGACGTCGAAGTTACCCTGCGTGATTTCAGCGAAGCCGAGGAGACTGTCGATCGAGCTGAAGCCCGCGCCGAAGTTGAACGAACCGGTGCGCTTCTCCTCGACGATGACGTTGAGATCTTTGCGGCCGGGCACCAGCGAGTCCGCCGGATACGTATCGACCTTCGAGAAGTAATTCAGGTTCATCAACCGCGCCTTGCTCGCATCCACGCGGACGGTGTTGTAGATGTCGCCGGGCGCCAGCGCCACCTCGCGGCGGATGACTTTGTCCTTGGTGCGGGTGTTGCCGGTGATGTTGATGTGTTCGACGTAGCTCTGCACGCCTTCGTCGAGGTTGAAGCTGACGTCGATGGTATTGCCGGGCCCAGGAGTGGTATTCGCGCCGGCCTGGAAATCGACGTAACCGCGCGTGCCGTAAACGTCCTGAATGGACTTCACGTCCGCCCTCACGGCTTGCGGGGAATAGATGCTGCCCGTCTTGATTTGGGCGGTTCGAGTCAGTTCGTCGATGGTGAAGACTTGAGCGCCATTGTAAGTCACGTTGCCGACCTTGTACTGCGGCCCTTCACTGATGATGAAAGTGATGTCCACCTTCTCGTCCTGCCGGTCGAGGCGGGGCGGCGCGACATTCACGTCCATGTAGCCTTGGCCGACATATTTTTCGCGAATCGCCGCCACATCGGTCTCCAGTTGTTCCCCGTTGAGTTTTCCGCCACCCGAGAAAATCGTCATCAGACCCTTGGGCTTCGTTTTGACAACCTTTGCCAGATCGCCGCGCGAGAAGGTGCTGTTGCCCTCGAAATTCACCGAGCGGACGATCAGCTTGCCGCCCTCATTGATCGAAAAAGTCACGACCGCCGTGCCGTTGGTTTCATTGATCTCGGAGGTGTATTTCACATCCACCTCCGTGAAGCCTTTGCCGGCGTAGTATTTAATGATCTTCTGCCGGTCCTGTTCGAGGCTCGCCTCGTCGAGCACGTCGCCGGGCTTCGCCGCCACTTCCTTCCGGATGCGGCCCTCTTTGACCTTGAGGATTCCGTTCAACCGCACCTCGGTGATCTTTGCCTTGGTCTGCACGACCACGATGACCTTCACCCCGTCGGTCTGCGGTTCACCGAAAATACGGACGTTGAAGATGTTGCCCGTCTTGTAGAGGTTGCGGATGTCTTCCTCGACCGCCTGCTCCGAGTAGGGCCGGCCGACCCGCGTCCGCATATTCGCCAGGAGCTTCTCTTTGCTCACCGTGCTCGCCCCGGCGTACTGCACCTCGATGGAGCGGACAATGGGAGCGGACGGCGCCTGCGCTCCCGGACCATTCGGAGCCTGAGCCAGCAGCGATTGAGGCGCAACGGTCAGGGCGGCAAAGGCGGCGATGGCCGGAAATAAAATGCGGAAATTCATGAAGTAGTGGGCTGCATTCAGCCGGGAAGCGGACCTCCGGGCGGAAAGCTCGCGTATAGAAGAGTTTCAGGCCGGAAGCGTCAAGAAGCCTTTTTCCTGCCGTGAAACCACGCACCAACTGTGTCCGGGAGAGTTCCTTGCAGCAGTTACGAGTTGGCCAATTGATACCAATTGTCCCGCCTCCGGGGCTGATACCCGGCATCGCGGATCAACTCTTCGATTTGCTGGGTGGCCAGCCGGAAACTCGTCCCAGCGGCGCTGACCACGTTTTCCTCCATCATCACCGACCCAAAGTCGTTCGCGCCATATTTCAGCGCGATCTGCCCGATCTTCGGCCCCTGCGTCACCCACGAGCTCTGGAGATTCTCGATATTGTCCAAATAGATCCGTGAGAGCGCCTGCATCCGCAGGTATTCACCACTACCGACCGGTTCGGCGCGCAATTTTGTGTGCTCCGGCTGGAACGTCCAGCAGATGAAGGCCGTGAAGCCGCCGGTCGCGTCCTGCTGCGCCCGAAGGCGCTCGAGATGCTCGATCCGGTCTTCAAGCGTCTCGACATGGCCGAACATCATCGTCGCGCTCGAATTCAGTCCCAACTCGTGAGCGATCTCCATGACTTTCAGCCAATGGTCGCTGTCGCACTTCAGCGGCGCGATGCGGTTGCGCACGCGATCCACGAGAATCTCCCCGCCTCCACCCGGAATCGAGCCCAAGCCGGCGTCCTTGAACTTCGCGATCACCTCCCGCAACGGCATCCCGAAAACCTCGGCGAAGTGATTAAACTCCGGCGGCGAGAAGCCGTGGATATTGATGTGCGGATACTTCTCCCGGATGTGGCTGAGCATCGTGAGATACCAATCGATCCCGAGCTTCGGATGATGCCCGCCCTGGAGCAAAATCTGCACGCCGCCAATCGCCGTCAGTTCGTCGAGCTTCTGGTCCAGTTGTTCCAGCGAGAGCACGTAATGGTCGTCGTCCTTCTCCGTCCGATAGAACGCGCAGAACTTGCAATAGACGTTGCAGACGTTCGTGTAGTTGATGTTCCGGTCGATGATGTAAGTCACGATCTCCTCGCCTCGCCCGTCGTAAGCATCGCGCTTGGCGTGATTCCGCCGGCGATTGGCCAGTTCGCCCAGGTCGAGGAGAGGCAGGCGGTAAAGCGCGCGGGCGTCCCCGGCGGTCACCCGCTCTCCGGCGAGGACTTTGTCGATCAAGGCGTCTTCGAGCGTGGCGGGCATGAGGGACGAATAAAGGCGAAAGGCGAAAGGCGAAAGGCGAAAGGCGAAAGCTCCGCGCCCCGTTTCAGCCATCGCCGTTCGCCTCTCCTCACCCCCGCGCCAGCAATGCCCGACAGATGCTTCCGACCAGACCCGGACCTTCATAGATATAACCGGTATAGAGCTGCACCAGCGCCGCCCCGGCATCGAACTTCTCCAGCGCCGCATCCGCATCCATGATCCCGCCCACCGCGATCACCGGGGTCCGGCTGCGTTCCGCGATGAAACGCACCACTTCCGTCGCCCGCTGCCGCACCGGCGCGCCGCTCAGCCCGCCCTGCTGCCGCCGCTGCTCGGCGATACTGGAGTGATCGATCGTCGTATTCGTGGCGATGATTCCCGCCAGCTTGTGCTCCTCGACCAGTCCGATGATTTCCTCGATCGCCACCCATTCAAGATCGGGCGCGATCTTGACCAGCACCGGCTTGGCCAAAGTATTCCGCCGCTGAATGTGACCGAGCAATTCGTCGAGCGCCGCCCGGTCCTGCAACGCGCGCAGCCCCGGCGTATTCGGCGAGCTCACGTTGAGGACGAAGTAGTCGCCAAAATGCAGGAGCCGCTGAAACGAAAGCAGGTAATCCCCCGTCGCCTCCTCCAGCGGCGTCACCTTTGACTTGCCGATATTGATCCCCACCGGGATCGACGGCCACCGCGTCGATTGCCGCAGGCGCTGCAAGCGCGCCGCCACCACGTCGCAACCGTCGTTGTTGAAGCCGAGCCGATTGATCAGCGCCTGCGCCTCGGGGACGCGAAAGATGCGCGGCTTCGGATTCCCCGGCTGCGCCCGCGCGGTGATCGTCCCGATTTCGGCAAAGCCAAAGCCCAGCCCCTGCCACGCCGGCAAGGCGACGCCGTTCTTGTCGAAGCCGGCTGCCAAGCCGACCGGATTGGGAAAGCGCAATCCGAAGACCTCGCGCTCCAGCCGCGGATCGGGCGGGGGCGCGAACTTCTGCAACAGCGGCCCGGTCACCGCGAGCGTGTCCATCGCCAGATGATGCGCCACCTCGGCATCGACGAAAAAGAGCAGCGGGCGGAGGACCTGTTCGTAAAAGTTCATGAAGCAAAATGGAATGTCATGCTGCGCGAAGCGGAGGCGGCAAGACGGGCCTGGCGCAGTCGAAGAATCCCGTCGCCCCATCTTCCACGGGATTCTTCGACTGCGCTACGCTCCGCTCAGAATGACGGCGGCGGGAGAACGTCTTCATTTCCCAATACAAAAGGTGCTGAAGATTTTGCCGAGGATTTCCTCGCTGTCAGCTTTACCCACGATCTCGCCGACCGCATCGAGCGCCCCGCGCAATTCCTCTGCGACGAACTCCGGCGAAAGCCCGCTCGTCAGCGCCCCGCGCGCCGCGTCCGCAAATCCATTGGCCCGTCGCAGGCAATCCGCGTGGCGCGCATTGATCGCCAGCGACCAGTCGCGATGCGCCTGCGCACCACCCCTCACCCGCGCCTCGATGGCTTCCGCCAGCGCCTCGACGCCCGCGCCCTTCAAACACGAGATCCGCACGCCCTCCACCCCGCGCCAGCTCGGGTGCTCGCCGAGATCTGTCTTGTTCAGGACGACCACCGGAGGGACGCGCTCCCGGGCGTCCGATTTCTCCCCGACAGAACCAGTCAGCGACGTGCAGGAGCCCGTCCCTCCGGGCTGGCTCGCATCCACCACATGAAGCACCAAATCCGCCCGCTCCACCTGCTGCCGCGTCCGGTCCATGCCGGCGCGCTCGATTTCGTCGTCGCTCACGCGCACCCCCGCCGTGTCAATCAGCCGCAGCGGCAATCCGCGCAGGTTGATCACCTCCTCGATCACATCCCGCGTCGTCCCGGGCCGCGCGCTGACGATCGCCCGCTCCTGCCCGAGCAGCAGATTGAGGAGCGAAGACTTCCCTACATTGGGCGCGCCGTAGATCACCGTCCGCACCCCTTCGCGCAGCACCTTCCCCCGCTCCGCCGTCGCCAGCAGCGCGTCGATCTCCGAACGCGCCGCGTCGAGCTTCGCGAGCAGTGCCTCACCGGTCGCCGGGTCGATGTCTTCGTCCGGGAAATCGATGTAGGCCTCGACATGCGCGAGCAATTCCACCAGCGCCTCGCGCAATCCGCGGATGTGCTCCCCGAGCCGCCCCGCCAGTTGCTCCCCCGCCGCCTGGAGCGCGAGATCCGTTTGCGCGCTGATGAGATCCATCACCGCCTCCGCCTGAGTCAGATCCATTTTGCCGTTGAGATAGGCCCGCTGGGTAAATTCTCCCGGTTCCGCCGAACGCGCACCGCCTTGCAACAGCGCCTCCAGAACGCGCCGCGCGACCAGCACCCCGCCGTGACCCGCGATTTCCACCACATCCTCGCCCGTGTAGCTCTGCGGCGCGCGGAAGACCGTCAGCAACACCTCATCCACCGTCCGATCACCGTGGAAAATCGTGCCGAAATGCTGCCGGCGTGGCGCCATTTCCTCCAACCGCTTTTTTCCGCGGAAGACCGCTCCGGCAATCTCCACAGCGCGCGCCCCGCTCAGCCGCAATACGGCAATGGCGCCTTCGCCAAAGGGCGTCGAAATGGCCGCGATCGTCTCGCTCACGCGCCGGATGCCGGCCGCGCCTCCGCCCGCCGCTGCATCTCCTCCGGTGACACGTCCTCGACGTGCGTCGCGATGTGCCAGACGTGCCCAAACGGATCGACAAAACTGCCCGACCGATCGCCATAAAATTTCGTCTCCACCGGCTGCTTCAGCGTCGCCCCGGCAGCCACCGCGCCCGCCACCACCGCGTCCACATCCTCGACATACACATGCAGCCCCACCGGCGATCCGCCGATGCTCTGCGGACCCCGCGCGTCCATCTCCGGGAATTCATCCGCCAGCATGATCAGCGAGCCGCGGATGAGCAGTTCCGCATGGCCCACCTTGCCGCCGGGCGCCTCCATCCGCATCCGCTCGGTCGCCCCGAAAACCTGCTGGTAGAACCCGATCGCCGCCGCCGCGCCGTCGATGATCAAATAGGGCGTGAGCGCCGGGTAGCCGTCGGGGATCGGTTTCGTCTTCATGGTGAGGGAGTGAGTGGACGAATCCGGCGAGCGGTGCAAGCCGATCCTGCCACGCCGCGGCTTCCGGGTTGTCAATCCCGCGCGGGGTGCGACGCTGCGCGCCACCATCCCGCCACGCTTCCCGATGAAGACGCTGCTTTGCACCCTGCTATTCCTCACCCCGCTGGTTTCCGCGAAGGAAACGACGGTCGAGCTTCTCACCCGCGAAGTCCCCTGGGGCGAGGGCGTGCGGATTGCGGAATTCGGCGGCCCCGATCTGGAGATTTTCGTCCGCGCTCGCGAGATGACGCACGTGGTCGCGGAGGTCGTGGACTACACGCGCCTGGTTCCGGTGGCGCGGGCTAACATCCAGGGCGTCATCGTCGATCCGGCGCGGAATACCGCCGCCGTCATCGCCAATCCCGACGCGAAAATGGTGCCGATGAAGACCACGGTGCGCGTGGAGAAAAAACGCGGCACGCCGTTCCCCGGCGGACGCTACGAGATGTATCTGCTTTTTCAGGAACCGGAATCGGGCATCGCCATTTACTTCCTCGACTCCATCGCCCGGCAGAATCACGACAACGTCGTCATCGCCCTCCCAAAAACCCCGCGCCTCACGGGCCGCGAGATCCCGCGTGGCGAGGACCCACCGGCTGCCGCATCCCCTCTCCTGCCGGAACTGGCCGACTGGTATCGCCGCCTGCTCGAAGAACGCCGCACCCTCGACACCGCGGACGCCGCCGCGGTCGAACGCTTCAACCAGCACGCCGCGGATTATCACTCCGCCTTGGAGAAAACCCGCGCCGCGCGCGATGCACTGAAGCTCGCTCCCGGCAAAAGCGCGCGTTGATCGCCCGCTCCGCTGGACACCGCGCCAAGGACTGCTAAACGTCCCCGCCATGCAAGTCCCGGAACCCCACGCCAAGCCGCTCGGCAACCTTATTTTCTTCAGCCGCTGGCTCCAGGCTCCGCTGTATGTCGGGCTCATCGTGGCGCAGGGCGTTTATGTTTTCCGCTTCGTCATCGAGCTCTGGCATCTCGTCTCCCACGCCACCGATCTCAACTTCAAGGAAGAGCAGATCATGATCGCGGTCCTGACGCTGATCGACATCGTCATGATCGCCAACCTGCTCATCATGGTTATCGTCGGCGGCTACGAAACCTTCGTCTCCCGGCTAAAGCTCGACGGCCATCCCGACCAGCCGGAATGGCTCTCGCACGTCAACGCCGGCGTGCTCAAGGTCAAGCTCGCCACCGCGCTCATCGGCATCTCATCCATTCATTTGTTGAAGACATTCATCGACGTCACCAGTAACGACAAACTCACCGACCGCGTCGTCATGTGGCAGGTCGTCATCCACACGATTTTCATCGTCTCCGCTTTCATGCTCGCCTGGACCGATCGCATCACCTCGAGGACCTCGATCGAAATCAGCCACAAATAGCCGATGGCCAAGTCCACCCGTCTCGCCTGCCCGATTTGCGGCAAGGAAAACGACTACTTTTCCGAGCCGCCCGGACCGTTCTGTTCCGCCCGCTGCAAGATGGTCGATCTCGGCAAATGGCTCGGGGAGGAATACCGGGTAAGCGAACCGCTGAGGCCCGATCATTTCGCGGAATTCGAGAATCTTGAGGAAGGCGACCCCGACCAGCCCGATCAGCCGCGTTAACGTGCGGAGCGGTTCAAATGGCAGTGTAGAGGCGGCTCTCTGCGCCAGCCGGTGCCGCCTGGCGAGGCTGCCGAAACTTTCGCAGGAACAAGGCAGCACATCCTGCGGACGGAGCCGCCCCACCACCGACCAGAGGGCCGGGCACACGCCAAACGCGCTCGCTGCGCACCCATCCTCAAACCCGCCCAAGCGGCGGATTGCATTCGGACCGGCGAAGGGCCATTCATTTCCGCCACCTGCCATGACGCTCTCCCCCACTCCCCGCCGCCACTTCCTCAAAACGCTCGCCGCCGCTGCCGCCGCCGGCCCTTTCGCCCAGCGCGCCCTCGCGGCCACGCCGAGGATTCGACTCGGCATGGACAACTTCGCGGTGCGCGCCATGAGTTGGAAAGCGCCGCAACTCCTCGACTACGCCGCCTCGCTCAAGCTCGACACGCTACTCATTTCAGACCTCGACGCCTACGATTCGCTCGACGACGCCCACTTGCGCGAAGTGAAGGCGAAAGCCGACGCGCTGAAGATCGAACTCTACGCCGGTTCGTGGAGCATCTGCCCGACTTCCGTCCGCTTCAAAAAAACCTGGGGCACGGCCGAAGAGCATCTCGCCACCGGCATCCGCGTGGCCAAGGCCCTCGGCTCGCCGGTCTTCCGCGTCATCCTCGGCGCCGCCGACGATCGCAAGACCGAAGGCGGCATTCGCGCCCGCATCGCCGACACCGTGAAGGTGCTGAAAGCCTGCGAGAAAATGGCGAAGGATGCGGGCGTGAAGATCGCGGTCGAGAACCACGCGGGCGATCTGCACTCGTGGGAACTCGTCGATTTGATCGAAGCCGCGGGCCGGGATTTCGTCGGCGCGAATATCGACTCCGGCAACGCCGCCTGGACGCTCGAAGACCCGATGGATGTGCTCGAACGCCTCGGCCCCTACACCCTCTGCTCGAGCCTGCGCGACGACATGATCTGGGAATCGCCCGACGGCGCGACCATCGCCTGGACCGCCGCCGGCGAGGGTCTGATCGACTGGAAAAAATATGCCGCCCGCTGGGCCGCGCTTTGCCCCACCGTCCCGATCATGATCGAGACGATCTCGGGTTTCTCGCGCAGCTTTCCTTACAAAAAGGACGACTTCTGGCAGCACTACGACAAAAAGCCGGACGCGCTGGCCAAGTTCGAAGCACTGGCCAAACGCGGCCACGCGATTCCGAATTTCAAGACCCCGGACGGCGCGGACAAAAAAGTCGCCGATCAGGAATTTCAAAAAGGCGAACTCGAGCGCTCGATCAAGTATCTGCGCGAGCAGATCGGCCTCGGTTTGAAGGCGTAGCCAGATCTGCCGGAGGGACGCGCTCCCGCGTGTCCCAAGTCCAGCCGGGCAGCAAAGCCAAAGGAGAATCGGGACACGCAGGAGCGCGTCCCTCCGGAGAATCCGAAGCTACTTCGCGCTCCGTGCGCAGCGGAAACCCAGATCGGACGAAGCGAACGCCGGACCTTCCTTGCGCCGCGCGCTGGGCCGGTAACCGGCGCCATTCGTTTCGCTGCTCAGGAACGAGCCCCCGCGGGCGACGCGCTTCGGCACACCCGGTTCGGCGGGATCGAGACTTTCGGCGGGGCCGGCCGGATCCTTGCGCGGACCTTTCACGTAATAATCCGCGCGATACCAATCGGCCGTCCACTCCCACACGTTTCCCGCCATGTCCGCGAGACCGTAGTCGTTGGTGCGAAAACTTCCCACCGGCGCGCGGCTCACAAATCCATCCGCCGCCTGGTCCGTCACCGCGATCGGCCCCTGCCAGATATTCGCAAACCAGTGCCCGCCGGGCGTCAGGTCGCGGCCCCAGACAAACGGCTGATGCATCGCCCCGCCGCGCGCCGCGTATTCCCACTCCGCCTCGGTCGGCAGCCGTTTGCCCGCCCATTGCGCAAAGGCGTTCGCATCCTCCCACGCGATCTGCACGACCGGAAATTTCTCGCGCCCCTGGAGACCCGACGGCCCCTCGGGATGCTGCCAGTTCGCTCCCGCGACCTGCTGCCACTGCGCGCCGGAATCGCCGATCACAAAAACCCGGCCACCCGCCGCGGACCCGTCCGGCGCCGGGCGTTCGGCGATGGTCACGTAGCCCGTTTCCTTCACAAACCGCGCGAACTCCTCGTTGGTCACCTCCGTGCGATCGATCCAGAACGCGCTCAGTTTCACGTCGCGGATCGGCTGCTCATCCGCCGCGCCACTCACGGCACCCATCGTCATCTTGCCGGCGGGAATCAAAACCATCTCGCCGGCCTCTGTCTGGCTGTTGAGGGCCCGCGCCAGATCGCGCTCGCGGCGAATCTCCCGAGCCTTCCAGGCCACGCCGAGGACGGCGAGCAGAATGAACGTGCCGAAGAGCCCACCGATGATCAGCGAGGAACGGGTGGCGGGAGAAAGTTTGGCAGCAGGGGCAGGAGTTTCAGTCACGGCGGCGGAACGTGGGCGGCGATGCCCCTGGATGCAAGTGCCACGGTCATGGCGCGGGCCGCAGCACCACCCGGCGCAGGTCCATCACCGCCGCGCCTTTCTTGTTCTGCGGCTTCACGGCGATGGTCTGCCGTCCAGCCGGGAGTTCGATCACCCCAATGGTGCGCTGGATGAAATTCTGGAAGTGCCCCGTCGGCTCGACGATGAACCGGAGCGTCTGTCCGCCGACTTCGACCGCGACCTCCGAGCCGCCAGTACTGCCGCAGCCCTGCGTCACTTCCACCTCGTATTTGCCCGCAGCGGCCACCTCGAAATCCCACGACGCCCAGTCCTCGGGCTGCGTCCAGAAGCCCAGCGTGTTTTTGTACGTCTCGGGTTCGTAGCGCATTTTCGTTCCGTGAACCTGCGCGTCCTTGGCGTGCAACCGGACGTTGCCGTTCGCGGGCGTGACCACCGCCTTGCGGCCTTTCGTGGCGGCATTCATCGCTTCGCGCCAGACCCGCCATTTCGTCTCCATCGTCGCGGCGTTGTCCCCGCCCGGCACGATCTTCGAGGGGTCGCGCTCGACATACAAATCGCGGTACTGCGCGGCGTCGAACTCCGGGTTCGGCGTATTCTCCTGCGCGCCGATACTCTTCCGCCACACGGCCAGCTTCGCCTGCATCTCCGCCGCGCGCGCCGGCTCGGCCTTCGCCAGGTCCGTCTTCTCACTCACGTCTTTCGCCAGATCGTAAAGCTCCACGCTGCCGTCCTCGTATTGCTCCACCAGCTTCCAATCCCCTTCCCGCATCGCGCCGGCCGGGCGGCCACCTTGATTGGTGTAATTCGGGAAGTGCCAGAAGAGCGGGCGCGGCGCGAGTTCACCGCCGCCGAGCAGCGTCACCAGACTCACGCCATCGAGCGGGCCGGTCGTCTTTTTCGGATCGAGGCCGGCGGCTTCGATCAGCGTCGGCACGAGATCGGTCAGCACCACGGGCACGTCACTCACGCCGCCGGGCTTGATCCTGCCCGGCCAGCGAATGAGCAGCGCGTCGCGCAAGCCGCCTTCATAGACGTAGCCTTTGCCCGCGCGGAAGGGCGTGTTGTGCGTCGCGGGCGTGCCGGGAGATTCCAGCACATGCAGCCCGCCGTTGTCCCCGGCGAAAATGACGATCGTCTTCTCGGTCAGCCCGAGCGTGTCGAGCTTGGCCAGCAGACGGCCCATGGTTTTATCCATGTGCTCGATGACCGCGGCATACGTCGGATTGAACGCGTCCTGATGCTTCTCCACGTCCCCGGGCAGCGCCGCGAACGGGATGTGCGGCGTGTTGTGCGGCAGATAGAGAAAGAACGGGCTACCGTGGTTTTTCTCGATCCACTGCTCGGCGAGCGCGGTCAGACCGTATTCGCCTTTGCTCCCCTCCTCCGCCGTTGGCGGCGTGTTCGGTTTGGTCGTGGCGACGTAATCGAACCCCTGTTTCTCCGGGCCAAACTGCGCACCTCCGAGATGCCACTTGCCGATGCACGCCGTGGCGTAACCCGCGGTCTTCAGCACCTCGGCAATGGTCAATTCCTCCAGCGGGAGCTGCCCCTCGAACACCGGCTGCAGGAGCTTCTGCGAGGGCGCATCGGCGCGGCCGGGGAGGAAATTCGTGAGATGCAGGCGCGCGGGATGTTTGCCGGTCATCAGCGCCGCGCGCGAAGGCGAGCAGATCGGCTGCGCGCAATACGCCGAGGTAAAGCGCACCCCGTCCGCGGCCAGCTTGTCGAGATGCGGCGTCGGCTGATCCTTGCGCCCGTAGCACGAGAGATCATTGATCCCGAGATCGTCGGCGAAGATGAGGATGATATTCGGCTTCTCCGCCGCGCGCAGGGCAGCAGCGGGAAACAGCGACAGGACGACGGAGAGGAGGACGCGGGAGAACATGGGAGAAGGAAGTGCGGCGAACAGGTATCCGTTTTCCGCCCGCCGAAGCAATCCCGCCCGCGCATCATTCAGCGAAACGAAAACCATCGACACCGCGCCGAGCAATCGGCTACCGCATCAGCCCGCGAGCGGCGACTCGCCGGACGAAACTTCCATTTGGCTCGTGGAGATGGAACGGGTGCAGGCCAACCCGCTGCCTCCAGTCAAAGCCCCCCGTTCACAACGCCCCAAACATTCATGCCGGACGAATTCGCCTACGATGTTTTCCTCAGCCACAGCGCGAAGGACAAGGCGTTGGTGCGCCCGCTGGCGGAGCGGTTGCGAGCGGACGGGGACACGAGCAAGGATGAAGGCAAAAGGATGAAGGATGAAACAGCCCTTCATCCTTCATCCTTCATAATTCATCCTTTCCCCACCGTGCTCTGCATGTCGGCGCATGCGTTCGGCTCGGACTGGGCGCAGTTGGAGTCCGGCACCTTCCGGTTTCGCGACCCGCTGAACAAGGAGCGCCGCTTCCTTCCCCTGCGCCTCGACGACGCCCCCATCAAAGGCTCCCTGGCGCAAAATCAGGCGGGCGCTAGTATTGGCGAAATCCCGAGGCCATAAATTCGGACACTGAATGACTCGAATAATCGAACACGCGTTTCAAGAATGGTAAATGTAGGACTCAACGTGCCTAGGAGCGCCCTGGTAAAAGATACCAACCCTGAACTCACGCGGGAATGGGCGGAGGATCTCAATCCGGACGTGACGTTCGGTGAGTTGCGTACTCATTCAAACACAAAGGTCTGGTGGCGGTGCGCGAAGGACCCGAAGCATGTATGGCTAGCTCAGGTCAGACGCCGCGCCATCGAAGGAAACGGTTGTTCGTATTGCTCCGGTTTGAAGGTGCTTCCCGAAGATTCGTTTGCCGCCCGATGTCCAACAATTGCGAAAGAATGGAATCCGAGTCGAAATGAAGGAATCGACCCATGGAAGATTCGTCCCCATAGCAATAAGCGCGTTTGGTGGCGATGCCTTACCCCGCATGAACACGAATGGCAGGCGACGGTTCACACCCGCGTGAGGCACGAGTCCGGATGCAAGCAATGCAATTGGATCAAGAACCCCTTGAGCAAGGCGTTTCCAGAATTGGCGAAAGAATGGCATCCAACAAAAAACAAGAAACTCACTCCCGAAACCATTGCAGCAAGCTCGGGAATACGTGTTTGGTGGCAATGCCCCAAGAATCCGGCCCATAATTGGCCTGCGGGGATCAATTTTCGAACTCGGTCGAAAAATAGCTGTCCGAAGTGTCGTCGCTTGCAAAAGGCAACACCGCTTCCGATGCTGGATGTATTTGACCCAATACACGCTTCCCAATGGCATCCGACAAAAAACGGCGCGCTCTGTCCATCGGGCGTAAGCCCTAACTCTAACGAGAAAGCGTATTGGATATGCCCGGTTGATTCGAGGCATGTTTGGGGTGCTTGCATTCGGAATCGCGCCAAGCTCGGGAACGGATCGTCCTGCCTGCGCGCGCGGAGGGAATATTGCAACGCCCGGACGGTCGCTCGCGGATCGATTTCCGGAGATTGCAAAAGAATGGCATCCTACAAAGAACGGCCCACAGAAACTAAGTGAGGTTCTGCCCGGCAGTGCCCGGCGTGTTTGGTGGCGATGCAGGGTTATTCCATCCCACGAGTGGCAGGCGACGGTGACAACTCGGACGCAGAAGAAATCGCGCAGGCTGTGTCCGTTTTGTTCTGGATTCTTCGTCACACCGGTCAACTCGCTTGCTGCAAATTTCCCGGAAATCGCACAGCAATGGCATCCCACAAAAAATTTGCCGCTTACGCCGGACAACATAAGAAAGCGAGCGGGCGGCGGATTTGGTGGCTCTGCCCCGCCAACCCGGAGCACGAATGGCAAGCGACTGTAAAAAATCGAACTCTTCTTGGAAGCGGGTGTCATCAGTGCGCTGTTGAAAATCGAGTTCGCCGCGTTCAAGAGATGCTTTTGGAGGCTGCGGGTTCAAATACAAATCCGTTTCTAACCTTCAGCCAAAGCTTGGAGGCTTTGCGGGCGCTGATGAAGCACGGCGCGCCGCGCAAGTTTCAGCTTAAACAAGCCTTCCATCGGATGATCTATTCGTCCGCAATCACCGTGTTGGAGACATACCTCTCCGACGCTTTTCACCACCGCTTGATTAACAACGACACCCTCGTGGAACGATTGCTCCTTTCGACGCCTGAATTTAAGGACCGAAAATACAGCCTTTCTGAAGTAATCGACTGGCACCGCGAAACGAAACGGAAAGTAAGCGAGTATCTCTTGGACATCGTATGGCACAATCTAGGTAAAGTCCGGGCGATGTATATGACGACACTCGGTGTAGAGTTCCCGAAAGACTGCGACCCCGTTCACCAAGCGGTTTCGGTGAGACATGATCTTGTGCATAGGAATGGCAAAACAAAAAGCGGCTCCTGGCACCGGTTTTCGGAGAAGGATATCGAAACTGTTTTCGCCGAAATTGAGTCCTTTGTGACGGCGATTGATAGACAATTGAAAAGCACCCAAACCTAGCAGCGCGCTTGGGCCTGTGGCCTCGAACCGAATCCTCACTTCCCGTCGAGACGGTTGTCGCGCCCCGTTGGGGCTTGATGGTCTTGCGGGCTGGAGACCCAGGGCGTCGCTCGCAAGCTCGCTTTGCCCTGGGCTGGCTTGCCCGGCCTCTTTGAGGCCAAGCATCGTCTCCTCAGGCCAACGGCCTGCCGCAAGCCAGCCCAGGGCAAGCGAAGGACGAGCGCAGCCCTGGGATCTGCCGGACAAAATGGAAACAAGCCCCAACGGGGCGCGACAAACCGCGCTTCA